>TARA_R110002096_G_scaffold51236_1_pt1 | contig 84253 bp, 63 predicted proteins | sample TARA_R110002096 | Tara Oceans TARA_R110002096 (sample SAMEA4397295) | marine metagenome | biome: Polar Biome; feature: [DCM] deep chlorophyll maximum layer (ENVO:01000326); material: water (ENVO:00002006), including particulate matter (ENVO:01000060) such as... | depth 35 m
ACCACGCCGTACCACGTGGACACGGGCGACCTGAACCAGGACGGCCTGCTGGACTTCGCGGCGTCCGACGACGGCGCGGACCGCTACATGATCAACCAGGGCAACGACGGCCTTGGCCGCGTGAGTTGGAGCGCTCCCCAGACGTTCAACACCGACGACGGTTTCGGCAGCAACGTCATCATCGCGGACCTCGACAACGACAACTGGCCCGAGGTTCTGATCTGTGACGTCGACGTCGACATCCCCGGATTCGGGCGACGCTTGCACATCTTCCACAACCGCGGAGGCGCGATCGGCGGCATCCCGGACCTGCACGAGGAATCCGGCAATGGCTACCGTGCCGTGACCGGCATGGTCACCGGCGACATGGGCGCCACGCACGACGTCGCGGTCTTCGACCTCGACAACGACGGCGACAACGACATGGTCATCGCTCGCAACGCGGGTACCCAGGTCTGGATCAACCAACTGATCAGTGGGCCCGTTCCGGTGCACGCCAACGACACCTGCGCCACGCCCGCTGCCATCGTGGGAGAGGGCTCATTCGCGTGGAACCAGACGGACGCGACGTCCTCGAACTTCACCGGCGGCTCCGTCACTTGCGCTTCGGCCCAGAGCAACGCCGCTCCCTACCTGGACATCTTCTTCCAGTGGGCGGCCACGGCCGATGGCGACTACACCATCGACGTCTGTGGCTCTGCGCTGGACACGGACATGAACATCCACGAAGGCGTGAGCTGTCTGGCCACCTGCTCGCAGAACAACGACAACTTCTGCGGAACGTCCAGCGGCTTCGTCGTCACGGGCGTCACGACCGGAGACACGTATCTGATCCAGATCGGCAACTGGGGCTCCGCCTCGAACGAGGGCAGCGGCTCGCTGAACATCTCGCTCAACGTCATTCCGCCGCCGGCGAACGACACGTGCTTCACCCCCACCACCATCGGTGGAGAAGGCACGTTCGCGTACGACACCTCGAACGCGACGACGACGGGCTTCAACGGGAGCGGCGCTTGCTCGACCGCGATCGGCCAGGACGTCTTCTATCAGTGGACCGCGAGCGCCGATGGGGACTACACCATCGACACCTGCGCCTCCGGGTACGACACGTTCCTCGCCGCGCACTCCGGTGTCGGGTGTGGAGCGACCTGCATCGCATCGAACGACGACACGTGCGGCAACCGGAGTCAGATCGTGGTCACGGGCGTGCTCAGCGGGGACACGATCCTGGTCCAGATCGGAGGCTCCCAGGCCAACGAGGGCCCGGGCACGCTGACCATCACCAAGAACATCGTTCCTCCGCCCAGCAACAACACGTGCACCGGCGCGATCGCCATCAGCGGTGAAGGCACCACTCCCTTCGACACCTCGAACGCGACCAGCTCGGCCTTCACCGGCGGGACGTGCACCAGTTCGATCGGGCAGGACGTGTTCTACGTCTGGACCGCCAATGTCTCGGGCGACTACGTCGTCGACACCTGCGGTTCCAGCTTCGACACGATGCTCAGCGTCCACAACGGTGGAGACTGCTTCGCGTCCTGTGTCGGCAGCAACGACGACAGTTGCAACGATCAGAGCTCGGTCCCCATCGTCGGCATTTCCGCGGGTCAGCAGATGCTGATTCAGATCGGCGGCGAGGGAGCCGCCTTCGGCTCCGGTGTGTTGAACATCACGCTCAGCCTTCCGCCCCCCAGCAACGACACGTGCGCCACCCCCGACCCGATCTCGGGGGAGGCCTCGATCCTGTGGGACAACACGAACGCCACGACGACGGGCTTCGACGGCGGCAACTCGGCTGTGTGCATGAGCTCGTCCAACAGTGAGTTCTCCACGCTCGGCCCGGCGCAGCACGACCTCTTCTGGGTCTTCACCGCACCGTGCGATGGCGATTGGTTGATCGACACGGAAGGCACGTCGGGTGCCGGAGACACGCGTCTCAGCATTCACGCCGGGGCCGACTGCTCGGCCACCTGCCTGCAGTCGAACGACAATGGCGGCACCGGCAACCTGTCCGCATCGCTCATCACGGGTGTGCAGGAGGGCGACCAGTACCTCCTGCAAGCGGGGACCTGGGCCACGTCGACGGCGAACGGAACCGGCATGCTGAACGTCAGCCGCATGGGCGGCGCCTGTCCGGTGAGCACGATCACGATCGGTTGCGATCCGGCCTCGCCCCATTTCGGAGGGAACAGCGCCAAGCTGGACACCAGTTACTTCGGCAGCGGCGTGCAGAGCGACCTGCACCTCGAATGCACCGATGGACCGGCGGGCCAGTTCGGCTTCTTCCTGATGTCGGGCGACGGATCCTTCAGCTTGAACGTCTTCAACGGCGTCCTGTGCCTCGGCTCGCCCTCGGGTCGTTACACCGGTAACGTCGCGACGAACCAGGGCAATCCGCAGCTCAATTCCATCGGCCAGTTCGATGGCTCGGGCGTGCTGCAGAACCTGGCGAGTTCCTCGACGATCGGCAGCGGTTACGACGTTCCGTTGCAGTTGCCGCTGACCCCGGCCGGACAGTCCATCACGCTTGGATCCACCTGGTACTTCCAGTGCTGGTTCCGCGACACCGTGGTGACTCCCGGGGACTCGGCGAACTTCTCCAACATGGTGATCGCCACCTTCAACTGATCCTTCGGTCGGCACGCGCTGGCCAGGAACCGGGAACGGACGACCCTCCGTTCCACATCGATGCGGGGCGCCGTTCTCCTTGGGGAGGCGGCGCCCCGCTTCGTTTGGGGGGGGCGCCAGGACATCGCCGGACATTCCCGTAATCCGGGGCGATCGGGGCGGCGTCACACCTGTTCTGGGCCTCGCTGTGGACGGAACGGTCCAGCGTCCGAGGCAGAAGGTCTGGCTCCCACGGCCCGAACGTGGTTCGATGGTCCCAGGCCTGCATTTGCCCTAAGACCCCGCCCCTCTCCAGGATTCACGATGCGCAGACTTCCGCTTCGGCTCACGACGAGCCTCCCGATCGCCTTGGCCCTCACGGCCGGCGCTTCCGCCCAGAACAACATCTCGTGGCTGACCATGCACGAGGACAACACCAAGGTCCCCGCCGGATCGCTCGGCGCGACGGACCCGCTGGAGAAGGACTACGACTGGGGCGACCTGGACCAGGACGGTTACACCGACCTCGTCGTGGCGCGCAAGGTCGGCTGGACCGGTGGTGGTCCCGCCCCCAACGTTCTGATGATGAACGAAGCGGGGACGTTGGTCGACCGCACGGCCCTGTACGCCTCGGCCTCGGACGTCCCCGGTGACCAGGGTTTCCTGGAGCACACCAACGACCGAGACATCGAGATCGTCGACGTCGATGGTGATGGTTGGCTGGACGTCGTCACGTGCACCGCCATCACGCTCAACCTGCCCAAGCACCTGTCGCACCCGCGCGTGTACATGAACCTGGGTCTCGACGGATCCGCCAACTGGCTGGGTCTCGAGTACCAGGATGCACGCTTCCCGGACCTCGGCAACACGCCCTTCTTCTGCGGCGTCGGCTCGGGGGACGTCACGGGGGACGGCTCGCCCGAACTCTACTTCGCCCACTACATCGCGGCCGGCGCCTTCGGCCAGGACGATCGCCTGATGATCAACGACGGTGCGGGCAACTTCACCGACGAGACGTTCTCGCGCTTGACGGCTCCGATGCTCAGCTCGGGGTTCGGCACGTCGGCCTACATCGTCGACATGAACAACGACGGCGTGAACGACGTGCTGCGTGACTTCTCGGGACCGACGACGATCGCGTACAACGACCCGAACAACGAAGGCTTCTTCGACATCCTGCAGACGGCGTACAACGGTGCTGCGTATCACGTCAACCACGGCGACCTGAACCAGGACGGCCTGCAGGACATGATCTTCAGCGACGACGCCACGGATACGTACCTGATCAACCAGGGCAACGACGCCCTCGGTCGCGTCATCTGGAGCACGGACAACTTCTTCGCTGCCGACGGCGGGTTCGCCGGCAACAACTTGATCGTGGACATGAACGGGGACGGCTGGAACGAGGCCCTCGTCACCGATGTCGACGTCGACATCTCCGGCTGCTTCGGCCGCATGTTCATCCACCACAACCGTGGCGGAGTCCCTGGCGGGATCCCGAGCATGTGGGAAGAGGTCGGCAGCGGCTTCACCGGCATCACCGGAATCCTCAGTTCCGACCTGAGCGGGTCGCACGACGTGGCGGTCTTCGACCTCGACAACGACGGCGACATGGACATGATCCTGGGCCGCTGCAACACCACCGACGTGTGGATCAACGACTCGACATCCGGCCAGGCCAACAACTACTGCGGCCCGGCGGTTCTGAACTCGAACGCCACGAGCGCCAAGATGGGCTACACCGGCAGCCTCGACGCCAGCCTGAACGCCTTCTCGCTCGTCGCGACCGACATGCCGACGAACCAGTTCGGCTTCTTCCTGATCTCCGCGACCCAGGGCAGCGCGTTCCCGGCTTCGGTCAGCCAGGGCAAGCTGTGCCTCGGCGGAACGATCGCGCGCTTCAACGCGCAGATCGTGAACTCGGGTGCGACCGGCTCCTTCACCGTGCCGATCGACACGACGATGTTGCCGAACCCGCTCAGTCAGCCGATCCTCGCTGGCCAGACGTGGAACTTCACGGCTTGGTTCCGTGACAACAACCCGACGCCGACCAGCAACTTCACGGACGGCATCGAGATCCTGTTCCACTAGGAAACGGACCTCCACGACAAGAACAGGCGCCAGCCTCCGCGAGGAGACTGGCGCCTGTTGTCGTTCCAGTCGAACCGGGATCAGCCGATCGAAGACACCATCAGGTCGGTCAACAACTTGGTGAAGCGCGACGTGTCGACGGGTGCACCGCCCTCACGCAGCAAGGCCTGGCCGAAGAGCAGTTCGGCGTAGTCGCCGATGCGCGGAGAGTTCGCATCCACGCCGTGCAGGCGCTTCAGGCCCTCGACCAACGGATGGTCGGGGTTCACTTCGAGCACGCGCTTCTGGGACGGAACGTCCTGGCCGGAGCGCTTGAGCAAACGCTCCATGTGGCCCGACATGCCACCCGCGCCCGCGACGAGCGCAGCGGGGCTGTCGGTCAGGCGGCCGCTGAAGCGTACGGATTCGACGTGTTCCTCGAGGGACTTGCCCAGGGCGCTGAGCAGGTCCTTGCAGGTTTCCTCGCGATCGGCGCGCTCCTTCTTGGTGTCCTCGTCGTCCAGGTCGACGTCGCCGCGATCGATGCTCTGCACGGGCTTGTTTGAGTACGTCTGCAGACGCTGCAGCATCCACTCGTCCACCGGATCGACCATCAGCAGGACCTCCAGGCCCTTGCTGCGGAACGCTTCCAGGTGCGGGGAGGCCGCGGCGGTCGCACGGTCCGGACCGGTGAGGACGTAGATCGCCTCCTGGCCTTCGTTCATGCCCTCGACGTACTCGGCCAGCGTGCGCCAGCCTTCGTCGTGCGTCGATCGGAACAGGCACGCGTCGGCGATGCGGCCGTCCTCGTCGGCACCGTGCCAGATGCCTTCCTTGAGCACGACGCCGAAGGATTCCCACATGGCCTCATAAGCGGCGCGGTCGGCGCCGAGCTTGGACGTCATCTTCTCCAGGACCTTCTTCACCAGGTGCTTCTGGATCTGCTTGACCCGCGGGTCGTCCTGGAGCGTCTCGCGACTGACGTTGAGTGGCAGGTCGGCACATTCCACGACGCCGCGCACGAAGCGCAGCCAGGTGGGCAGCAGTTCCTCGCACTCCTTCTGGATCAGTACGCGACGGACGTAGAGGCTGACGTGCGCACCCGTCTTGCCCGGGTCGAACAGGTCCATCGGCTTCTGCGACGGCAGGTAGAGCAGCGCCGTGTACTCGAGCGTGCCCTCGGCGCGCAGGTGCAGCACATCGCCAGGCTCGTTCCAGTCGTGCGTGAGGTGCTTGTAGAACTCGTTGTACTCGGTGTCCTCGATCTCGGACTTGGGGCGCGTCCAGAGCGGCGTCTGCGAGTTCAGCGTTTCGGTCGAGCGGACCATCTCGGTCTGCCCTTCGATCGGTTCGCCCTTCTCGTCGAGCTTGGGCTCGGAGCGCTCGACCTCCATCTGGATCGGATACTCGACGAAGTCCGAGTAGCGCCGCACGATCTCGCGCACCGTCCACTCCTGACTCGCGTCGGACTCGTCTTCGCCGGGCTCCTTCAGGTGCAGGGTGATCAACGTGCCCCGGTTCAGGCCTTCGGCCGGCTCCAACGTGTACTCGCCGTCGCCTTTGCTGGACCAGCGCCAGCCCTCGTCGGTTCCTGCAGCCCGCGTCTCGACCACGACCTCGTCGGCAACCATGAAGGCGCTGTAGAAGCCGACGCCGAACTGGCCGATCAGGTCGGGCGAGTCCGCCTTGGCCTCGCCGGACTTGAGCGCGTCCAGAAAGCGGCGCGTGCCCGAACTCGCGATGCTGCCCAGGTTCTTGACCAGGTCCTCGCGGGACATCCCGATGCCGTTGTCGGCGATGCGCAGCAGGCGCTGATCGGGGTCGGTCTCGAGGGCGATGCCGAGCGGTTCGCCGTCGGGCAGCAGTTCGGGATGCGTCAAGCTCTCGAACCGCAGCTTGTCGAGCGCGTCGCTCGCGTTGCTGATCAGTTCGCGCAGGAAAATGTCGCGCTCGGTGTAGAGCGAGTGGATCACGAGGCTCAGGACCTCGCGGACCTCGGCCTCGAACACGTGCGTTTCGGGTGTGGTGGTCATCTTCGACGGAGTCGGTGGGTGCGCTCCGGTGGAGCGAGGGTGCGCCTGGATCTGGGCGCGAGAGAGCCTGGATTCGGCTCGGGGACGGAAAGCGAGGGCGGGCCTCGCGGCGCCTCGTTTCGCGTTCTGGGCGACCATCATCCCCATCCAGGTCGAGCCCGCAAGCCTGGACCCGACTTCGAGCCCTCGGGAGCCCCTGCGCAGCCCGCACAGGACCCAAAGAAGGGCCGCCAGGTCCAAGAGGACCTGGCGGCAGTCATTCTCACGACCCTCGAGACTGCGCCTCGAAGTCGCGTGCGAAGCAGGAGGAGACCCCCTGTTGCTCGTAGCCCCCCCCTCGAGCCCACGAGAGCCGCTAGGAGCACCCCCAGGCACCGTCGCGACGTGGAACCGCGCGCCATGCATGGGAGTTGAAAAGGCGCCTGACGGACGCGAGACAGGCCTAAGCCTGATTGGTTCTCCCCATTCCGACATCTGGACGTGTTCGACGCCCGCCAAGCCCCCATCAGACGCGTGCCCCAGATCCGGGGTTCCTCGAATTCTGGGACTCCCCGGGGATCGACCAGACCAGCCGGTCCGTCAGCGCCCGGTGGGCTCGACGACCTTGCGGGCCAGCAGGATGCGGGCGGCAAGCTCCCGATGACTCGGGAGCCTCATCAGGCTCGCCGCGGTCTTCAGGTGGGCCTCCGCCTCGTCGATCCGACCGAGTTCCAGCTCGACCTCGCACAGCTCGCTGGCTGCATAGCAACGCCACGTGTCGTAGAGCGCGGCGTCGGTCACAGCCAGGACCTGCGCACGCTCCTCGACGTCCTGGAGGGTCACCAGGGCTCCCTGGAGGTCCCCCGTCAAGCGCTGGGCATGCCCGACGGCCCAATCCGCCACGAGCACTTCGAAGTCCCCACCGGAACGCCGGTGGAAGATGCGCGCCTTGGAGTAGGCGGCGAGCACGCGCTCGGGATCCCCGACCTGCTCGAGCGAGTAGCCCAGGTTGTTCCAAAGGATCGCCTGCCAGCGATCGTCCCCCAGTCGTTGGGCGAGGCCGAGACCGAGCTCGGCCCAGCGGATCTGCTCCCCGGGCTCGCCCTCCATCGCACAGAAGTGCGCGGCATCCATCGCGTCCCGGAGCAGACCGCGTTCCAGGGCGTAGTCGTAGACCGCAGTGAACGCAGCGAGGGCGCTCGGGTGAAGAGCTCCGCCGCCCGTCCGCGCGCGCTCCCTCAGGTAGATGCCTCGCACGATCCCGGTCCTCACCCAGCCGTAGGGCTCGGCGCGGTCGGCTTCCTGCTCGGCCGCCCGCAGCCAGGGCTCCCCCAGATCGAGCTCAGCGGTCAGCGAGTAGCAGCGCGCCACCATGGCCAGGGCCTCGACGCGGCTGGCCGCATCCGTGCCGAGCGCCTGCTCCGCCACGCCCTCGAAGGCCTCGCGAGCCGCGACGTAGCGTTGGGTTCGGAACACCGCGTAGGCGGCCTCGTAAGCGGACCGTGAAGAACCTCGGGGTTCCTCCGGGGCAGATTCAGGAATCACCCCCACCGTGGTCGAAAACGGGTCATTGGAATTTCCTGCCACACACGCAGCAAGCAGAGGGAACCCCAGGAGGGTCCAAGGCCGTCCGAATCTCATGTTGGGATTGTACGACCCCCCGCTGCCTCCACCACCGACAACCAACTCCAGCTCGTTTTCTCTGGAATGACACAAGCCCGAGGGGTCCAGGTCCCGATTCGGGAGGAGTCCTCCAGTGGGAGTACCACTATGAATCGAATCGTTCTTGTCGTCCACGACGACCCTGTCACTCGCGCGCGCCTCGTTGCGCGCCTCGAGAAGAGTGGTCTTACGGTGCGCAGCGCCGCCAGTACCGCCGAAGCCCGCCGCAACCTAGCTGAGCAGCCCGCTGCCGTGGCCGTGTGTCCCATGCGACTCGCGGACCTCCCGGCCGAGCGCGTGCCCGATCACCTCACCTCCCATCACGAGGGCATGCCCATCGTGGCCGCCATCGGCGGGAGCGAGGTGGACGAAGCGAACGCGCTCCTCGGTCGCAGCCTGGAGGATTACCTCCTCGTCCCCGCTGAGGAAGGCCGCCTGGTCACCTCGGTGCGGAACGTGCTGCACCGCGTGGAGCTCGAGCAACGCGCCAGTTCCGAGGACCCCGGTCCCCAGGACACCGGCTCCGCGCCCTTCACGCGTCCCGGCGAGATCCGCCACTTCCATCAGTACGAGCGCGACATCCTGCTCCACGCCCTGTTCACCACGGGCTGGAACGTCAAGGAGACGGCGACGCGATTGAAGATCGGGCGTGCCACGCTCTATCGCAAGATCGACCGCTACAACCTGCGCAGTTTTCGCCAACGCGACGCGGGCTGATTCCTCTCCAAAGCCCTGAGACACGGGCGCCGCACCTCGCATGAGGTGCGGCGCCCGTTGTCGTGGAGCGCGCGACGGTCCGGTTCGACCGAGGTGGACCTCACACAGCGCAGATGGCTCGTCCACCGTGCGGTTCGTGTCGGCGTGCGGGCCCGCACACCCCGTCCGCGAGGGATGGAGACCGTATGGATTCGGAATGGACCGGCTCGATCCTTGCATGGCTGCTTGCGCGTAGGCTCGCCGCGCACCAGGATTCCCCTCCCATGCGCACGACCCTTCCCGCGTTCTTCGCACTGACGTTCCTTCTGCTCGGCTGCTCCGGAGGGGACGCCCCCCAGGACTCGAACGGAGCTGACGAGGCGGGACGCGCTCGGCTGGTCTTCCTGGATCCCGAGGTCCCGGAGAGGCCGTACTTCCGCGATCTGGGCTCCGTGCCCCATGGCACGCGGCACACGCTCGACTACAAGATGCTCAACGCTGGCCAGCGCGACATCACGGTCCGGCGTATCGACCCCGCGTGCGCCTGCTCGCGCATCTCGCGCATCGGCTACCAGGCGGCCGATGGGACCTGGATCTCGGGCAACACGAGCGGCGAGGGCGACGTCATCCGCGTACCCGGGGGCGCCGAACTCGAGTTCACGATCGCGGTGGACACGGCCTTGCTCAAACCCAACCAGGACAAGCTCGAGATGGTGCGCTTCTTCACCGACGCCTCGTCGGTCGAGGAACGCAACACTCGTGGCGGGCTGTTCGACCTCGAGTTCCACATCCTCAGCGAGAAGCTGTTCCAGCTCACGCCCGGGCACCTGAGTCTCGGCGACATTCCCCAAGGCGCCGGCGGCGGAAGCCAGCTGACCATTCAAACCGGTCAGCCTCTTCTGCCTTGCCGGGTGATCGGTGTGATCGACCACCCGCCCGAGCTGGAGGTGGACCTGGCCGTCAACGACATCCGGGCCGAGACGATGTGGCACCTGGCCGTCAGTCTGCCCGCTGGCCTGCCGCGCGGAGCGTGGACCGGCACCATCACGTTGAGCACGACCGACCGCAACGGGGAAGGGAACGAGGGCCGCCTGCACGTTCCCGTCAACGCTCAGGTCGTCCAGGACGTGCGCATCGTGCCGCAGATCCTGAACATGGGTCTGATCCAGGCGGGCAACGTCGGAACCCTCGCGGCGGAGATGCACGTGCTCGTCCCGGGCCAGCGCGTGAAGATCCTGGCCGCCGAGATCACGGGCGACTCCGCGGAGCACTTGACGATCTCGTACGCACCGCTGCGTGCCGACCCCGAGGGGCGCGACATGCTCTGGACGCTGAAGATCGCGTGTGCGGCCGACGCACCCAAGGGTGCCCTCAACGCGATCGTCGAGCTGACCCTCGACGATGAGGTGACGCCCAACATCGCTGCCCGCGTTCAGGGCGCGGTGCGCTAGCCGACGCACCAGGGACGTCCCCGGTAGGATCGCTTCTCAGGGAACGAGCCGGGCGATGCGCTTCTTGCCGACCTGGATGAGGATCGGCGCGTCCGGGCGGGCGATCGCAGCCGTCGGGTCCGTTTCGGCCACTCCGTCCAGCTTGACGCCTCCCTGCTTGGCCGCGCGCCGGGCGTCGGAGGTCGTGCTGGCCAAGCCCATCTCCTTGAGCAGGTTCGCCAGCGGGAGGGACTCGCCCCAGCCCGCGCCCCAACCGCACTCGGCGATGTCGTCGGGAAGCTGCTTGTCGCGCACCTCGCTGTTGAACGCAGCGGCGGCTTCCACCGCGGCGTCCGCGCCATGGAAGAAGGTGGTGATCTCGGCGGCGAGGCGTGCCTTGGCCTCGCGCGGATGGCCTTTCAACAGGTCCGCGATCTCGCTGGTGGCGATGCGCGTCAACTGGACGAACCAGGTCTCCATCGCATCGTCGTCGAGGCGCATGACTCCGAAGGTCATGGTCTTGGCATCGTCCAGCAGACCGATGGCGTTGCCGTAGGACTTGCTCATCTTGCGCCCGTCCAAACCGTTGATCAGCGGGCCGGTGAACACGACCTGAGGCATCTGTTCCATCTGCTCCTGCAGCCGCCGGCCGACGAGGAGGTTGAACAGCTGATCGGTACCGCCGAGCTCGACGTCGCACGCGATCTGGACCGAATCCCAGCCCTGCATCAGCGGGTACAGGAACTCGTTGATGCCGATGGGCTCGCCGGCCTCCATGCGCGTCTGGAACGTGTCGCGCTCGATCATCTGGGCGACGGTCATGCGCGTCGTCAGTTGCAACATGCCCTCGAAGCCCATGCTGTCGAACCACTCGGAGTTGCGGCGCACCTCGGTACGCTCCATGTCCAGTACGCGCGCCGCTTGCTCGACGTACGTCGCGAGGTTCGCGTCGACCTGTGCGCGCGTCAGCACGGGACGCAGCTTCGACTTGCCCGAAGGATCGCCGACCATCGCGGTCGCATCCCCCACGATCAGGACGATCTGGTGACCCAGGTCCTGCAGGTCGCGCAGGCGTCGCAGTTGGACGGCGTGCCCCAGGTGCAGGTCGGCCGAGGACGGATCCATCCCGAACTTGATGCGCAACGGCTTGCCGCTGGACAAACTGCGTTCGAGCAACTTGCGCAGCTGCTTCTCCTCGATCAGATCGACGCAACCGCGCTGGAAGGCGACCAGATGCGTCTCGAGATCTCCATGCGGAACCGGGGCACTCATGCCGCACAGGACACGACGATCAGGCCCTGATGTCCAGGGCGGATCCTGGAGGAACCTCGGTGATTCATGGGCCGCGTGCGTCGCCAGGCTGTCGGAGCGCCAGGTTTCACGGCTGCCGTGCCAAGAATCCGGAGCGCAGGATCGAAGGCGCGATTAGATGTCCAGCCCGCCGGCAGCCTTGCGGGCCGTGCCGTGGTGGCGTGACCAGTTCGCCACCCAGCGGCGCAAGGAGGTGGGATCGGAGCCCGAAGCTCGGCCACGCGACAGCCAGCGCAGGCACGGGGCCAGGCGCATGGAGATCTCGTCGTCGGTGGCACGCGACACCAGCGGCGCCAGCTGAACCAGAGCCGCGTCGTATTCGCGCGGGTGGATCCTCACACAACGCTCCATGACCCCGGACATGCCGACGCTCGGGTTCAGAACGGCCTCGGCAAGCTCCTCGGGCACCAACGGAGCGTTGGGAAGGTCCGTCGCGAGCTCGATGCGGTCGATGAAGGCGATGCGCGTGTCCTGGGCGGGATAGCGCACGCCGTCCTGCTCGACGAACCCCGCGGTCAGGTCGAGCGTCCAGGTCGTGCGACCGGCGATCGAGTCCGGACCGATCTGGATGGGGAACTCGCCCAGGTCCTTCTCGAACGTGGTCTCCCGTTCCAGCGGCAACGTCGTGAGGTCCGCGAAGAACGCCTGGCGCATGCTGTAGGCCATCTCGCCGCTGGGGTTGGCGAAGAGGCGTTCGATGCGCAGCGTCGCGCCTCCCGGCCGCACCGTGACGGGCAGTGCGCCCGAGCTGTCCCCGCGCAGCCACACGCGCATCGAGGCGGCCCCGTCCACCGGCTCGAGCTCGAGGCGCAGGTCCAGCTCGGACAGAAGCCGGCGACCACGCAGGATGCGGTGGAAGCCGTCGAGCAGTTGTTGCACACCGTCGATGTCCTCGGCGCCGACCAGCTCTTCGGCTTCGAGCCGCGCGGACACCGACCGCACGATGTGCTCGGCAGCCTCGTTCTCGTGCTCCCCGACCGAGTCCTGAAGGGCCCGGAGCTGAGCCTGATAGCGCACGGGCACGTCCGTCATGCGCACCGAGACCCGGACAGGCGCGGGCTCGACCGAGCCGCAAGCGACGAGGCCGAACAACAGGAACGAAATGAGGGGGAGCCGCATGGGGTGGGTGGCAGTCTATGCCGTATCCGCCCTCCTTGCCGCGGTCACGACCGGGGCGGCTTCTCTCCCGCTCGTTCGCTGGCCTTGGATGCCAACGAAAGAGCCCGGCCACTTGCGTGACCGGGCTCCTGTTCGCGCGGAACTCGGGGAGGTGAGTTCCGATTCGAGCCCGACGCGAGTCGAGCACCCGAAGGATCAGGCCTCGGGCTTCTTGTCCTCGTCGGCGGCCGGAGCTTCTTCGGCAGCCGGAGCTTCCGGAGCGGCCTCAGCAGCAGCTTCCGGAGCCGCCTCCGCGGCGGGAGCCTCTTCGGCGGCGGGAGCTTCCGGAGCGGGAGCTTCCGGAGCGGCAGCTTCCGCGGCGGGAGCCTTGTCCTCGAGCGTCGGGTCCGGAATCTCGTCCTCACCCTCTTCGATGATGACGGGCGGGGCCACTTCAGCAGGACTCAGGTTCTCGTTCTCCGGGAAGTCGGCGTGGACGAACGACAAGCCGATCTTGCGCTCGTCGATGTCGACGCGGATCACGCGCACCTCGACCTTCTGGCCGGGCTGCAGGAGATCCTCCACGGCGGCCTCGCGGTCGTCCGTGATCTCGGAGATGTGGAGCAGACCTTCGAGGTCGTCATCCAGCTTCACGAAGACACCGAAGTTGGTGAGCTTCGTCACGAAGCCACTCAACAGGTCGCCGACGTGGTACTGGCCGGGGATCTCTTCCATCCACGGGTCCGGGGTGAGCTGCTTCTTGCCCAGCGCGATGCGCTTCTTCTCCTTGTCGACCGAAAGCACGACGCACTGCAGCACGTCGCCCTTCTTGACCATCTCGGAGGGGTGGCTGACCTTCTTGGTCCAGCTCATGTCGGACACGTGCAGGAGGCCGTCGATGCCTTCCTCGATCTCGACGAAGCCGCCGTACGAGGTGAGGTTGCGGACCTTGCCCTCGATGACGGTACCGATCGGGTAGTGCTCCTCGACCAGGTCCCAGGGGTTCATCTCGGCCTGCTTCATGCCGAGCGAGATCTCCTGCTTGCCGTGGTTGAACTCGAGCACGACCACGTCGACCGGATCGCCGATCTTGACGAGCTCCGACGGGTGGTTGACGCGACGGGTCCAGCTCATCTCGGAGATGTGCACGAGGCCTTCGATGCCTTCCTCGAGCTTCACGAAAGCACCGTAGGACATGATGTTGACCACCTCGCCCTTGTGCTTGCTCTCGGCGGGGTAACGCGCTTCGACGCCGTCCCACGGGGAGGCCGTCTTCTGCTTGAGACCCAAGGCGATGCGCTCGCGATCGAAATCGACGCGGAGCACCTTGACCTCGACCTCCTGGTCCATCTTGAGCATCTCGGAGGGGTGGTTGATCCGACCCCAAGACATGTCCGTGATGTGCAGGAGACCGTCGATGCCACCCAGGTCGACGAACACGCCGAAATCGGCGATGTTCTTGACGACACCGGTGCGGATCTGGCCTTCGACGATGTCCTTGAGCAGGTCCTCTTTGAGGCGCTGGCGCTCCTCTTCGAGCAGCTTCCGACGCGACACGACGATGTTCATGCGCTCCGGGTCGATCTTGATGATGCGCGCACGAACGGGCTCGTCGATGAAGTCCGAGATCTCGTGGGTGCGACGCAGCGCGACCTGGCTGGCGGGCAGGAAGACGTTGACGCCTTCGACGTCGACCAACAGACCACCCTTGATCTTGCGCTGGCAGATGCCCTGGATCTCGTCGCCTTCGTTGTACTTCTGGCTGACGTGCTCCCAGGCGCGAAGACGGTCTGCGCGGCGCTTCGAGAGCACCGACATGTCGTATTCGTCGAGACCTTCGAAGAAGACCTCGAAGACGGCACCGGGTTCGGGCAGATCATCGCCGAACTCGTTCAGCGGGATGGTGCCTTCGGCCTTGCCGCCGACGTCCATGATGACCATGCCAGTGCGTTCGTCGACGGAGTCGACTTTCGCCATGACGATCTGGCCCGGGCGGACATCGGTGATCGATGAGGAGAGTGAGACTTCGAGTTCTTCTTCCGTGAGCCCTTCGAGGGAGAGGGAAAGCCGACGCTCGAGTTCTTCGGGGTCCAGCTCGTATTGGCGGACCCGGCGTGAGGCAACAGCCATGCGCGGGATTTGGGTCTCTGATGGAGTGGGGTGACGAAGGGAGGGCTTCGCGCTCGCCCGTCTCGTGGATCCGGGCCCTCCTGGCCGGTCCTCGCGGATGCGATCGCGTTGCCCGTCGGCGACTGGTGACCCAAATGTTGTCCAGCCGGTACGACGGGGCTCGTCGTTGGATTGAGGCGAAGATGATACGGGCCGGCCCTGCACCGGCCAACCCGCGAGCCCCACAAACCACGATTTTCGGCCCGATCCGGCCCGGTCCGGGCCGATTCCAGCCCGGTCAGCGGTCGTCCCGCATCAACTCTGCGACCGCGGCCCTGAGTTGCTCCAGGGCGTCCGGCGCAGAAGCGTCGATCGGGGGCCCGAAGCGCGCGACCAGGCGTCCCGGCCTGGGGATCCGTCGACCCCGGCCCCAGGCCCGTTGGAACCCGCTCAGACCGCAGGGGATGATCGGAACACCGGCGATCTTGGCCGACATGACGGCCCCCTTCTTGAACTCGAGCAGTTCGCCATCGCTGGAACGGGTGCCCTCGGGGAACAAGCCCACCAGGTCCCCCGCCTTGAGGTGCTCACCGATCGCCCGGAAGGCCTTGCGATCCGATGCGCCCCGCTCGATCAGTACGGCGCCGCAGTTGCGCATGACCATCGCCAGCCAGCCGGTCTCGGCCAGAGAATCGCGGGCGACGAACGACACATGCCGCGGCGACGTCGCATGGGCGATGCCCGGGATGTCCAGGAACGAGGCGTGATTGGCCGAAATGACGGCCCCGCCGGTCTTGGGGACGTTCTCGAACCCCTCGATCCGGAACGGATAGTAGAACCACGTGACCAACCGGATCCCGGCCACGATGAAGCGATAGGTCCACCCGCGGTGGATGATCAACGGCGCGGGGTCGCTCATGTGCCGCGTACCTGCTTCAGCACCAGGGCGACGACCTCGGCCAACGGCATCCCATCGGTGTCGATCCGCGTCGCACCGACGGCCTGACGCAGGGGAGCGATCGGGCGGTCGGTGTCCCGTCGATCCCGCGTCTTCAGGTCCGCGATGAACTCCTCGAGCTTCTCGGGGGCCCCCTCCTCCTCCGCGCGGCGCCGCGCCCGCTCCTCGGGACTGGCCCACAGGAAGAATTTGTGCTCGGCATCGGGGAACACGACGGTGGTGGTGTCGCGTCCCTCGGTGACCACGGTACGGCCCTCCGAGATCGCACGCTGCCGCGCCACCATCTCGGAGCGCACTTCGGGATGGGCGGCGACGCGGGATGCGGCCGAACCCAAGACCTCGCCGTCCAGGTCGACAGGCTCGCCCTCGACCCGAATGCCTCCGTTGGCATCGAAATCGAGCTCGAGCGTCTCGGCCACGGCTCCGCACGCGATGGCGTCGTCCAGGTCGACACCCGCCTCCAGCGCCGCTCGCCCGACGGCTCGATACATCGCTCCTGTGTTCAGGAACAACGCCTTCAGTTCGCGGGCCACCGTGCGGGCCACGGAGCTCTTGCCGGACGCTGCCGGGCCATCGATCGCGATGATCATCGGGCGCAGTCTACGGACCTGGGCCCGCGCGGGACCACCCCGATTGCGACGACCGGCGGGAAACTGGCTCTCCCCCGAGCGGTCAGCCGAGCAAGCCGAGGTCGCGACAGCGAACCAGCAACGCATCCACCGCGGCCTCGTCGTGATAGATGGCGAAACCCAGGCGCAAGCGCCCTTTGCGGTGGTCGGTCATCACCCCCGCCTCCGCCAGCCGATCGTGGAAGCCTGGTGCGTCCTCGACCTGGAAGGTCAGGAAGTGACCGCGCTCGGGGACCTCCGGGCCAGGGATCAGCAGGTCGGCGGACAACGGCGCCCCCTGGGTCGGCAGCCCGGCCAGGAACCGCGACTGCAGGGCAACCACATGCGCGTGGATGCGCTGGGGCGTCCAACCCGTGGCGTCCAGGACCCCGAGGGACGCGTCCAGGCGCGCCATCGCGACGGGGTCGAACGTCGATCCCAGGAACCGTGTGCCGTCCGTCTCGAACCGGACCTCGCGGTCGCCGCCGCTGGATTCGAGGTCCGCGTACCCCGCGAACCATCCCGTCACGCTGGGTCGCGGTCCGAATCCGGGAGGCGCGTGGAGAAAGCAGCAGCCTTCGCCGGCCATGGCGTACTTGTAGGCCCCGGCCAGGTAGAAGGCGCGCATGGCGATCGATCCGAGATCGACGGGGATCGCGTTGAACGCGTGGTAGCCGTCGATCAGGACCCAGGTGTCGTCGTCAGGCACGGCGTCGACGATGGCCTGCAGGTCCGGCACCACGTACCCCGAATCGAAGAACACATGGCTGAACACGACCAGGTCGTGACCGCCGTTCGCAGCGGCGGCCTGGAAGCGTTCCGGGAAACTCGCGTGCGGTTCGGCGGGAATCACCTCGAGTTCGACGCGACCCGATTCCTGCCAGCGTTCCAGCTGACGACGGGCGGAGTGGAACTCGGCATCGGTGGTCAACACGCGGAGCGTGCGAGCGTCCTCGAAGCACGACACGATGCGGATCAGGAAGTCGTGCGTGTTCGGACTGAACGCGAGGGTCGACGGATCGGGCAGCCCGAGGCGCGACGCGATCCGGCTTTGCAGGCGCGGCCAGAGCTCTCCGAAGATGGGTCCCCACTTGCCGTCGAGCTGGGCGATGGCCTGCTCGGCGTACGCGATGTGCGCTTCGACGGCGGCGTCCGGCCATGCGTGATGGCTGTGGGCCGCGAAGTGCAGCCGCCCTTCGGGTGCAGCGGCGAGGGCACGTTGGAACAGTTCGGCGGCACTCATTTGGATGTCAGTTCGGCGTGCGAAAAGGGTTCGACGGCTCCCTCGGCGAGGACACGCAGAGTATCGCGTTCGCCCTCCCAGGCATCGAGCACGATCCAGCGCGGACCGTTCGCGGGACGCTCGTCGCGCCATTCGTGGGCATGCCCCACGACCAGGAGGTCCGCCTGGTGCTGACTCCGTTGGGCGACCACGGCGCTCACCTGCATGGACTTCTCGGGCACCGGTTTGCGCGCCACGGCCTTGCCGGAGGCCTCCCGCAGCTTGCGCGCCGTGCGCTTCAACAGCGTGAACGGCAGGCGCGGACCCAGGAATCGCATGGGCCCCGAACGCAGCACGCGTTTGAGGCGCTGGTAGCCGACGTCCAGAGTGCAGAGTTCATCTCCGTGCAGGAACAGCCAGCGTTCGCCGTCCTGGACCACCCCCAGCCCATGATCGTGCACGCGTCCACCCGTCCAGGATTCGAAGTCGCGGCCCAGCAGGAAGTCGCGGTTCCCGGGGACGACGTGCAGCTGTGTGCCCCGTTGCACCATGGCGGCGAGCGCCTCGACGATCGCCTGCGCGCCAGCGAGCCGCCGGGTCTTGGGACCGAACCAGGCCTCGAACAGATCGCCGAGAATGAGCAGAGCTGGTGCCTCGAGCGCTGCGACCCAGTCGACGAAGTGGTCGACGCGAGCGCCACCGAGCGGATCGAGGTGCAGGTCCGCAATCACCAGACTGCCGACCGGTAGACCTTCCGACCGCCATTCGATTTGGGGCTTCATGTCTCGCTGGGATCAGCTGGGCGACTCGCCTTCACCCGTTGAGCCCGCCTTGCCGGCGTCCGGAGCCTGGATGTCGTTGTCGCGCATCTTCTCCCACAGGACCTTGCGCGAGATCCCCAGCAGGTCGGCGGCCTGGGAGCGATGACCGCCCGTCTGTTCCAGCGCGTGCCGGATGTGCGCGACCTCGTGTTCACGCAGGACGTCCCGCAATGGACGTACGTGGGTAGGCACCTCGACCGCGCCACGCCAACGGGGATCCGCGGGCAGCAGATCGTCGGCGTTCAGCTCGCCCGCGTCCCCCGCCAAGGCGATCGCGCGCTGGATCGCGTTCTCCAGCTCGCGGACGTTGCCGGGCCAGGGATAGCGTTCGAGCATGGCCATCGTGCTGCGCGGCACTTCGAACGGGCGGCCACCTCCGTGACGTTCGATCAGGAACTGGGCCAAGACCGGAACGTCCCCGGCGCGCTCGCGCAAGGGCGGCAAGTGCACCGGAACGACGTGGACGCGATAGAAGAGGTCTTCGCGGAAGCGTCCCTCGCGGACGCGCTCGCGCAGATCGACCTTGGTCGCCACGACCACGCGGATGTCGACCGAGTGCGTGGTCTCGCCACCGACGCGCTCGAAGTTCCGCTCCTGCAGGCCGCGCAACAGTTTGACCTGGACGGCGAGCGGCATGTCGTCGATGTCGTCCAGGAACAGGGTCCCGCCGTTGGCCAGTTCGAAGCGTCCCTTGCGGGACTTGCGAGCGTCGGTGAATGCGCCCTTCTCGTGTCCGAAGAGTTCCGCTTCGAGCAGATTCTCGGGCAAGGCGGCGCAGGACAACGCGACGAACGGTCCCTCTCTGCGCGGGCTTTCGTCGTGGACGGCGCGCGCGATGCGCTCCTTGCCGGTTCCGCTCTCGCCTTGGATCAACACGGTAGCATCCGACCTGGCGACGGTACGCACGCGGTCGAATACGGCCTGCATCTGGGGGGAATGGCCCACGACGCCCTCGAAGCCGCGGTCGCGCTGGAGCTCCTCGCGCAGGGCCCGGTTCTCGTCCTCGAGGTCGCGGACGCGCGCCAGGTCGGCGAGGCGCCGGACGATGGCTTCGTTGCGGAAGGGCTTCTGGACGTAATCGACCGCACCTTCTCGCATCGCGGCGACGGCGTCGTCGACGGTCGCGTACCCGGTCATCACGATGACGGGGCGGGTCGGGTCCAGCTCGATGGAACGGCGCAGCAAGGTCATGCCGCCCTCGCCGGGCATGCGCACGTCGGTCAGCACGACCTCGGGCTCACCCTGTTCGAGCGCGCGGATGGCTCCGTCCGTGTCCTGGGCACCGAGCACTTCGTGCCCCGCATCCTCGAGCGCGTCGCGCAACGTCACGAAGATCGTGACCTCGTCCTCGGCCAGCAGCACGCGCACGGTTCAGGACCTCGCCGAGGGTGGAAGGATCAGCGGCGCGTGGTTGTGAGCTTGGCGTGTCCGGTTCATCGGCAGGGATGGGTCGTGGGCTCCGCAGCAGGGAACCTGGATGGGACCAGCGCTGGGCCCGACCTCAACTGCCCACAGGGAGCATCTCGGCACGGTCCCCACCACCGGTCGTGGCGGCTTGCAACGCGTCCTCGGAAGCGCCCAGGAGCGCGTCGAAGAACATCACCTCGTTGCCATCGCTATAGGCCACGCCGATGGAGAGGGTCACGGCGATCTGACGGCCGTCGCTCTGGAAGGACAGGCCATGACAGCTCTGGACCAGGCGCTCGGCCAGGATCCAGCCTCCGTCGGGCCCGGTGTGGGGCACGACGGCGAGCAGGCGATCGTCCGCCAGTCGACCCAGGAAGTCCGAGACGCGCGTCTCCCGCTTCAGCAGGTCGACGACCGAATCGAGGATGGACTCCTTCGACTCGTAACCATAGAGGTCACGCAGATGGCCCAGACGGTCCACGGCGATCATCATGCAGCACAACGGATATCCGTAACGCTGCGCACGATTGAACTCCACCCGGATCAGATGCTGGATCTGGGCGAGGGAGAATAGACTGCGGTCCGCTTGACTCGAATCGGGCATGGTTGGCTCTCTGGGCACTTGTACCGCTTCCGCGGTCCAACGTCACGAACCCCGTCGGGTCCGTTCGGGAATGCTCCGTCTAGGACTTTCCGAGACCGATCCCACCGAGCAGCCCATCGATCATCCCGTCCAGGCTGACGGAGTCGCCCCACTTCACCCGGACCAGGATCAGCATGGTGAAGAGGATCAGGGTGTAGACCCCGATCGCGATCAGGTTCGCCACCAGGAACGCGGCGCCCCCGCGGGCAGCACGCTTGACCTTGCGCGAGGCCCCGCGGGCCCCGGTCTGCAGCGAGGTCATCAGCAGATCGCGCTGAAAGCGACCGGCACGCTCGAGAATCGCATTTTCTTCCCCGACGCCGTCCTCGAGCAGATCGGCCGCGCAGGCGTCCGCCCGGAACTCGCCGGCGATGACCGCTTCCTGCCAGCGTTTGATCTTCTTCTTGTCGGCCAGGCCGAGCTGAGCTGCGATGCCGGCGGCCATGCGCTCGCCGATGCGTTCGAGGTTGGAATCGGACGCTGCAGCCTTGCGTCGGGGCGCCGAAGGGGCGGGATCGCTCACGGGTGCGGTTGCGCTCGGAGCGCTCACCTCCACGACCTCTTCGATCTCCTCGAGCACGGATTGCCCCCCCACGACCAGTACGGCGCCTCCCCACTGGATCGTGTCGCCGCTCTGCAGCGTCGCTTCCTCGAAGACGCGACCGTTCAGGAGCGGTGTGGTCGCGCTGCCTTCGAGGCGCACACGCGGAGGCGTGCCCATCACGATCAGGGCGTCGCCGGCGGAATCGGGGACGCGCAGCGCACAATCCTCACCTCCGATCCGGACACCACGCGGGGACAGGGAATGGCGATGCTTCTCGCCGCCGACACTGATTTCGATCCAGGGTTCCATAGGGGTCTCGCAGGTGTTCATATCCGATCCCGTGTCCCGGAGCGAGGTTGCAGCGTTTCCTTCGGCCTCCAGAGGACTAGAATCAGCTGAGGGCCGCTCGGTCGGTCCACCCCATACCCCTCCCGTGCGCCTCGGACTCCATCAATCTGCCCGTCTGGAACAGCGACTCCTGCAGTCGCCCCAGATGATCCAAGCGATGCAGATCCTGCAGCTGTCCGCCCTGGACCTGGAGGCGCGCATCGAACAGGAGCTCGAGGAGAACCCGTTCCTGGAGCAAGGGGACGAGGAAAGTGGCGGGGACGATTCGAGCGACGAGGGTCAACTGGACGCCAGTTCGACCGAGCCGAAGCTCGGCGAGACCACGGTCCGTGAACGGGACGACCTGGACGCCTACATGGACCAGCTCGAGCGTCTCGACCTGGACTACGGCGACGGCAATCGCATGGCCGCGCCGCCCAACGAGGAGGACGGCGACCGCAAGCTCGAGGCGATGGCGAACGCTGCCGACAACACGCGCAGCCTGCACGAGACGCTGCTCGAGCAGGTCGCTCTGCTCAACCTCGAGGATCACGACCGCCAACTGCTCGAGTACATCGTCTGGTCCCTCGACGAGCGCGGCTACCTGACGACGGATCGCGAGGAGTACCTGATCGAGCTCCAACACGAGTTCGAGGACACGCTGACCGAGGACGATCTCGAAGCCGCCCTCTGGGTGTTGCGCTCGACGACGCATCCAGGACTGGGCGCCCAGGACCTGCGCGAATGCCTGCTGTTGCAGTTGGCGCGCCTGCGCGGCCCCGATCCGCTGGTCGAGAAACTCGTCTCCAATCACCTCGACGACCTCCAGCACAACCGACTTCCGAAGATCGCCAAGGCGACCGACAGCACGATCGAGGACGTGAAGCTCGCCCTCGAGGAGTTGCGTCTGCTGGATCCGGTGCCGGGCGCTGCCTACGGTGAGGTGCGCAGCACCGTCATCCTGCCCGACGTGATCGTCGAGGAGATCGATGGCGAGTTCGTCGTACGCCTCGACCGCGATCGCGCCCCGCGTCTGCGACTGTCGAAGACCTACCGCGACCTGCTCGAGAAGTCCAAGCGCGGCGACGGCGTGCGCGAGTGGATCAAGAAGCGCTTCGAGTCCGCCAGCTGGTTCATGGACGCCTTGCAGCAGCGCGAGAGCACCCTGCAACGCATCGCCGACGCCGTCTTCAAGCACCAACGCGTGTTCCTCGAGAAGGGCGTCGAGGCGCTGGTCCCACTGCGCATGCAGGAGATCGCCGACGAGATTCATGTCCACATCTCGACCGTCTCGCGCGGCGTCTCCGGCAAGTACGCGCAGACACCTGCGGGGATCTATCCGTTGAAGTTCTTCTTCGCGGGCGGCACGACCAAGGACACCGGCGAGAGCGCCAGCCAGGCGGCCATCCAGGCCAAGATCAAGGTGCTGATCGAGGGCGAGGATCGCAGCGCGCCCCTCTCCGACGACCTTCTGGCCGCCAAACTGGTCGAGACCGAGGGGATCAAGATCGCCCGCCGGACGGTGACGAAGTACCGCAAGGCGCTGGGGTTGCCCTCCAGCTCGCAGCGCAAAGAGCACTAGCTCGGCATCCACTTCGGCATCCACTTCGGCCCGGGCTTCAGCAGCGTGCGCTTCAGCGCCGGCTTCGGCTGCGAAGTCCGCCCTCGGACACGTCCCGAAGCGCGAACCTGCAAGGACCTGGCCAATCCCGGCTGCCCCGGCGCTTGGAGCCGCTAGACTGTCGCGCTCGAACTCCCCGCGGCACTCCAAGAACGATGCAAGTCAAGGCAACCGAACTTCGCAAAGGCATGGTCCTCGAAAAGGACAATGACCTGATCCTGATCACCGATTACAGCCACGCCACGCCCGGCAACTGGCGCGCGATCATCCAGGTCAAGACCAAGAGTCTCACCAGCGGCCAGGTGGGCAACTTCCGCCCCGCGGCCGGCGACATGTTCGAGACGGCGTTCCTCGACAAGAAGAAGGCGCAGTACCTCTACAAGGCTGCCAACGACGACTTCATCTTCATGGACGACGAGACGTACGAGCAGTTCACGATCGTCGCCGACCTGGGCGCCGACAAGATGCCCTACGTCCGCGAGAGCGATGTCATCGACGTCACGTTCCACGGTACGACCCCGATCGGCATCGAGTTGCCGACCAACGTCACCCTCGAGGTCGTCGAGGCCGAGATGGCGGTCAAGGGCAACACCGCGACCAACGTCAAGAAGGATGCCGTGCTCGAGACCGGGCAACCGATCCGCGTGCCGCTGCACATCAAAGCGGGCGAGCGCGTCGTCGTGAACACGGACACCGGCGACTTCGTCGGCCGCGCCAAGGACTGAGCGGCCCGACCTCGCAACGCTTCCACGCAATGTTCGTTCGGAAGCACGCCGGCGCGCTCCTTCAGGGGCGCGCCGGTCGCATGTAGACGACCAGCGTCAGGTCCCGACCGACCGCCGGCGTCTCGAAGCGCTCGACCAGGGTGCACTCCTCCTCGAGGAAGCGCTCCAGGCGTCCGCGCTGGCCCGCCGGCCACTTGGCCAACAGGTCGGGTTGCAGCACCAGCCAGACGCGTCGCGTCGACCGTTCCAACGTGAGCATCGTTTGCGGGTTCGTGCGATCGGCCCACGCGATCCGCTCGGGATACCGCGCGTCCGTCCAACCGGGCACGAGGTAGAGCTCTCCGAGTCCGGCCTGGTGCGCGGCCATCAGATCTTGGGGGCCACGCCGCGAATCGACCAGGCCCCAGGCCTCGCGCCAACGGGGTCGACCGCCGCGATGGGGCCCCATCTCGAAGGCACACATGGCCAGCGAGGCGAGCACCAAACCGCCCATCCAAGTACGCCGGGCCCACGCGCGACGCGTCCAACGCGCGACCTGGTGAGCGTCGTCCCCCATCGGCCAGGCTGCCAGGAACGCGACCCACGGCAGCAACACGAACACGTACTGGCCGGTCGTCTGCGCGAACCAAGCTGCGCCCGCCACACCGGCTGCGCCCAGGAACGCGGTCCAGGCCACGTGGACCGCAGCGCCGTCCCGGGCCCGCAACGCGAGGAGAGCGCCCACCGCTCCGGCGCCGGCGAGCCAGGGAGTGAGTTGGTACCCCGCGCTCAACGCGAAGTGCTTGACCGCATCGAGCCCGACGATCTCGGGCTTCTGCAGCACGTAGATCTTCCAGACATCGATCGCCCAAAGGGACACGGCGCCCCCGGCGAGCGCTCCCGCGAAGAGCGTTCGGTACAACGCGCGCTTCTGGTTCGGCTCGAGGCGAATGCGGCTGGGCAGGAGCAACAGGCCCGCGCCCCAGAGTCCTCCCGCCAGGACCATGGCCTGGGCCTGCAGCACGAACCCGGCGGCCACGAACGCCAACCCGGCGATCGACAACCAGCTGCGACCACCGACCAAGCCGCGGAAGTGCAGTCCGCCACCGACCAAACACACGACGGAGACCAGCGTGTAGGCCCGCGCGGTCTGCGACCAGTGCAAGGCCCAAGGACTGCAGGCCACGAGCAAGGCTGCCGCAGCCGCGCGCCGGGAACCGGCCAACGGGCGGAACGCCCACCACGTGAGCGGAACGGCCAAGTAGCCCCAGAACGCAGCGGGCCAGCGGATCGCGAACTCGTCCAGTTCGCCACCCACGAGTCCGGTCAACCAGCGGTTCACCGCGTACCCGGGTGCGTTGTAGTTGACGCCCCTCGGATTCCAGGCGTCGGTGATGGTCAGCGCTTCGTCGAACCAGAGCGAGGCGGACCCGAGGTTCCAGAAGCGCAGGAGCCCGACCACGAGGGCCAGGAACAGGACCGAACCACCGCCCAGGGACACATCGAACCCACCCGGGTCCCCCAGCGAACCTCGCGGGACGCGTTGCGGGCCCCGTGAGGGGACTCGGGATCGGTGGGTGGCGTGATCCTCGTCCGTTTCCGGCCGGGACCCGGGCTCGGGCTCGGGGTTCGACATGGGTCTCAAGCAGGGTGCCGGTCGACGTCGAGGAAGTCCATGGAGACCGGCCGAGTCCCTTGCGAACCCCAGGTCCGGAACCCGACAATCCTCAACGGTGATGAACCAACCTTCGATTCGAATCCCTGACGCGCTCGACCCCTCGAGCCACTCCGTGCCCGGCCCCGCATCCCGTGCGCGATGGATCCGGACGGTGGCCTGCTTGACGGTGGCACTGCTGGCCTCGTGCCGGACGACGCCACGTCCCGTCCAGATCTCCTCGGACCCGGCCGGCGCCGTCGTCCTGATCAACGGTCAAGACTCGGGCTTCTCGACACCGGTCATCCTCGACCTCTCGGATTCGTTCCAGGGACCGTCGCTCAGCGTCGGCCTCGAACTCGACGGCTACGACTCCGTCACGCGCGTCCTGGTCAAGGGTAGTCGCGATCAGCTCGTGTACTGGAACGACAGCCAGGTCTTCTACCTGACCGGCCGCTTCCCGTTGTGGCTCAACGGCTCGGACCTCTTCTTCCCGAAGACGACCCTGACCGGAGCCACGCCGCCGCGTCTCTTCGCTCGCTTGCGTCGCAGCACGGGGCGCTGATCCTGTGACGACCGGTGGTCTGCGACCCGCGATCTTCCTGGACCGTGACGGGACTCTGATCCGCGAGATCGACTACCTCGCGGACCCGGACCGGGTCGAACTGCTGCCGGGCGCGATCGAGGGATTGCAGGCCCTGCGCGACGCTGGCTACGCGCTGGTGCTCGTCACCAACCAGAGCGGTGTTGCACGCGGCTTCTTGACGCTCGACATCCTGGATGCGATCCACGATCGACTGGCCGGGATCCTGGCTAACGCCGGACTGGTCCTCGACGGCATCGAGTTCTGCCCGCATCATCCAACCGTCGGAACGAAACCGTTCCGCCGTCCGTGCGGGTGCCGCAAGCCCTTGGCCGGCATGGTGCTCAGCGCGGCGACGCGCCTGGATCTCGACCTGCCGCGCAGTTGGATGATCGGCGATGCCTTGCGTGATCTGGAAGCGGGGACGGCCGCGGGCATGCCGTCCATCTTGGTGCGGACGGGGAAAGGCCGAGCCAGTGAAGCTCGGGCGCCCGAGGGCACGCACGTCGTCGACGGTCTGCAAGAGGCCGCGGCGCTGATTCTGGCCAAGTGAGTCGAGCGGTCTCAACGGGCCAAACCAGAATCAGACCAGATAGCGGGACAGGTAGCCGCCCATTCCGCGCGCCAGACCCTCGGGCAGTCGCTGCCAGGTGTTGGTCAAGAAGCGCGTCTTGGGATTCGACGGCGTCAACGACGGCAGTCCCTTGTCGTGCACCAACCGGAAGCGGTACGGCAGGTCCCGGGGCTCGAACCCCTGGCGCCGTTTGAAGTCGAACGCGCCGGAGTCCTTGCGGCTGCGACCGAAGTCGAAGACGCGGTACCCCTGTTCGACGCACCACTCCTGGAGCGACAGGTACAGGAACGCGCTGGCCTTGAACTGGCGATCCACGTCCGGCCCCGTGCCGGAGTAGTACGCCAGCACCTGATCGCGGAACAGGAACGACATGCAGGCGGCGAGCGGAACGCTCTCGCGCATCACGACGTGCACCTCGACCTGACCCGGCAGTTCGTGCACCAATCGCTCGAACCACGCCAGGGGCAGAGCGGGCGTCCCCAGCGAACGCTTGTTGTGCTGGAACAACCGCACCAGGTCGGGCAGGTACCAGTTCCCGGCAGCCAGCTCCAAGCCGTAGTCCTTGCGCGCCTTGCGGGCGTCCGCGCGGGCCTTCTTGGGCATCCCCGACAGGACCTCGTCCACGGTACCGGGGAGCTCACGCACGAAAGTGGCGTAGAGGTCGCAGGGGACGGAACCCGGCAGCTCGGTCGGCCCTGAACAACGCAGCTCCAGGCGGCCGACGTTCTCGGACACGGCGGCGCGCTCGGCAACCTCGTACAGCGCGAGTTCGACCTTGGAGTCCTCGCCGACCGGACCGCCGTACACCGAGTAAGGCACGGAGATGAGCGACTTGCGACCACGCATGCCGCGGCACGCCATCAGCGGCAGCACGCCGACGACCTGGCCGTCGCGCCAGGCCAGGAGATCCCGACCTTGATGACCGAACACGCCTTCGACGGCACGTCGCCAACCGGCCAGGTGGAAGAAGGTTGCGCGATCGCATTCGCGGACGAAGGCGTCCCGCGCCGCGTCGTCGCCTTCGACGGAGGGTCGGATGACGAGGGTCATGATCGCAGCCCTAGTCGGCCCCGTGAATCCGCTCGATGCGGTATTCGCGGACGTTCCGCGCTTGGGTGAAGATCACGATCTCGCCCACGAGCCCGAAGCCCACGATCTGGACGCCGAGCACCAGCAACAACACGCCCAACAGGAAGAGCGGGTGGCTGAACACGACGGCCTCGTCCACGACGAGGTTGCGCACGACCAGGGCGAGCGAGAGCGTTGCGCCGAGGCCCATGCTGGCGCCACCCAGGGCTCCGAAGAAGCGCAGCGGTTTGTGCGTGAAGCGCGTCAGGAAGACGACGGCGAGAATGTCCAGGAAGCGGCGGACGTAGGTCGCGGGTCCGAACACGCCGCTGCCGCCTTGCTCGGCGAGATGTCGCACCTGGACCTCTTCGACCCGAAACCCTTGCTTGAAGGCGATCAGCGGCAAGTAACGGTACATGTTCCCGTACAGCGTCAACTGCTCGAGCACGTCCCGACGGATCAATCGCAGCGAGCAATTGAGGTCGTGGAACCCGGCGCCCGTCAACAGGCGCAAGACGTAGTTGAACGCGCGCGACTGGAACTGGTTCGTCCAGGAGTCGATCCGACCGGTGCGCATGGCGGTCGCCACGTCGGAGCCGTTGTCGAACGAGCGGAAGAGGCTTCCGATGTCGCGCGGCTCGATCTGCACGTACTCGGGCGAGGTCAGGATGATCTCGCCGCGCGCATGTTCGAACGCGCTGGCCAGGCACACGGCCTCGCCGAAGGGGCGGTGCAGCGCGATGGTGCGCACCTGGTCCTGGCTCTCGGCCTGCATCTTGAGGCCGCGCTGCCAGAGTTCGCCCTTGAGACCGTCGAAGACCAGGATCGCTTCCCAGGTCTTGCCCAGTCGCTCGAGCTCGCCCGACAGAGCGGCGACGACGTCCTCGATCCGCGCGAGGCGGGACTGGACCGGGACGACGATGGTCACTTCGGGTTTGGGATTCGAGTCCATCATCCTTCCGCCTCACCGACGAGCGGTCCATGGCGCCGGGGCTTGTGGAGGTCCGACACCTTGATGACCAGCTCGGCCAGAAGTCCGAGCAACACGAAGTACACGCTGGTCAACAGGAGCAGACCCAGCACGAGCATCGCGCCTTGGCCCCAACGATTCTGGAAGGAGACCCCACCCGGACGCAACAGCAACGTGACGATCTCGCCCAGAGCGAGGACGAGGAACGGCAGGGCCAGCATCGCGAAGTACTGCAACGGACTGCGCGAGAACGACGCGATCATCTTCACCGAGAGCAGGTCCAGCAGCACGCGTGTCGCCCGCCCGAGCCCGTACTTGCTGACGCCGTGGATCCGCGGCCGGTGGTTCACCACGACCTCGGCGATCCGCGCGCCGCTGCCCAGGGCGAGCACGGGCAGGAAACGGTGCTGCTCGGCATAGATCGGAAGGTTCGCCACGAGGTCGCGGCGGAACGCCTTCAGCGTGCAACCGGTGTCGTGGACGTTCGCTCCGGTGACGCGGGCGATCAGGCGATTAGCCAGCTGGCTGGGGATGCGACGCAGCAGGAAGCCGTCCTTGCGATCCCGACGCCATCCGACGACCAGGTCGTGGCCCTTCTCCATCTCGGCCAGCAGCTTCGGGATGTCCGCGGGATCGTTCTGCAGATCGGCGTCGAGGGTCACCACGACCTCGCCGCGCGAGTGCTCGAATCCGGCCGACATCGCGGCGGTCTGGCCAAAATTGCGCCGGAAGCGCAGGACCCGCACGTGGGGATCCGCGGCGGCCAGGCCTTGCAGGACCTCGTACGACCCGTCGCGCGAGCGGTCGTCGGTGTAGATCACCTCCCAACTGCGCCCCGTCGCATTCAGACTGGTGGCGATCTCGTCGTGCAGCTGGGGCAGGCTCTCCGCTTCATCGAAGACGGGAACGACCACGGAGATCAAGGGAGGGACGGCGGACATGGGCGCAGGATTGTGGGCGGTAGGAGGCCCCGGGGCGAGCAGCCTCCCGTGTTCCATCGACTCCCGGCCCCAAGGTTCCCGAGTCCGGTCGAAACAAGATGGTCGAGCGGGCTCTCCCAGACTGGGCCCCCACCGCTCGAAAACGCCGTGGTCACGGGCTTTCCGAGGAGTCGATCGGTAGCATGACACCATGCCCCCCTCGAGCGAATCCGCCTGGACCCTGGCCATCGGACCCGGCCGCCGACTCGTCGAAATCGTGCCTCTCCTCGAGGCCTTGCGAGGGGAAGCTGCTGGACCCAGCCTCTGGTTGCTCTCCGACATCGCCCCGCTCCTCGATCCACGTAGCGATCTGCAACGCCTCGTGCTCGATGCGGCGCAGTTGCCGGTCGAGGACGTGGGTCTCGTGCGCCGGGCCCTGGTCGGTGACCTCGAGCTGGTGCTCGTCGGCGGCGATCCGACGGGCGCGGTCGTGCGCGGACTGCAGGGACTCGCTGGCGTGCGCTGGCTGGCCTGGCCCCTCGACACCGAGTCCTTGAACGATCTGGTGCGAGAACCGGGCTCCTCCGGACTCGGACGTGGCCTGCGCGATGCTCCCGAACCGCAGGACGACCTGCCCCAGGACCCCAGGTCCCCCTGGTCCCTGCCGCCCGAATTCCGTTCGTCCTCGGACGACGACGATGCGTTCGACGACGACACGTTCGAGGACGAGGACGACCTCTACGACGACGAGGAAGTCGACGAGTTCGACGAAGATGACCTGGACGTCGTCGACGACTACGAGGAAGACCTCCTGGAGGAATCCCTGCGGGCCGAACTCGCGGGACGCACGGGATCCACGTCGAGTTCCAGCGACTCGACTGGCCCGAACGATCCTGACGGCGCGGCGCACGTCCCGGGCAACCTCCCTCCAGCCCCCGCGTTCCCCGACGATCCCGAACTCGCGGCCATCGAGAAGATCCTGGGTCGACCCGGCCCCGGTCGATCGGACGCCCGTCGCACGACGCTGGCCGAGGCCCTCGAAGAGGACGACGACTCCGACGAGCCAGGCCCACGAGAACGGCGCACCGAGCCCGACCCGTTCGACACCGACGAGCCGGGCGCGTTCCTGGCCGCCCGTGATGCGATCGAAGCCTCGGGCAACGTTTCGATGTCGCGCGAGGAGATCGACGCCTTCACGTCCGAACCCCTGCGCGAGCCTGAAACGCTCGATACGGCCCGTTTCGGACCAGATTCGTTCCAAGACGATACGGCTTCCCGCTCGCAGCAATCGGCGCCGCCGAATTGGTACCGGGACCAGATCGCCGACCTGGCGGACCAAGCTCAGAAGCTGGATCTGGGACTTCGCATGGCACGCGACATGGCGGACGGTGAAGGCGAGAGCGGCGCGGGACTCGACCAGCTGGAGGCCGATGTCACGGGCCTGATCGCCTTCACGCGAACGCTCGGTTTTGTCGCCGCGCCGCCCGCGCAAGGGTCCCAGGTGATCGACCTGGACACGCTCGTCGAAGAGCAACTCGGTGGCCTCGCCAGCTCCGACGACTCGATGCCGCGCATATTCTACCGTGGTGAACCTGGGCTGCGCGTGCGGGCGGACAAGGGTCTCTTGGTGCTCGCGCTCGACGCGGTCCTGAATCTGGCCGCCCGGTGCGCAGGTCCCGAAGGCGTCGTCCACACGTCGATGGAGCCCGGCGCTCTGATCCGCATCGACTTCCCCGCGGGGCCCCTCGCCGGGCAGGATCCCGCGGGCTTGCTGGATCCGTACGCGGTGCACCGCTTGGTTCCGGGCATCGGCCCCAACGCGCTCGCCGCCGCCGACCGCATCCTCACCGGCCAGGGTGGTCGGCTCGCGATCGGAGACCTCGAGGACGACACGTTGCGCTTCGAGATCGAACTGCCCGAGCTCGCTTCCACGGACACGGACAAGGCTGGACGTGGGAGCACCAACTCGGGGAGCCCGTCCTCGAGCGAACGGAGCGGCACCCGATCCAAGGCCAGCGACCCGGAAAAGACTTCCAGGTCGGACGCATCGGACTCGGGAGTTCCCGGTCCGTTCACCGCGGGCTCCTGACGCGCCCGGGCCCGGGTTCAGGGCACCGACGTTCAGTTCCTCGAACGCGGATGTCGATCTTCTTGGACGTGAACCCCCTCGATCCCGCCCCTTTCGTCGACCGCCCGTGGCCCCACCGAACGCCCGGGAACTCGCCACTTTCCGGTCGCCGCGTCCTGGTCGTGGACGGCGACCTCGCCTTCGCCCGTCAACTGGCCGAGGACCTGGCCCGCATGGGATGCGCCACCCGCGCCGTGCAGAGCAGTCATGCCCTCGAGGAGGCCCTCGCCACCGATCGTTGGGAGGCCCTGGTGCTCGACCCGCGCCAGGTGGACGACGAGATCATGGTGCGGGTGTCCTGCGCGCCCAACTCACCGCTCCTGCTCATCGCCGACTACGGGCTCACGAATGGTTCTTCGGGATCGATGCTCGACCAGGCCTGGGCCACGCTCCCGGCACCCTTGACCGCCGAGGCCGTGCGCGTCGCGCTGGGCCGTGCGCTGGAGGCCCGCGCCCTGGCCGAGGAGAACGCCCGCCTGCGCGATGAGCTGACCCACCGCTCCCGTTTGGGGTCCTTCGTGACCCGAGATCGCGACGTCAACCGCCTGCTTGAAACGGCGCGTACCGTGGCGGACACGCGCGCGACCGTGCTGATCCTGGGCGAGAGCGGTACCGGCAAGAGCCTGCTCGCGCGGGGTATGCATTCCGAGTCCGATCGGAGCTCGAGCCCTTTCATCGCCGTCAACTGCGGCGCTCTGCCCGGCGGACTGCTCGAGAGCGAACTCTTCGGCCACGTGCAAGGAGCGTTCACCGGAGCCACGCGCGACAAGGTCGGACGCTTCGAGGCCGCCGAGGGTGGCACGCTGTTCCTGGACGAGATCGACAGCGCCCCTCCCGAACTGCAAGTGAAGCTTCTGCGGGTCCTGCAGGAGCGCGAGTACGAACGCGTCGGCGACGACCGGACGCGGACCACCGACGTGCGCATCATTGCCGCGAGCAACGCCGACCTGCCTTCGGCCATCGAAGCAGGTGAGTTCCGCGAGGACCTCTTCTGGCGGCTCAACGTCGTGTCCCTGGATCTTCCGCCGCTGCGGGAGCGGCCGGGCGACATCGCGCTCTTGGCCGAGTCCTTCGTCCGCAGGTTCGCCGAGGAGCATGCGTCGAGCGTGCGCGGGCTGGATCCAACGACCCTGGCCGTCCTGAGCGCCTGTGAATGGCCCGGAAACGTGCGACAACTGGAGAACGCCCTCGAACGTGCTGTGTTGCTCTGCCGTGGCCCCTGGATCGAGATCCGGGACCTCCCTGACGGCTTGCGCCCCACGAACACCGAACCTGCCACGGACAGCCTGGTGGCTGGCCTGGCTCACCTGGAACACCTCCCCACCTTGAAAGTCGCCTTGGAAGGACCGGAGCGCGCGATTCTGGTCCGCGCTCTCGAGCTCTGCGACGGACATCGACTGGAAGCAGCCGCCATGTTGGGGATCAATCGCAGCACCTTGTTCAACAAGATGCGCAAGTACGACCTGCAAGGTCTCTCGTTCGACGAGGCTGGGGCGTAGGCTGTCCGCACGCGATGAAGTGGTCCACAGCAGCCGGTCTGGTCGTTTGTTTCGGTGTCCTCGGACTCGTCGCTCGGCGCGTCACCGCACAACCTCCTCTGACACCTCGAGAGACCCTCGACAACGTCGAAGCGCGGCTCGACGAAGCCAACTTCGCGCCGCGCGAACTCCTGGGCATCCTGGAACGGACGCTCCGGGACTCACGGACGCGCGAGAGTGAGGAGCTGACCCGTGCGACGTTGCAGATGCGGGCCAGGCTCTATCAACGGCTGGGCGCATTCGCCGATGCGCGCGAGGACCTGGAGCGCATCTCCACCCTGTACGGTGGCACCGACGCACCGCTGCGCCTGCAGATCATCGAGTTGCTCTCGGACGAGGGGCATGTGGCCGAGGCCTGGCAACGCACGATCCACCTGCTTGCCGCAGACCCCTCGCTGCACAAGGCCTGGCGCATGCGCGCGGACCTGGAACGCCTGCAGGCGAACGAAGCAGCCGATCGAGCTCGCAATGCCCTGAGCAAGGTCCTGGTCTCGGTGGAGCGCGACGAGGCCCTGGCCATCTTGGAACAGGTCCTCGCACGTCGTCCTGGCGATCCCGATCGCGCGCGTCTGGCTGGCGAACTGCGCGCCGTCTTCGCCAGGGTCCGCGAGGACGCAGCCGTGGCCAACATTCTCGATCACGCCGACCGCTCCAGCGACCTGCTCGCCGATGCGCGACACGCGTACGCCTCCACCATCCAGCTCTCCGGGGATCTGGAAGCCATCGACATCCTGCAGCAGATGCTCGCCGATGCCGGGCGTCCCGACCTCGCGGCGGGCATCGGCATGGCCGCCCGGACGTTGCCCGGTGCGACCGAGGACTACCGGCTCACGCACACGCTCATCAACTCCCTGGTGGAACTCGGTCAAGTGGACCGCGCCATGCGCATCATGAGCGAGATCGACTGGCGCAAGCCCGAGATCGATCTCGCGTTCGTGCAAGCCGCGGGCCGCATCATGCACGAGGCCGAGTCGTGGGGTCAGCTCAACGGCGTTTCCGCGGGCTTGCGTCAGAAAGGTGGCGCGAACGACCGCGCGGCCGCCAGCTTCTATCAGGGCGAGGGCTACTTCTATCGCCGTTCCCGTGACGAGGCCCAGCGCGAGAGCAACTGGAACCAGGCGATCCGGGCGTACGAGACCTTCCTCGACAAGGAAGTCATCGAGCCTGTGCCCGGCGCCGTCGCGCGAGCGTACATGGCGCTGTCCAAGATCTACGGCAGTTTGGGGAACGACACGAAGGAGTACTCGAACCTCGTCGGCGCTCTGCAATTGGAACCGCGCCTGGACGGGGACCTCTGGTTGCGTCGCGCGGTGCTGCGTCGCAAGGGAACGAACGACACCTACCGGGCGATGGAGCGCGACTGGACCGAGGGCATGGCGCTCTTGCCGGCCCGCGTCGAGGACCTGAGTTCCGCCTGGGACCAGATGGGCGACAAGAGTCTCGAGTCCGAACAGATCACGTTCGACCACATCTGGCGCCGCACGGTTCAGATGGGTCGCGCCAATCCGCCCCGCGACGTCGGTCCGAACGTTCGCTTCCGCGTGGCGCGCCGACATCTCGAGGCTGGCAATGCGGTCTCCGCGTTGACGGTCGCGCGTGGCCTCTACGAGGAGTACCCGGGACTCTTGCCCGCTCTCGACGTCATGATCGAAGCGCAGCTCGCCAAGCCCGCTCGCGTGCAGGCCAGCCACTTGCTGCTCGAGCGTCTGAAGCTCGTCGGCCCCGATGCCCAGTTCCGCGCCTACATGGCGCTGCTCGGCACCGACATCTACCCCCAGGACAAGTACCTCGAAGTCCTCCGCCTCGATCCGAAAGGTGAGGGACGCACCGCCGTGGCTCTGTACATGCTCAGCTCGGGACAACCGGAGCGAGCCTTGCGAGCGTTGCGGCACGAGCCCGAAGTCGCCCCGGAACCGGAGCCGGGCGAAGAGCCGATCGAAATCGTGCCCATCCCGGAGCACGACATTCTGCGCTCGATCGCCTTCCTGCAGCTCGACGAGCACAAGCAGGCCAGCGATGCGGCGGCGCGCGCGATCGGCTACGCACACCTCGAAGAACAAGCCTTCGAGCTGATCATCAAGTCGTCGCTCTCGCGCCCTTTGGACCTCGCCCGTGTCGTCAAGGCCTACGCGGCGCGCGAGTCCCTGCATCGCGACATCGCGCTGCGCATGGCCGACCACCTGCTCGCCGGCAATGCCTTGAAGGAGTGCATCCAGATCCTGACTCGTCTCGACGACGATCCGGCGACCCGCGGTGGCGACGTCCTGATTCGAATGGCGCTCGCCTCGGCATTGGCGGAGGATCGCGACCGACTCGAAGAGTCGCTCGAACGGGCGGAGGCCTTCTACGACGACGGCCGCGTCGAACTGGCTCGGTTGCTCAGCTCCGTGCAACGTCGCGACTGGTTCAGCCTGCCCCACCGTGTCGCCGAACTGCGCAGCACGCGTTTCCGGCCCACGCCGCTGCAAGAGGCCATCCTGCGCCTGTTCGAGGAGCGCGTCGACCATGCGCGGGACCTCACCGACCAGGGCCTGCAACGTGCGGGGAATCAGGATCCTGGCTGGGCCCTGTTGGATGCGGCGCTGCGCGAGATCACCGGTGATCCCCTGCGCATGCCCCCGGCCTTCGGTCCGACCGCTGCTCGCGAAACGCACGCTTTCCTGAGAGGGCTCGATGGCCAGCCGCCCCGGGATCCGCGCCAGGCCCTGGGCCTCTTGCTGGCACTGGACGTGGAGGGCTGGAGCCTCTTCGCGATCCCGCGCCTCGCTCAGATCCACAACGACCGCGGCTGCTCGCTCTGGACGATGTGGCTGGGATCGCTCGCCATGGATCGCGTCGGCCGGACCGAACCGGCCAGCAAGGTGCGCACTGCCCTGACCACCAAACATCCCAAGTTCCAACCCGGCTGGACCCGTCACATCGACGACGTCCTGCAGGCGAGCGAGGGCGACGTCCTGCACCCCGAGGTCCTGCTGGCCCGTGGTCTGCGCATGCAGGCCTTGGGTGCGACGCCGGACTCGTCGATCCTGGACCTCGTCGCACTCGACCTGATCGAGGACCGCCGACCCGATGCACTCGAGCGTTTGAAGACGGCCGAGCCCCAGGACATGTCCGATGCGGCATCGTTCCTGCTCGCTCGCATGGATGCCGAGGACGGTTTCTGGCGGTCGGCCTCCTCGCGCTACTTCAACATGCTGATCCGTGGGGAGCCCGATCCCAACGATCCGCGGGTCGATGAATACGCTTGGATCCTGCGCGATGGCATGTCCGCCACGCGGGGTCAGATCATTCGCCCCGGCCAGGTGCTGGGCGAGGTGCGCAAGCTCGCCGACCACTCTCCGCAAGACCCCTACCTGGCCTTGCTGGCGCTGGAAGTGTCCAACCTGGATTCCCAAAGCCGTCAGACGATGTCCATCGCACGCGCGGAAGGGGCGCTCGAAGTGATGCGCGAGCGGACGAACAACCGTCCCCTCGACGACATCCGTCCCGGGTCCGCGCTCGAGTGGTCGCAGACGTTGCGGCGTCTGTCCCCGCGACTGGCCGAATCGCTTCTGGTCAAGGAGCTCGAAGGGCGCGCGGGCCACCTGGACCTGTGGGTCGAGCGCGCTTCCGCGTTGGACGAGATGGGTCGCCAGCGTGAAGCCTTGGCCGTACTGAGCAGCGTGCTGACCGCGTCCGACGATGCGGAAGGGCACATGACCTTGGCCGACCTTCTCTCTCGTCGGGGCGCGACGCTCGAGCAAGTGACCGGTCACCTGGCGTCCGCCATCGATCAACTCGGGGACGTCGTGATGCCGCGTGCGCGCCTGATTCGAGGGCGCGCTTCGCTCCAGAATCCGGGGCGCAAGTTCTCGGCGACCATCCAGGATCTGCGCGAACTCTGGCAGGAACGACGCGACCTGGAACGCCCGCTGCCCGAACTGCAGCTGGCCACGACCTATGCGCAGGCGCTCTTCGAACGCTCCAGCGAGGTGGACCGCACCTACCTCGCGATCGTGCTCCCCCACCTGCGCACGGCCGGCGAGGACGAGGCTTACATCGAAGATGCGGCCCTGGCCTTCTCCGGCATCCTGGAGCACGGCGTCCCGCGCCTGGCCGATGGCAGTCCGGCACCACGCGGCAGCGACGCGGACGAGGATTCGGCGGACGGCACCACCTCAGGTGCCCGCGCCCCCGGGGACGAGGATGCGGACGGTTCGACTTCGGACGATGCGGATCCGGACAACGCTTCGGCTGGTGACGATGCACCGCCGGAAGACGCTTCCAACGAGGAGTCGGACGACACGTCCGACCTGGATGACACCGAGGATGCGGAGCCCGCGGCTCCCGCCCCCGCTGGCTCAGGCGTCTAACGCGGAACTGCGCATCGCGGGGTTCGCCGCATCGGCCGCGTGCAGACGATCCGCGTGGCCCGCATCCTCCAACACCGCGCGCAACGTGCCGAAGCGAAAGCGACCCAGCAACTGGTCGAGACGACTGAGCGTCTTGTCCAGGTTGAGGTAGTGCCGGAACTTCGCGAACGCCGGGGCGTCGATCCGGGGTTGCTCGGGATCGAACTCCCAAGGGTGCAGGTAGGTGGCCGTGGCGCGGCCTCGCTTCTCGAGTCCGGCGTAGAACCGACGGTGCACCCAGCCGGGCAACAAGCGGAAGTATCCGCCCCCACCGACCGGCCAGTTGCGACCGAACAGTGGGTACGTCGCGACCGGGAATTCGAGCACGTGACCCGCGCCATTGTCGGCGGCGACGTCCGAGATCCCGGGTTCGAAACCGGGCACGCCGTACGTCGGATGACGCACCGGATGCACCGATGAATCGTAGGCGTAACCGCGTTCAGCCAGGACGTCGAACGCCCACCAGGTCTTGCGTGTCAAGGTGAAGGTGCTGGCGCGGAACCCGATCGGGCGCGGTGCGCCAGCGGCCTGCAGAGCCTGTTCGGTTCTTTCGAGATCCTGGTGCAGGCTCTCGCGGTCGAGGTCCCAGAGGAACTTGTGCTCGTAACCGTGACTGGCGATCTCGTGGCCGGCCGCCACGCAACGTTGCACGAGTTCGGGATGCCGCTCGGCGATCCAACCCAAGAAGAACATCGTGGCCTTCACGCCCCGACGGTCCAACAGATCCAGGACGCGATCCATGGACGGACCCAAGCGGGAGGGCGCGGCATCCCACGTTTCACGAGGGAACTCGTGCGCCAAGTTGGCGACCTGGAACCACTCCTCGACGTCCAAGGAGAAGGCATGTTGCAAGGGAGCACTCATCGTTGGAGTACCTCGACCGCTCGCACCACGCGACGAGCGTTGCCCGTCCAGGTGAGGTCCTGGGTCACGATCGACGCCTGCGCCGCAGCACCCAAGCGGGCGCGCAGACCGGAGTCGGCACAGAGTTCGGCCAGGGCGTGGAGCATCGCGTCCCCATCATCGGGAGTCACGAGGCGCGCGTCGACCCCGTCGGTCAGCACCTCACGCAAGTTGGGTTGGTCGGGGGCGACGCACGCCAACCCGGCCGCCATGTACTCGTGCAGCTTGAGCGGGGACGCGTAGGGATTGATCGCCGGAACCAGCCCGACGTCGAAGGCAGGCAGGAGCGCGGGGATCGCGCTGTGCGGACGTGTGCCCGCGAGATGGAAGCGGTCCATCACACCGAGCTCCAGTGCGCGGCGACGCAGGTGGTCCTCGGCCGGCCCCTCGCCGATCAGCACCAGGTGCGCGGTCGCCATCGAAGCGTCCGCCATGCCCTCGAGCACCAGGTCCAGGCGATGCCAGTCGCGGTAGTAACCCGTGAACCCAAGGACGGGACCTTCGACATCGGTCAGGCCCAGTGCATGCCGCGCAGCCACACGGTCCGGGTTCGTGTACAGATGCGGATGTACGCCGTTGGGCGTCACGATCAGGCGGTCGCGCTCAACCCCCATTTCGGCCAGCATGTCCCCGAGCACCGCGGTCACCACACAGACGCGATCGGCGCCGCGGAAGACGCGTTCTTCGAAGCGTCGGGCGTGCCGCGGGAAGGAGAGGCCGCGCGTCTTGGACAACTCGACGACCATCGGGGAGTTGACCTCGAGAATGAGAGGCACTTTCAATGTGCGAGCCGCTCGCAATCCGGCGCCGTTGGCGAACGCATAGCGCTCGTACAGCACGTCCGGACCTTGCTCGCGGCCGGCCTTCACGATCTTGGGCGCCATCAAGGGGCCGTAGGCGTACTCGGCCATCTCGCGCGCGAAACGGGGCATGGCGCCGACGATCGCCCACGGGGAGAAGCGTCGTCCCTTGGATTCCGTGTTCGGTTCCTCGGGAACCGGTGCGGGCTCACCGTTGGCCTTGGGAACCAACGCCACCTCGCGCACCTCGTGATCCAACGAACGGAACGCCTCGATCAAGGAACGGATGTGAACCGCCTGCCCGTCCTCGGCCTGCGTGCGATGGTGATAGAGGATCTTCATGCCACGATGCCTGTCACGGCGTGCCGGCGCCACCAGCGCTCGAGGACCAGCAGGGACCAGAGCAATCGCGCGGGACTGTCGTGTCCCGCGGTGTGTTCCGCGTGCAACGCCTGCAGCGCGTCCGCGCGGAAGCCGGCTTCGGGCAGAATGGCCAACGACTCGGTCAGCGCGACAGCCAACGGCCCGCGCAGCCATGCGCTGAGCGGAATGTCGAAGCCCTTCTTCGGTCCATCCAGCACATCGGGGGACAGTCGCGACCGCAACGCCTCGCGCAACCGGTGCTTCCCGCGGGAACCGCGAATCTTCTCGCGCGCAGGGAGTGCCGCGAAGCGTTCGATGACACGATGGTCCAGGAACGGGACCCGCACCTCGAGCGACACGGCCATGGAAGCACGATCGACCTTGGTCAGGAGTTGTTCGGGGAGCACGCTGTGGAAGTCGGCGTACTGGGCACGGTAGAGCGAACAGTCGAAACGCGGGCGACGATAGTGGTCGGCGAACGCATCGAACGGATCGTAGTCGCCCAGCGCATCCGCGAGGTCCGGCTGGAGCAGGGACAGGACGGTACCCCGATCGGCTTGACACGCGCTGATCCAACACGCGAGCGCAGGGTCGCGCCCGATGTTCGAGAGGAAGCTCTTGGCCCGGAACACGCGCGGCGCCCCTTCAAGCTTCGGGTACACGCGGCCCAATGCAGCGGCCAAGCGTCGCCCCGGCGCACCGACCGCGTTCCGCACGCGGTTCTCGGCCAGGTCATGAACGTACCGACGGTACCCGCCGAAGACCTCGTCCCCACCGTCTCCCGACAGGGCGACGGTCACGTGCTCGCGCGCCATCTTGCTGACCAGGAACGTGGGCACGTCACTCGGGTCCGCGTGCGGTTCGTCGTAGAACCACGGGAGCGTGTCCAGGGCCAACGTCGGATCCGGATCCAGGATGGCCGTGTGATGTTCGGACCCCAATCGCTTGGCCGTGGACCGCGCACGATCGAGCTCATCGAATTCGGCTTCGGCGAATCCCACCGAGCAGAGCAGCGGCGGCTTGGCGCTGGCGCGTGCCATGGCATCCGCCACGGCTCCCGAGTCGATGCCCCCGGACAGGAACGCGCCCAGGGGAACGTCCGCCAAGAGCCTGGCGCGGGTGGCCTCGTCGAGCGCCGCCAACACCTCGGCATCGCTCGCCACGTCCGCCGGACCGTCCAAAGGCAGGTCCCACCACCGTTCCGGCTGGGGGACTTGACCCGGGGACCAGGTCAGGCGATGCCCCGGTTCCAATCGTTGAATGCCGTTCCAAGCGCTCTCAGGACCTCCGACATAGCTGGTCATCAGGAACTGCAGCAGGGCCGGGGCGCGCAACTCGCGCGGGAAAGCTCCGGAAGCGAGCAGCGCCTTGGGTTCGCTGCCCCACCAGAACGCGCCTTGGGCCAGCCCGTAGTACATGGGCTTGATGCCCACGCGATCCCGCGCCAGCAAGATGCGGGGACGCTCCGCGTCACGCAGGTCCACCACGCAGACGGCGAACATGCCCTGCAGCTCGCGCACGAAGTCGGCGCCGTGCCGGACGTACAGATGCGAGATGACTTCCATGTCGGAACCCGAACGGAACGTGACGCCGTCAGCCTCCAACTCGATTCGCAGCGCAGGGAAGTTGTAGATCTCCCCGTTCCCCATCACGAGGATGCGCCCGTCGTTCGACTCGAGCGGTTGGTGTCCGCCCTCGGGGTCCATGATCGAGAGACGACGAAATCCCAACGCGCACGTGTCGCGCACGACGAGGCCCTCGTCGTCGGGGCCACGGTGCTCGAGCGTGCGCGCCATGCGCTGCAGGAGCTCCATCGAGGGAACCCCGCGCGGGTCCTCCAGCGCGAATCCGGTGAAGCCACACATGGATCAGTTGCGGGTTTGAAGTGGTGTGGTGCGGAATCCAGCGCCCGACGCGCCGGCCACCGATCCCCCGCCGAAACCGCTGGCGGGCTGGACGACCAGGGGTCCACCGCGACGTCCCTTGTTCTGCACCAGGAGCGGACGCATGGCTTCCTCCTGCATCTGCTTCCGCGCCACCTGACCGAAGACCAGGATGATGGCGAAGTAGTGATAGATCAGGTCGAAGTGCGCACGATTGAGGAAGGCGCTACCTAGCATGAACGTGGCTAGGATGACTTCGAACATCGTGCAGTAGGACAGGATCCAGCTGGCGGCGTACCTCTGCTTGGCCTCCTTGCGCAACTTCCAGATGTCGAAGAAGCACAGGCCCATCAGCCCCAAGTAAGTGAGCAACGCGGGGAACCCGCACTCGGCCACGATCTGGATGTAGCTGTTGTGCGCCACGAGCGTGCCCTTTCCGGCGCGCTGTTCCTGGGTCGGCTCGGGCTCGTAATCCAGGTAGTTCATCTGGAAGCGCTGGAACCCGACACCGAACAACGGATTGTCGATCGCCATCCGCGAGCCGACCTTCCAGGCACGGATCCGGCCCATCGCCGAGCCGTCCGCCTCGACGTCCTTGAGGGTCTCCAGGCGTTCGAAGTTCTCTTTCGGGACCAGCATGGCCGCCGCCCCCACGGCCAGTGCGCCGATCATCAAACCGATGACACGGTTCCGGGAACGCCAGACCAGACCCATCGTACACAGGAACAGCGACAAGGCGCCGCCGCGTGACTTGGTGAAGATCACCGTCAGCGCGGCCAGCGGGACCATGCCCCAAAGACCTTTGCGCAGCGTCTCGTTGCGCTCACTGGTGGCCAGCCCGACCAGGAGCGGCACCGACATCGCCATGGCTAGCGCGAAGTCGTTGTTGTCCTCGAGCATGCCTCCGGGCCCACGCATGATGTACATGTTGCCGCCCTTCGCGATGCCGGCGACGCCGTTCTTCAGGCCGTAGAACCCGAAGGACAGGGCGATCACCCAGACCGTGATGCGCAACTGCTCGCGCGTGCGCACGACCATGGTCGTGAACACGGCGATGAAGATGATCTTCGCGTACTCCACGAAGCCCGCGTAGTTGACCGGATGGCGCCCTTGGGCGAAGAAGTGCCCGAGGCCGATCCAGGACGCCAGGAACACCATCAGGATCGTGCGTAGCTCGAAGATCGGACCCTTCTTGTCACGCGCAGCGACGTAGCCCGCGAGCATGATGAGGGCGACCAACATCGACCAGCGCTGGAACTTGGCGAAGCCCCAAGCAAGATCTTGCAGGCGCATGTACGCCAGAATGGAGAACATCCACAGCCCCACGATCGGCCTGCGGTAGCAGAACGGCAGCGAGCTGAGGATGATCAGGGAGACGAGAAGATCGCGCATGATCGCGCCGGTAGCCGCGCGAGGCTGGCTACTTGAACGCCTCCTGGAAGTCCGTGACTGCGGTCAGGACTCCCTCGGGCAGCGCCTCGGGTCGGTTCATGAACGCCCAGGTGATATAGCCGACCGACAGCACGAAGGCGCCGGTGGACAGGGCGAGGGCGCCGCGGATCGCCAGGGTCTTGCGACGCTCACCGCGGGTCGTCATGCGGTTCACCGTGCCCAGGATCGGCACGACCATCACGCGCGACAAGTCGCCCGGACTGCGGAAGCAGTTCTTCGAGTACTCGAGCACGACGGCCAGGCCGAGGCCCACCGCGGTCCCCGCAAAGATCGCGAAGATGATGATCAGCACCGGATCCGGGTCGGTCGGTCGGGTCGGCTGCGTCGGAGCTTCGAGGATGTCGAAGGGGTTGCCCGCCGGGCCGTCCAGGACGTTCTTCTGGCGCCGCGCGCGTTCGAGTTCGCTGCGCGTCTCGTCGAGCACACGCGTCGTGATCTGCTTCTCGGCGGTCATGATGTCCAGATCGCCGTAAGCGTCCTGGAGCTCCTGGGTCTCCTGCTCGAGGGACTCGACGCGCAGCGTCAGCTCGGTGCGTCGCGCCTTCTCGCGCTCCAGGAATCCGTTCTGATCCTCGATCGCGAGCGCGAGCTGGATCTTGACCTTGTTCTTCTGGTCGAAGACCTCTTCGATCGTGTCGCCGGCTGACTGACGCAAGGCATCGATCTCGGCCTCCAACGTCTCGATCAACGTGATCGCGCGCTTGTAGTACGAGTGATCCGGAGTCCAGCCCTGCAGCAGGATCTGCTCCTCGGCCCTGACCTTCTTGTCGGTCAGCGACATGATCTGGCGTTCGACCTCGCTGTCCGCAAGGATGCGGTCCTCGGGAACGGTGTCGTCCATCGCATCGTGCCGCGCGCGCATCCCGCTCAGGGTCGCCTGCATGTCCGAGATCTTCTGCTCCAACACCCACAGGGCCTCCTTGGTCAGCTTGAGCTGCTCGAACTCGGCGGCTTCCGCGCGGTGCGGGCGCCCGTTCTGATCGACGGTGGCGGGCGGGATGCCGTACTGCGACTGCAATTCACCGATCTTGGTGACCAGCGTCCCGATCTGCTTCTGGCTCTCGGAGCGTTGCTCGCTGAGCGTGGCGACCAGGGAGTCGACCTCCCGGTGCCGCTTCTCGAGCACCTCCTCGCGCCAGCGCTTCATCAACTCCTCCAGGAAGTCCTTCGCGCGCTTCGCGTCGGTGTGCTTGAACTCGGCGCGCACCAACTGGCGGCCGGCGTACAGGTCCATCGGAGGCGTCTCGACGCGCAGGTTGCCCAACACGCGGTCCAGATAGACCTGCTCCTCGGCGACGGACAAACCAAGGTAGTCGTCCCAGCCCAGATCCTGGATCACGGCCTCGATGCGCGCCGGCGACTTGATGGTGTGCTCGGCGACGCGGCCTTCCTTGGTCGAACTGTTGTTCCCGTCGCCTTCGGTCTCGAGCAGCATGACCTTGGAACTGGACACGTACTTCTTCGGCACGAGCACGGCGAACGCCACACCGGCCGTGATGATCAGCGCCGCCGGAACCAGGATGAACCAGAGCCGCAGCTTCAGGACGCGCAGGAACTCGTCCAGCTGACTCGCATTGTCGACTTCAACAGCCATGGTTCCGTGATCCTCTCTGGGTTCCTTCTTGCCGCTCGGTCGTGATCATGCGTGGGTGATGCAAGGCAACGGGCGGGCTAGAAGAAGCCTCGGTTGTTGTTGTTGTTCCCGTTCTGGCCCAGCTGTCCGAAGCGTGAGCCGTAGAACAGCGCCGAGGAGATCTCGCGGATGACCTCGGTGAACGGGAAGATCAGGGCCTTCACGAAGTAGGCGACGCTCGCCAACGCCGTGGGCGGTACGAAGATGATGTCGCGCTCCTGAACGAGCACGTTGTAGGTCGAGTCCCCGCGAAACATGTCGTTGATGTTCACATGGATGATCAACGGATCAACGGGATCGGGACGGATCAATTGGACGCGCCCCAGGTTCGAGGAACTCGGACGGGGCTGCGCGGCCATGACCGCCTCGAAGATCGTCAGGTCCCCTTCGAACTTCTGGTCGCCTTCGGTGTAGACCTCACCGAAGATGAAGTACTTCTTGCCGCTGGCCCGGATCTGGACCTGAATGTCCGTCTCGGAGTAGTAGGCGCTGTAACGCTCGGTCAGGATCGAGCGCAGTTCGCTGCGCGTGTAGCCGGCGACGTGCACGACGCCCAATTCGGGCAGCAGGATCGTCCCATCGATGTCGACGCGTTGGTTCGAACGGATCTCGGTCGTGTGCAGCGTGTCGAGCACCGCCACGGTGTCGCCCAGGGACACGTAGTTCTCCTCCTCGGCATTCCCCACGTAGCGGTTCCCGAAGCCGTCGGCGTTCAGGTACTGCTCGAGCCGTTTGTCCGGTGCGCTCAGGGTGCTGCAACCGATCATCGTCAAGGTCAGGAGCACGAGCAGCCCGAGGACCGGGACGCGGCACCAGGCCCGCTGAGCCAGGGCGATCCGCCGACGCTGGCTCGGGGTCCGCAAGGGGGATCGCTCGGGGAGGGGGGCCTGGGGGAGGCTGCGTTGGAGTGACATACGTAGGTTCGTTGGGCGCGAGAGCCTGGAACCCGGGCAGCCGTGCTGGGGTGCGCGGAAAGGAGCCCGGAACTCCTCTTCCTACATCGGCCGAGAGGGGCCCCGGGTTGACCCAGACCGGGACGGATCCCGCGTTTTCGGGCCCTTCCGGGCGGATTTCGACGGCCACCCCCTCCCTAGCGCCCTGAGGGGGTGCTCCGCACCGCGAGCCGGACGAGGGCTGGGCCTGCGAATGCCCCTTCTGGGCGAGATTCAGACCTCGGGACGGCGCGGACCACGGCCTCGACCCCGGACCTGGGGGGGCCTGGAAGGACTCCGGTACGACGGTCGCGCCCCATCGCTGGGTCTTCGCGGGGGTCTCCTCACCGGCTGGATTGGCCCAGAGCGGCCGCCCCGGGCCTGGCCGGGATCAGCTTCCGTACTGGGTCTTGAGGTAGTCGCGGTACGCACCCGAGCGCACCCCTTGCGACCACTCGTCGTTGGCCAGGTACCACTCGATCGTGGCGGGCAACGCCTGCTCGAAGGTCCAGCGCGGCTTCCAGCCGAGCTCGCGCTCGATCTTGCTGGCATCGATGGCGTAGCGGCGGTCGTGCCCCGGACGGTCTTTGACGTACGTGATCAGGGACTCGGGCTTGTCGAGCGCGGACAGGATCGCCTTGACGATGTCGATGTTCGGATACTCGTTGTGTCCGCCGATGTTGTAGACCTCGCCCGACGTGCCCTTCTCGAGCACGGTCAGGATCGCCTCGCAGTGGTCGCGCACGTAGAGCCAATCCCGGATCTGCATGCCGTCGCCGTAGACCGGCAGCGGCTTGTCCTCGCGCGCATTGGCGATGATCAAGGGGATCAGCTTCTCGGGGAACTGATAAGGGCCGTAGTTGTTCGAGCAGCGCGTGGTCAGGGTCTCGAAGCCGTGCGTCCTATGGGCTGCTTGGACCAGCATGTCGCTGCCGGCCTTGCTGGCGCTGTACGGCGAGCTGGGATCCAGATCGGTTTCCTCGGTGAAGAAGCCGGTCGCGCCGAGCGAACCGTAGACCTCGTCGGTCGAGACGTGGACGAAGCGCTCGGTCTTGCGCGCGCGAGCCGCGTCGAGCATCACCTGGGTCCCCAGCACGTTGGCGCGCACGAACGGGAGCCCGCCCAGGATGGAGCGATCGACGTGACTCTCGGCCGCGAAGTGGATGACGGACACGGGGCCGTCCCCGCACGCGTCGAATCCACGCTGGACGTCATCGGGCTCCGCACAGTCGCCCTGCACGAACGTCACGTTCGGGTTGGACTCGAGGCTCGCCAGGTTCTCGAGGTTGCCGGCATAGGTCAGTGCGTCGAAGTTGACGACCTTCCAGTCGGGGCGATCCTCCACGATCATGTGGATGAAGTTGCTGCCGATGAACCCGGCGCCGCCGGTGACGAGAAGTGTGCGAGTCATGGTGCAAGAGCCGGCGAACGAATCGCTCGGAGGATTTCAGGAACCGAGGTAGGTCGAGAGGGCGCTTCGCCACGGCGCGAGGGGCGCACCGCGCAGGGCGGCCAAGCGGCCACACTCCAGCACGCTGTAGGTCGGTCGGCGAGCCGGGCGCGGGAACTCGTCCGTGGAGCACGGGGTCACCTCGACTCCTTCGACACCGGCGAGCTCGAGCAACGCGCTGGCAAATCCGTGCCAGGTGCAGGACTCCTCGCAGGCGGCGTGGTAGATGCCGGATTCGCCCTTGAGCAGGACGTCCCACAACGCGGGCGCGAGCTCCAAGGTCGAGGTCGGTGATCCGGTCTGGTCGTCGACGACCTTGAGCGAGTCGCGGTCTTTGGCCAAGTTCAGGATGGTCCCGGGGAAGTGCTTGCCGCGCGGCCCGTAGAGCCACTGCGTTCGCACGACCCGCGTTCCGGTGGGATGGGCGGCGAACGCCTGGCGCTCGCCCTCGAGCTTGGTGCGACCGTAGGCGGAGACCGGATTGGGCTGCGCGTCCTCGGAGTAGGGCGTGGACGCGGTGCCGTCGAACACGAAGTCCGTGCTGACGACGACCAGGGGAATCCCATCGGCCGCACAGCGGCGGGCCAGGACTCCGCAGGCGTCGCCGTTGACGCGCAACGCCAGCGCCTCGTCCTCTTCCGCCTTGTCGACCGCCGTGTACGCGGCCGTGTGGATCACGCCGTGGAACGGCCCGTGCTTGGCGAAGAGCGTAGCGATGGCATCGGGATCGGCGAGATCGACGCCGGCGACCTCGACCCCGGAACCGTCCGTCAGATCGGTCCCCACCACCTGGATCCCGTCCGGGACGACCAGCAGCACCTGGCTGCCCAGCATCCCCGCCGCACCGGTGACCAAAACGCGCATCGGTCCTTCGTTCGTCATGTTGTCCGTACCCAAACCAGGAACTCAGTCGGCGTCGATGTGGTTGGCGCCGGCTTCGGCCACCAGTTGCGCCGCGCCGTGCAAGGACTCGAACGTTCCCGCATCGGTCCACCAGCCATCGAGGACCTCGGCCGTCATCGACCCGTCCTGGATGAACCAGTTGTTCACGTCGGTGATCTCGAGCTCGTTACGTTCGGAGGGTTCCAAAGTCTTGATCACGTCGAAGACCCGACCGTCGTACATGTAGATCCCGATGACGGCCAAGTTGGTCGCCGGGTTCTTGGGCTTCTCGATGATCTCGGCGACACGGTCGCCGTCCATGCGAGCCACACCGAAGCGCTCGGGATCGTGAACTTCCTTGAGCAGGATCTTCGCGCCCTTGTCCTGGGCCTTGAAGTCCTCGACCGCCTTCTTGATGTTGGTCTCGATGATGTTGTCACCGAGAACGACGGCCACCTTGTCCCCTTGTGCCCAGTGCGCGCACAGGCCGAGGGCTTCGGCGATGCCGCCTTCCCCTTCCTGGTAGGTGTAGTTCAGGTGCTTGAGCCCGAAGTCCTTGCCATTGCCCAGCAGCGACAGGAAATCGCCCGACTTGCGACCGCCGGTGACGATCATGATGTCGTCGATCCCCGCGTTCACCAGGCACTGAATCGGATAGTAGATCATCGGCCGGTCGAAGACCGGCAGGAGGTGCTTGTTGGTGATCTTGGTCAACGGGAAGAGCCGTGTACCAAGGCCGCCAGCGAGGATGACGCCTTTCATCGCGGTGCTGAAGCAGGTGCGGGTGTTGGAGGATCGAGCCTTACGGGTGCCGGCGGCAGGGCCGGGTCACGCATGTCGGCTGAAGAGGGTTGGGAACCTTACCCGAGCCTGAGGGGCCCAGGGGGTTCGATACGGTCTTCCGCACGGTTCCAGCCCCCTGATTTCCCTGATTCCGCCCTCGGCGTGGAGTCTGGGTGCTCAGATCAGGACTTCGCGTCGAGCCAGTTCACGGATCGGTACCAGGTGACGAAGCGCTCGATCCCCTGGGCGATCGAAGTCTGCGGCGCATAGTCCAGGCGTTCCCGCGCCAGGCTGACGTCCGCATAGGTGACCGGCACGTCCCCCGGTTGCATCGGCATCTTGTTCAGGATCGGTTCGCGGCCGCAGGCCTCGCCGATCATCGCGACCAGATCCGCCAAGGACGTCGTCTCCGACTCGCCCAAGTTGTAGATCGCATACCCGGAGCAACGTTCGATGGCCTGCAGGATGCCGTGCACGATGTCGTCGGCGTACGTGTAGTCGCGACGCGTGCTGCCGTCGCCGAAGAACGGGATCGGGGTGCCCTCGAAGACGTGGCGCACGAACTTGTGGATGGCCATCTCGGGCCGCTGGCGAGGGCCGTAGACGGTGAAGAATCGCAAGCACGTCGTCGGGATGTCGAACAGGTGGTGATGCGTCCAGCACAGCAGCTCGCCGGACCGTTTCGTCGCTGCGTAAGGCGACACGGGGTTCGACACGTCGTCGTGCTCGTGGAACGGGACCTTCTCGTTGCCGCCGTAGACCGAGGACGATGACGCGAACACGTGACGGCAACCCGGCAAGCGGCGCAACGCCTCCAGGATCACGGTCGTGCCGCGCAGGTTGACGTCCTGGTACAGCAAGGGATCGATCAGGGACGGACGCACGCCCGCCATCGCTGCCAGGTGTACGACGACTTCGAACTTCCCTTCGTCGAACAGGCCGTTGACCAGGTCCGCATCACGGATGTCGCCCTCGACGATGCGCGCGCCCTCGAGCAACGTCACGTTATGACGTTTCAGCGCGGGGTCGTAGAAGTCGTTGAAGTTGTCCAGCACCGTCAGCTCATCGCCTCGCGCGAGCAAGGCTTGGCCCAGATGGGAGCCGATGAAGCCGGCGCCGCCGGTGACGAGGACACGCATGGATCGAAGTGGATTCGGAGAGTGAGAGAGGCGCCGACTACTCGACCGTGACGCTCTTGGCCAGGTTGCGCGGCTTGTCGATGTCGCAACCGCGCAGGTCAGCGATGTAGTACGAGAGCAGCTGCAACGGCACCGTGTTCAGGATCGGCGACAACCACTCCGAACACGCGGGGACCTTGATGGATTGCCCTGCGATCTCGTGACTCTCCGGGTCGGAACCGACCGACACCGTCTCGCCGCCGCGTGACTTCACCTGTTCGATGTTCGCGCGCACCTTGTCCGCGACGCGACCGATCGAGTTGACGGCCACGACCGTCATGCCCGGATCGATGAGCGCGATGGGACCGTGCTTCATCTCGCCGGCCGCATAGCCCTCGGCGTGCATGTAGCTGATCTCCTTGAGCTTCAGCGCACCCTCCAGCGCGACCGGGTAGTTGACACCCCGGCCGATGAACAGGAATCCCTTGGCCGCCGCGTGGCGACGTGCGAGGTCCTTGATGTGCGTGCGCATGGTCTCGGACAGCAGCTCCTCGAGCTGGTTGCGCAACATGCGCAGCTCGACCAGCAGGCCGCGTGCGTCGTCCGCGCTGAGCGTCCCTTTGGCACGTCCGATGCGGATCGCCAGCAGAACCGCCGCCACGACCTGGGCGGTGAAGGCCTTGGTGCTCGCGACGCCGATCTCGGGTCCGCCACGGGTCAGGATGACCTGGTCCGACTCGCGCACCTGGCTGGATCCCGGCACGTTGCAGATCGAGATGACCCGCGCCCCTTTGGCCTTGGCCAGTCGCGTGGCTGCCAGGGTGTCCGCGGTCTCGCCGGACTGGCTGATCGCGAGGGCCACGGTGCCGGGCACGATGATGGGATCGCGATAGCGGAACTCGGACGCGAACTCGACGTCGACGGGGACGCGAGCCAAGCCCTCGATCAAGTAACTCGCGATGTAGCCGGCGTGCAACGCGGTGCCACAAGCGACGACCTGGACTCGCGAGATGTCCGCCAGGAACGCGTCCTGGAGCTGGTCGTTCTCGAACACCACGTCACCCGCTTTCTCGTCGAGGCGCCCCTCGAGCGTGCGCGCGATGACGCCGGGCTGCTCGTGGATCTCCTTGAGCATGTAGTGCGGGTAGTGCCCCTTGCCAGCGTCCTCGGGGTCCCATTCGATCTCGCGCGAGGTGCGCGTCACGGGGTTGCCCGAGAAGTCGGTGATCGTCACCGACCCCGGCTGCATGACAGCCATGTCGCCGTCTTCTAGGAAGGTCACCTGGTTCGAGTACGGCAACAGGGGCAGCACGTCGGACGCCAGGTATGCGCCGTCCTCGGACCACGCGACCGCGAGCGGCGGGCCTTGGCGAGCGCAGACCATCATGGAACCCGCGTCCCCCACTGCGACGGCGACCATGGCGTAGTAGCCCTGCACGCGGGCCAATGCCGCGCGGACCGCGGCACTCAGGTCTCCCGTGCGAGCGAACTCGCGGTCGACCATGTGCGCGAGCACCTCGGTGTCGGTGTCCGATTCGAACGTCACGCCCGCTTCCAACAGCTCGTTCTTGAGCGGGAGGTAGTTCTCGATGATGCCGTTGTGGACGATCGCGACCTTGCCGCTGGCGCCACGATGCGGATGCGCATTGCGATCGCTGGGCTCGCCGTGCGTAGCCCAACGGGTGTGCCCGATGCCGGCGCTCGCCGCCTCGAGAGCACCGTCCTGGAGGACCGCTTCGAGGTTCTCGAGACGCCCTTGACGCTTGGCGATCTGGATGCCGCCCGGCAGGACGACGGCGACCCCGGAACTGTCGTACCCGCGGTATTCGAGAACTCGTAGGCCTTCAACCAGACCGCGCAGGACCGGGCCCTGACTACGAATCGCTCCAACGATGCCACACATGGTTCAGACCTTGGTGCGCGCTGCGGATTCGCCAGCGCCGAGCTTGAGACGGAAGTATTCGAGGGTGCGACCGAGACCGGTGTCCAGGTCGACCTGGGGCTCCCAGCCCAACACGCGCTGGGCCTTGGAGATGTCCGGTTGACGGACCTTGGGGTCGTCCTCGGGCAAGTCCTTGAACGTGATCTTGGACTTCGATCCGGTGATCTCGATCACCTTCTCGGCGAACTGCAGGATCGTCATCTCGGCGGGGTTGCCGATGTTCGTGGGCAACGTCTCGTCCGAACGCAACAGGCGCGTGATCCCTTCGACCAGGTCGTCCACGAAGCAGAACGAACGCGTCTGACTGCCGTCCCCGAACACGGTCATGTCCTTGCCTTCGAGAGCTTGGGACATGAACGCCGGCAAGGCGCGACCGTCGTTCAGTCGCATGCGCGGCCCGTAGGTGTTGAAGATGCGCACGATGCGCGTCTCCACCCCGTGGAAACGGTGGTAGGCCATCGTCATGGCCTCCGCGAAGCGCTTGGCCTCGTCGTACACACCCCGCGGACCGACGGGATTGACGTTGCCCCAATAGTCCTCGGACTGGGGGTGCACCTTGGGATCGCCGTAGCACTCCGAGGTGGAGGCCAGCAGGAACCGGGCCCCCTTGGCCTTGGCCAGACCCAGCGCCTTGTGCGTGCCGAGCGACCCGACCTTGAGGGTCTGGATCGGCAGCTCCAGGTAATCAATAGGACTGGCCGGCGACGCGAAATGCAGGATCGAGTCGAGCCGCCCCGCGATGTGGATGAACTCGGTGACGTCCTGGTGGATGAAGTGGAACTTCGGGTCCGTGAAGAGGTGCTCGATGTTGGACAGGGACCCCGTGATGAGGTTGTCCATGCAGAGCACCTCGTGGTCCTCGGCCAGGAACCGCTCGCACAGATGGCTACCCAGGAAGCCTGCGCCGCCGGTGATGAGAACGCGGGGTTGGGTGGTCATAGTTGGTTGCCCTCGGGGGTCCCCGGGGTCGCGGAGTCGGAGGCGCCTCCGGGCGACGCCGAGCCCCCCGCAGAGTCGGGTCCGGTCGAGCGGATGCCGCCGGGTGCCGACGGCATGCTGAATTCTTCCAGGACGACGCGCTGGTTGGCATCGAGTCGGATCAACAAGCCGAACGCGCGGACCTCGTGCGGCCGCGTCGTCGGATCGACGCCGGCCTCGATCACGAGCGACTGTCCATCCTGTTGAACGACCTCGAGGTCGCCCCACAACGTGGCGACGGCATCCCCGATCGGAACGGGTCGCGCGGCGGCGTCGAGGGCGATCGGAGCCGAACCGACCTCCATGCGAGGCAGGTGAACGACCTCGCCCGGGTTCAATTCGAAGGTGGCGTCGCGATAGCGCACGGTCGCGATCTCCGGCGCGCGGTTGCGCAGCACGAGGATGTCGTCGCGGTACTGTTCGACGACGTACGGTCCACCGGGTCCGGACACCTGGCTGCCGCCGGGAAGGACGACGTATTCGCCCGCGTCGAGCATCAACTCGATGATGTCCACATCGACGATGTAGATCAGCGGCTCGCCACGACTGGGCGAGCCCAGCACGACGACGTTGGTCCCGAACAACCCGGCTCGCGATTCGCGCGGGAAGACGATCTCGGCGCGGCCGCTGGCATCCGTCAGAACGGCAGCGCCGGCCTGGACGCGCACCTGCTTGTCGTAGTGCCGAAGCTGGAAGATGGAGTCCTCTCCCGCGTGCTTGACGTGAACGGTGTCGCCGTGCCGCAGGACCAGAGCTTGCTCCGGACCTTCGGGGAACAGATCGCTGGCTCCCGGGGGCAGATTGTCGGGCCCCGGCATCGGCTGGGGAAAGCGTTGCGTGGAGGCACAGGCCTGGAGGCCGACCAGCAGCCAGCCCCCCAACAGCACCTTGGCCCATCGGCATCCGATGTCCCGGACCATGTCAGCCGTTCTCCCGGCCGTGGCTGGAGAACCAGCGCTCGATGAAGCCGGTGTCGTGCCCACCGCTCTTGAAGTCGGCGTGCTTGAGGATCTCGCGTTGCAACGGGATCGTCGACGCGACCCCTTCGATCACGAACTCGTCGAGCGCCCGCAGCATGGTGCGGATCGCCTCGTCGCGGGTGTTGCGGTGGACCAAGAGCTTGCCGATCATCGAGTCATAGTTCGGCGGAATCCGGTATCCGCTGTAGCAATGGCTGTCCACGCGGACGCCAGGGCCCCCGGGGGGCACGAAGGCGGTCAACGTCCCCGGGCTGGGCTGGAAGTTGCGCGCGGGGTCCTCGGCATTGATCCGACATTCGATCGCGTGGCCGCGCAGCTGGATGTCCTTCTGCTTGAAGCGCAACGGCTGACCGGAAGCGATGCGGATCTGCTCCTGGATCAGGTCGATCCCGGTCACCATCTCGGTGACCGTGTGCTCGACCTGGATCCGCGCGTTGACCTCGATGAAGTAGAAGTTGTTGTCCTTGTCGAGCAGGAACTCGACCGTCCCGGCGTTCGTGTAGTTGGCGGCCTTGGCCATGCGCACCGCGGTCGCGCCGAGCTTGTCGCGCAACTTCGGCGTGAGCGCCGCGGACGGGGACTCCTCGATCAACTTCTGGTGGCGCCGCTGCACGGAGCAGTCGCGCTCGCCGAGGTGGATCACGTTGCCCTCGTTGTCCGCGAGGATCTGGACCTCGACGTGACGCGGACGCTCGACGAACTTCTCGAGGTACACGGTGTCGTCGCCGAACGCGGCCTTCGCCTCGTTCTGTGCTGCGCGCATCTGGTTCTTGAGACTCGGCTCGTTGCTGGCGACGCGCATGCCCTTGCCACCGCCTCCGGACGCCGCCTTGATCATGATCGGGTACCCGATCGTCTGCGCCACGCGCGCCGCCTCGACGTCGTCCTTGACGGCGCCGTCCGAACCGGGAACGACCGGGACCTTGGCCGCCATGGCGATCTCGCGCGCGCGCGACTTGTCGCCGACGCTGGCGATGACCTCGGGCTCCGGACCGATGAAACCGATCTGGCAGGACTTGCAGACTTCGGCGAAATGGGCGTTCTCGGCCAGGAAACCGTAGCCCGGATGGATCGCATCGACATCCGCGATCTCGGCCGCGGAGATGATCGACGGGATGTCCAGGTACGACTCGGCCGATGCGGCCTTGCCGATGCAGATCGTCTCGTCCGCTTGACGCAGGTACAACGCATCAGCGTCGGCCTCGGAATACACCGCGACCGTTTCGACGCCGAGTTCACGGCAGGCGCGAATGATCCGCTGGGCGATCTCCCCACGGTTCGCGATCAGGATCCGGCGAAACATCAGCGCGGCTTGACGAGGAACAGGGGCTGGCCGTACTCGACGGGCTCGCCATTCTCGACCAGGACTTCGACGATCGTTCCGCTGGTCTCCGCGCGGATCTCGTTCATCACCTTCATCGCCTCGACGATGCAGACGACCGTTTCGTCGTCGATCACGTCGCCCGTGCCCGCGAAGGCCTCGGACTCCGGGTTCGGAGAGCGGTAGAACGTGCCCACCATCGGACTGGTGATCTCGACCAGCCCTTCGGTGCTCGGTGCGGCAGAGGCAGCTGCCTCACCGACCGGTGCAGCGCTCGGCCCGGGCATCGCCTGCATCGGCGCCATCGGGGTCGCCGACCCAGGCACCATCACGACGGGGCCGTGACTCAAGGCTCCAGGACCACGCTTCAGGTGGACACGAAAGCCCGCCTTCTCATCGTCGATCTCGAGCTCGGTCACCTCGCCGCGCTCCATGACACGGATCAGGTTGCGGATCAGCTTGAGGTCCATGCCGGGGGGATTCGGAGTGGTCACGAGTGGAAGGGTCGGGGGTCCGGGGAGGGCATCCGGGGTCGCGCCAAGGAAGTCGCGTCCGGATGGTCGTGGGAGAATCGCGGGCCACGTCCACACCGCAGGAGCGGACGTTCGGCCCCAGAGCATAGCGGTCAGGCGGCTCCGGATCGCCCCTCCAGACGCCCGGACGCGCCCGGAGAGCGGAATTCGAACCCGGGATCGTCTGCGGGGTTCTTGGGGATCGACCGAGGCGGAGGCTCGGACGCGGCCGTGGGCTGGCTCTCGCGCCGCCCCACCCCAGCAGCCCTCGGAGATCCCCGTCCGGCCAACACGGTGGCCGGGGGGCCTCCTTCGGTCGACCCGCCGTGGTCCACGAAGCGCCCAGAAACCTGCCTCCAGGGCACCCCAGGGCCGATTTCAGCGATCAGCGGGTCCAGGGGCCCGACTTCCCACCGGACTTCTCGAGCAGCTGGACCCCGCTCAGGCGGATGCCCTTGTTCAGGGCCTTGGTCATGTCGTAGACGGTCAGCGCGGCCAGGGCGGCTCCGGTCATGGCCTCCATCTCGACCCCGGTCCGCCCCTGGCAGACCGCCTCGCATTCGATCCTCAGAACGTCGTCCCCGTCCTGCTCGAAGCGGATGTCCACCCAATCCAGCCCCAGGGGATGGCACAGGGGAATCAGCTGACCGGTCTGTTTCGCGGCTTGGATGCCGGCCACGCGTGCGACCTCGGTGATGGGCCCCTTCGGTCCCCCGTCCGTGAGAATCGGTCCCAGCAGCCCCGCGGGGAATTCCACCCGGGCCTCGGCCACCGCACGCCGGGCTGTTTCCGACTTGTGAGAGACGTTCACCATTCCCGCACGACTGCCCTTGGAGTCCTGGGTCACGTGACTCAAGGGGCTCGATGGGCTCAGGGAGCTGGAGTTGGGGTCACGGGACTCTGACATCGCGGTATGAAATCCGTACTGAGGGCAAGGGGACGACTTGGTCGATCGTAGATTGAGCCCGGCCCCGTGGGCCCCTTTCCGCGGAAACCCGATCCTCTTTCCGATCGAGCCCCCCGCCACACACCTCCATCGAGCGCCAACCGGATGCTGACGACCTACATCTTCTTCCCGCTGCTCCTCGCTCCCGCGCCCCTGACCGGCGCCACCCAGGAGCCCGTCCAAAGCACCGTCCTCAGCGCCGCAGCGCCTGGACCAGCCGCTCTCGCACTCGACGCACCCGTCTCCGATCGGGGCATCCTGGTGGGTGTCTCCCAGGACGACTTCGAGGCGCTGCTGCAAACACGCATGGACGAGGCGGAAGCCACCGCCAACCCCTTGCTGAGCCTGCGCGACGGTCGGTCCGTCGCGCACCTCTTGGGTGACGAGGACGGCGTCGCGTTCGACGCGGCGTGCGACACGTTGCTGCGGCGTGGCGATGCGGGACCCCAGGGCACTCTGTTCTTGGTCGCCGCGCGACTGGCCGGCGACGACGCGGACCTCGCGCTCCTGGGCAAGGCGCTGACGCCGCTCTTGGAGAACACCGACGAGAACCTGGTGGGTGTTGCGGCGGACGTTCTGGCGGGATCGGGGTTCGACGCCGCGGAGACCGAGACGCGTCGGAGCCTGACGGATCTATTGCTCGCGGTCGCGGAGGACGGGGCCCGCGGTCCCGAAGCCCGCGTCGGGTGTGCGGTCGCGGCGCATGAGATCGCCCTCGGCGAGAGCGTCCACCGTCCGCGCCGCATCCTCAACCAGTTCCTCACGTCGAGCGATCCCGACCTGCGCGCCCAAGGCGCCCTCGGCCTGGCGCGACTCGGCATCCTGCGCGAAGTGGACGGCGTCGAATCCGAACTGGAGGCCATTTCGACCGAGGCCGGCCCGCGCGGCCGCCTGGCCCAGGCGTACTTGAAGCAACTCGCGATCCTGCGTCACAAGGACACGGAACTACGCCGCGCTCGCGAACGTCAAGCCGAACTCCAGGCCGAGAACGCCGGCGGACCCGTCGCCGACGACCTGGCCCGCGTCGGACGACTGATCGACTTCGTGCAAGGCAATCACCTCGACGGTGGATCCGTCACGCGCGAGGAACTGCTCGAAGCCGCGATGCAGGGCATCCTGCATTCGATGGACGCACACTCGTCCTATTTCGCACCCGAAGCCTTCGAGCGCTTCCAGCAGGACATGCAAGCCGAGTACGGCGGGATCGGCGCCTACGTCGGCATCGACCCCGACGACGGGCTGTTCACCATCACGCGACCGATCTACTCGGGACCCGCGTACAAGGCCGGTCTGACCACCGACGACAAGATCATCCGCGTCGGCAAGTGGCCCACCATCGGCGAGGACACCGAGGAGGTCATCAAGCGCCTCAAGGGGCGTCCGGACACCGACGTCAAGCTCTACATCTGGAGCCGCGGCATGGATCCGACGCTGATCGACCGCCCGACCGAGGACATGGCCGTCACCGTCACGCGTGCCGCCATCACCATTCCGCCGGTCAACTCGACGCTGCTGCCGGGCAACGTCGGCCTCATCGAACTGACGACGTTCAGCCGCGTCGCGAGCCGCGAAGTCTACGAGGCTTTGATCGATCTGAAGGAGAAGGGTGCCACGTCCTGGATCCTGGATCTGCGCAACAACACCGGTGGCTACCTGGCCGAAGCCGTCAACGTCTCCGACCTGTTCCTGCCCAAGGACCTGCGGGTCGTTTCGACCGAGACCACCCAGGGTGAAGGTCGTCGCTGGGACACGCGGTTCGACCCCGTCGTCCCCGAGTCGGACCCGGTCGTCGTTCTGATCAACCGCTTCAGTGCTTCCGCCTCCGAGATCGTCTCGGGCGCGCTCCAGGACCACGGCCGTGCGCAACTCATCGGGCAACGGTCCTTCGGCAAGGGTTCCGTCCAGGACCTCTTCATGCTGCCGGGCGATCGCGATGATGGGTACGCCGACGAGAACAGCAACCAGCGCCATGACGATTGGGAATCTCTCACCGCCGACGTGAACGGCAACGGTGAATTCGACTACGCGCCACGCGTGAAACTGACGATCGAACGCTACCTGTTGCCCACCGGCCGCTCGATCCATCGCGAACTCGACGACGAGGGCAACATCTCCACGCCGGGCGGCATCGCCCCCGACATCGACGTCAAGGCCGACCGCATCGACGGGTGGCGCTTGTCCGAGATGCGTACGTTGCAGGGCACGCGCAAGCTCCGCGAATGGGTCCAGGACCACTACGCGCAGCACACGTCGACGTTCGAGGCGCTGGCCCTGAACGACGGTCGTGATTGGAAGAAGTGGCCCGGATTCGACGAGCTCTACACCTCGCTCGGCACACCGTTGTCGCGTGAGGACGTGCGCTTCCTGTTGCGCATCGAGGCGCGTCGCGCCGTCCAGGATGCGGCTGGCAAAGCCTTCCCCCAAGGGGACTTCGAAGAGGACCTGCAACTGCAGCGCGCCATCTCGACGCTGTTGGGCGACGATGCCGCAGGCTGGCAGACCATCCAGGAGTTCGCCGCGACCTTCCGTCCCATCGAGGACGAGATCGACCTGAACACGCCGCCTCTCGTCGCCCACGCGGACGACCTGCGCACGGCGCTGAGCCGCCTGGCCGCCATCGAATCGGGAGATGCGGAGATGACCGACGAGGACGTCGCCCATCTGCGAGCTCTCCTGCAGAGCCTCAGCGGCGAGAAGTTCTAGGGAAGAACACGGGCACGGCTCAACGCCGTGCCCCGACCCGAACTCGCCTAGACGGAGGGCGCTTCGCCGATCGGCGGGGCGCCCTCCTTGCGTTCGGGGTCGTCCTCGTCGGGATCCTCGTCCGCGAACTGCCGCAGCGCGGGGACGACGAGCTCGCGCACCAGGATCATGCCGGCCGCGGCCAGCGGAAGCGCGATCAAGAAGCCGAACATGCCGAGCGTGGCACCACCGATGAAGATGGCCACGAACACGAAGAGCGGATGCAGCCCGAGCGAGTCCCCCAGGATGCGTGGAACCAGCACGTAGCCCTCGATGATCTCGGCCACGCCGAAGACGATCGACACCACGACGAAGTTGAACATGAAGCTCGCCTCGGGCGCGACCAGCGACACCACGAAGCTGAAGCCGTATCCCAGGAACGCGCCCACGAAGGGGATCAAGGACGCGAAGCCCGACACCATCCCCAGGAACAAGGCGTAGGGCACGCCCGCGAGCAGGAGCCCGACCGAGATCAGGACGCCCTTGAGGGCACAGACCACCACGCGCCCGCGGAAGAAGTTGGTCAACACGTCGCCGATCTGACGGGCGATGCGAGAGACGCGTTCGCGTTCCCGCGCGGGGACGTACTTGCGGATGCCGGCGTGGATGCGCTCGAGTTCGAACAAGAGGTACCACGTGTAGATCGGCAACAGCACGAGCATGCTGAAGAAGCCGATGATCGAGCCGAACCAGTGCGTGACGGCGCTGCCGGCACCGACGAGCGCCTTGTTGCGCCCATCGGGATCGCCGCTGCTGAAGAGCTGACGCAGGAAGTCGACCGTCTCCCAGGTCTCCTCCTCGGGCGCGGGCTCCTCGGCCTTCGCGGTCGCGGACTGGGCCGCATCCGAGCTCTCCCCCTCTTCCGGTTGGGACTCCCCCTGTTCGTTCGTCGCCCCACCTTCGGGGCCGGACAACTCACCTCCGGTCGGAGGCTGGAGCCCACCTTCCGGCACGTTCTCGGTGGCCTCGTCATCGGGCAGGACCATGCTCCACAGCCACGAGTCACGATTGTCGTCGATGAACTTTCCGAAGTTGTCGTCGACCTCCTGCAGCAACCCCTTGTCCTTGTCGAGCACGCGCCCCAGCAAGGCGCTGCCCTGGATCCAGAAGCCGAGACCGCCGATCAGCACCAGGACGATCGTCGCGCCGTAGATGACGTTGACCGCCTTCATGCGCGTCCAGCCTCGACCTTCCAACCGCAACACCATCGGGTGCACGATCCAAGCCAGGATGTAGGCGAGGAAGAGCGGGTTGAGGACCTCCTGGACCTTCCAGATGAACAGGATCATCAGCACCGCGAGCAGCGCCAGGGCCATGTTGCGTTTCCCGCGGGGCAGTCGTTCCAGCATGGTTCGTCTCGGGAGGTCTAGGTGGCTTCCGCCGAGGCGGACACCAACGGATCAAGCGGCGAACGTGAGCGAGCACGTCCGCTTGTGGGTCAAGCGTCGCCGCCGAGAGGTTCCCCTTCCGGGGGGAGGTCGGGGCGGTAGGCGTCGACGAAGGCTTCGTCGAAGTCGAAGCCATCTTCGAAGTCTTCCAGGGAATCTTCCTCTTGCCGGTTCAACAGTTGCGCATCGACCAGCAAGAACACGATGCGCCCCCAGTCGACCGTCTCCTGGATCCCCCACGAGCGCCAGACACGGGCCGCCATCGGGCCGTACAGGCTCGATGCGTGACGGCGCATGCCGTCCAACAACTCATTGCCGCTGACGTGGCGCTTCGAGCCTTCCTCGTCCCCACGGCCGGTGAGCCGCACGGCCTCGTCGAGCGACGAGAACAGGAAGTGGTACGCCTCGAAGGCGTAGCGGCCGTCCTCTCTCCAGACCTTGCGCACGGGATCACTCATGGTTCATGAACTCGAAGCCTCAGGGTCGGGCCAGGGGGCGGGACGGGGAGCGGGACGGGGCCAACGGTGGCGCGACCGCCGTGAGGGCCCGCTCGAGCAACGTTTCGGGCGCGAGGTTCAGTCCCACGTCCTGGCGGGCGCGCAGCACGTGCTCGAGTCGTTCACGACGCAACGCTTCCGGCAACGCGGGAATCGCGCTCGCCCAGTTCCCGAGGGGCAGTCGCTCCTCGGGCAGCCCGGCCAGGAACCGCTCGTGGTCGCGCAGAATGCCCACCAGGAGGTCGAGCCATTCCGTGACCCGCGAGCGTTTCTGGGCCGTGGCGGTGCGCCCGCTGAACTTGCCTTCGACGTCGAACAGTTCCGCGCGCAGAACGGCCGGTGGAAGCTTGCCGCGGAAGGCGACGGCCATGGATTCGAGAGCCAGCAACGCGCCGTGCTCGCGCAGATCCAGCGCGCGCCCCGGCGAGCCTTCGCCCATGCGCGCCAGCAGCGCGGCTTCCTCCGGCTGGATGTCGTGTTCGGCCAGCACGGCGCGCGTGTCGTCCTCGGTCAACGCATGCAAACCGACCTCGACGACGCGACTGCGGATCGTATCCAGCAGGGCGCCTGGTCGTCCGCACTCCATCGCCAGCAGCACGTTCGGGGACGGTTCCTCCAAGGTCTTGAGAAACGCGTTCTGGGCCGACTCGTTCATGCGCTCGGTCTCGCGCATCAAGACGATGCGCCAACCACCCTCGCCGGCACGCAACGAGAGGAAATCCTCGACGCTCACACCTTGATAAGCGGTGGGCGGACGGTCGTCGCGCTCGGCGATGAAGAAGATCGTCATCTCCTCCTGATCTTCGGCGACCGGATCGAGCCGCAACACGTCGGGGTGATTTCCGACGGCCAGCCGTTTGCAGGGGCCGCACGATCCGCACGGTGCGCCGGGACCGTTCTGACAAAGCAGTCCGCGGGCGAGCCACTCCATGGCCGCGTACTTTCCGATGCCGGACGGTCCCTGGAAGAACAAGCCGTGGGGCAGACGACCGGTGCGCGCCAGGGCCCATAGGTTCTCGATCGCGGCGGCGTGGCCACGCGGGGGTTGCAACACGGGGGAGACCTCAGAGGACACGGCGCACCTCGCTCATCACTCGGGCCGCGACCTCGTCAGGATCCCCCACGCCATCGACCCGCACGACCCGCTCCATGCGCTCGGCATAGTCGGCCATTCCTGCAGCGACACGTTCTTGAAACGCGGCGCCCCGATCTTCGATGCGATCGGTCGGTGCGCCGCGACGTTCGAGCGCGCGGGACACGGGCACGTCGAGCAGGACCACCAGATCGGGCTCCGGGTCGCCGGCCCAGCCTGTGAGGAGGGCCAGGACTTCGTCGGCATCCAACCCGCCCGCGTGCGCTTGGTAGGCATAGGTCGAAGGATGGAAGCGTTCGCACACGACGTAGGCGCCGCGTTGCAGCGCGGGAACGACGAGGCGCTCGAGCATCTGGCGTCGGGCGGCCGTGAACAGCAACGTCTCGACGCCGGCGCTGAGCACGTGGTCCCGCTCGAGCAGGATCGCGCGAATCGCTTCGCCCTCGCGCGTGCTTCCGGGTTCGCGCAGGTGCAGCACCTCGCCACCCGTCTCAGAGGCGAGCGCCTGCACGAGGCGCTCGGCCTGCGTGGTCTTGCCGCAGCCATCGATCCCATCGAGGACCACGAACTTTGCCCGTTCGGTCATCCGCGCATTGTCACCGGACGAGCGCGCGACCTCAACGCTCGCGAGCCATTCCAGGGGTCACGGGCCAGGTTCTCGGCCACGCGGGTCAGCCGCGGCCCCGAGATGTGGGAGGCTCGACGCACCTTCTGCGCCCGCTCCGCACTGATCTTCGGCGCCCATTCCCGCAGCGCCGATCCTCAGCGGGCATCCTCGGCGCGCTCCGCCTGAGCTCGCCAGCGCGCCGCTTCTTCGGGACGTCCAAGGTTCTCGGAGCAGACCGCCATGCGCTCCAGGAGCGTGGCCCGGACCGTGGCGTCCAGGGGCTGGCCTTCGAAGGATGACGTCGGCAGCGTCGCGCGAATCTGGGGCGGCACGTTCATCGGGCTGATGCCCTGGGGCAAGGCGTCCGCAGGACCGACGTACACCGAATGGTCGGGGTCCAGATTGGCCGGCACGAGGAGCGTCACGCGAAACTCGCGCAGCGCCTCCTCCCAACGTTCCAGAGCGAACAGGGAGTCCGCCCACGGTCGGTGCAGGTCGCGGCGGAAGGGGTCGACCTGGTTGGCTTCGTCGAAGAGCACGACGGCGGCCTCGTGCCGGCCGTTCTCGGCGTGCCAGTTCCCGACGCGCAGGCGCAGGTCGTACTTGCCGGGGTTCCAGTCGAGCCAGCGTTCGCGCGCCGCCATCGCCTCGTCCTGCTGGCCCAGCTTCTCGTACAGACTGGCCAACCGCAGTTCGGCGGAGAGCTGATCCTCGTCGTAACCGGGGAAGGCCGCTTCGGCGTCGAGCAGGTACTCCAGCGCCTCGTCGATCTCGCCCTCGTCCTCGGCGAACGCAGCCAGGCCGACGAGGGCCTTGAACTCCAACCCACCGGCCTGGAGCCCCGCTTCCCAATGCGCCTTGGCGCCTGCGTAGTCGTTGTCGGCCAGGGCGATCTCGCCCAGCAGGAACTGCACCCGCGGCGCTTCCATCCCGTCGACCTCGGCCACGCGTCGCAGCGCTTGCTCGGCATCCAGACGCTGGCCGTGCTGCCAGCGACCGTAGGCGATGGTCGTCCAGCCCTCGATCCAACGCTCGCGCCCCGCCTCGTCCGTCGGAACGCGGCGGCCGAGCTCGACCGTCAACCGGCCCAAGCGTCGGTTCGCCCAACGCGGCTCGAGCGCCAGGCCCGCGACCTGGACATCCACGAACGCGCGGAAGTCGACGTCGACCTCCTCGGGAGTCATCCCGAGCTCGCGCGCGAACGCCTGGTCGAGGTCGAGGCCTTCATCGAACGCCTCGAGCAGCCCGACCATCGGCGCGAAGCCCTTGGACTCGATCAACATCTCGCAGAGCAGACCGCCCTGGTAGTAGCCGAACAGGATGCGCGGACCGCGGAAGGCGCGGTTGAGTTCGCGCACCGGGATCAGGTCGTGGTTCGCGCGCGCATCGATCAGGACGCGCCGCATGTTGCGCGTCCAGCTGGGATCGCGGCGCACCTCCTCCCACGTCGCCAGGCCCTCGGTGATCCAGCGCGGGCAACGATTGTGCGAGAGCCCCAGGTGCACCACGTGGCTGAACTCGTGGAAGCCGGTGCGGGCCCATGAGAAGTTCCCGCGCAGCTGCGAGAGCGGCGAGACCGCGGTCACCACGGGACCGAAGCACACGCCCAACGCGGGGAAGCCAGGGAACAGGACCGAACGTACGGAGAAGTCCTCGGTGCGGCGGAAGACCTCGATCAACGTCGGCGCGGGTGTGTGCCCGTAACGTTGGGCCAGGTCCTCGCGCGCCTCCTCGTAGAAGGGAACCAGGTAGATCCGCAGCACTTCGCCGGCGTCGGCCCGCCACGAGAAGCGCAGCTCGCCGAAGTCCTCGACCACGTGATCGCCGCGCATGCGCTGCAGCACCATGGACAGGTTGTTGCGGCGCGCGTCCTGGCGTCCGGCCGCGGCCTTCTCGGCCTTGTCCAACGCCTCGGCAGCCGCTTCCTCGGCGCCGGTGTTCGCCAGAGCCAGCGCCAACTGGGTCCAACCCTCGTGATCGGAGGCGTCGCGTGCGACCGCGCGTTCGAGGAACGGCACGGCCTCGGTGAAACGGTACAGCTCGACCAGCCACGTGCCGACGGCCCGCTCCGGCCTGGAGTCGAGCGGACCGGTCCGAGCGAGGTCCGCCAGCAACGCCTCGGCACGCTCGCGCTGATGCTCGACCCACAGGAGTCCGGCGCGCAGCGCCTGAACGTCGCGACGCTCGGGCGCGAGCTCGCTCAGCCGCTTGAGCGTCGCGCGGACGTTCACCAGCGAACCGTCCGAGAGATCCGCGCCGCACTGGGCGACCAATGCGGGGATCGAATCGGGGGCGGCGTCCAGGAGCGTCTGCAGGATCTCCTCGGGCGACTGGCTCTGCCGGCGGCGGTTGTAACGGTGCAGAGCGAACTGACCCAGCAGCGCACCCGCATGCGTCGGATGCAGCTCGAGGGCATCGCGGTACAACAGACCCGCGGAGCGCTTGCCCGACGCCTCGACCTCGCGCTCGCTCTCGAAGTACGCGTCGGCCAACTCGGCCAACACATCGGCTTCGGGGCTGCCGGCTGCCCGGGCTGCCTGATCGGCCTCCACGATCGCGCGTGATGCGGCAACGAGGCGACCCAGACCGCGCAGGCAGCGTCCCTTCGCCAGCAGTTGTTCCCAACCGACTGCGGGTGCACTGCGGCCCATTTCGAAGAGCACGTTCGACGCTTCGATGTCACCGCGCTCGCGATGGACATGACCGAGTGCCCAGGCATCGAGTGGGTTCTCACCCGGCGCGATCACCGGCACGGAATCGTCCCCGGGCTCGAGCGCCGCCAACGCTTCGTCGTACCGTCCCAGGTCGCAGAGGATCGCGCTGGTGATGCGCGCCGCGTCCGCTCGAACCAGGCTGTCCTCACAGACGGACAACACATGTCGCGCGTGGGTCAGCGCATCGTCGTAGCGCGCTTGGTCGAACCGGCAACGGGCCAAGATCAATCCGCTGCGCGCGTCGTCGGGATCCTCCTCCAGGTGCTCCTCGCACATCCGGATGGCCGGGCCGTAGCGACCCCGGCGTCGGTTGCCCTCGGCCTCGGCTCGCTCCGCGGCCAGGAGCGCCTCCAGTTCCTCGTCGAGGGCGTCCTGGCTGGGCCGGACACCGCGAGCGCTGGACGCAGCCCCCGCGGGGTCCCCCAACCTGGCACCCAGCATGGCACCCGTGATGGGCGAAGGTGCGGGATGCGGGACGGGAGACAGGGCCAGCGGCAGCCACAGGATCGATAGCGGAAGACTCAGCACCCAGAGAGGGTGCCAGCCCGGGGGCTAGGGGCCAAGTCAGAGAATCGTTGTCCAAGGTTGGATCGGCCCATGGGCTTCGGTACGACACATCCATGCATCGCAGCGTCCATCACCTCGCCCTCACCTGTTTCGTCCTCGTCCTGGCCCTCAGCACGCTCTCGTGCGCATCGAGGCGTGGGGCCAACCTGCAGCCCAAGCAGGATGGCGGGTCCTACTCCGGACTGCCGAAGTGGGTCGGCCAGCCCATGTCCTGGAACAAATTGAGCCTCATCCAGGACTGGCTGCGCGGCAACCAGGCCTCGGCCGATCCGTTCTGGAGCATCGAAGGTGAATTGCTGCTGGCCGACGGGCGTCAGACCCTGGCCCGCGATGAACAAGGTCGCCCCGGGACCGGCACGCACTTGGAACGCCTGTCCGCAGCCGAAGCCGGATTCCGCAGGGTCACGAAGGACCCGCGCGCGACACCCGAGCAAGTGCTGCGGGCTCGATCAGGATTGCGCCGACTCACCCATGCACAACCGAGCGTGGTCCAGTCCAAGGTCGTCCCGGAGCTGTACCTGCGCGAGCAATGGGGTGCGCGACCGCCGGTAACGAAGGACCTGACGCGCAACCGCCACGCTTGGAAGTGGCTGACCATCCATCACTCGGCCCTCGACGGCGCCGAGCGGCTCGACGGCAGCCTCGCGGCGACCCAGCAGGCCCTGCGCGTGATCCAGAACTCGCACATGAACGGCCAGGGCTTCGGTGACGTGGGATACCACTTCCTGATCGGTCCGGGCGGTCGCATCTTCCAAGGCCGTGACATGGAGTGGAAGGGTGCCCACGTGCGCGGCGACAACTCCGCCGACCGCAACCCCGGCAACATCGGCATCTGCGTCATCGGCAACTTCGAGACCGAGAAGCCCACCCAGGCCGCCATCGTCGCGTTGAACAAGCTGACGCTCGCGCTGCGCAGTCAGTACGACATCCCGGCGGTGCGTGTGCGCGCGCACCAGGATTGGAAATCGACCGCGTGCCCCGGCAAGCACCTGATGCCGTACGTCAACCGCCTCAAGTAGGCGCTGCACCTCGCTCGCATTCGCGCTTCCATGACCTGGACCACGTTTCTGCACAAAGGTTGGTTGTGCGTGCTCGCGGTCGCACTCGCAGCTTGCGCCGACGACGTCGTCGAAGGCACGACGCGTGTGCGTGTCGACCATCACCCGGGTGAGCCGAAGGTCGAGCGCGCGAAGCACACCCAGGTCTATCGCGACGGACGCTGGCTGCACCACGGACCGGCCGAGTACTTCGACAAGCAGGGCGACGTCGAAGGCTTCGGAACCTATGCCGATGGCCTCGAACAGGGCCATTGGGTGCTGCACACGGAAGATGGCATGCGCAGCGAGGGTGAGTTCCGCGCCGGTCGCCGCGAGGGCGTTTGGACCTGGTACCACCCCACGGGCAAGGTCGGCCTGACGGGAACCTACGTGGACGACGCGCGCCACGGCGAGTGGACGACCCACGACCCGAGCGGTCGCATCCAAGAGCGCGCCACGTGGAAGCACGGCGTCCGGCATGGCTCGATGCTGGTCTACGACACCCAAGGGCACGTGCTCGAGACCATTCGTTACGTCGAAGGTGTGCGCGCCGAGTGAATCCTCGCGCGGGAGCCACACATGGCTCCGCCAAGAACATCGCGACGTGAACTAGAGCGTCGGCGGCAGGACCGGCAACTGCGCCTCGCGCGCGCAACTGGCCAGGTCGTAGTCGACCATTTCACGGATCATTGCCGCGAACGTGATCTTGGGTGCCCATCCGAGTTCCTCGCGGGCGCGCGTGGCGTCGCCGACCAAGTGGTCGACCTCGGCCGGTCGCAGCAACGCAGGGTCCTGGACGACGTGGTCATGCCAATCGCGGTCGACGCAACGGAACGCGGTGTCCACCAACTGCTCGACGGTGTGGGTGACGCCCGTTGCGATCACGTAGTCGCGCGGTTCGTCCTGTTGCAGCATCAGCCACATCGCGCGCACGAAGTCCTTGGCGTGCCCCCAGTCGCGTCGCGCATCCATGTTGCCCAGTCGAAGGTCCGACTGGAGGCCCAGGTGGATGCGGGCCACCGCGCGCGTCACCTTGCGGGTCACGAACTCCTCGCCTCGACGCGGCGATTCGTGATTGAACAGGAGCCCGCTGCACGCGAACGTGCCGTAGGACTCACGGTGATTGACGGTCGCCCAATGCGCGTAGATCTTGGCCACGCCGTAGGGCGAGCGCGGATGGAACGGGGTCGTCTCGCTCTGCGGCGGGGACGCCTTGCCGAACATCTCCGAGGTCGAGGCTTGATAGAAGCGCGCCTCGGGGCAAACGTGGCGGAGAGCTTCCAGCAAGCGCGCGACACCCAGGGCGGTGACCTCGGCGGTCGACACGGGCTCGGACCACGACGTCGGCACGAACGACTGCGCCGCGAGGTTGTAGACCTCATGCGGTCGCGACGTCTCGAGCGCGCGCACGAGGCTGCCCTGGTCCAGCAGATCGCCGGTCGTCAGGACGATGCGACCCTCGACCCCAGCCAGGCGACCCAGAGCCGGACGGCTGGTGCGACGCACGAGTCCGTGGACCTCGTACCCCTGGTCGAGGAGCCACTCGGCCAGATAGCTGCCGTCTTGGCCGGTGATGCCCGTGATCAGGGCGCGTTTGGGTTCGGAGGTCATGTTGGATGCGGACGACGGGCGCTGATTCTACGTCCGATCTTCCCGGGGGAACTCGACCTCGTACATCAGATAGTGGCTCTGAGACATACCCAGGGCGCCGTAGACCGCCTGGGCGGGGCGATTGTCCCGGTCCACGTAAAGCCGGATCCCGAAGACGTCGCCGGCTGCCCGGGCCCCGTCCATCACGCTCGCGTACAGGGCGCGGTAGACACCCTGCCCACGGGCGGACTCGTGGACGAAGACGCTCTGGATCCACCACATCCAGCCGCAGCGCCAATCGCTCCACTCGCGCGTCACCATCAACGTTCCGACGACCTCGCCGGAGACTTCAGCGACCCAATAGCGGCCACGGTTCGGATCCCCGAGCGCCGAGCGTACGCCCTCGCGATGCACGTCCGGATCGAGGACCAGATCCTCGGTCTCCAAGGCCATCGCTCCCCCACAAGCCACCAGGACCTCGAGATCCGCCGCCACCGCATCTCGTACGTGGATCAGCATCTAGCAACCCTTATCAACAACGGCGCCATCCAAGTATTGAACCGTCTCGATGACATTCCCTTGCTCGTCATAGATCTGAGTCTCACCGTGACGAACTCCATTCTTCCACGCGGCGCGCTCAAGAATGCGACCACTCTCGTCGTACGTTGTCCATTCACCGTTGCGGGAGTCGTCCACGTAGGTTCCGGTCAACCCGACCATTCCAGTGGGGTGGAACCAAGTCCAGACACCATCCCGTTGACCAGCCAGGAACCTCCCCTGACTCCGCATACCGTCCTCGGTGTACAGAACCCAGTGCCCATGTTCGAGGCCGTCCTTGTACGAGCCGTGCCCTGCCGGGTTGCCTCGGTCATCGAAGTAGTCTGCCGGCCCATGATGCATCCAACGTCCGGCGTGGTAGATCTGGGTGTGCCTCGCGCGTTCGACCTTCGGCTCGCCGGGATGGTAATCGACCCGGACTTTGATCGAGCCCTCGATCACCAACCAATCCAGCGGTGGCTTGCGACGATGATCGGAGGCGTCCTGCCACGCGCGCACGACGTTCAGCAGTGTGCCTTCGTCGTACAGCCGACCTGTGAAACAGATGGAACCGGGCTTGCCGTCGTCGTCGGACGCAAAGGAGGTCACCAACGTCGGATGTCCGGTCAGGTTGGTGATCGAGAGCAGGTCGGCGGCGAAGCTGGGGTGGACGATCAGATCGACCGACTGCAGCACCTCGTCCATCGCCTGACACAACTGCGTCCGTGCACGTTGCGCGTTGATGTACTCGACCGCCGGGATCAAGCGCGCGTGGCGGAAGAGGTTGGGCCAGGCGAAGCGCTTCTGCACGACGAGTTGATCGTCCAAGCCGTCGCGCGTGAAGGCGTCGAAGGAGGCGGCGGCCTCGGCGCCCAAGGTCAGCAGCATCCCGCCCGTCGGACCGCTCGGGATCTCGACCTCGACGAGCTGATGGCCCAGGTCCTCGAGCTCCTGCAACAGATCGTGCAGCGGCGTGCCGGCCTTCAACGTGCCTTTCGGGTATCCGATGCGCGCACGCACACGACCCAGGTCGAAGGGACGCACGAGCGGACGATCCAAGGCGGAAGGATCCTGGCCGTCCGGCCCGACCAGCACCTCCAGGATCAACCCCGCGTCGTCCGCCGAGCGACAGATCGGCCCGACCTTGTCCATCGACCACGCCAGGACCATGGCACCCGTGCGCGGCACGCGACCGAACGTCGGGCGCAGACCGGTCACGCCGCACTGCACGCACGGGGAGATGATCGAGCCCAAGGTCTCGGTCCCGATGGCAAAGGGCAGCGCGCCCGCTGACACCGCGGAAGCCGAGCCCGCCGAGGAACCGGACGAACCCTCTTCCAGGTTCCAGGGATTGCGCGTCTTCGCACCGAACCAGACATCGCCCCAGGCCAAGGCTCCCACGGAGGTCTTCGCGATCAACACCGCGCCGGCGGACTCCAGTCGTCGCACGACTTCGGAGTCCGCGTCGATCACCTGGTGCTCGTAGGCCTTCGCGCCCCAGGTCGTCGGGGCGCCCTTGGCTGCGAAGAGGTCCTTCACGCCGTACGGGATGCCGTGCAGGAATCCGCGCCAACGACCACGTTCGAGTTCGGCATCCATGGCGCGCGCCTGCTCGAGCGCGCGCTCGCGGGTCGTCGAAATCACGCAATGCAGATGCGTGTCGACCTGGGCGAGGCGCTCCAGTGCGAGCTCGGTCAACTCGACCGAGGTGACCCGTTGCGTGCGCACCAGTTCGGTCAGGTCGCGCAGGTCCATGGACAGAAGATCCATGGGGTCCGCAGGTCGCTCGACGACCGGCCAGGGTTCGCGCTCCGCCTTCTCGTGGGGCATCCGCACGTTGAGCTTGACGCCAGGCACGAGGGGATCGAACACCAGCGCTGGAGCCACGCCGGTCAACCGGGAGGCCGGGACGCGTAGCTCCGCCAATTCCTCCAACCGCTCCGCCACGTCCGGCAGCATCTGCGCCGCCTCGGCCTCGGTGAACTCCAGACCGATCACCCGAGCGGCGACGCGCAGGTCTTCGGCCGTGAGTTGCGGTTGGGCGGTGTCTTGGGGGAATGCGCAGAGCAGGAGGAAGGGCCACATGGCCCCTAGCCTACCGCCAGAGCCACGGTCCCGAGTATCGCGCAGTACAGCGCGAACCACCGGAGCGCACCGCGGCGGAGCACCAGCAACAGCGTGCGCAACGCCATCCATCCGACGACGCCAGCCAGGAGCGCGCCGAGCGCCACGTGAACGGGTGCGACGCCCTGGAACCCCGAATCCACGGCGTCCGGGAGCTTGAGGATCGCTGCGCCCCCCACCGCGATCAGGCTCATCAGGAACGACAGCCGTGCCGCCTGGCCCGCCGGCACCGAGCGCATCAAAGCGGCGACGATCGTGCTGCCCGAACGGGACACGCCGGGGAACAGGGCCAACGACTGCGCGACGCCGACCCAGACCGCCGTCCCCCAACCGGGCAGCGGTGCGTCAGCATGCAGCGCCGATGGATCGTTCGACATCCCAGGGTCCGCGGGGGCCTGGGCAGCGGAGGCCTTGCGTTGGGCTCGATCGCCGAGCAACAACAGGGCTGCCGTGACGAGCAATCCGCAACCGGCTGCGCGGGGGCGTTCCGCGAGGTCCTCGAAGACGTCGCCGAAGCCGAACCCGACCGCGGCGGCAGGGATCGAAGCGACGACCAACCAGAGGAACAACGCGAAGCGACCGGCACACACGTCGCGGATGAGGGCGAGGACGTCCTTGCGATAAGCCCACACGACCGCGCCCAACGTTCCAACGTGCAGCGCGACGTCGAACGGCAGTCCCGCTTCGCGCATGTCGAGCAGCGCGCGACCGAGGGCCAGGTGACCCGAGGACGAGATCGGAAGGAACTCGGCCAGCCCCTGCACGGTCGCCAGCAGGAGAACCGCCAGCAAGCCCGCGTCCGCGGTGTCCTCGAGTCCAGGGGTTTCGTCGATCGGTGCCATGCCGCGGTGTGGGGTTCGTTCGGAGCCGGAGGAAGAACCCTCTGTGTCGCGCCATCCTGCCGAGCCAGGAGCGTCCGTTCACGCGCCGAATCGCTCCTTTCGGATCTCCTGTCGATCCCGGCCCGGCCCAGCAACGCAGATCGGCGGCCAGCGCATGCGCTGGCCGCCGATTGCGAGCCAAAGTCTGGAGCCGGGTTTCAGCTGGCGGCGATCGCTGCGTCGGCAGGGGTGACGCAGTCCATGTCGAAGGCTGCTGCGACGGCGGGGCAGGTCAGCTTGCCCCCGATCGCGCTGGCGGCCGAGGCCAGACCCGCATCCTCGGAAGCGGCCAGGAGCGGCCCCATCTTTGCCAGGCGACGCGCCCAGGGCAGCGTCGCGTTGGTCAACGCGTAGGTCGAGGTGCGCGGCACGGCGCCGGGCATGTTTGCGACGCAGTAGTGCACGACGTCCTCGACGACATAGGTCGGATCCTCGTGCGTGGTGGCCTTGGCCGTCTCGAAACAACCACCCTGGTCGATCGCGACGTCGACGATGACGCTCCCGCGCTTCATGTCGACCAGGTCGGACTTCAGGACCAGCTTGGGCGCGGCCGCACCGGGGATCAGCACGGCGCCGACGGTGAGGTCGGCCTTGGCCAGTTCCTCGCGCAGCGTCATGCGCGTGTTGTAGAGCGTCGTGACGTTCGGCGGGAGGATCTCGTCGAGGTACTGCATGCGACGGATGTTCACGTCGAGCACGACGACGTCGGCACCCAGACCGGCGGCCATGCGCGCGGCGTTCGTTCCGACGATGCCGCCGCCGAGGACGAGGACCTTGGCCGGGCGCACGCCGGGCACACCGCCCAGCAGGATCCCGGTTCCGCCCGCGGGGCGCTCCAGGTACTTGGCGCCAGCCTGGATGGCCAGGCGGCCGGCGACCTCGCTCATGGGCTCGAGCAACGGCAGCGTCTTGTTGACCTCGAGGGTCTCGTACGCGAAGCAGTGGCTGCCCGTCGCGATGACCGCTTCGGTCAACTTGCGGTCGGCGGCCAGGTGGAAGTAGGTGAACAGCGTCTGGCCGGGGCGCATGCGAGACCATTCGACCTCGAGCGGCTCCTTGACCTTCATGACCATCTCGGCCTCGGCCCAGACCCCGTCGACGGTCTCGACGATGCGGGCCCCGGCGTCGGCGTAGTCCTGGTTGGACAGGCCACTGCCAGCACCGGCGCCGGTCTCGACCAACACCTCGTGCCCGTCGCGGGTCAGCTCCTCCACCCCGGCGGGGGTCAGGGCGACTCGGTACTCATGGGTCTTGATCTCGCGGACGACTCCAATCTTCACGGCTGGATCCTTGGGAGCTTGGGGGGCAGGTCGGGCCGGAGCGCAAGGGCGGGTCCAGCCGGAGGGGGGGCCAGGCGAGCTGGCGAGAACGGAATGCGGCCGAAGAGTCTACGCGGCCCCCCACGGGAAGGTTGCCCCATGCGGAACATCCGCCCCGAAAAACGCTTGGCACGGGGGTGGACGAGCCCTACTCTCTGCGGCCCGCGAGGACGTCAGCCGATGTCCGCGCACCGAGTGGACCACTAGCTCAGTTGGCTAGAGCGCTACGTTGACATCGTAGAGGTCACTGGTTCAAGTCCAGTGTGGTCCACCATTCACCTCCGCTGCGGGGTGATCCCCGCGCTCTGTTGGAGCACCGCGAACCGGCACGTTCCGAGTTCGGAATGCCGCGAGCCGCTGGCCCGACCGACCGACCGCGCGTTCGATTTCGGTTCAGCGCCCCCTCTCCAGACTCCTGAGATCCGCAGAGTCGCGCAGGGACCGAGGAATCCTGCCCGATCCTGGAGCCGTGCCCTCACAGACACCGGCCCCAGGGCGTAGAAGAGGGCTTCGTAGTCACCACGCTTCTCGATCATGATCCACATCGTCCTCGGCCTCGCGCCTCTGCTCGCCCCGATCTCGACGTCCCCCGCCGGTCTCCTCGCACACGAGGCCAGCCTCACCGCGTCCGTCGCGGCTAGCCCCCAATCGGCCGATCTGCACGTCGACGTAGCCCAGCCGGAGCGCCGCTTGTCGACCGACGAGCGCGACGCGATCTACGACACGCTGAGCAACGAGCCCCGCATCACGCCGACCGTACGTGTCGTCAATGCCGTCGGACCGTCGGTCGTCTACATCGAGACGGACACGACCCAGCGCGTGAACCACTGGATGATGGGCCCCCGGGACGTGAACACACGCGGCGGCGGCACCGGGGTCGTCGTTCACGAGGACGGCTTCATCGTGACCAACTATCACGTCGTCAAGGGGGCCCACAAGATCCAGGTCTCGTTCGCCGACGACCTCGAGCCCTATCCGGCGGACCTCCTGTCGTACAAGGAGAGCGAGGACCTGGCGCTGCTCCTCATCCGCTTGACCCCGGAACGGCGCGCTGCGTGGAACAGCCTCGCTTCAGCGAACGGGAACGTGCAGGAGCCCAAGTTCCCGGCGGTTCGCATGGGCCAGAGCCACGATCTGATGCCCGGGGAACAGGTCGTCGCGATCGGCAACCCGCACGGTCAGGCGCACACGGTCTCGACCGGGATCGTCTCGGGGCTGCACCGCCAGGTCCAGGTCCAGAACCTGCTCTTCCGCGACCTCATTCAGACGGACGCGTCGATCAACCTGGGCAACTCCGGTGGACCTTTGCTGAACATCCGCGGCGAGCTGATCGGCATCAACACAGTCATGAACCTGAACGCCGAGAACATCGGGTTCGCGATTCCGGTGGACCGGGTGCGCGAGACGCTGGCCGAGGAGCTCTTCCCGAACGCCCGCACGTCCTGGCTCGGATTCGAGCTGGCCCCCGGCGAACCCCTGGTCGTCTCGCACGTCTGGCCCGGCAGCCCCGCCGACCAAGCCAGGATCTGCGAGGGCGATCAGCTCGTCGATCTGGGGGGCACGCCTTTGACGTCCAAGCAAGCGTTCCTGGACGCGTCCCTGCAACTGCATCCGCAAGAGGCCACCGCGATCACCGTCCAGCGCAGCGGTCGGGACGCGACGACGAATCTCGTGCCCTGGGACCGGCTCGACGGACTCCTGTACGAGCGCGTCGGCATCGTGGCGCGCGAACTGGTTCTCGGCCGCGATTCCTACCTGATCATCGACGTCGTCGCGGTCGACGGGCCCGCCGACCAGTTGGGGCTGAAACCCGGTGACCTGATCCCGGCCGTGCGGCCCAATTCACCGGGCATGATGCGCCCGCTGCGCATCCGGGACCGGCGCGACCTGGCGGGCGTGATCGAGCACCTGAACACGGGAACGAGCATCGCCGTCGACGTGTACCGGGACCTGAACGAGAACAATCAATACGAGAAGAACGAGCTGTTGAAGGGCGAGTTCCGATTGCGCTGATCAGCCCGACGGGGCGACCCGCGGGTGGATGGTCTATGCTCGCGTCCATGGATCGAGCGCAATCTCCGACCCCGCGCACCTGGCGCAAGCGGGTGGCCGTCCTGACGACGGCAGCCCTGCTCACGTTCGGTCTTGGGGAAGCTGGGCATCGCCTGCTGCTGGCGCGGCAAGGGTCCAGCTACGACGCGGCGCAGTTCGCCCAGGACGTCGAGCTCTCCATCGACAACGTCGCGGCCTACACGCCTGAAGGCGCCGAGGTCTCGCGCGGTCGGGGTCTGTCGCGACTCCTGCACCCGTTCACCGGGTCCGAGCACTGGCACGACACGGGCGGCGTCCTGACCTACTTCCGCGAACTCGCGCCCGACGACGACACGTTCGAAGTCCTGATCGTGGGCGGCTCGGTCGCCATGGCCTGGTCGGGGGACGTCCAGGACGCCTTCACGAACGCGCTCCAGGAACACCCTTCGTTGCAGGGTCGCAGGATCCACCTCTTGCGGTACGCCCATGCGGCGTACAAGCAGCCCCAGCAACTCACCCGCGTGGCGTTCCTGTTCAGTCTTGGATATCGGCCCGACGCCGTGATCAACCTGGACGGCTTCAACGAGATCGCCAACGGGCTGCAGAACAGCAAGCGCCTGATCCATCCGCTCTATCCCTCTGCGCCGGTCTGGTCCTCGGTCCTCTCGGGTCGTGGTCAGATCGATCCGGAAATGATGGATCTACGCATCCGGATCCAGCGCCGGAAGCTGGACGCCCAGGCCGTTCACGACCAGGCGGCCCGATTCCAGCTGTACCGCTCCAGCGTCTTGGGGCACTGGACCCGGAATCGCATCGGCACGATCAATGCCGCGCGCCGTGAGGACCAGGCGCGCTACCTCCAGATCGAGACCAAGCAGCGTCAGGAGGCGGTGCTGGACCCGGAGAGCGACCACGAGATCCGCATGCGTGAGGCGCGAGGCCCGGACTTCGACCCGGATCCCGACCACGTGATCCAGATGTCCGTCGATTCCTGGTTCGAGTCCTCGCTCTCCCTCCATGCGATGTGCGCCGCACGCGACATTCCGTACCTGCACGTCCTTCAGCCCTCGCTGCTCGATCCGGGCTCCAAGATCCTGACCACGAAGGAGCAGCGCCTCGAGACGAAGGGCGGCGGTCACTGGATCCGGGCCGTTCGAACGGGTTATCCCCTGACGCGAACCCGAGGACTGGAGCTCCAGGCGCGAGGTGTCCCCTTCCTGGACCTGACCCAGGTCTTCGCGAACGTCCAGGAGACGATCTACGTCGATCCCGTGCACTTCCAGGCGAACGGCTACCCCATGCTCTCGGCACCCATCGCCGCATCCCTGCGCGAACTCCTTCCCTGACGGAGCCCGATCCGGCCAGCCCTACGTCGGTCCCTACGATCCCCATCTGGGGCGCTGGCTGGTCCACGTCCTTCGACCCATCTGCGCCGGGGTGAGTCGCCTCGAAGCGGTTCTCCGCAATCCGGCTCTCGGGCCCCGAGGGGGCGTATACTTTCGGGCCCTCGCTAGCCGATGGAGGACAGTGGACGCCCCGCACCCCCTCCCAACGGCCCCCAGCCGCACCATGCAATCCCTGCTGAAATTCTCAGAACGCTTCGGAGACATGCTCTCCAACGTGCTTCTGACGGTCCTGTACTACGTCGTACTCGGCCCCTTCGCCCTGGTCTACCAACTGGTGGCGGACCCCCTGCACCTGCGCCGTCGCCCCGAGGGCAACTGGACGGGTTGGGACGAGTCGAACGACACGCTGGCGGCTGCTCGCCGGCAGGACTGAACCGCGCGCCCGAACCTGCCATGAATGTCCTCGGACTCTCGTTCTACTACCACGATTCCGCCGCAGCTCTCGTCAAGGACGGGGTGCTGGTCGCGGCCGCGGAAGAAGAACGCTTCAGCCGCGTCAAGCACGACTCCGGCTTCCCGGAACTCGCCATCGAGTTCGCCCTGAAAACGGGCGGCATCACGATCGACGACGTCGACTACATCGTCTTCTACGAGAAGCCGTTCGTGAAGTTCGAGCGCATGCTCCTCACGGCCATGGCGACCTTCCCGAAGTCCGCCTCGGTGTTCCGCAAGTCGATGCAGCGCTGGATCTCGGACAAGCTCTGGATCAAGAGCATGATGTCGCGCCGCCTCAAGGTGCCGCGCAGCAAGCTGCTGTTCGCCGACCACCATATGTCGCACGCGGCGTCCAGCTACTTCACGTCGCCCTTCGACGAGTCGGCGATCCTGACGGTCGACGGCGCCGGCGAATGGACCACGTCCACGATGGCGATCGGCAAGGGCAACAAGATCGACATCAAGAAGGAGATCCGCTTCCCCCACTCGCTCGGCCTCCTTTACTCGGCCTTCACCGCGTACTGCGGCTTCGAGATCAACGAGGGCGAGTACAAGCTGATGGGCATGCACCCGTACGGGAAGCCCACCATGTGCGACAAGATCTATGAACTGCTCGAGGTGGCCGAGGACGGCTCCCTGTGGCACGACATGAAGTTCTTCTCGTACCACTTCTCGACCAACGACACGTTGTCGAAGGCCTTCGAGGACCACTTCGGCAAGCCGCGTCGTGACCCGAAGCTCCAGGACACGTCGCTCGATCCGTACTACTGCGACATGGCGGCCTCGATCCAGAAGGTGACCGAGGAGATCCTGCTCAAGATGGTGCATCACCTGCACGAGCTCTCGGGCGGCATGAAGAACCTCTGCCTGTCCGGCGGCGTCGCGCTGAACTCGGTCGCGAACTACAAGATCCTGCGCCAGGGTCCGTTCGAGAACGTCTACATCCACCCGGCCCCCGGCGACGACGGCGGCTCGGTCGGTGCGGCGTACTGGGCGTACAACAACCTGCTCGGCCAGCCGCGCGGCCCGGCGCTCGATCACGCGTACCTGGGCTCGGAGTATTCCGACGCCGAAATCGAGGAGTTCCTGACCACGAACGACATCCCGTTCGAGAAGATCGCGGACGACCGCGAGTTCTACAAGTACGTCGCCCAGCAACTCGCCGATGGCATGGTCTGCGGCTGGTACCGCGGACGCTTCGAATGGGGCCCGCGCGCGCTCGGTGCGCGCTCGATCATCGCCGACCCGCGCCGCATGGAGATGAAGGAGAAGCTGAACTCGAAGATCAAGTTCCGCGAGGCCTTCCGCCCGTTCGCGCCGTCGGTCCTCGAAGAACGCGCCAACGAGTTCTTCGACATCCCGGACGCCGAGAAGCACTTCCCGGCGCGCTTCATGCTCTACGTCTCGCCCGTGCGCGAGGAGAAACGAGACGTGCTGCCCGCCATCACGCACGAGGACGGTTCCGGTCGCCTGCAAACGGTATTCAAGGACACGAACCCTGCGTACCACGGCATGATCGAGGAGTTCGGCAACCTGACGGGCGTGCCCGTGGTGATGAACACCTCGTTCAACCTGAAGGGTGAGCCGATCGTCGAGTCGCCCGCCCACGCGTTCAACACCTTCTCGCTCAGCGGCATGGACCTGTTGCTCCTCGGCAACTACGTCGTGAAGGCCGAGCACAAGAAGAAGATCGCCGAGACCAAGTTCCACCTCCGCCACCACGGCGATTCCGTCACCCAGATGGTGAGCTGAGGACCCGACCATGCGTGCCATCAACGTTCTGCTCGCGATCCTTGTCGCGGTTCTGATCTTCGTCCTCGGACTGGAAGGAGGCCTGCGCCTGATCGGCCTGGGCCCCGCCAAGACGCTCAACCGGTTCGACACGAACCTGGGTTGGAGCAAGGTCCCCGACACTTCCGTCGACCGTGCCCATGTCGACGGCGAGACCATCCACTTCGAATTCAACGGCAGCAGCCTGCGGGAGGACGACCATGTCCACCCGGAGAAGCTCGATGAGAAGGACCAACTCGAGGAGACGACGACGACCCGCATCGCGATCCTGGGTGACTCGTTCGTCCTGGGCTATGCGGTCAACCGCAACGACCTGTTCGTGGATCTGCTCGAGAATCGCTGGAACGCCGAGGGCCGCAACGTCGAGCTGATCAACACCGGCACCGAGGGCTGGTCCACCGACCAGCAGGCTGCTTGGCTCGAGTCCAACGGAGCGCTCTGGAAGCCCGACGTCGTGATCGTGTTCCCGTTCGAGAACGACCTCGTCCAGAACGGGGAGACGTCCTATGGTTCGTTGCCCAAGCCCCGCTTCGCGAAGAACGGCGAGCTCGACAACACGAACCTGCAAGAGCCTCCGCCGAAGCCGTTCACCGAGCGTTGGGCGTTGCCTCTCCTGCTCTTCGGCAAGAGTCGCAGCCAAGCCTCCACGACCAAGGTCCGCGGTGCCTCCAAGCCCATCAAGACCGAGTTCATGGCCTTGCTGAACGATCCGCCGGCCGAGGTCGAGTACGACCAGGACCTCGACCACACGAGCGGTGCGCTGAAGGCGATGCAGAGCACGGCGGCCGAGCTGAAGGCGCGCCTGATCGTGGCCCCCATCCCCGGCAAGGCCGCCATCGTCAAGAGCTACCGTGACGGCTCGTTCGCCAAGTCGGTCATGAACGGGCTCGACCCTCTGGAATGGGACGCGGAGCGCCCGGTGAACGAGTTCATCCGGATCGCCAAGGAGTTGGGGATCGAGACGCTCGACGCGCGAACCCAGATCGCCGCGCGACAAGCCGAACTCGAAAAGACTCCCGAGTCCGGCTCGAACTCGACCTACTTCGACGTCGACTGGCACCTGAACGCGCACGGCAACCGTGCGCTCGCCAGCTTCCTCTACGACTCGCTCGAAGGCACCGAGGGCATCCCCGCTGCAACGTCCGCGTTGGTCACCGACTGGCCCGCCGCTGCGAACACGTCCGGCGGCCTGCCCGGTTGGCTCAAGTGGTACGCATCGCTGTGGGTCCTGGTCGGCCTGCTCTACTGCGTCACCTACCGCGACGAGAACGCCGTCGCCTCCTTCCTGAAGGTCGGCGTCATGATCGGCCTGGTCTTCACGATCGCCATCGGTGGCACGCGCCTGATCGGCATGTTGCCCCCCAGCACGGCGACGATCGCCATGGTCGGCGTCATCATCGTGATCCTGGGCTTCGTCGCCTACAAGCTCGGCGATCGCATCGGCACCATCTGCGAACTGCTCAAGGCCTTCGTCCTGCGTGGACACTGGTACCTGATGCCGCTCGTCGTCGTCCTGTTGACCGTCGGCAGCCTGCTGGTCGTCGCCGCGTCGTCGCCGCTCGTGGCTCCGTTCATCTACACCCTGTTCTAGGTCGACGCCATGAAGGAACTCCTGCGCGAGTACTGGCTCTGGATCCTGATCCCGATCGTCCTGATCGGCGGCCTCATCACGTTCGTGATCGCCACGTCCAACAAGAGCACGGACAACTTCGAGTACGACCTGACGTCCTCGGTCGACCGCGACCGCGTGGACTACTCCGCCAGCTCGAGCCCGAGCTTGCGGAACAACCAGAACCCGCCGCACGCCTCCGCCACCAGGTGATGGATCGGCGTCGTCTCGTCCAGCATCCAGCGGGCGAGGCGCATCGGATCGGCGCCCTTCAGGTTCGTGCCCGCGTGGGTCGTGACGGCGCTCTCGAAGCCTGCCGCGCGCACGGCGGCCACCGTGTGCTCGTCGAAGTCCCAACGGCGACCGAAGGGGTAGGCGAAGGACACACCGACCTCGTCGCCCAAGAGCTCGACCGTCGCGGAGCGGCCGTCGGCCACCTCGCGCACCTGATCGGTCGGTGAGAGGGTCGACAGCACCTCGTGGCGCACCGTGTGCCCACCAAGCTCGATCCCCGCGTCACGCATCGTCTCGGCCTCTTCGAGGTCGACGTAGATGCGGTTGCACAGGTCGCTCTCGGAACCGCCGGCCTCGAGGAACTCCGCATGGATCGCCGCGTCGCGCGCCAGCGCATCGACGTCGTACTTGAGGATGCGCTTCAGCCGGTGAGCCGCGCCTTCCGGCTGCTCGACGGCCGCCTGGCAGCGCTCGCCCAGGTTCCCGCCCATGCGGTCCCCCAAACGTGTCGCCAGATCGGTCGGTTGCAAACCACCCGCCTGCAACATCCAGAAGTACTTGTGCGACCAGTTCACGCGGCGGTGGGTCAACGGTCGACTCTCCAGGAACACCGTGGCCCTCGCGCCCGTGCGCTCCAGCAACGGTAGAAGCGCCGTGTGGTTGTCCCGGTAGCCATCGTCCATCGACAGCGCGACCAGCGAGCGTTCGTCGTCCTCGGCCCGCATCGACCGCCAGCCCTCGCCGACGGTCACGAAGCGAAAGCGCCGGCCCAGGACGCGCAGCAGCATCTCGAGCCGTTCGCCCGAAATTTTCATGTCACTGGGCAGGTCCGCATTGACCGCCGGATCGACCACGCAGTGGCCCGCCAGGATCGTGAAGCGCCGGGGCGTCAGTCGATCGACGAGCCGCCACAGCCCTGTGTGCCAGAGACTTCGCGAGACGACCTCGCGCATCATCATCTTGATCTTGTGCTTGCCCATCAGCCGACCAACTCGTCGTCGCGGTCGCCGTCCGTGAAGTACCAGGTGTGCGGTTCGAGCACGGCCTTGCCCAGCGGGTGGTCCGCGTCGTGGACGAAGGCGATGACGATCTTCTGATCCTCGGCCTTCGGCGGTTGGAAGGCAAACGCCAGCAGCCGGGATTCCCACCAGGACCCGACGATCGCGTGGCTCTTCACCACCGAAGCGCCCTGGGCCTCCAGGTAGCCGAGCGCGGCCTCGACCGCCGCGGCGAGGTCCGCGTCCTCGAGCGCCAGCACATCGACCAGGCAGCCGACGCCCGAGCCGGCCTCGGGAACCTGCACGACCGCGTACGCGGTGAGCGTTCCGCCCTGATGAATACCCAGCGCACGGAAGCGTCCCGAGGGAGCGTCCAGAAAGCGCCAGTTGAGCCAGTCCGCATCGCGCCGGACCATCCACGGCCAGCGGGGTGCGACGCGCTTCCACAGGTTGGTGACATCGATGCCGAAGCGCTCCAGCGGCTCGACGCGGCGGCGATCGGCTTGGGCGCTGAGGTTCCGGCGCACGGCACGTCCGCGGCGCACCGCCAACGGCGTCAGCCAGCTCGCCACGCGCCCGGCCCGGAAACGCTCCGCGCGTCCGACGCGGTCCGCGCGCAGCACGAAGGTGAACGGGCGGATCTGGCCGACCTCGGACCACCCGAGCTTGCCCGTGAAGATGCCCGCGGACTGGCGGTTGGGCAGGCCGAACACACACGCCCAACCGGCCTCCCGCGTCGCCTCCATCGCGGACCGATCGAGGCTCGAGAACACGCCCCGTCCGCGGTGGTCGGGGTGCGTCATGACGTCCCCGGTCTCTCCCACCATAGCGGCCTGGTCCTCGCGACCGTTCGGCACGACGATCCGCGGCGAGCAGGCGTACCCGCTGAGCGTCACGTCCTGGGCGTCGCGTGCCAGAAAGCTGATCGACGGCCCGTGGGGCGAGGCCCCGTAGCGCCACGGCAGGACCCGCGCCCCGTCCGCCTTGTCGAAGCACACCGCGTACAACGCGACCTGCTCGGCGCGGTCGGCCGGGCCGGCGGAGTCGATCCGGATGTCGGTGGGTTCTTGGCTCATCGATTCCTCGAGTTCGCGGGCCTCCAAGCTCTGGAAGCTCCCGCGCGCGGGCTCGCCAAAGTAGAGTGTTCGCCCCCCCCAGCGCGAGAGCCAAACGAGGACCCCCCATGGATCAGCTGATCGAGTGCGTACCCAACTTCAGTGAAGGCCGCGACCCCGCCGTCCTCGACAAGATCACGTCGGCCATCCAGGCCGTCGAAGGCGTCTGGCTGCTGGACGTCGACCCCGGCGCCGCCACGAACCGCACGGTCGTGACCTTCGTGGGCGCGCCCGCGGCCGTCATCGAGGCTGCGGTGATCGCCGGACGCGTCTCGGCCGAGCTGATCGACATGAGCCGCCATCACGGCGAGCACCCGCGCTTCGGCGCCATGGACGTCTGCCCCCTGATCCCCATCGCGAACATCACGATGGACGAGACCGCCGAGCACGCCCGCGAGCTGGCGCGTCGACTCGGGGAAGAGGTCGGCCTGACGGTCTATTGCTACGAGAACGCGGCGACGCGTCCCGAGCGGCGCAACCTGGCGGTCGTCCGCAAGGGCGAGTACGAAGCCCTCGAGGCTCGCCTCGCCAAGCCCGAACACGCGCCCGACTTCGGTCCGGCCAAGTTCCAGCCTCGCACCGGTGCGACGGCCGTCGGCGCCCGCGACTTCCTGGTCGCCTACAACGTCAACCTGAACACGACGTCCACGCGACGCGCGAACGCGATCGCCTTCGACGTCCGCGAGAAAGGGCGCGTCAAGCGCGAACCCGATCCCGTCACCGGCAAAGCCGTGCTCGACGCGGATGGCAACGAGGTCTGGATCCCCGGCGCGCTCAAGTGCTGCAAGGGCATCGGCTGGTTCATCGAGGAGTACGGCGTCGCCCAGATCTCGATGAACCTGACCAACATCAACGTCACGCCGATGCACGTCGCGTTCGACACCTGCGAAGCCAAGGCCCAGGAGCGCGGGATCCGCGTCACCGGCTCCGAGGCCGTCGGCATGTTGCCGCTCGCTGCGCTGCTCGACGCCGGTCGCTACTTCC
>TARA_R110002096_G_scaffold433887_3_pt1 | contig 82527 bp, 71 predicted proteins | sample TARA_R110002096 | Tara Oceans TARA_R110002096 (sample SAMEA4397295) | marine metagenome | biome: Polar Biome; feature: [DCM] deep chlorophyll maximum layer (ENVO:01000326); material: water (ENVO:00002006), including particulate matter (ENVO:01000060) such as... | depth 35 m
TTTCCCGACAGTCAGCTTTCAGCGCATCACGGTCCGACTACTTGTGCGAAACCGAAACGCCGTTGACGATTACCGTCTTAACGCCCGGCGTTTTCCAAAGTGTATTTGCGTGATCAAAGCTCACTCCTTTTCGCAGAATGATGAGGTCTGCAAAGGCGCCTGGACGCAGCACACCAACCTCGTCGAGTCCAAGTGACTTGGCGCTACTTTCCGTGTAGGCATTTACGGCTTCGTTGGCCGTTAATACTTGGTCCGGCTGACGACCTGATTCTGGCAGCCCGCGTGAGTTCCTTCGCGTCGTGGCGACAGCAATGCCATACAGTGGATCGATAGACATCACTGGCCAGTCGGAACCGAACGCGACAAGTGCGCCTGCGTCGACAAGGGTGCGCCACGGAAAGGTCATTGGCCAACGTGCCCGGCCAACGTTGGTAGACCAAGGGCCGCTAGGCGTATCAGCATCGGAGGGGAGTGCGTGGTACGGCTGCATCGAAGCGACGACGCTGAGCTTGGAAAAACGGGCGACATCGCTTGGGTGGAGGACTTCGATGTGTTCGATGCGAGCGGGCGCGGACAGCATCGGCCTTCCTTTGGTGACAGCCTCAAGAACGTTCAGCGACATGCGAACTGCGCCGTCGCCGATCGCATGTAAGGCAACGGGCACGCCTAGATCGTACGCCGCTTGGACGTTTGCCTCGAGGACATCTCGTTCTTGGAGAGGGTGACCTCGATCGTTGCTGTCGGGATAAGGGGCAACCATCAGAGCTGTTCGCGACTCGATGACTCCATCGACGAAGCCCTTGGCAAAGCCAAGCCGGAGACGCTCAGATTGCCACGCGGGTGCGTTCTTGACGGCTGCCGCCAAGTTGTCATCGAGCGGAAGCCCGACGACGACTCGGATGGGAAGTCGTCCGGAGGCGAGGAGCTCGGCTAAGAGTTCGCCACGATCCGATTCGTAAGAAACATCGCCTACGGTTGTGATGCCGAGCTGCCTGGCGTGCTTGAGCGCGGTGTAAAGCGCGTCGAGTTTTTGATCGCGCGATGGCTGTGGTACGTGCGTTCGAACGAGGTTGCGCGCCGATTCGAGCAATGTTCCCTGTGGTGTCTTGCCATCTGCTTCGCGCACGATAATGCCGCCTGGCGGGTCCGGGGTGCTGGCATCGATTCCGGCGAGCTTCAACGCGAGGGAGTTGCACCAGACAGAGTGGCCATCGTAGGCGTCGAGACTTACGGGCCGGTCGGGCACAGCCGCATCGAGAGTTGCGCGCGTTGGGTACGTTCCTACAGGTGTGATGTCGTATGACCAGCCACGTCCCAAGACCCACGGTTCTTTTGGATTCGCTTCTGCCCAGCGCTCAACTTCAGAGCCTACTTCCTTCGGAGTTGTAAGCCCCTTGAGCTGTACGCGTGTCATGGACAAGCCGCCCTTGAGTAAGTGTACGTGCGGATCGACAAACCCTGGTGCAACCCATGCTCCTTCCGCATCGATGACCTCAAGTGCTTCGTGGCGCAGTGTGCTTGTCGCCCCAACGTCTAAGATTCGATCGCCGGCGATGAGCACCGCGTTGGCATCGGGGTGGCCGAAAACCTGCGCGTTGATAACGACAAGACTTCCTCGGAGTCCGGCCGTAGTGGATGAGGCTGCTACGGTTTTTGCCGAAGGATTAACTGTGCCGCACCCTAGACTTGAGAAGCAAAGAGAGAACCCGGCCGCAGCGATAAGAAGACGAAGTAAAGGCACGGCGCTATTGTAAAGGCATCGACGACGCAACGCTGATTTGACGCGTCTAGTTACCTTTCGCGCAGGGCTGTGCGGACGCTCTGGCTCCTATTCATTCTCGGCTGAAAGGGCGTGCTCAGCTGTACGCAGTGCGTTGGGGATTCAGCCCACTCTTGAACAAAGGCTAGGTATCGAAACGTAGCGAATAGGCAGCCATCACGAGAACGTCAAGTGACGAATTCGCGACATCGAGCGCCGTGCACGACATGCATCTTGTACGTGCCAGGCGGGAACAGAACTTCTCTTGCCCCGGCGATCCAATCTTCAAGCGCCGCTTCATAATCATGCAACCAAAATTTTCTTGCACTAAGTCGCTCAATACGTGTGGATACGTCGCGACACGCGAGTCTGGGCGATACTTGAAACTTCGTTTCCTTTCCACTTGGGCGGCTGTGGCGTCTTTGCTTACGTATTCTCTTTGGTCCCAAGAACTTGCGCCCGCCCTCGTCATAGATCCGACGACTAGCATCTTCCGTTGCCTCAACCTCGGCAGCGATCTTGACTGCAAGCTCTTCATCCGAGTCACTCGCAAACCCTGGCGGTCGTACAAACTGCAGGGTTGCTGATTCTGGCCACTCGCCGCCATCCTCCTCGCCTCGAAAGAAACCCTTTGGGCGCGCGATGGTCATTGGAGGACAGGGCCAGGCCTGGCGAATGCCAGGCCATGATTTTCCGTATCGCACAAGTCCTGCCTTAACGGGGTTTGCCATGGTGTAAGCAATCTTCTGAAGAAGGGCTTGCGGCCCCTCACAAGTCACACGACTTGGCGCCGTGCTGGACCAGATACTCTCAGACTCGCCGTGCATCGTGTTAAGTGCACGTGCGATAAACGTGTGGCAGTCCCTCTGGAAATGGACGACGTTGCCGAAGGGGTCGGTAATACAGAGATGCCAGTGGTTGCTCATGACGATGATCGCGTGAATTTGTATGTGCCATTTGGCCCCTTCTACGGCAGCTATGTAACGAATGATCTGGCTAAGTTTCTTACACGGTCGAAGGAGGAACGTTCGATTGCGAATTCGCCTCGTAAGCATGAGGCTTCTCCCTGCGTAGACCGGTTGTGCTTTTGTCATACGCATCTGACTTGCAATGATCTTGCCGGTTGTAACGTACGTATATTTCTTAGCGTTTCGTCCGGTTGTCCGACTCACCGCATGGACAACGGACATTGAGCGCGGACAGAAAGACCCTCGGTCCGGAATGCTCGAAAAGACCCTCGGTCCGGAATGCAGCGCAGAAAGACCCTCGGTCCGGAATGCAGCGCAGAAGGAATGAGAAAGACCCTCGGTCCGGAATGCAGAAAGACCCTCGGTTCGGAATGAGAAAGACCCTCGGTCCGGAATGAGAAAGACCCTCGGTCCGGAATGCAGCCTCGGTCCGGAATGCAGCCGCGCTCCGCGCCCTACGCGGCGTCGTCGCGGAACCGCCGCCGGATGCGCTCGAGGCCGGCGCGCACGCGCTTCTGCGCTTCTTCGGCCGAGTCGATGTCGAGCTTTTGTGCAATGCCGCCGTATGGCGTGTTGAGAATCCACAGCTCGAGTGCCTGCATTTGCTCGGGTGGCAAGGTGTCGTAGGCGTAGCGAAGCAGGGTGAGAGCGGCCCCTCGGGTTGTGACCGGGGGTCTATTTCCGACAAGCTGGCTATCGCTCGGAAGCTCTTTCGGAATCACCCACTCGCCAGCCTCGGCCGAATCTGGATTCCGCCGCTGGTCCAGATAATCGTGGTGTGCCCTCATGTAGTCGATCGCAATCCGCTTGGTCACGACAACCACCCACGCCTCAAAGCCACCGGCCGAGCCATCGCGACCCTCCACATAGCTCTTAAGCCGCCGTGAATTCTCGTCGCGAAGCTTCTCCATCACCGCCACCAAGATGTTGCGAACGTCATCCACATCGGCGCTCAATCGGCCTGTAACGCGGGGATTGCTAAGAAGCCGCTCCAGTTTGGGCTCAACTTCCTCCCAGAGCAGCCACCAGGCCGCCTCGTTGCCTGCAGCTGCATCAGCCACAAGATCCTCAAGCCCGGCGCTAGATTTGCTCACGACCAGAATCTACCATGGGGAAGCATATGGCGAATGGCTCAGAGGGCGGCACCGGCGCGTGGACCGCAAGAGTCGACGACGAGGAAACGCGAGCCTATTTTCAGGAGCGGCTCCGGCTCTTCGCCAAGATGATGTTCATCATCGACTCGCTCTTCTTCGCCATTGCGGTGGGCGCTTACCAGGTCTATCCGGAGATGCAGCCAAAGCACATGGCCGTCTTACACGCCATCGGCGGCGCGGGCCTTTTCCTACTTGGCCTTATGTGGCGCGTCTTGCTGCAGCGAGAGCAACGCAGTTTGCGCTTACTGCTACTACTCGACTCTGTGCTTGTGATTGGCATCGCCGTCATCTTCGGTGTCCTCTGCTTCTTCTCCTACGATCACGACGTAAACATGTGGAGCATGTTTATCTGGACCGTCTTTATGGTGACGGCGCGGGTTCTCTACGTTCCAAGTACCGCACGAAGAACGGCTGTGCTCTCGAGCATCGCCGTTGGATGCATCGCCTTCGCAGGCACGATGGTGGCCATTTGGCAGCCCTCTGGGCTAAGTGTTCCGGGCCCGGTTTGGGCCGTTGGCTCCACCCTCTACGGTGGGGTCGCTGTGCTCATTTCAGCGGTCGGCTCCAACGTCATGTACGGCTTGCGCAGCCAAGTTCGAGCAGCAGAAAAACTCGGACAGTACACACTGGGGCGCAAGATCGGCGAAGGCGGAATGGGGGCGGTCTACGAAGCGCATCACTCGCTCTTGCGAAGGCGCACCGCGATAAAGATTCTCCCGCATCGCAAAGCCATGGCCGACTCGATGGTGCGATTTGAACGCGAGGTGCAAATCACCGCCGAACTCAAACACCCCAATACGGTCGCTATCTACGACTACGGGCGAAGCCGAGACGGGCTTTTCTATTACGCCATGGAGTTCCTCGACGGCATGGATCTAGAGACCTTGGTGCGAGAGCATGGCGAGCAGAGCCCAGCTCGGGTGGTTCATATTCTCTTGCAAGCCTGCGGAGCGCTCCAGGAGGCTCACGAGCAAGAGCTCATTCACCGCGACATCAAACCAGCAAATCTCTTACTGTGCGAACTTGGCGGCGTTCCCGATGTAACCAAGGTCGTCGACTTTGGCCTCGTAAAAGAGCTTAAGGGCGACTCGCAAATGACAACCGCGAGTATGGTCGCCGGAACGCCCGCGTACATTTCGCCCGAAGCGGTAATGTCGCCAGAGACCGTCGGCCCGGCAGCCGACCTCTACGCACTTGGCGCAGTGGGCTACTTTCTTCTCACCGGAAAGCCGGTTTTCTCAGCCGCTTCTTCGATGGAGATGTGTGTGCACCACGTGCGCACCGAACCAGCTCCCCTTAGTGATCGAACAGATCAGAATATTTCCAAGGAACTCGACTCGCTAATAATGGAGTGCTTGGCAAAAGAACAAAGCGGCCGCCCCGCAAGCGCCGCAGAACTTCGCAAACGCCTGCGAGAGGTTCCCGAAGCTGGCACGTGGAACGAGGCCGCTGCCTTGGCTTGGTGGCGCGCTCTTCCCAAAGAGAAGCCAGCCGAGCAAGAGGCACCCAACAATCTATTAACGGTGCAACGCATGACTCTCGGAACTGACGATACGTATCAAGCCGGCGATCTGTAGCGCCTCTCTCGCACGACAAGCGCACGACAAGCGGCTTAGAACGCACCTTCGAGAAACGGAATACTCAGCGCGATCGCCCGCTGTCCCGTGATGCTCTCGGTGCTCATATCAAACTCTGGCAACTCCACAGCAAAGCCATAGCCAGCTACTGCCAAGTCGAGCCGCGCTTGCACCCGAGCTTGCGACTTGCGAACCACGACATGGCTATCGAGCCGAAGTCGAAACGACTTGGCGTTGCCACCACCCAAGTGAAATCGAGCGTCGCGCTTTTGAATGTCAAAGCGCATCTCAACAAGCCCCATGGTGAGTTCGCCGAGCTCAAGCCCAACGTTATTGCCAAGCTCGCCAAGGTTTCGTTGGATCCGTTTTGAGAGCTTTACGCGCGGCCCAATCTCGGGCGCTTTAACAAGCTTGTCGGCTTGGGCATTCGTCGATGCAAAGCCGAGGACAAGCCCCGCGATGAGAAACCAGCGCATTATCGAATTGTAGAACAATCAAGAATTGAATTGGCAGCGCAATCGAGTCGCGCCACCCACACGTACCGCAAAGAACGCACACTGTGCGCCTCGCTATTCGGACTTCAAGCTGCCCTCGTACCCGACCGCTGCCAAGGCGGTCCCCATATCGTAAACTGAGCCCCGCTTAGTGTCGTACTCGACACGCGCCTGCTTTTTCTCGTAGTTAACAGAGACTTTCCATACACCCGGCACGGATAAAAGAGCCTTGGTGGCTCTTGGTGGTCAGGCATCCGGTCAAGTCATGCCAAAGACGTTGATGATGACCTTCTTCATATCGGCATCTGCTGCCGGAGGCTCACCGCTTACGCTGGGCTCGTTGGCGCAACTTGTAGATGCGACCATCAGCATGGCAAGCCCAACTGAGCTTGCGCACAGCAGCAGCACAGAGAGTGCCCAGCGGACGCGGTGAGGGGCAGCGCTTTTGAACCTTGCCATGTACTTAGGAGAATAGCGTCTCTTTGCCGCTCAGGTCGAATCGTTATGGAAAATACGTGTTGGCAGAACTATTCGTAGTACGCATTCGCGATGGCCACGATGTCGTGATGAATCCCGTGCTCTTGGTCAATAAAACGGGGCGACAAGTTGGTGAGAACTACGGCCCGAACCCCATTGCTTGGGTTGTATCCCATCATTGAAGAGTGGGACGACATGCCATCCCCTGCATGCGCCCAAAACTCTCCTGTGCCCCAACCATAGTAGTTTGTCATTCCTCTCCCAATTTTTAGGTAGGTTGGAATGTCGTAGACCTCTTGGGTTCGAGACTCGATTGTCAAGGGCGCAAGAAACTCGATCTCCGAATCGCTGATGGCCCGAGAGAAGTTGAGTAAGTCGCAGGCCGTCGAAAACAGGGCGCCTTCGTTGCCGCTAGAAACGGAAGCCATGATTGAGTCGGGCAAAGGACCATAGGCATCGGTCGCGGCTTGGTCCCCGTAGCCTTGCACTCGCTGCGGAAAGGCATCGACTCCAATAATACTGCTGCTCGTTAACCCCAGCGGATCCAAAACGAGTTCACGCACAAGCTGGCTACTGCTCTTCTCGGTTAGCGCCTCGGCAATTTCACCTGCTACCACCGGGCCATACGAGCTGTAGTTGTAGCCATTGCTAACGGCAAAGCTGTTGACCATGCCATTGGTGGCTCCCTCGCGGCTATCGGTGACCAGAAATCCCATCATCTCTTCGTAGCTGTACTCGTGAGGCAGCCCACCCGATGCGTTCTTATCTAAGATATCTTCTATGAAGTTGTTACCAATGTCGACCATTCCCGTCGCGTGAGCAGTGAGGTCGTAAATAGTCGCTCCAGCAATCGCAGGAGATGCCAGGTGTGTGGAAATTAGGTCGGTATATTCAAAGTCGCCACTCTCAAAGAGCTTCTCCATGACAATCCACTTAAACATCTTGTGAACACTGCCAATGTCAAAGATGCCGTCAACCGGCATTGGAGTTTTATTGGCGACGTGGGCCAGGCCATAGGAAGCGACAATGTAACCCTGGCTCGGATGATAAATGGCGACAACTGCGCCCGGAACGAATGGGTAGTCTGCGAGCTTCGCCTCAATCGAATCACGAAGGTCTGTGGGAAACTCGGCTTCCGAACACGATGAGTAGAAAAATTCTGAACTGCCGGCGTCTCCGTTGCCAGAGGCGTCGGCCACAGCGGCATCTGCGATTGTCGCGCTTCCCCCATCACCCGCTTCAAGCGGGTCCTCGGGGAGAATGCAAGATCCCGCAACTCCCAGGCCAAGAGCGAATACTGGGGCAATACCAAGTCGGCGCATTTTAGTCATAGGGTTTGGTACATCGGCGATCCAGCGCAAAACATGAGCAGGGATTACTCGGAGCAGAGCCCGGTATGCTTGCCTGCTTGGCAGGTGCCACCGACGCACTCAAGCAGGAATGCGCAGCCAACCTCAGCGTCTTCTTCGCAGCTCCCGCCATCGGCAACAAACGCTTCACACACGCCCGCCGAGCCAGAATCGCCTGTGTTGCAAAGTGATCCACTCATGCAGGTGGTTCCGGCGATGATGTCACACGCTTCACCATCGGCTTGCACCGTTGCTGCAATGCAGGTTTGGGTTGTTTCGGTATCACACGCTTCTCCCTTGAAGATGTCACAGAGCTCGCCGGCTTGTGGATCGCAGGCTTCGCCTAGAGCTCGGAAGGATTCGCACTTGCCGCCACCCTGTGCCGCAGCATTGCAGTACATCGCCGAGAACGGGAACCCACACTGGCCTTCAAAATCGACGCAGGGGTCATCAACTTGGTAGCTCTCGGGAGAGGTGCAGACGCTTGTTACGACATCGCAAACCAAACGTCCTCGGCAGTTGTCGCTGTCTAGGCAAGCGCTTCCCGCCAAGCCATCGCCCGTACACGTTCCATCTACACAAACGCCATCAAGACATTCGTCGCCAGTTTCACAAGCATTGCCCTCAGGCTTTAGCGCGGCGCAAAATCCACAGTCGCCAGTGCCGCTTTGATCGCAGTAGAGGCTGTCCGCGCACACATCATTGCTATCGCATTCGCCGCTCGCTTCCACCGTTCCCTGCAGTAGACCTTCACATTCCTCGATGAAGTCTAGGTCAAAGTCGATGCAGTCGGCGGCCTCAAGTGCGGCCATACACGGAGCCATTAGCGAAAGCGGTCCAAGAACAAGACTTCCATCAGCCAGGTAGGGAGCGTTGCCATCTTCACAAATTTGAGCAATCGTCGATGCTTCGGGAAAGCCACCTGCGAACGCGGCAAGTTCGGGCATGCATGTTTCGAATTTGTCGATAAACGCCACGAAGAGACCGTCTTCGGCACAGATGTCGTCTAGCGTCACATTCGCCGGCGCCGCATCGAAGGTTGGCTCAGGGCCAGCATCGGCAGCGCTTGATCCATCGTCATCGCCACAGGCAAAGAGGACGGACGCGGCCAACAGTGAAATCGTGAATTTGCTCTTTAGAACCATAGGGAATTGTACGAGCAAAGTTTAGGCCAATGGAAATCCCTCGGAATTGCGTAGTTCTGTAGAGAAAGACCACAGTGCATTGGCGGATTTGGAGACGTTAGGAGAGTGAAGGTTCGAGAAAGCTATGTAGGTGCTGGTAGACTTTTGGGTCACTGAGAAGAGCACTGTGCCAAACCCCTTTGCCCACCCATGTGTGTGAATTGGGAATGCCAAGATCCTGGGCGGCATCATCGTGCTCTCCAAGAGCGCTGGAAACCGGTACCAAGCCATCTCCTCGCAGCTCGCCGAGGGCGCCTTCGACGCTACCTGCGATGGCAAAGCACGAGACGCCAGCGGGTAGTGGTAGCGGAACTCGATCGTCACCCGCCATTTCGAATCGATCACGGCCGCGCCAATGCTCATCGAGCACATTCCCGTAGCGAAGGTCGGTAACACCGGCACTACGAATTTTACCTAGCCTTGATAGCGGTGCACTGTAGCGATTGACTCCAAGGAGCGTGTCGATCCAATTTCCGGCTCTCTCTAGAGGCGAGCCGTGATGGGGCGTTCCAAGAAATACGATCGAGCGAAGCTTCGAGCGCCACTGCAGCGCATCCGTCTCTGCAACATTGCACGCGCTGCGGGCGACCAAGCCACCCATGCTGTGGGCAACGATCACGACCTCGTCGACGGGCTGCTCAAGGCTCTGCACGAGGCTCTCGATGCAATGAGCAAGCTCGGCACCATTGGTCGAAACGTGCAACCCTGTGTTGTAGTAAAGGTAAGCCGGCGCAAAGCCCAGGTCGCGCTCCAGCGCAGCTCCGTGATCATGCCCGCTCATAGCCCATTGCTCATCGTTCATGCACGAGCCGTGAACTAATACGAGCAACCGATTGGGGCCGCTCTTGTGCTTTGCGGCAGTCACCGGGCGCTTGCGAAATTGCATTTTTATGGCCAGTGGGTTCTCGGTCTCGTGTAGATAATCTCCTAAGACGCCATTCAAAATGGCCTGCACAGCCTCGCGCTCGGCGCCCGGCGTACTGCCCCCTAAGAGCGGCGTGAGTTGCTTAAGAGCGCCATCCACGCCCAGCCCCACAAGCTCTGTGACCGCGCGAATCCCACCGTAGATAATGTCTGTGGCAATCTGTGTGGGCGCCTCCAGAGGCTTGCCAATACTCGCCGGGCCACTGCCGATGGTTTTGTGCATCGTTTCGACAAGCGAGGTGATGCCCTTCGCTGCGTCAATCGCGAGTTTACTGGCACCCCGAAGGTCATCCACGTGACTGCGCTTGTCCTTGCTCATCTCCCCAGCATAGCCAAAGTCCTTCGCACCCGCTGATGGTATTTTGCTTAGTACAGGCTATGCTTCTGAGCACATGGCCCCAGCGTCAACCGAGTCCCCAATCTCCCGTATCCTCAAAATCCTTATCAAAGGCACCAGCATGGTGATTGGCGGCGTGATTACGATGCTCGCGCTAATGAGCGTTGTTGGTTTAGTTACCGAGAACATCTGGGGGCGGCTGGCAGGTGCGCTTGTCATCGGCATTGCGGTTCCTGCAATCGTTGCAGATCGCGCGCTCCCTGAGGATGCGGCGGAGGCGCGCGGCACCGTTACCGACGTCTTCGCCATGATGTGGATGGGCTTTGCAGTGCTCTTCGCGGTGGTTGGCATTTCCTTTACCGACGGCATGCTTCGAAATGAGTCTGGGCGCTTGGTTGCTGATGGTTGGACAAAAAGTGGCGAGTTGGCAGCGTGGATCGCTGGGCCGGCACCAAAGAACGATCAGATAAACTCCGAGGTGGCATTAACTCAGCCAGTGATGCCTTTGGACGCGGGTATTGCCGAAGAGGTTGCAGAGGTTGAGGCCGTCGCATCAAGCGACGCTGGGGTGGAGGAGGTGCCCGTTACCGCAAAGACCACGCGAGAGAAAATGCCTCCGTCAGACTTGTTCAAGAAATGGGCTCCTTCGGTCGTCACCATACAAACCGGAAAAGGCATGCTTGGGGCGGGCAGTGGCACAGGCTTCATCGTCGATTCGAAGGGCATTATGGTTACCAACCACCATGTAATCGATGGCGCCGACCGAGTGTCGGTGAAGCTAATGGATGGCAAGTGGGCCGACGAAGTCGAACTGCTTGTGCAAGATAAAAAGCTCGACATCGCGATCCTTAGGATCAAGAGCAAGAGCAAATTGCAGGCGGTAACGTTCGGTGATTCAGAGAAGGTTACCGTAGGCGAGCGCGCCATCTCGATTGGTAATCCGCTTGGTCTGGAACACACCCTAGCCGATGGTTTGGTCTCCGCTCGGCGACTCAAAGATGGTCGCAAGATGATTCAGATGTCGACGCCGGTCTCACCCGGAAATTCCGGTGGACCGCTCTTTAATGCCTACGGCGAAGTTATTGGGGTTACCTCCGAATCGATGAGTAGCCGAGGCTACGGCGAGAACCTGGGCATGGCAGTGGCCATCGACCACGTCAAACCGATGCTTAAGAAAAAATACAAAGAGCCCAAGCGCATTGGCGGCGGTTCTCCTGAAGGCGGCGGTACCTGGTAATGGGAAGCAAGAATATTTTAGTCCTCGGTCTCTTGGCTGCACTCCTTGCGGCGTTTGGGCTCTCTGTCGGCCTGCGCGAACATGGCAACGCCTCGGCGACGGCTGCAAGCGCAGTGTCGAGTCGTGGGGCCCTGGGCGCCGACGATAAGGCCAAAGCCAAAGACAAGCCTACGGGCACCAAAGCGAGTGAGAGCCTCAAGGCAACAAACTCCGATTCTGAGAAGACTGCTACTGCCGAAGCGGTGACACCGATTGCACCACCGATGGACCGTCAGATACGCACCATCGCCTACGGTTGGGATCTTATGGCTCCGGGGCTCCTGGGTAGTAAACAAGACAAGAGCAACGCCAAAAGTTTTCAGGGCCACCAACTCGACGTCGCGTTTACTGCCGCCGACAATCTCAGCGACGTCAAAGCAGCTCTCGCCCTCGGTGGGGCAGACAAGGACGGTGCTGACATTGCGATCGTGCCTCTGCCAGAGATGGTGGCGGCCTATGAAGATCTGCGAGCCCTCGAACCTGAAATCTTCTTTATCGTTGGCTGGTCTCGAGGTCGAGACGCGGTTTATGGCATGAATGGGAAAACGCTGATCAAGCCTCGGTCTTCGGCGAAGGCGCCCGTCAAATTGGCGGGCGAGTCCGGAAAGGCTTCGACCCTGCTTGCCCTCTATCTTCTCGATTTGGCCGGCGTTCCTCCCAAGGACATTCAGCTTGTCACCGATACCAAGAAGGCCGACTTCGTTGCTCGCAACCGAGCGAGCGATGAGGCGGCTCCCGAGAACAGCAGAGTTCTGATGACCTCGGCAGATGCGCACCTGCTTGTGCCCTACGTTGCGATCGCGCCGGCAGGGTTTCTAAAGAACCGCAGAGCGACACGTGCGTGGCTGGCAGGCTGGCTTGAAGGTGTCGAAGAACTGCGCAACGACGTGCCTTCGGCTGCCCGTAAGGTTGCTGCCGTCGAAGGTGCACCCGAGACAATCGATCTCGTTCGCCAGCTTGGGCAAATCGACTTTGCCGGCCTAGATGGCAATGTTCGCCGCGCGGGGCTCTCGGGGCGCGATGCTGTCACCCTCGACGAACTGTTCAAGCTCACGTGGCATTTGTGGCGCAGCGCTGGAGTCGTTACCACGCCGACGCCAAACCGCGTACCGTTCTCAAGCGAGGGGCTTGCGGCTCTGGTCTTGGCGTCGTCCACAAAACCGTCGACCGATGCGCCAAGAACTGGCGATATCGATTTTAGCACCGCTCCCATCATTCGGATTCAGCTGAAAGCGAGCAAAGACACCGACGCGCACGATCGCTCGATGAAGCGAATCGCCTTGGTCTCGGGGATTTTCTCAGACTCGGCACTGCGCCTGGGAAGCAAGAGGGCAAAGAAAGCAACAACCGAGGAGATCGAGTCCTTGGTCTCGCGCTTCGGCCTCAACGCATCGCGCTTTCAGGCCGATCATCGGCTTTCTAAGAAGAACACCACCACGCTAGAAGTGCTGGCGACGCCCTAGCTGTTACGCTCTTGCGTGGGCCCAGGTGCCACGGCGGTAGGCTCGCACTGTCCAAAGCGCTCGTACAACCGAGCTGATGGGAAATGCCATCCAAACGCCAACGGCGCCCCAACCGACAACATTGCCAAGTATGTAGGCGCATGGCATCAGCAGCCCAATCGAGGTAGCTGCGTTGATGCGCAGGCTAACCATGGTGGCGCCAGCGCCCTGTAGCAGCCCGCCAATCGCAATGGAGATTGCCGACGCCGGCATCATGTACGAGAGAAGCTGCATCCACTCAACTGCGAGGTCGTGAATTGGAGTTCCCGTTTTCACACCAAAGAGGTCGACGATGGAATCGGCAAAGAGCAACAAAACGAGGCCTAGGCTGGTCATGATGCCAACACAGAGCCAGAGCCCAGACCGAAGTACGGCCCGTGCATCCTCAAGGCGATTGGCTCCAAGAGCTTGGCCAACCAAGGCGCCGACTGCCTGGCTCACACCAATGCCTGGCACAAAGGCCAGTAGCTGGACGCGCAAACCAATGCTGTGGGCACCGACGGCTGCTTGATCGATGCGGCCAAGCAACCCGACCGTAAGCAACAAGCTTGCATTGAGAACCAACATATCGAGAGCAGCCGGCCAGCCGATGCGAAAGAGGTTTTGGGTGACGGCCTTATCAAAAGCCCGAAGGCGAAAAACGATCTTGAGTTCTGGAACTGCGCCGCGTCGCAAGACGAGAACCATGAGAACGACAGCGATGCTCTGGGATAGAATTGTTCCTAGAGCTGCGCCAGTATTTCCCAACGCAGGAAATCCAAAGTTTCCAAGAATGAGGCAATAGTTGAATACGACGTTAAGCCCGTTCATGGCCAGTGAGATCATAAAGGCAACCCGTGTGTTGCCCATGGCTCTCAACGAGGCAGCAAAGACCATGGTCAAGTAGCCAAAGACCACGCCGACGAGGAGCGGGCGAAAATAGTCCAGAGCCGGCCCCATCGTGGTCTCGTCGGCGCCAAGAGTTTGAAGCAGGGGAACGGCGAGTAGGTTGCCGATGATGGCAACGGCGACACCGAGCATGGCGGTGAGTTGAAGCGATTGCTGAAAGATGTGTTGGGCCGTCTCAAGGTCACCTCGGCCTCGGGCGCGTGCCATCGATGCCACGGTTCCCACGGTGAGGCCGATCATGGCCATCATCAACAGGAACATCAGTTGCGATGCGTAGCCAAGTCCAATGAGCGAAGCTTCGGCATTGCTGCTTCGGCCGACCATCGCAGTGTCGACGGCTAGCGAGAGAACCTGCAGAATGTTGAGACCAATGATTGGCCACGCCAGATCTAAAACCTCTCGCCCCATCGACTTTGGCGGCAAAACCGCTGGGCTCTTGGTGGAATCAGCTTGGCTCGGTACTTCGGACATTTGAGGTGCGGGGCACGCTACTCAAAAGGCTCTCAGGATGCATGCCCTTTCCCACAAAGACGTCCATTGCTTGTCTTGTTGCTCAAAGCGTCCGCGTAACTGCCGGTATCAGGGCGAAGTGAGTGTGTCACATGCGCCCAAGTGAGCTGATCTGCCACACATTTTGTCGCCACATCCCGTGAACGGCCGCCTTTAAGCGGCATGCCCTATGCAAGTTCATAGGGCATGTCGCTCAAAAAAATCATCTCGTATGTCGATCTTGGAAACAGCTCGCGCAAGGGAGTCCAGCTCACGGCGGCGATTGCTGAGAATCATGGTGCGTCTGTCGAAGTCGTTCTAACGGCGGCAAAGATGAATCTCTACAGCACAGCGGTTGGTGGTGAACCGGTGTTTATTCCGCCAGGGCTTGCCATGACATTGCTCTCGAACAAACAGGATGCAAATGATGCTCGCCTTGCACAAGCTGTACAGGTAATCGAAGCCGAGAACCCTGAAGGCGAGATTACGACCCACAAACTCGGCGATAGCCAAGTTGATTCGCTTATCGAGCATGCTCGAGAGAGTAAGGCTGACCTCATTGTGATGAGTTGCGAACCTGCGGGGATTTTTGATCGCGTCTTTCATCGAAGCTTCGCGGAGAAACTGGCTCGCAGCTCAAGTTGCCCGGTTGTCGTGATGGCAGCCGATGCCGAGGTGAATTCGAACTTAAGAAATGTTCTAGTGGCCACCGACTATTCGAATTGCTCGCGCCGAGCGGCCTTTGCAGCGAGAGACATCGTTGGCGAGAAGGGGAAACTCAACTTCCATCATGTTGTGCCGTGGTCAGAACTTGAGCAAAGCGAAGCATCCTTTGATGCCGAGCAGGCAAATCTCGAAGAATGGGTTCGCCAGCTACACTTCACAGACGTCGAGACAACGTGTTGTGTGAGCGCTGGTGCACCCGATGCCGAGATCGCGCGCGTTGCAAAGGAGACCGAAGCAGACATTGTTGTCGTAGGAAGCCGGCCTCATGAGGATTGGACCGAGAAACTGTTCGGCACCGTGACCGATCGCTTGATTGAGGTTTGTGAGCGCCCAGTACTGGCAGTACCGCACGTTGCCGTGGTCACTCAGCCTATGTCCAAGCTGGACAAGACGCTTTCCGATAGCTTTCCGGCGAGCGATCCGACATCAAGTTGGGCAGGCCCACCTAACTAAGGTGCCCCGGCGGCGGCAAAAGGGCAAAATGACCACCATGCCACCAGTTCGAATTGAAACAGATAGTATGGGCAGCATTGAGGTTGCGAGCGATCGCTACTGGGGCGCGCAAACGCAGCGCTGTCTTGAGAACTTTGCGATTGGCACCGAGCTCATGTCGCCGCACGTGATTCGAGGGCTGGCCATCGTTAAGAAGGCTGCTGCTACCGTCAATCAGTCTCTTGGGCGCTTGGACGCAAACGTCGCTCAGGCAATTGTGACCGCGGCGACCGAGGTTATCGACGGTGAGCTAAGCGATCACTTTCCGCTTGTTGTTTGGCAGACCGGATCGGGCACGCAAAGCAACATGAACGTCAACGAGGTCATCGCAAATCGCGCGATCGAAATCCTTGGCGGCAAGCTTGGCAGTAAGTCGCCGGTGCACCCAAACGATCATGTCAACCTTGGGCAAAGTTCCAACGACTGCTTTCCAACAGCGATGGCAATTGCAAGCGTCACCGAAATCGAAGAACGTCTCTTGCCCGAACTCGCTCGCTTGCGTGAAGCACTACATGCCAAGGGCGAGGCCTGGAGCACGATCGTCAAAGTTGGACGCACGCATCTAATGGATGCTACTCCGCTCACCGTTGGCCAAGCGCTCTCTGGCATGGTGCAACAACTCGATAACGGTGATCGGGCGATATACGCCTCTCTGGCGCATCTGCGCGAGCTTGCGATTGGCGGAACCGCAGTTGGGACCGGACTCCACACGCCCGCTGGCTGGGCCGAGTTGATGACAGCGGAGATCAACTCGCTCACAGGAAAGTCCTTCGTCTCGGCGCCAAACAAGTTTGAAGCGATTGCCAATCACGACGCGATCGTTGGAGCACATGGCGCAATCAAGTCGCTGGCGTGCTCGCTGATGAAAATCGCAAACGACATCCGGTGGCTCGCCTCGGGGCCTCGCTGCGGTTTGGGGGAACTTATCCTTCCAGCCAACGAACCGGGTAGCTCAATGATGCCGGGCAAGGTCAACCCAACCCAGTGCGAAGCTCTGACGATGGTGTGCGCTCGAGTCATCGGCAACGACACCACCATCGCAATTGCAGGTGCCTCGGGAAACTTTGAACTCAACGCCTACAAGCCGGTTCTTGTCGATACGTTTTTGCAAAGTACCAAGCTGCTCGCGGATGCCAGTGCTTCGTTTAACGATTACTGCATCGCAGGGCTGGGCGTGAACGAAGAGCGCATCGACGAGCTCTTGCACCGCTCACTGATGCTTGTCACTGTGCTCACGCCAACCATTGGCTACGATCTGGCTTCCGATGTGGCAAAGCGAGCGCACAAGGACAACATCAGTTTGCGAGAAGCGGCGATTGCCATGGAGGTGCTCACCGGTGCCGAATTTGATGCCGCCGTAAAGCCCGAAGAGATGGTCTGATTCAGGTGCGCTCGGGCAGACTGCGCAGAAACTTCGTCCATGGCCAACGTCAACGCAAGGCATGCCAGCGTTAACCCTACGACATGATCTTCACGACATGATCTTCACGACATGATCTTCAAGGCGATGTAAGGGGCGATGCACAGCACCGTTATCGCCAGCTTGTAGTGCCCAAAGTACTGGAAGCTCGCTAACGAGACCTCCTCGATGCTAAGGCCAAAGAGCGCGCCGCTAAGCCCTGCAGCAAAGCGCCGAAGCAAGGCGAAGAGCGTGAGAGTCACGGTGTAGATGCCCAGGTTGACAAGGGTGAACCAACCAAAGAACTCAACCCATCTATCAATTGATTCCATAGCGCGAGACACAGCAAATGCTGTGCCTACACGCGATGTAGTCGTTTCGCCTCCGATCTGGGGAGCTCTTAGGAGCGGCCAGCGATATCAAAGCGGTCTGCGTCCATGACCTTTGTCCAAGCAGCAATGAAGTCGGTTACGAATTTTTCCTTACTATCGTCCTGTGCGTAGAGTTCGGCATACGCCCGCAAGATCGAGTTCGAGCCAAAGACCAAGTCGACACGAGTGGCAGTCCATCGCACCGCGCCAGTGCTGCGCTCGCGAAGCTCGTAGAGACCATCGTCGGTTGGCTTCCACTGGTACCGCATGTCGGTGAGATTCACGAAGAAGTCATTGCTTAGTACACCGACACGATCAGTGAGCACGCCGTGCTTTGTACCGCCATGATTGGTGCCAAGAACGCGCATGCCGCCGACAAGCACGGTCATCTCTGGTGCGGTTAAGCCCATAAGCTGTGTACGTTCCAACATCAACTCTTCTGCTTTGACGCTGTAGTCCTTCTGCAGCCAATTGCGATAGCCATCGTGAACAGGCTCGAGAGGCTCGAATGACTCTTCGTCCGTCATCTCCGCACTTGCGTCTCCGCGTCCTGGGGCGAAGGGCACGTTGACTTTAACGCCTGCAGCCTTCGCTGCTTGCTCGACACCGACATTGCCCGCAAGGACAATTACGTCTGCGACGCTTACGCCCGTGTCTGTGGCGATACTCTCAAGCACCTTAAGAACGCGAGCGAGACGAGTGGGCTCGTTGCCCTGCCAATCCTTTTGCGGAGCCAGGCGAATTCGTGCACCGTTTGCGCCGCCGCGCATATCAGAGCCGCGGTACGTGCGTGCGCTATCCCAAGCGGTTGTGACCATCTCGTGGATTGAAAGACCGCTGCTGGCAATGCGTGCCTTCACCGCATCGACGTCGTAGCTCGTGTCGCCCGCTGGAATGGGATCTTGCCAAAGCAAGTCGTCCTTGGGCACGTCGGGGCCAACATAGCGACTCTTTGGTCCCATGTCGCGGTGGGTGAGTTTAAACCACGCGCGCGCAAAGACCTCGGAGAAGTACGCTGGGTCTTTGTAAAAGCGTTCAGAGATTTTCTTATATTCAGGATCCTCTCTCATCGCCATGTCGGCATCCGTCATAATCGGATTGCAGCGAATCGATGGGTCCTCGACATCGACAGGCTTATCCTCTTCTTTGATGTTCACAGGTTCCCATTGCCACGCGCCGGCTGGGCTCTTTTTAAGCTCCCACTCGTGGTTGAGAAGCATGTGGAAATAGCCATTGTCCCAACGCGTCGGATGCGTCGTCCAGGCGCCCTCGATGCCGCTTGATACGGTGTCGCGGCCAACTCCTCTGGCTGCGGGATTGTGCCAACCCAGGCCTTGTTGAGCCATATCGGCGCCTTCTGGGCCCTCTCCCAATATGCTGGCGTCCCCATTGCCGTGACACTTGCCGATGGTGTGGCCGCCGGCAGCCAGGGCGACCGTTTCCTCGTCATCCATCGCCATACGCTTAAAGGTAAGGCGTACGTCCTGCGCTGTTCGCAAGGGATCGGGCTTGCCATTTACGCCTTCGGGATTGACGTAGATCAAGCCCATTTGCACAGCCGCGAGCGGATTTTCAAGAGTCTCTCGATCGTCGCCATCGTAGCGCTCGCTACCGAGCCACTCCGTCTCTGGACCCCAATCGGTATCCTTCTCGGGATGCCAGATGTCCTCGCGACCATAGGCGAAGCCAAAGGTCGTTAAGCCGACCGACTCGTATGCGATGGTTCCTGCGAGAATGATTAGATCGGCCCAGCTAATGCGGTTGCCGTACTTTTTCTTAATTGGCCACAGCAAGCGCCGACCTTTGTCGACATTGACGTTGTCGGGCCACGAGTTGATTGGAGCGAAACGCTGATTGCCTGTGCCGCCGCCACCGCGACCATCAGAGGCGCGGTACGTCCCAGCCGAGTGCCACGCCATGCGAATCATCAGACCGCCGTAGTGCCCCCAGTCGGCTGGCCACCAAGGTTGGCTATCGGTCATTAGGGCGGTCAAGTCCTTCTTAAGCATGTCGACGTCGAGCTTCTCTAGCTCTTCGCGATAATTGAAATCCGAGCCCAAGGGGCTGCTCTTGCGATCATGCTGATGCAGGATGTCGAGGTTTAATGCCTTTGGCCACCAATCCATGGTCGTCTTCTCAAGGGTTGTATGTGCACCGTGCATGACGGGGCATCCACCTTTGGTCGGGTTCTTGGTCTTACTCATATCGGGTTATCTCATCCTTCTTGGCGTGCAAACGTGGCCATGTGCGCGATGCTAGCGATCTTGTAGGTCTTAGTATAGGTAATTATCTTATCGAGGGTGCCCACGGCGCGAAGGCACTTTCTCGTTTCTTCGAGGCGACTGCTGCCTAGGAGTTGGTTGTTGCCGGTGGTCGCGAGTTTCCGGAGCGCTGCGGTGGTCGCGAGTTGCTGGAGTGTTGCGATGGTCGCGAGTTGCCGGCGCCTGAAACGTTCGAGAACGATGGTCTCGATCGCGATACCGCGCGGGAACCGGTGCAGGCTTGCGTCGTTGCTGGGCTCTTGAGCGATAGTTTCGGTATCGCTGAGGGTTGCCAATGCCCGCCACCACTCGTGGAACACGTGGTGGCGGTATATAGCCCCATCCGCCCCAGTAGTATGTAGAGGTAAACCACGCACCATCTTGGTACAACCAGTAGTACCCATCGTGATAGAAAACCGGCCACTCCGAGTCGGCCACAACCCAAACTCCAGGCTGAGCCCAAACAATTTGGGGCTGGTTAACAGCAACCTCCGACCGCACCTGGGCAGAGCCTGTGCAGCCGGGAGAGCTCGCGGCTAAACCAAGGGCGCCAGCGCCCATCGAGATGGCAAATAATAGGTCTTTCATAGCAAAACCTTCCAGGTCGTAGAGACGTGAGCTAAAGCGCGGTTTGTTGAAGTGGGCTTCAGTGATTGGGAGCGAGCAGTTACGGAGCTTCGGGATGGATAACCGATGCGTTGCTTGTTTCCTCGATCCTCTCCGCGCGCGCTTTGCTTTCCCAGTATCCCTCTCGACCGTAGTGCCTGTGCAGCGCATCTTCGTAGTCGCGAAGAAGCAGGCTGTCTCGGTCGTAATCTGGTGCGGAGCGGATCTCGGATTTCGTTAGGTCGATGCTCACCGCTCGCTCTGCACGACTCACCTTTAGAGCCCACTCGGGCGCAATCAAAACTTTTGGGGACGGCAGCCACTTGCGGGTATCGACGACAAGGTAACGGATGATCCAACCAATGTCGTCGACTACGAGTTCTTCCACCTCTCCAAAGTTCTCGTCCTGCGCAGAAATCGAGTAGCCCATCACTTCACTCATCGAACGCAAGGACGGGTCGCCTTCGTTCTCTGGGACCTGTGCAGCGACTGGCTGTACCAAGGCCGGGGAAATGACAGGCCCTGTGAGCCCACCCCAATACGGCACCAGCTGAAAGTGGCGCGCGAATTCGATTTCAAATTGACGAGAAACGGGTGCGTGCTCGTCAAGGCTAGGGCCGTTTTCGATTTGCTCTTTGGAGAGATTTACCTGCAGGCTTTTGCTCTCGGTGTCCGGCTCCCAACACTGGGAGATTGCCACCAGAGTTTTTCTGCCTACGAGCCAACTTCCGGTGTCGACGACCAGGTAGCGTACAGTCCAGCTCGCGTCATCAAAGAGGAGGTCCCGAACACGGCCAACAATCTCTCCATTGCTGGCTTTGGCTTTATACGTAATTAGATCTTTAGAACTTTGCAACATTGTCTTCACCTTTCGTTTTGAGGTTGGCTCTCCCATGTATTGCACTGGCCGTGCCGCCTCCGTTTGCCGCGTTATGCAGACCACGGCGAGTAGTTGGTGAGGCACAGCAGCACGCCGTGTCACTTTGCCACGCACACCTAGGAATGGGCGTGGCGCTTCGCAAGCGTGCTTGCAACGTGACGTTTCAACTTCTCGGTGCTGCCGGCAATCGCATCGTTTATGGTTGCAGCCGCGTGCGTCACAGCGGTGGGCTGACGCCCCTTGAGGCGAGCCTCCATTACGCAGTGTTTGTCATTTTGACCAAACTTGTGGCCATTCTCGTCACTAAGATGAACTTCGACTCGTGTGATCTCATCGCCGAATCGATTCATGGCGCTTGCGACAGTACCTTTGATATGGCGTGCCAGCGCTTCCCGCCCATCAATGTTGTGGTCGGTATTGACTTGGATTTGGAATGTCGTTTCTGCTTTGGTTTCGTCAGAGATGTGCATATGGATATTGGTTGCACAAACTGCACCACGCGAGCGATGCGTCATCCGTTCGCGAGGGAACGACTTATCCCGGGCCGCCAATGTCGTCGTACATGGCGTCAAGGTTTCCCTCACGGGAACGCTCCAGACACTTTTGACAAAATCGCCCGCCCTTGTCAGGCGAGAGAGGCACGACGCGTTTGCAAGATACGCATGGTTTGGCTGTGCCTTCGCCTTTTGCTGTCTTCGCTTTTGAATTCTCTACTTCAGTCATTGGTATTTCTCCTACCCATAGACAATGCAGGTTGCATGCCGCTCGCAGGAGGACAGTGCCTTGGCACGGGCTATGCAAACTCTAGGATCGCTAGTTTCTCTTTGCGAGCTAGGAAATATTCTGATTGCAAGGGAAGTGATGTCAGAGAACGCATTCAGGACAGCAATCAAAAACGTGGCGTATCGCCACACCGAGTCACATCGCCCCGCACACCGCCTGACGGCTATGAAGTCTGCTCGGTATCGGCGCGTCGAGATGCGCCGTTCTTGCAGATCGCCTTTGACCTGGCTCGGATGGGAAAGAGTGGATCAAGCCCTCGGGCCGACTGGGTCGGGCCAGGAGTCGGCAGCGCTTTGAGTTTTGCTGGATCGGCCAGTAGGCCTCGATTTCCGGCCATATACGCCTCAGACGCGGTTCTCTCGTCCTGCTGCAGTTCGCTTCTAAGGCCCTTCTGCAGCCCTCTTAGGGCCAGCCGGCGAATCCGACGGCATGGATCAAGCGATGCCCGTCCTAAGATCGTCAAATACGAGTCGCGGCCTTCTACGCCCGCTACAGCGGTCTTAATCGCCGCAATACGCACGTTCTCATCGCGGTCCTTTGACAGGAGTTCAATCGCACTCGGCGCACCAAGGGTATGAACGTGCTCTGCGAGGGCATGTCCAATGGCTGCACGCTGACCGGGCACTGACGACATCGCCTGTTGTGCGATGATTTGCACTCGCAGCATTGGGTTCGCGACATCAAGTTGGTGAGCCAGAGCGTTTGGGGACGACATGTGGGAGAGCTATGCAGACTACGTGCCAGTCGCCGCTGCGCGTCGCTCGTTGCAGTGTTACTTTCCGGGGCCTAGTTGCTTTCCAGGGCCGAGTTGCTAAGGCACACGATGACCAGGAGGGCGGCATTCGCTCCCTAGAAGCTTTTTGCGAGTTTTACTTAGCGCTACTTCGAAACACATGTTGAGCAAAAGGTTCTCGGCTTGCAACCCAGTCACGCCTCCGGCTACGTTTCTCTTGTGCCTGTGCTGCGAATTTTGGGGATGTCGCTTGTATTCGTCATGTGGGCTGTCGCGCCGCAGAGTGGTACGCGCAGCACGAGCTTGAGTCGCAAGCGGTGACTCACTATGAGCGGGGGGCCGCGTTGGATGCAGACAATGTTCTTGGCGTTGGGGCGGATGCGGCGTGGAAAGCCATGGAGCTGTCTCTTGGACAGACGCGCCTTGGCGCGGGGCGAGACGCTCTTCTCGGCTACCTTGCGAAGTTTGCTGGAACAAAGCCCGCCACCGATGCACTGGTTCTCGTAGCGCTGAACGGTGCACTGCCTCCTGCGTCGCTCGCGCCGATTCTGCGCCGTCACAGCCAAGGGTTGAGCGATGCTTGGCACTTGAAAGTTACGGCGCATATCGCAGGCCCATGGACTGATGCTGGGCGTGCTTTACGAGGAGTTGCAAGAAGCGTCGTCGGCGACCATTTGGATTGGCACCCGGCTCACAAAGCCCGGTGGTGGTTGGTAGTGAGTGTGAGACAATTAAGCGCAAGGATGCGATGCGTACCCATCTAGCTGCCATGTGTTTAATTGTCGCAGCTTGCGCAAGGCCCCCGGCGGGGCCCGCGCCGGTAGAGCGCGAACTGCGCGCCGAGGGACAAAGGGGGGCCATAAAGCCTGCGCCGGATGCGCAACTGCCGGCCGAGCCGAGCGAGCGAGTCGTCACTGCGGTCCTCGAACCAACGCTACTTCGCGTGCTTGAGTCGCAGGGCTTTGGGCTCGGCATGCTCGTTGAGGGCAGCTCGGCACGCACGACAGAAGAACTCTTAGAGTTTCCTGGGTTCACGAGCATTTTTACTCACCTAAAGAGAGACTTGGCCGAAGTTAAGCGCCGCTACCCCATCGCGATGGTCACATCGGTTCAGGGAGCACGGCTCTTTGAGTCCAAGTTCTTTGAGTCATCGGAGATGTCGTTTGCTCTAAGTGGCGTCTTTAATCGAATCGACCGCCGGGCATTCTACGGTACTGGCTGTGGTGAGATTCGCTTTGTCTATCGTTTGGGATATGAAACCAAGCAGGGCGGGGCGCCGATGGTTGCTCGGCTTCCGATGACGATAAACGTTGTCTTCGATGTTGCCGGAGAAACTTGTCAAGGGGTTGCCAAGCAATGGCGAGCCCCGTCCGAGTTGCAGGGCGAGGCGCTACTGGATTGGTTGCAGTCGGAAGGGGCACTTCGCAAAGAGGCTCGCAAGCAGTGGTCATTAAAGGCTGTCGAAACCAATATTCAAACTCTGCGCTTTCAATCGACGATGCATCCAAAGATGGCCGGCCACATCGAGTACCTACTGCGTGTCTTTGAACCTAGTGGCAACGTTCCAGGAGCATTTACACCTGCGCCACTCGAGAATACCCCCAACGTTAAGGCTCTGCAGCGCGATCGTGCGATGCGGGCCGAACTGCTTGCGTATTTGCGTCAACCAGAAGTGCTATTGGCCATTGATGAGGGAATATTTCGAATACCAGATAAGTTCTTAGCAACGAGGGCGATGTCGGTATCACCTCGAGGGCTTATTCGATTGGCGAATCGGCCTTTCAAACAACTTTTTAAGGCTGCACAATTTGCTGATCTCGATCTCTCCAAGTATCGGACTGTGGCATCTTCTGCCGCTCTACTGCGCCGCTTGGATGCAGCCAGCTGCATGGGATGCCATCAGAGCCGGTCGATCGCCGGGTTTCACAATCTCGGCAATGAGCCAAGTGAGGCCAGACAGTTTGACGCTTTGTACAGCGGCGTATCCCCCCATCTTCGAGGTGACCTAGAGCGTCGTCGTGCGTATGTATCTGAGCTTGCGCTCGGAAATTCACCAAGCGAGTTTCGCCCCTTCCCCGAGAGGCAAGGCGTGCCGGCTGGGCCCGATGCCCCCTGCGGCCTTGGCGATCCTGGCTTTGCGGCTTGGACATGCCAAGACGGCCTCTTGTGCGCACAGATTGAAGATACCGAGATTGGTGTGTGCCAGAGCGAAGTCGGTGGCATCGGCGACGCTTGCGAGTACGGGACCGCAAAGTCGGGACGCAAACCTTTGGCCGATCGCATCGAGAACATCAAAACTTATGAGTGTGGGCGTGGCCAAGAAGGGTGCTTGCAAAACATCCAAGCTGCTTCTCAGGGCATGTGCTACGGCCGGTGCGGCGAGGTCGAAGGTGCCGGGCATCGCTGTAGCGACTTTCTCGACATCGATGGATTCCAGCGCTGTCTCCGTCAAAAAGGTAGCTACGCCAGCTGTGCGGAGTCTTCGGTCTACCCGCTAGTTTTGCGAGATTGCGACAATGCCCATTCTTGCCGATCCGACTATGTCTGCAGCAAGCAGAAAGGCGCTGGCGTCTGTGTTCCTACCTACTTTCTCTTTCAATTGCGCACCGACGGCTATCCATTTCGTCGGTGAGTTGCCGGCACGATCGACGCCCTAACTCAAGGCAGGCTTGCGAAGCTAGCGTTCTGCAGCCACTATGTGCGCCGAGCGAGGTTGTAGTCTTGTCGAGTTCTAAGAAAGTTCGTGTTGGATAGCACTGCTGCTGATGCTGCCGCTCGCGCTAACAAGCACCAAGGGCTGGCAACGCAAGCTTCGCTCGACTGATGCGGCGAAACCGCAGCTCTGCCGACCCTGTATGAGTCGACAGAATATGCGAATGCGCTAGTACTTAACGCCGCAGCCGTAGCTCTTGGTCTCTGCAAGTGCCACAGGAGTACCTGCTGCGATGTTGCCAAGAGCTGCTTCAACGTAGTTTACGTACTCGCCTTCGGCCTCGCCCCTTGGAGCGTTGTCGAGAGCGCCTTTGTAGACAACTTCACCGGCGGGATCGATGACGAACATGTGAGGTGTTGTTTTGGCGCCGTACATGCGACCGACAGCTCCGTCCGAATCCATAAGCACCGGATGAGAAATGTTCCAATCTGCCGCTGCTTGCTTGTTGGTATCAAGCTCGGCGGCAGAACCTTTTGAGTTGGAGTTGATGGCCAGCCAAACAACATCGCCGCTGGCAGTAACTTTGGAAGCCATATCCTTTAGCGGGCCCTCTCCGTGTGCATGAACGATGAACGGGCAAGTTGGGCTAAACCACTCGAGAACAACAGTTTTACCTTGGTACGAAGCAAGGCTCACCTCTTGTCCGTTTAGATCGGTGAGAGTCCAATTGGCGTCTGCTACTGCATTGGCAGTCGCGGTATCCGCTGGTGTGGTTTCTGGTGCCATCTCGGCCTGCGCGACAGGGGCAGTTGGCGTTTCACTCGCCTGGGAAGCGCCGCAGGCGGTAAGAGCGAGAAGAGCGAATGAGAGAGTAAGTCGTTTCATAAAAAGTCCTAGGGGGTTACTGGTTTAGCGTTTGTAGAGTTGCGGTGGTGATCGAGTAGAAGTGTGTAGAGCGCCCGTCATTCACAGAAAGAATAGCGAGCGAATCTTCTTCATTGGGTGCATTGAGTCGCCACCGATAGTGCTCACCGGAACCATCTCGATTTTGAGAAAATTCCTGAACGAGCTTTTCGATGCGGGGAAAGAGTTCAAGGGTGTGACCGGCGGGCAGGTCAATCTTTAGTTCGGATTCCCCAAAGCCGGGACTCGTGGCGTGCTTGCCTCCAAGCGTTGAAATCGCTTCAAGTGGTTGGGGCAGGGAAGTCACCGCCGCGTTGAGCGCGTCAGGATTCACTTTGGCCAAGTTAGCCCCATCGCCAAGCGTTATCGAAGCACTGCCTTTGCCTGGCACGCAGGCATCCTCGCGACAGGCCAGCCACGATGCACTTGCGTTTACTGTGAACGACGCCCCTTCCGAAGAAACCGTTGCGTCCATGGGAACCAGCAAGGTTCCGCGGTAACCGTAGTTGATAATATCGCCAGCGGAATCAAAGCGAACGGGGCCGGGAAATGACGGCGCATCAATGGCGAGCCCCTCGGTTGGTTCAAGCTTGATCTTGGTTGGCAGCCCGCTATCGCCTGGGTTGAGCCAGTAGATGTGCCAGCCGTCGGCAATCTCAAACTGGGCGCCCAGCGTGAGCCTCTCGTCCTTGGCGACCGTCGCGGTACTAGCCAAGAGTGAGAACTTTACTAGTTTGGACGGGTCGTAGTCCAAAAGAGGCTCATCGACCTCGGACGATGATTGTGGGCCACCGCTCGACTCTAAAGAGGACTGCGAACCTCCGCACGCAACGGCTAAGAGCAGAGCGGCTGCAAGTATCTTGGTCATGAGCGAACTCTACCTGGTGAGGTGAGTTCGAGAAAATGGAATCGCTAGGCGTGGAGCGCCGCTTACATCTAGTAGCCGCGCTGAGCTAAGTCGAAAGCGATCGTGCGAAAGAATGCTGCTGCATCAAAGCCGGTAGCGCGCTGTGGACCGACGTCGCCAACTTGGCCGATTTCGTCGTAGTGATCGGCGGGGATGCAGCCCTTAAAGTCGCCCCAGCGAGCGCTCTCGACGGTTGCCATTCCATCATTGGCTCGAAGTGCTGTGCCATGGGCAACGATGGCGGCACCAAGCACTAGGCGAAGGTCCATAAAATCGCGCTCGCCATCACTCAGATGCATCTCGCCGCCATCTGCGATGCATGGTGCGATGTCAGAATCGAGGGCAATTCGCCCCACGTTGCTAAGCCCGGCCCAACTTTGGTAGTAGACGCCCGCTGCATCTGGGTTCTCTTCGCTAAACTGCGCTGCATTGCTCTCGGCAAGGCTGGCAAAGGCTGCGCGCAAATCACTGTCATTTGCGAGTTCTTCTGAGGTGATGAATCCAGCGTAAAACTCTACGACAAAGTCGACGGCGTCGTCCAAGAGACCAGGGATTAGCCCAAGTGCTGCATCGGCAACATACGAACCTCGGTGTGGCGTCGAAATCGTTACCAGGGAGGCGACACGGTCGTCGTAGCCCAAGCTACTGATGGCAAATCGTGAATCGAGCCCGCCCATCGAGTGCGCAATGATGTTGACCTTCTCGGCGCCAAACTGCACCAGCGCTCGATCAATCTCTGCGGCGAGTTCTTCACCGCGAATCGAGACACTTTTAAATGGAGATACACGGGCGATGTAAACTTGATGGCCATCGTCCTCGAGAGCATCAATGATGATTGGGTTCACGCCCCAGTCGTTGTCGGGGCTGCCATTAAATCCGTGCGCTAGGACAATGGGGTAGTTGGTGGCATCACCACTTGGATTTGGAAAGATTGGATCCGCCGGACAGAAAAACCCCAAGGTGCTGCAGAGGCTTGCATCACTCTTAGTCTCGATGTCGTTGAGCTCGGCACAGGTAAGGTCTGCGATTTCCTCGGCAGTATCCGGATCGCAAACAAACTCGCTGGCCGCTTCCTCGCCATAGCAAGTGGTGATCAGCTCGTCGACTTCTTCGCAAGGCGACGAAGAGGATGTATCGGAGCACGCGGTCGCGAGAAGGCAGGAGAGGGCTAGAGAGGATGCAGTGGATTTCATAGGAGATTGCCCGGGGAATTGGGAAGCCAGAGAGTCGCATGCGTGTGGGAAATTGTCGTTTTCATTCTTGCAAAGCACGACTCTCATTTATGCAAATTGCTCTAGAACTCGGTTATGGCTGCAGGGGAGAGAGGTCTCTTCCCTCAAGCAACTCTGCCGCTGCGGCGATTTTCTCGCCGCAAAAGTCCATTACGGCCCGCACCCCTGCGGCGTTTCGCAGATCCTCGTGGGTAAGAATCCAAAGGGGAAGCGCAAGCTCTGCTATCGGATCGCTAAGTCGAACCACGTTGGGATACCGAGCCGCATCTCCGCACGGGAGAATCCCTACACCGAGGCCGGCGCGCACCGCCTCGTCAAGCATGACTCTTCGATCGACCTTCATCACGACATGCTCGGGGGGCAGACGACGCTGCTCCCACTTAAACTGGGGCGAAGCCATGAGCAGGTCGTTGAAGACAACCCATTTTGCATTCTCGATGCCGCGCCATGGGTGTTTTTCTATGTACGACTTTGAAGAGTAGATTGCGAAGGCAAGCTCGACAAGCTTTCTGCCAACCAGACTTGGCGGTGGTGAGCGCGTGACTCGAAGCGCCACATCGGCTTCTCCGCGCTGTACGTTGAGCTTCTCGGCGGAAAGCCGCCAATGGGTTGTGAGGCCAGGGTAGCGCGCCTGAAACTGCGGAAGGTGTGGGCACAGCATCAGGCCGACGGCTTCGGGGGCGGCGATCACAACTTCCCCTGTTACCGATTCGCTTTGGCCAGCGAGACAACGTTCCGCCTCAACCATTCGTCCCTCAACTTCTTCGGCCAACTTGAGCAGTTGCGTTCCCGCCTCTGTAAGTTCAAAACCATCTGCCACCTTTATGAAGCATCGAACCCGGTGTTGCTCTTCGAATTGATTGATTCGTCGGTACACCGTCGAGTGTGCAACGCCAAGACTCCGAGCCGCAGCACCGAGCCCGCCCGCCCGGCCCACCGCAAGGACATATCGCAAGTCATCCCACTGCATGACGCTACGATAGCGGAGCCTCTCGCGTTAGACCAGTAGGTAGAGTTCTCATCCTAGTCGCGAGACACGTTCGCCTGGGGCGATAGAACCTTAGCCCTTGCAATTGAGCTCAATGCGCCTTACGGTGGACTTAGTATGCGTAAGACAATCACACGACAGGACCGGTGCTTTGCACCAGGACCGCTGTGTTCTTACGCAATGCTCTGTGTTTGGCCAGCAAGCTACTAACCCGCTGAGCGCGCGCGAGTGAGGGCTTCCACAAGACGGAAGCTGGTCCTCAAACCGGGTTTGCACGGATTCCCAACCCGATAGGTCGGCCTGTGCACCCAGTTTGACCGCAGCTGGATTCCCTTTCGGGAGCAGCAACGCAACTCAGTGGGATTGCAGTCCCTTTTGCCATGCCGGTCTCCGGCGTGAATGTGCACCTACTGCGCAAAGCCACCGCTTTGCCTACTGCGCAAAGCCACCGCTTTGCCAAACAGAGAAACCCCAATGCTTAGGAATACAAGAAATCTAGGAATCATCGCCCATGTTGACGCGGGCAAAACCACGCTTAGCGAGCGCGTACTGCTTTACACCGGTCGCATTCGTTCGATGGGAGAAACCCACGATGGTGGAGCGCGCCTTGATCATGAGGAGCAAGAGAAAAAGCACGGCATCACCATTACCGCCGCTGCAGTGAGTTGCGAGTGGAATGACCATCGCATCAACTTGATTGACACGCCGGGACACGTCGACTTCACCATCGAAGTCGAACGCTCGCTACGTGTTCTTGACGGCGCTGTCTGTGTCTTTGATGGCGTTGCTGGCGTAGAAGCACAAACCGAAACCGTTTGGACTCAAGCGGATCGCTATCGTGTTCCTAGGCTCTGCTTTGTCAACAAACTCGATCGTTTGGACGCAAGTCTCGATGCGGTTGTATCCCAAATTGCCAACCAGCTAAAGGCTCGTCCCGTGGTTGTAACGGCACCGATTGGGGCCGACAAAGACCTTGAAGGCGTGTTGGATATCGTTGCGATGAAGGCTGTCTATTGGAAAACCGATTCGAATGGGGCGACGTTCTCAGTTAAGAATATTCCCGAGTCTCTTTTGAGTTCAGCACGCATCTACCGAGAGGCACTACTCGAAGCGTGTAGCGAGTTCGACGAAGGAATCCTATTTGATGTACTCGAAGAGAGAGAGGTATCTGCAATCCGAATCAAAGAATGTCTGCGCCGTGCAACCTGCGCAGGCTCGATAACACCGGTCTTTAGTGGATCTGCCTATCGCAACGTTGGTGTGCAACCACTGCTCGATGGAGTCGTCGACTACTTACCTGCGCCAAGCGAAGGTGAGGAACTTTGCGACCTAGAGGGCAGGGGAACCCGCAAGCGCTCCGATGCCGAGCCGACAACGGCCCTGTGTTTCAAGGTCTCCTTCGATCGTCATGGACAAACGAGTTTCGTGCGCGTTTACAGTGGCGTCCTCGCACAGGGTAGTAAAATCGTATCGGCACGTAGTGGCCAAACCATGCGCATTGCGCGCCTTGTTCGTCTCTTTGCGGATGCTCGTGAGGAAGTCTCTGAGCTTCGCGCGGGGGATATTGGCGCTGTTGTTGGGCTTTCCATTGGCAGCGGTGACACCTTGCACGCGCCGGGTGCGGCGTTTGCTCTTGAAACCATTACTCCGCCTGCAGCGCTTGTCGAGGTTGCGATCGAGGCGGAGAACACAAGCGAAGATGAGAAACTAAGTGCGGCCCTTGGTCGCTTAACCCGAGCGGACCCGTCTCTGCGTCTCTTTACCGACGCGGATACAGGTCAGCGACGCCTTGCTGGCATGGGCCAGCTTCACCTGGAGATTGCTATGGAAAAACTCGTAAGCGAATATCGTGTGCATGCTCGAATGGGGCCTCCCCAGGTCACCTATCGGCAGACCGTTGCGTCTTCTGTGCATCGCGAGTTCACGCTCAAGAAGCAAAGTGGTGGGCCGGGTATGTTTGCCAAAATCTCGCTACAGGTCTCTCCTGCGAGTGCGGGAAGCGGTCTTGAATTCGCAGATAAAACAACCGGTGGAGCCATTCCTCGGGAGTTTATCCGCGGCGTATTCGCCGGTGTTCGGCAGGGAATGGAAGCTGGCGTCAACGGCATCGCTCTTGTCGACATCAAGGTTGAACTTCTCGATGGGGCTACCCATGTAAAGGACTCTAGCGAGATGGCCTTTAAGATTGCAGCGCAGCGTGCGCTCGAAGAGGCTGTGCAAGCTGCCGGGACAATCGTGCTTGAGCCAATCATGGAGTTGCAAGTGGATGTTGCTGGAGATAGTACCGGAGCTGTTGTTGCGGATATCAATCGAAGGCGCGGCCGGGTATCTGCGATAGACGGGCTTGGTGACGTTCGTACCGTTGAAGCCTCTGTGCCACTTGCTGAGACCTTTGGCTATGCCGGATCGCTTAGTGCGATGACAGGTGGGCGAGGTCGCTTTCGCTTGCAACCTCGTGGCTACGAGCCGCGTACCGCATAACTCTTAGCGTGCTCCGTCCAAGTTGGGCGGAGCATTTTTCGTTCTATGAACCGTTCCGCTCGTCGAACGACGTCACGGGTCAGTGCGCCTCGGACCAATTGGCTCCGACGCCAACATCGGCGACCAGTGGCACCTTCAAAGGGTGCACGGTTTCCATCTCGTGTTTCACAAGCGTTCGAAGTTCTTCCACTTCGTCGTTCGGGCACTCGAAGACAAGCTCGTCGTGAATCTGCAGAAGCATCGTGGCCTTTAGGTCGCGCTTCTTCATCTCCTTTGCAATGTTCAACATGGCAACCTTGCAGATATCGGCAGCAGAGGCCTGAATTGGCGTGTTGGCTGCGATTCGCTCGCCGGCTTGGCGAATCATAAAGCTATTGCTAGAGAGCTCGGGGATGTAGCGTCTTCTGCCCAAGAGCGTCGTCACAAAGCCGCATTCAAGCGCTGCCTCCATGGTCTCATCAAGCCAAGTGCGAACCCCGCTGTACGCTTCAAAGTATCCGGCGATGTAGCTCTGGGCTTCTTTCTTTGGCACGCCCAAAATTTGCCCAAGCGCCGTCGACCCTTGCCCATAGATGGTCGCGAAGTTAACGAGCTTGCCGACGCGCCGTTGGTCTTGGGTAATCTCTTCCAACTTGCACTTAAAGAGCTGGCTAGCGGTGCGCGAATGAACATCCAGGTTGTTGGCAAACGACTCCACCAAGAGCTCGTCGTCGGTGAAATGCGCCAAGAGGCGAAGCTCAATTTGGCTCCAGTCGGCCGAGATTAGGCGATGCCCTTCTTTTGCAATAAACGTCTCGCGTATGCGGCGGCCTTCTGGCGTTTTAATTGGCGTTCGCTGCAAGTCGGGCTCTGTGGTGATCAGTCGGCCGGTGGCTCCAACGGTTTGTTGAAAGGTCGCGTGCACCCGGCCGGTATCGGGATTTACTTCGCGTTGCAAGACGTCGGTATAGGTATTGATTAGCTTTGCCAGCTTTCGATGCTCCAAAAGCACTTTGGCAATGTCGTGCTTCTCTGCGAGTTTTTCTAGGACCTCGGCTTTTGTGGAGTAGCCGCTTTTTGTGCGTTTAATAACCGGCAGCTTCATCTCATCAAAGAGCACAGCGCTAAGCTGCTTGGTCGAAGCGATATTAAACGAGCGACCTGCATGTTCAAAAATCTCGGCTTCGTAGGTTGCTAAGCGCGCGGAGAATTCTTCGCCCATCGTGGCGAGGCTCTTGGGATCAACCAAGATGCCGGCAAGTTCCATCGAGCCCAAGAGCCACGAGAGTGGCAGATCGATGTCCTCAAGATAGCCTTGCTGATTCTCGCTAACGAGCCGCTCGCGAATCTTGGGCCAGCACTGAAACACCGCGTCGACTTGCTGCCCACTCCACTCGCGCATCTCTTCGGCGGTAAGCTCACTAAATCGCCGCTCCTTTTTGCCCGAACCTAGAATGTGCTTGGCAGGTGGAACGGTGGTGTGAAGAAGGTCCTTAACAATTTGATCGATACGGTGCGGGATAAGCCTTGTCGGATCCACCAAGAAGGACTCGAGAATTGTGTCGCCGGTAACGCCACGAAGCTCGATGCCAAGGCGCTGCAGGCACACCCAAAGCTCTTTGGCGTTGTGACAGAGCTTGGCCTTCTGCGGGTCTTCAAACCACGCTTTGAGGTGCCCGAGCGCGGCTTCTCCCAAGCCGTCTGGGCCGACAAGCGGGATGAGTGTTGCCTCTTTGTTCTGGTAGCAAATTGCCAGCGCCGCCAGTGTTCCGGTAACGGGCGAGGGCAAGTCGAACAATGGCAGAACAGCAACCTTCTCTTGCGTCGTCATCGAGACTACGAGTTTTTCTAGTGCTGCCTCGTCGAGTATCGCGCGGTATTCGCAGTCATCGTCCGCCCCTTGCTCTAAGGCAGCCGCATCGGCCGAGAGCAGCGAGTAGAACTCGAGTTCGGTGTACAGCTCGTTAAGAGCAGTCGATTCTGGCAACTGCAAACGCAGGTCCTGCAGGTTTTTTTCAAGTGGTGTCGCTCGATCAAGAGTCGCAAGTTCTCGGCTCAGACGAGCCTGCTCGGCAAACTCCACCAAATTGGTCTTCTGCCGTCCCTTAAGCTCATCGGTGCTCGCCAGGATTGTTTCCAAGTCTCCAAAGCGCTCTAAAAGCAAAGCCGCACCTTTGGCGCCAATCCCCGGGACCCCAGGAATGTTGTCGGCTTTGTCACCAACCATGGCCTGCCAATCGACAAACTGTTGCGGAGGTACGCCCCATTTCTTGCGCACAAGTTCGGGCGTGTAGACCACGTCGCGCAGCGTGTCGACCATGCGAACGCTCTCCGAGATAAGCTGGGCAAAGTCTTTATCGCCCGAGATGATATGCACCTCGACATTGGCGGCGTTGGCCTGCTCGACCAGCGTGGCGATAATGTCGTCGGCCTCGTATCCAGGAACGCGCAAGAGCGGAAACTGATGAGCCTGCACAAGCTTGTCGATCCACGAGAGCTGCTGCTTAAGCTCGTCATCCATCCGCGGCCTGTGGGACTTGTACTCGGGATATTTCTCAGAGCGAAAGGTCTTGCCTGGCGCGTCGAAAATGACTGCCCCAAGCTCGGGCGTCTTGCCCGAGAGCACCTTCTTGAACATGGTGGCAAAGCCGTAAATCGCGTTTGTCGGCAGCCCTTGCGATGTTGAGAAGTTGGCGGGAATCGCGTAGTAGGCGCGATAGATCAGCGACGAGCCATCGACAAGGATCAAGCGTTCCGTGGGAGCCATGCGCGAAGCTTATCGCGAGTCAGGATTGGGGCGTGGCTATTGGCAGGTCTGAAGCCCAAAGTTAATTGGGTCGTTTTGGCAGGTCCAAACTCCGGGGCAGGTTCCATCGCAACTGCCATCGTCGCAGCCGCCCAGTGATTGGTTTTCATCGCCGCAGACAACGAGACAGAGATTGCCCGCAGGTTGGCCGTCGCCATCGGTATACGTGAGCGCGCAGTAGGAAAAGCCAGGGCCGGTATAGCCCGCGCAAGAAAACTGGAGTGTCGGGCAGGTTTGGCGGCACTGGGGAGGCCCAGAGCCCACAACCGAACATGCATAATTGGGAGCGCAGCCGCCCAATGCATCCTCTGGAGAGATTGCACAGGGCTCCCCATCGCGCAGGCCCCGCGCGAGGGCATCGGGGCTTGGTGCAGCATCGACGCCGGCATCAGTCGCGCCACCTCCGCCGCCATCACCAATGCTGGTTGTACAGCCTGCAACGAGGATAAGAGCGAGAAGGGATGAAGCTAGAGTTGTCATGGGCATTGGCTGTACCTTGGCCGCAAGAGTCTCATACGAGAGCGAGAGAGCAAAACGCCAATGCAAGGGGTTGGTGCGTATGCTTTGAGGTAGGCTCGGCGCATGAATGGATGCGGCGCAAAGCGGAGACGACGTTGACCCTAGTAAGCCAGCGAACGAGCTATCCCGAAGTTTGCGCGCAGTGTTCGGCGCCGATTACCACGACCATTGCCCAGCACCTCGTCGACGGCAAATTGCTGTGGTCGCGTACTCGAAGTTGTGACAGCTGCGGCCTTGCCGAAGTGCACGATACAGACGACACGGGCATGGCGTTCTTTCGAAATCTCCTGATCACAAAATGCAGCTATGGAGTAAACCTCGAAACGTCGCCGCCTCCCAAACTCGTGGCCGAGCTTCAAACCGTTTTCGCCTCATGCATGCCAGGCCTTGGCGACGGTTCTGCCGAGGTTGCAAGCGGTCGCTGGCGAGGCACTCGGCCGGAAGCCGCACTGCTCGCCAGCGCGCTTGAGGAACGCGGATACGCGGCCTGGGTAGCAGAGCGCTAGTCGCCAACACCGACTCAACTCTAGGCCAAGTGATTTTGCGGCATGAGCTTAAGCGGTTGCCCGTGCAGGTAGGTTTGGACATTTAGGTACGAGAGCTCGAGCGAGCGGGCGTGGTGTCGAATCAGCGTAAGCGGAACGACCAACGGTACAAGCCGATTTCGATATGCCTCGATGAGCTCGGCAACTTCATGACGGGAAACCGCGTCGAGCCCTTTGCGAAAATAGCCGGCAACATGCTGCAGGACGTTGACGTGACGTTTCACGGTCGACGGCTTCGCAAGCGCCTCCATAAAGAGCCGCTGATACTCCATGCCCCACTCCTGTTGCGAGTACGTACCGCGATGCGCAACAAGACGACCAAGAGGACGATAATCCGAGTGTGCAAGAACTAAGAGTTTTTCCCGTGAGTGAAACTCGACAAGCTCTCTTGGCGTCCAAGCGCCAGCAAAGAGATCCTTAAGGCGCCGATGCGCAAACACGCGCTCGACGAAATGGTTTCGCAGAACCGGATCATTGAGTCGTCCATCTTCTTCGACGGGCAGTTGCGGCATGCGTCGCATAAGCTCGCGAGTAAAGAGCCCTCGCGCGTCACGGTCTGGCATACCTCCCTTAAGCGAGTAGGCCTTAACTCGTTCCATTCCGCAGCTTGGCGAGCCTTTTTGTACGATGAAACCGCACAGGTCTAGCTTGGAGAGCTCTTCCACACGCCTGGCGGCAAAGGCCTCCATCTTGGCCGTGTGGTCGGTGCCACTCTTTGGAGCGAAGAGGATTGGGGCGCCGCCCTTTTCCTTGCGAACCAGGCGCAAGGTTTCGCGTGGCACCGTAAGCCCCATCTCAACTTCCGGGCAGACGGGAACAAACTCTGCTCGAGCTCCGAGTTCTTCGCAGACGTAGTCGCTGCGCTTGTGACCACCGTTGAAGCGCACTTCTTGGCCGACGATGCACGCGGAGACGCCAATGCGAATTGGCCCCTTTGGTTCTGGAGTTGGTCCGAGCACATCCCGGTCTCGCTTGGTTGCGGAATTCAAAGTCTGGTCGTTTGCCTTGCTCATGAATCAACGATAACCGACTTGGACGATTTAAGTTAGATAAATCGTCCAAGTCGGTCGTTTTAAAACGAGGCTTGCCGGATAAGCGGCACCTGGGGCGCGGCTCAGAGCATGGCGATACGTCGTCAAGGGGCATGGCGAGAACCGGCTAGCGCCTGGGTTTCCCGAGGGGAAAGCCAATGACCCCAAGCAGTTCCCAGACTGCGATGCAGTGCTCAGCGTCTTTCTCGGTGTAGTTCATGCGGGTGCAAAGGTAGTTGGTGAAACGAATTCGCCGGCGGACGAATTGCGGCATGGTGGTGCGTGCGCAGACGCTTTGGGCGGCATGTGGGTGGCCCACCGTGCGCCATCGACTGTTATTTAGGACGAATTTCATGGCGTTCCTTCCTTCTCGTTTCTAAGCAGCTTGGCTTCATACCCGTGTGGCTTGGCGCAGACGGCGCGCGCCTCTAGGGCAACGCGCTACCTCGGCAGTGCTACCTCGACTTACTCTGCAGTCGCCTGTGGATTGTGTGGCTCGTGGTGTGGTGTCGCATGGGGCGGCGCAGCGTTGTCTGGTGCAACGTTGTCTGGCACAGGAGCGTGAGGCTCATTGTCATCGTCTTGCGGCCCAGCTAAGCGCTCGATGTCGGCTTCAAGACGTTCGATTGCTTGCAGCGTTCGTCCTTTGGCATCCGCAAACGTCTCGCGCGTTTCCTGGTTTAGGCTTTCAAGCCGAATCGATAGGTTCGCTCGCTTGGCCTCAAGACTGGCAAGGGCAGAGTTCATGCGTTCGTCGGCGTCGGCTTGTAGTTCGCTGGCACGCACTTGAACACGCTCCAGGCGTTTGCTTGCATCGTCTTTAAACGCATCGACCAAGCCGGGTTCAAGGCCTTCCATCGGAGTGTCAATGACTTTGTTAGAAGAACTCGGAGGCTCGCCCTTGTCGGCACAGGCACCGGAGAAGGCAAAGGCGAGAAGTCCGATTGAGAGAATTGAGGATAGTGTCTTCATACTGTGTGCTTTCTATTTTGAGGGGTTGTTAAAATCGTCGATTGGGGGGATTGGCTACCTAGAAACTCTAGGCGAGGAGGGTGGCTACGGCGGCCTTTAGGTCACGCGGGTTAAAGGGCTTCTCCATCACGTAATTCACGCCTCGCTTGTGGGCCGTTTCGCAAAGCGACTCTGAAGGGAATGCGGTGATCAAAATCGATGGCACAAAGCAGGCGTAGGTAATCACTTCAAGGCCATCAAAGCCGGGCATGCGCAGGTCGGTGATGAGCAGGCTGGGCATGCGAAAGTCGGAGAGATGCCGAATCGCTCGATCAAAGTGTTCGATGGCTTCCGAGCCACTCTCGACGGCGACAACCTCGTATCCGTCGCGTATGAGTTGCTCGCACACCAACTCGCGCAAATCGCTATCGTCTTCGGCAACCATGATGAGAGGACGAGGAGCGTTTTGAGGAAGTACCCAGTCTTCATCGCTCGTCAGCATGGTCTCGGCGTCCCAGCGCGCGTAGCCATCGTCATCAAGTGCCAGTAAATCGCTGCGTGAGCGCAGCTCTAAGGCTGTCGCCTCGGATAGCGCCGTCGCGTCTGCATCGTGCATGCTCTTCGTTTCTGCATTCTTGTTCATGAGACTTTCTCCTAGTAAGTGGTTTGGTAGCGAATTAGCGACGATCGCAAAATCGAGCGACGATCGCAGTAATGTTGTCTTGGCCTCCTCGTTGCCTTGCTACGTCGACGAGGTCTTGGGCCGCATGGGCGGTGTTGGCTTCAGCGGTAAGTCCAAGCTGTAATTCGTTGCTGCTGAGATAGCGAGTAAGACCATCTGTGCACAGAAGGATGACGTCGTCATTTTTGAGAGCAACTCTTAGAACATCTGCACGAAGTCCCTCGGCGCCGGCACCAATGGCGTTGGAAAGGACGTTTTGAAACTTGCTGTTGTAGTCCTCAGGGGCCGAACCAAAGTCGGCGAGTTCCTGAGCAAGGGTGTGGTCGACGGTTAGCTGTGAAAGCTCTCCGTTGCGCAACAAGTAGGCTCGAGAGTCGCCTGCGTGGACGAGATAGCCAAGGTCCCCTACAACGTAGGCCATGGTCAGCGTGGTGCCCGGCTTTGTGTCTGCAAGATGTTTGCGAACCGAAGCTGCGACGACACGCTCTTGGCAGTACCAAAAGGCGTGCTCAAGAGTTTCTTCGATAGCCTTCGCATCGGCGAGGCTATGTGGACTGCCCCATGGAAGTGTCGAGCAGATGTAGCCTGCAAGTGCATCGAGTGCTACGGCGCTGGCCAAATCGCCGCCGCCGTGACCTCCCAGGCCGTCTGCAACCGCAAGCAATGTTGCCTGCGGACTTTTTACGACGTGCGGATCAAATCCCTCGACACCACACTGGCGTATCGATGTCGTTCGAGTGAGGTCGGCAATTAGAAATTGATCCTCATTTCGCTCTCGGACCAATCCGCGGTCCGTCGCACCATTCGCGACGATCCATGTATTCGGATCCTTGACAGCCACCGAGTGCGGGCGAATGTGAGGAAGCGTTTCTTGTCGTGCGATTTGTTGAGCGATTCCATTCATGCCCACCTAGAGAGCACATCGCATACCAAAAGCTAACTCCGTAGAAACACTCGGTAGACCGCGCTTGCTCCCGAATTGACAATGAGCGTCTGCGCTCGCTGCGTCATCTTGGGACAACACAGCGAGCGTGGAATCCGCACCTAATCGAAGGTAATCCCATAGCGCTCGATACGTCGATACAGAGTTTTTCTGTCAAAGCCCAAAACTTTTGCCGCTCGGCTTTTGTTGCCGGCCATCATTTCGAGAACTCGGCGAATGTAGCGCTCTTCGACTTCTTCCATCGTGACAAGGTCTGCTGGATCTTCACTAGCCCCAATAATGTGACTTACTTGATAGGCCTGAACGCGTTCGGCAAGATCATCAACAAGAAGGTGGTCGTGCCTGGCCATGGTGACGGCACGTTCCATGCAGTTCTCTAGCTCGCGAACGTTTCCCGGCCACTTGTAGCCAAGAAGCTTTTCGGCCGCCGGCTGAGAAATACTCGTAATGAGCTTACCGTCTCGAGTTGCAAATCGTTCAAGAAATGCTTGGGCAAGGAGCAGCACATCTTGTCCTCGGCTTCGCAGCGGCGGAAGCGTTACGCCAACAACGTTGAGTCGAAAGTACAAGTCCTCGCGAAAGTCGCCGTCGGCTACAGCCGCTTGCAAGTCTCGATTGGTTGCGGCGACGATTCGAGTTTCAAAAGCTTGCTCACGGTTGCCACCCACCGGCCGTACCACGCGCTCTTGGAGAGCTCGCAAAAGCTTTGCCTGCAGGCCCATTGGCATTTCACCAACCTCGTCAAGAAAGAGCGTGCCCTGATCGGCTTCGCGAAACAGCCCGAGTCGGTCGTTCTTTGCATCGGTAAACGCCCCTTTGACGTGACCAAAGAGCTCGCTTTCCAAAAGCGCCTCAGGCATGGCGGCACAGTTAATCGCCACGAAGGGGCCGTTGGGACGACTCTGCCTGTGCAGCGCCCGGGCCACCAGTTCTTTGCCAGTCCCCGAGCTGCCTTCGATGAGCACCGAGGCCGCCGAACTTCCAATCCTTGAAAGGTGCGAGTACAGCGTCTGCATCGCAGCGCTCTCGCCAATGATCTCACCGTAGCCTTTGCTCTCCTCGACAGCTTTGCGAAGCCGTCGAATCTCAGAACTCATCTCACGATGTTTAAGTGCACGCCGCAAGGCAACGGCAAGTTGTTCAAACTCAAAGGGCTTAGTAAGAAAGTCGTATGCACCTGCTCGAATTGCTGCGATTGCTGTGTCCAGGCTGCCAAAGCCGGTGATAACCACAACCAGGGTCTCGGGGCGATTTGCCACCAGGCGTTCACACAACTGGAGGCCACTTAGGCCGGGCATTTTAATGTCGGTGACAATCACGGCAAAGTCGCGCTCTGCGACGAGCGCAATTGCTTCTTCTGCAGAAGTGCGCCATTCGACATCAAAGCCGCGTGCTTCGAGACCCTTTGCCAGGGTCTCGCACATGTCTTGATCGTCATCAATAACTAGTATCTGATTGTTCATAGGGATTTCTCTGATTCAAGAAACGGTGGGAGGTATACCGAGAATCGACTGCCGTGGCCAACCTCGCTGGTAACATCAATCCAGCCACTGTGTTCTGCGATAATGCCGTGAGACACCGCAAGCCCAAGTCCAGTGCCTCGCCCGACAGGCTTGGTTGTAAAAAAGGGCTCAAACAATTGCACAAGATCATCAGGTTTTATGCCGTCACCTTCGTCGATAACATCAAGATAGACAAAGTCACCAGGCGTACCTCCATGCTCGGGCGGAGGCGCTGCCATCCGCAGCCCTGTTCGAATCGTTATCTGCCCACCCTTGGACATTGCATCAATGGCATTGACGACGAGATTGGTTAGCACTTGCTGAAGCTGAACGCCATCGACGTATAGTTCGAGGTCATTCGCTTCCTGAACAAGCTCGAAGGTCACGTTCTTGCTGCGGGCCATTGGCGTTAGTAGGTCCATTGTCTCGCGTACAAAGTCTCCAAGGTTTCGAGTTGTCATTGTGACGTTGCGCTGCCTAGCAAAGTCGAGCAGGCCACGGATAATGGTCGCCATCTTGTCGGACTGAGCAGCGATGCTCTCTACGTACTTGACGACCTCTGCGCCGGATACGGTGCCTTCTGCAATGAGGCGTGCGCGCCCTGAGACAACGGCCAACGGTGTTCCCAGTTCGTGAGCGATGCCCGATGCAAACGTGCCCACGCTTTTTAGGCGGTCGGCGTGGCGCAGCTGCTTCAGTACATCAATGCGAGCTTCGGTTTGCTTCTCGGCTTCTTCGCGCCCAGCCTCAAGTCTTGCAGCCATCGAGTTTATGGATTTCGCAAGGGTGCCAAGTTCGTCGCGACCGCGAACCGCCGCACGAGCTCCTAGGTTGCCGTCACCAATCTCACCCGCAGTATTTGTAAGTTCGCGCACCGGGCGCCCAACCACCAGAAACCCAACAAGGGCGATCACAACCGTTGCAACCCCACCGAGCGTTAGTGCAGCACGCCGTGTACGTTGCTCTGATGCCTCGCGAAACCGCGTGATAGGAGTAAGAGATTCACTAACCTCCAGTGCGCCTGGAGGCTCGCCATCAATTCCAACATTCACTGGGACATAAGTGTATAGACGCGCGGCGCCAGCATCGTCGACGATCGACTGCGAAACTTCATGTCCAGTGAAGAGCTCTGAGAGTTTTTCTAGCGCAACTCTTGGCCTTGTCGCATCGGGAGTGTCTGCAGCAAGCCAGACCCAGCGCACTCGCATTTTCGACGTAACCGCCTCGGTCTTAAGAGTTTCATTGGTGTATTGAATGAGGTAGAGGGCTGCGGCTTTGCCCTCGGTACGCCAGGCTCGCGCTACGGTCGGTCGCAATAGGCGCGCGGTGCCCACGGCATCCTCAACCATGTCATTCGCAAATTGCAGAGTGGCATCTTCTGTATGAGCGCGGGCCGCTTGGAAGAGGAGAACCGCGACGCAGAGCAGGAGAGCAAGGGAGATTTTTGCTGCGAGCTTCATAGGAGTCGTCTCGGTCTAAGCAGGATTGGTTCCAAGTGCTCTCGCTCTCGTGGAATACAATTTGCTATAGAATCGGCCCATGCCCACCAGCAAGACGTGGTTCGATTGCGGCCCGCTGTTCCTTGTCGTCATGCTATGGGCTGGCTGCGGGGCCTCCCCAAAGCCGCCTCAATCAGAGTCGCTTCAACCAAAGGCGGTCGCCAAGGTAAGCAACCCCGAGGCGGAGCGAGAAGCAAAGGACACCAAGCCTAGCGATGGTGACGATGCCGAGTTCATCGAGCTATTTGACGACTCGGATAACGATGGGATCTTGGACGAGATTGATCGCTGTCCAAAGCGCAAAGGCGAGATGCCCAAAGGGTGTCCTAAGGCCGCTCCAGCTGCAGTTGAAGCCCCTCCACAGCCCGCAGCAGTTACTCCAATCGATACCATTTACTTCGCAGAAAACTCCGCTCAGTTCGAGAACACACCCGCGTCTGAACTCAAGGCAGTTGCCGAGTTGGCGCGAGGAAAGGCGATCCCAATTCTCGTGGTTGGCGTTGCAACATCGACGGAAACAAACGCCCCAGCACTTGCCAACAATCGTGCCGAGCGTGTGAGGGACTATCTTGTCGAGCAAGGAATCGACCGCTCGCTCATCGAGCTTCGCAGCTCGGTGGTCACGCCAACAGCTGCATTAGCGGCAAACCGAACTCGCCGAGTGGACCTCGCCTACGAATTGCCCCCCACCGGTACTGAGGCAGAATGACTCAGTGTGTCCTTTTGGGACAGCGACCTAAGCAGCCTACGACCGGTTGCTACTTAGGTGCTACTTAGGTGGCAGGCGCACGATCGAAAACCAGAAGTGTTCGATGCTCTTTACGATCTCTCGCATTTCCCCAAGGTCGACGGGCTTTTTGACACTGCAATTCGCGTGCAACTGATAGCTGCACAGTTGTATTCGATTTGCCGCTCGCCAGACCCAGTATCTCGGGGCCGGCGAGCCTGCGGTTCAATCGTAAGCGCTAAGAACGTTTGCGTTTGTGAGCAGGATCTTCGAGGGCGGTGACCTCGCGATTCGGAGCAGCGTCCTGCATTCTCTTTAGAATCGTCGGGCAAAGCGTCGACGCGAATACACGCCTTACCGATGGGGCTAGCCTACCAAGCCACCAGAATAATTCTAATGGCTCTCGACTGACAATGACTGCTACTTCGGGATTGATGTCTAGGGTCTTGCGAAACATGGGCATGAGCACTTGGTGCTTGCGCAGGTTGTGGGCATCGTTGGAATCAAATTCGATGCCCCATTCGCACTGCGTTGGCGACGTGGTTCCTCGTGCTCCTCGAACAACTCGACCGTAGCTACTCATGACAAGCCCCGCGCGGTTTCCCGTTCGCAGTAGTGTGTTTTGGCCAACTCGAAGAAGTGGGGAGCCTGCGATGCGAACGCCTGAGTCGGACATATCGCGAGTTTCAACTTCCAAAAGAAGATCATTTTGGTAGTCATCATCTGGCCCACTTGGCACCGTGGCGATCACCGCCCGAGTTCGATAATCGACTCTTCGGCAAGCGCGCGAGTTTGTTTGTTTCGGTTGTTGGCGCATCTAGAGTAAGTCTCCAAGGTCGGAAATGCTCAGATATTGGTCGGAGGTATCGCACAGGGTGCAGACTAAGACGGTTCCAAGCGCGCGCGCCCGATCGCCAAAGGTGAGGATTTGATCACCACAGTGCGAGCAAAGATACTGCTCTTCGCGAAGCAGTGGCGCGTTGGTAAATACTAGAATATGAGAGTTGTTCTTAATTCTGTGAAGGGAGGCTGCCCAAGCAACCGCATATTCTTGGAAGTTGATGCGAATGCCAAGCTCTAGTGCGGTGTCGTACTCGGATGGCGGAAGCCCCGAGACTTCTGCCCCGTCCTGGCTCATATTGAGAACTCTTCCTGTCCAGGATTTGCCGGGTGAGCTGATCTCGGCATTTGTCGATGTTGGCGGGCGCCACCGAATCGACATCCGCCGATCGGTCGGGTCCAGAACTCGCATGGCGGGTTCTCGAGCTGTTGTAATGGCGTGGAGTGCGTTGCTTGCCTTCATGATTTCTCCTGTCCAAGTCTGTTCGTGCCCAGCGAACAACATCCTCAGGAGAGTTCATTAGCGAAATGTGTTCCAAGTCGCGCGGTGCTTTGGAGAACGAGACAAGGTGGGGAATCTGCAGGGTTTCTCGCCCAACCACGCACGTGTAGGGAGAAGGCAAGACGCGGCCGACCCTGAGTCGCGCGTGACCGCACGGAGTCACGAGCGACCCGCACGGAGTCGCTTTGGGCGCCGATCGTAACGAGGGCGGAGCGGCGTGCTTGCTACAGATGAGCGGCTATTGCAGGTGAGCTGTGCGCAGCGGACGGCTGTGCGCTTTCAGTCGTCGTAGTCATCATCGTCGTCGTAGTCATCATCGTCGTCGTAGTCATCATCGTCGTCGTCGTCGTCGTCATCGTCGTAGTCGTCGTAGTCATCATCGTCGTCGTCGTCATCATCGTCGTCGTAGTCATCATCATCGTCGTCGTCATCGTCGTCGTCGTCATCGTCGTCGTCGTCGTAGTCATCATCGTCGTCGTCGTCGTCGTCGTCATCGTCATCGTCGTCGTCATCGCCGCGACGCTTGTTTCGACGCCGTTTGCGCTTCTTCTCCTTGGCACGCTTTTTCGCCTTCTTCTCCTTGGCGCGCTTCTTCGCCTTCTTCTCGCGTTTGCGTTGTTTCTCGCGCTTGCGCTTGGCACGCTTCTCGGCCTTCCGCTCGCGGGCTTCTTCGGCTTCTCGCTCCTCCTCAGCGCGTCGCTCGCGCTCCTCTTCGAGACGCTCTTCTTCCTCGACGCGCCGCTCTTTTAGCTTCTCAGCCCAGCGCTCTTCTTCCTCTTCAAGCTCCAGTCGATCCTCGTCTGCCCACTGCTCGTCTTCTTCGGCAATGCGCTCGGCGAGCTTCTCTTCCAGGGCATCACGCTTCTCTTTTTGGCTCGCATCGTGGGCTTCTTGTTTGGCGTCGATCGACGCCTGATCCTTGGAATCGTCCTTCTCATCTTGGCGATCTTCTTCTCGATCTGCATCCGCCCATTCTGCATCGAGCTTCTCTCGGCGCTCATCTTCGTCCTTGCGGCGCTTCGCTTCTTTGTCTCGCCGTCGCTTCTCTTTCGCCCGGCGCGCATCCTCGTCAGTCCATCGGTCGCGCTGCTCGTCCTTTAGTGGTCGGCCAGCCTTCGTTGCCTTCGAAAACTCCTTCTGCCTCTGCTTGTCTTCCGATTTTATTCGACGGGCCTCGGCCTTTGCGATTCGATCTTCTTCATCGCGGAGAGCATCTTCTTTCGCCCTGCGTCGCATCTCCGGCGCCGCCCGCTTCGCGCGTGCCTTGGCCCGCTGTGCTTCTCGCTTCTCTTGCTTGCGAGCCAAGTCTGCAATTGGGCCTCGCATCTTCTCGCGGTGTTCGCGATCGGCTTTCTCCAACATTGCCTCGAGCGCCTGGCGAATGTCGGCGATCTCGGTTTCCCGGCTCTCGCGCTGCTCGTCTCGATCTGCTTTCTGCCGCTTCTCAAGCCGCTTCCGCCATTTCCTCAGGTCGTCCTGAAGTTCCTCTTCAAACGAGGAGACATCACTTTCGTCCTCGTCTTCGTCTTCGAAGGGCTCCTCGTCCATCGAAGCGGTCGTCTTGGACTTTGGCGCAGAACCGCCACAAGCGACGCCAAGCATCGCGAATACAATCAGTAGTAGAGGAAGCCGACGAATCAACACGTGCAACTATAGTAACAAGTTCAACGATGGGCGTGATCGTTGCGTTTTGCGCAACAGTTCATGCTCATTCTTTGACTGGAGTTGGTTCACTCAGCGGTGTAGGTAGGTACTTCGCCGTGCCAATCCACCGACATTTCAAACCCAGAATCCTTCTTTTTCTGCTCGCTAGCCTTGCTGCATGTGGCAGCGACGAGCCCGGCTCGGGAGAAGCCGACGCGAGCGGTCAGGCATCGGATGCGAGCGCGAGGTCCGATGCGAATGGCGCCTTCGAAGCCGTTCCAAGCAATGCCAATGCGCTCTTTGCCTACCTACAAGCGCGCTCGTATGAGGGCTTTGCTGCCGAGCCTGCAGTGCACGCAAGCACCGGTCCTCACGGGCAGGTGCGCTCATTCTTTAACGCGAGTTTGGTTGCGACGCTCACCGCCAACGGCAGTGATCACGCAGTGGGAGCAGCAACGGTAAAGGAGCTGCATTCCAATGAGGGGCTGGAAGGCTGGGCTGTCATGGTCAAAACCGGCGACGGCACGAGCGCGAGTGATTGGTACTTCTACGAAGTATTCTCAACGACCGATTCAAGTGAAATCGCAGTCGATGGCAATGGGGTTGCAAGTTGTGCAAACTGCCACCGCGGTGGAACCGATTTTATCCTTACGAAGCTTCCCTAGTCGCGAGCCTCGGCCAACGACAAAGCGGCCAACCAAGGGTTAACCCTCGATTGGCCGCTGCATGAGTCGTTGCCTCTACAACACCGAGTTGCAGAGGCAGCTAGCCTCCGTTAGGCGACCTGCGCTGCAGCTTCCTCTTGCGAGTCTGCAACTGGTGGCGCAACTTCGATTTCGGTTAGAGCGGCTTCCAGCACCTCTTTCACATCATCGACAAAGAAGAGCGATAAGTCCGCGAGAACGTCTTGGGGGATTTCATCGATATCGCGACGATTGCGACTCGATAGAATGATCCTGCGAATGCCTCGCTGGTGTGCCGCCAACAACTTTGAGGTAATGCCGCCAACCGGCAAGACCCGCCCGCGCAGCGTGATTTCGCCCGTCATTGCTGTATCTGGTCGCACCATGCGATTGGTGAAGAGCGACGCAAGGGCCGTGAGCATCGTAATTCCCGCCGATGGACCATCCTTTGGAATCCCGCCCGCCGGAACGTGGATGTGAATGTCCTGATCGTCGAGCAAGCTTTGCTCAATGCCAATCTCGCTAGCATTGCTTCGCAAGTACGAGAGCGCCGTGCGAGCGGACTCCTTCATAACATCTCCGAGTTGGCCGGTAATTTCGATGCGGCCTTTGCCCGGCATGCGCGAAGTTTCGACAAAGAGTACGTCACCGCCAACTGGCGTCCAAGCCAGTCCTGTTGCAACTCCGGGAATGTTGGCGCGCTCGCTTAAGTCGGGAACAAAGCGAATCTTGCCAAGGTAGTCGGGCAGGGTTTCTGGGCGAATGGCGATTGGCTGCACCACGGCTTCGGTTTCGCGTGCAAGATGCAAGACGACTCCGCGACACACTCGGGTGAGCTCTCGTGAGAGTTGTCGCACGCCCGCTTCTCGGGTGTAGCCATCGATGATCGCGTGCACCGTATCGTCGGCGATTTCGACTGCACTGGTATCAAGGCCATGCTCTTCGAGCTTGCTTGGCAAAAGGTGATTGCGAGCAATCTCGAGTTTCTCTTGCGGCGTATAGCCTTTGAGCTCGACAATTTCGAGCCGGTCTCGAAGTGGTGCCGAGAGTGTTTGCAGCGTATTGGCCGTGCACAGAAAGAGCGCTTCCGATAAGTCGAAGGGCAGCTCAAGATAGTGATCGGTGAAGTGCTTGTTTTGCTCGGGATCGAGGAGTTCGAGAAGCGCGGCTTCTGGCGAGCCCATCCACCCTTGGCCAAGCTTGTCGATTTCGTCGAGAAGGATGAGCGGGTTTTTCACTTTCACATCGCGCAGTGCGCTGATGATTCGACCGGGAAGCGAGCCGACGTAGGTTCGCCGATGACCGCGAATCTCGGCTTCATCGCGCACGCCTCCAAGGGCAACGCGAACGAACGGACGGCCGGTTGCTTCGGCGATGGATTGCCCGAGCGAGGTTTTGCCGACACCCGGAGGTCCAACGAGGGTAAGGATGGCGCCGCGGTGAACGCCGATGCGCTGTTCGACAGCGAGGTGCTCAAGAATTCGCTCCTTCACATCATCGAGCCCAAAGTGATCGTCATCGAGTTTTGCGGCAACCGCTTCAATGTCTTGCCCAAGCTCGATGCGCTCGCTCCATGGCAAGTCGGCAATCAACTCAAGGTACTTGCGTGTGCTCTGTTGCTCGGGCGACGAGCCTGCAGCAAGCTGCTTTAGCTCGCGGTCCACAACCTTGCGAACCTCTGGTGGCAATTCGGAAAGTTTAAGGCGCTCTTCAAGGCTATCGTCGTCATTCTCGGCATCGCTCGAAGCCAGCTCTTTTTGAATGGCTCGCATCTGCTCTCTAAGAATTGCCTCGCGCTGGTTTTGGCCAATTTGCTTCTGAACTTCATCGCTGAGTTTCGATTTTACTTCGGCAAGAGTCTCGACTTGACTAAGAAGAGTTAGCACCAAGCGAAGGCGCTTTTCAACGTCGAGTTCAAGCATGACCGACGCTTCGTCGCTGCTATCTAGGCCTAGGCCACTTGCGACCATATCTGCGATCGCGCCCGACTTAGAGATGCCATGCGAGTTGCGCAAGATGTGCTCGAGTTTCTTGCCGGCTTGCGGTTGCACGCTGCGCACCCGGTCGGTGAGTAGCGACGCTAGCGCCTGCGAATCGAGAGTGTCGACGTTGGTTGGAACAAGAGGCTCTGCATAGGCTTTCCAGAACGGATGCGACTGAGCAAGGCTTGTAAATTCACACCGCTCGGTGGCGAGAAGCGTAATACTAAGACCGCTCTTCTCTCGGCGAATCGTCTTAACTTCGGCGAAGACACCAACTGGAAGCAAGTCGGCCAATCCTGGATCCTGAACGCTAGCGTCGCGCTGAAATCCAATCGCGATGCGCTGCCCTTGACTAAGAGTTTTTAGCAGTTCTCTCGATTGGCTTCTGCCAATCCCCAGCGTTGTGGTTCCTCCGGGGAAGAGAATTCCTTGCCTAAGTGGAAGTAGAGCAATGGCGTTGCGTGGCCCATGCGTGTTTTCTGAAGACATAGCCGAAGATGGATACGTTCATCGGCGAGTCAAGGGCTCTTTGTGCGCGAGCTTGCTAGTTGGGCGAACTTTATGCGTCTTTTCTGCACCAAACTACGACGCACGCAACGCGCGATTTTTCTGCGCGATTTCGGCACTACCGGCACGGGCCATAAATCACGGCGCATAGCTCTAGCACGAGTTCCTGCGCTTCACCACGCCACCTCTGGCACGCGTGTCTCGCCAACGAGTAGGATGCCGTGTGCGCCTGCCTCTCGTTCTTCTCCTCCTCTCGTGCTCATCACACGCTCCGGCAAACCCACAGCCCAAGCCCAATCAAACCCCAAGCCAACAGCTTCCTCCGGTCGAATCTTCTATGCCTGATCTCGATTCGAATTCGCCATTGCCATTTGCAGGCGGTGAAGCTTCTGCAGAGCAAGCTCACAAATCGGCACAGCTGCCAACGGCAAGGGCTCACGAAACTCCAATCACAAGTGAGCAAGAGGCAAACGTGGCCTTCGATGTTGCGCTCAAGAAGGTCGTCGTGCCGCACCTAAATTCCACGCACCCCAAGGTGGCGAGCTTCTGGTCTCCAGTCTCGCTTCAGGCCTTGCGATCGGCGGCACCCTCATCGTGTGCTTCACAACGAGAGCTCATCACCAATGCGGTTGGCGCTACAGCTCACGAGCACATGCTCTACGGCGAAGTCGATTGGCTGGCTGATGGCCGCGAATGCTGGACGGTTGTCGAGACCCGTGGATTTGCATCTCTTGTCATGATCTTTGATAGCCAGACCGGCCAACTGCTACTGGTCTGGGAGCCGCCAGAGGGCTAGCCGCACACGAAAACCACTTCCGGTGGAGCAGGTACGAATTCTCGTGGATTAGGCTCTAGTGGCCGATCGAGTTGCCGGCGTCGCTCTTCGCTACGATTTGAAGGGCCAAAATGCGGCGTATCCACCCGAAACCACTGTGGCAAATGCTGGAGTCATTCTTGCTCTACACGCACGCGTGAAGTCCATCTTGACGATAGCTACCCTGGCCTTGGCGATGATCTCTGCATCGTGTGGCCAATCCGAGAACGCCGACACCATCAACGGAGGGTTTTCCCAAGCTCTCACCTCGCTGGAAGAGGATGGTGTTTTGCGCTTTGTAAACGATTGCCCGACCACATTGTCGGTACTCGATGATGATGCTGCGCTCGATGCCCGAGCTGCCACCCGCATCGTGAGCCACCGAGATGGTGCGGATGCGATTTGCGGCACCGATGACGATGCCTTGTTTTGGTCGTTGGCCGAACTCGATGCGGTGCCCTGGGTTGGCAATTCGGCGCTCTCAAAACTGCTCGCTCACGCCAGCGCGCTTGGCTACGTCACCGACGATGGTGAAGGTGTCGCCGGCGAATACGATGGTGTTGCCTTTAGTCTTGCCGAGGCAAAGGGTGTCCTCGCTATCGCAAATGGCGCATCCTTCGAGATCCTCGACATTGACGTCGGCCTCGACGCTCGCGCAGCTCAGGCAATTGTATCGTCACGGCCGTTCATCGCTTCAACGCTTGGCGCAAACATGCAAGAGCTTGCAGCGGCCTCGTACGTGGGCGGATCGGCACTGCAGCGGCTAAAGAACTTTGTCACTCCATGGGAGAGCTGTGCCGCTGAGAGCACGACGCTCAAGGGGACCGAGTACTCAAGCCTCGATGCACATGACGCTCTCGACATGCTGAACCAAGCTCCGCAAGACGTCTTGACCAGCATCTCTGGGATTGGCCCGGTGATAGCCGAGCGGATTAACTTCGCACGTCCCTACGAAGAACTCTCTCAGCTAGCCGGCGTTGCTGGCATCGGCCCATCCATCGCACAAAATATCCAAGAGGAACTCGGCCTTCGCTGGTGCCCTCTCGAAGGCGCTCGCTGTGGCTGTGCCCCGGTTAGCACGTATCGCTTGCCCTACGTGGCATTCGACGAAAATGGCCTCTACTACTTTCTCGCATACGGAGAGCGCTGGGAAGCCGAGCGCCTGGTCGACTCGGGCTTCGTTTCTCACGACGGTACTAACGTGGTTCTCACCGATGTTGCGGTGCCCCAAGATCCAGACAATTGGCAGGACATCACAACCCAAGTCTTCGACAAGCTTTGGGACTGCTGCCTGCAACACCAGGACGTTGGCGAGCCTCTCGAAATTGGGCCCAACCGCAAAGGCACCCTGCACCTTGGCCGTGTGCGCAATACCCACGACAATCAGTTCTACGTCATGGCCTACTGGCAAGACATCGATGATGCGAGCTTTGGCTGGCTCTACGAGCAAGACAGCAACGGCGAGTGGGTAGAGGCTGGCGAGGTTTACCTCAACTAGTTTTCTATCGGAAAAGGCTTGCTCGCTCGCGTTGTCAGTCGCTACTGGCAATCGCGCTGTTGCTCTCTAGCAACCCAAGCGGCTAGTTTGGGCGTCATGACGTATTACCAACTTCCGCTCGTTGTCGACTTTAAGGCCGAGGAGGAGCGTCTCCCTCTGCCGCTCAAGATCGTATTGGGTGAGCGCTTGGTCGAGATCATTAGCGCTGGCACAAAGGTTCCAGCAAAGCGCGTCGTCGAGATTTCAAACTCCGTCGAGAACCAAAAGACCCTGACCATTCGCGTTGTGCAGGGCGCTTCCAATCGCATCGAAGCCAATGCACCGGTTGGCACCTACGTTATTTCTCGGCTTCCCGCTGCCGCCGTCGGTGCCCTTTCGATCGACCTCACCCTCGAGGTCACGCCTTCTCTTGGCTTTAACCTCAAAGCCACTTCGGGAACCTTTGCCTACGACATCGACCTTGTCGACCCGGGCAAGCCCTTGGGGCTTAAAGCAATTGCAGCCCTTATGGACGAGGAGAAGCGCGACGAACTTCCTCCTTTTGATGGCATCTACGATCGGGCGACGTACCACGCAGCAACCGTCGCCGACGAGGGCTTGCCCGCCAAGCAAGCGTTTGTGCACACCGGTATGTTCGTCGGTTGGCTCATCTCAAATAATCTCTTGGGTAAGAGTTTTACGGAGAAGGTCAAAGACGATCTCGAGGCGTTTTCAAAACGCAACTCTTCTGGGCCTGTGTTGTACGAGCAGTGGAAGGGCACGCTGCAGGACGATATGCTTAGCACCGAAGGCGCAGCCTTTGCTCTGGCGTATTTCGATTTTGACCGCGGCCACTACCTAGAGGATTACGCGGCCGTTCTGGCTCCCGAAGACGAGACCCTCTTTGGGGTCGAAGACACTTGGGACAATTACGACCGTCTTGCCAAGCGGCTTGATCACCGCTTTGCCGAGTGGCAGACAAAGCGCGAAGAGCCCGTGATTAAGTGGGAGCTTGTGCGCGAACCAAAGGCCAAAGAGCCTACGACCTAAGCCAGAGCAAACAATCCGGCGTAAGGGCTCTCCCACCGCGAGGCGCTACTACGCTGCTTCTCGGTTGCGACACGCTCTCTGTGTCAGGCGGAGACTCTGGCATCTTTGATGTCTTTGATGTCTTTGATGTCTTTGATGTCTGGTGGCCAGGATCCGAGTGATGCGGCTATTGGCGGGCCTCTCGCATTCCGATGTCTTCGCCGGCGGCGTGTCGAAAATCGAGGCCTCAGGCGACCTGCTGGCGATTGCTGTGCGCGGACCTGGCGCTGGAGAAGGCATTCATCTCATCGATGTAGGCAACCCATCGGCGCCAAACTTGCGCTCTACGCTGCCCGAGAGGGCCGAAGACATGATTCTTCAAGGCAACTTCCTCTTCGTTCCCAACAAGGATGGGCTGCGGGTTTGTGACGTAAGCGAACCTGCAGACGCGGTCGTTGTTGGCAGCATTGTCGAATTCGATGTCTTTGCAAGTAGCGTTGCGATTGATGGGGCCAACGCGTTCCTCATTGGTGAGGATAAGTTGATGACGATTGAAGGATTGCCTGGTATTTGTGAGCCACTGTGCGGAAACAATCAGCGCGAGTATCCCGAGGCTTGCGACGACGGCAACCGAGACGATGGCGATGACTGCAGTGCAGACTGTTCTAGCGATGGCTAGGAGAAATTCTTATTAGCAGTCTGCGGTTCTAGCAGTCGTCGTTTCTAACAGTCGTCGTTGTAGGTTTTTGAGAAGACGCCTTTGATGTCGAAGTACCACTTCTTGGCACCGGCGAACTTTCGATAGCCAATCTCGGCGACAGCATTGTTCTTAGGTGCTCCGTCGGCAATGGCGCGCTGCCAAATCTGTTTTGACGTGCATCGCGGGCGCCCTGTAGGCGAAATCTTAGAGCAATCCCAACCCGCAAGGGCGTAGTTGCTGGTTTCTTGGGGGCCTACCGATACGTAGAATATGCATGTGGGCTTGTGCTCCACGCCAAGCGTAAGGCCCTTTGGGCGCTTGGCACGAGACTTCGACATGAAGCGATAGGTCACACTAAAACTCTGGCCAAGCGTTAGGTCGGCTTTGCCATTTGGCCGCACGCCATCGGCGTCGATGCGAAAGAGGACGGCATCGTCAAAGGCTTGCTCGGCTCGGCGCTGCGCCTCGGCGAGGTAGCCAGTGACATCGACTTGGCTCGGAGCCTGGGTTTTTATTTCGTCGCGGACCGGAACTTCTGGATTGGACGTCGCGACAGGCTTTGCATCGGTATCGTCGACTTCGAGCGCGTCTGTTGGTTCGGTTGGCTTGGCGACCGGAGTGGACTTGGTGAGCGGTGGGCCGCCTGCATCTGCAGCACTCTTCACCGGGGCCACCGCTGTCACAACAGCCACGGCGGTAGCTGCGTCGGGGGACGCGGCGACGGCGAGCCCGGCGTCTACTGCTGCTGGCAACGCAACAACCTCGCCAGCAACCTCCGCAACCTCGCTCTCGGCCGCAACCTCGCCGGCAACATCAGCAGTGGCGCTCTCGGCAGCAGCCTCGGCCGTCGCTGGAGACTTGCCTCTTTGACTTGCCCAGACGATCCCAAACACAGCCACCGAAGCCAGCGCGACCATTGGCCACACGAGCGCTGGCTTGCGCTGGCTTGCGCTGGCTGGGCCTTGTACCGGTGGAGGAGCGCTGATTGCTGCGCGGCGCTGGTGCGGAGTTGGTTGCAGCGAGGGCGGGCGGGACGGGCGGGCACTCATGGTGCTTGTGCCCGCGGAAGCAATAGGCGACCACTCGGTATCGGCAAGCCCGTGCTGCTCGGCTTGCAGTGCGTGGATAAGCTCGCTTGCGGATTGCCACCTCTGATCTGGATCCTTTGCCAATGCCCGCAAGACGATTGCCGCAAGCCCTAGGGAAAGTTCTGGGCGAAGAATTCGAGGATCCTGCGGCGCAACATCGACGTGTTGCTGCAGTAGCTTAAATAGATTGTCAGATTGAAACGGGACTTGGCCAGTGAGGCACTCGTAGAGAATTACGCCAATCGCATAGAGGTCTGAACGAGCATCGGCGGGGCGACTGAGCGCTTGCTCGGGAGACATATAGTGCGGCGTCCCAAGTAGCGAACCGGCCCTGGTTTGCCCCTGCATGCTCGACTCCTCACTGGCCAATTTGGCGATGCCAAAATCTAAAACCTTGGGACGACCTTTCGGCGAGATAAAGATGTTGTCGGGTTTTAGGTCGCGGTGCACGATGCGCTGCTGGTGCGCGGCATCAAGTGCGCCAAGGATATCCTCGAACATTTGCAGAATCGTGCCGATGGGCAGCGGCTTTCGGCGCTCGGTGAAGCTCGAGAGGGGCTTGCCATCAAGAAACTCCATGATGATGTAGGGCCGCTTGTCGGGCAGGGTGTTGAGATCGAGAATATTGACGATGCTCTCGTGACGAATCACGTTTACGGCCCGCGCCTCGTCAAAGAAGCGCGCGACCAGGTCGGGTTTAAGGGCGCAATCGTGTGAGAGCACTTTGACCGCAACCCGGCTTCCAATCTTGGGATGAATGGCCTTGTAGACCCGCCCCATGCCGCCAACGCCAATGAGGGCATCAATTTTGTAGGCACCGACATTTGTGCCAATGAGCGGGTCTTTGATGCTCGACTCCAAAGGGCTGCCGTCGTGCGCGCAGAAGCCAGCTTCTGAGAAGGTCGCCGAGCACTGTTGGCAGACAAACACGCTCGGACGATAGCAGAAACTTCCCGAGCCCTAGCAACCGGATTGGGAATCTCACGATACGTGGGGCATGAAGACACAAACCCTTCTTGCCACCCTCCTTGCCTTTGCCTCATTGGCAGCCTGTGAGGATGCCGCCGAGCCAACCTATGCGCCCACCACACAAGCTGTGGGAGAAGCCTATCTACTCTTAGAAACCGGCGCCCCAGCCTTTGGGTTTCAAATCGCCGACGAGACGCTGGTTTGGGCCGAGCCTGCGCCAGGGCAGTCATCGCGGATCTTCGCAACCACGTTGGATGCGCCGGATGAGCGCTTTCTCCTCGGCAAGGTCGATGCATTCATGCCGGCGCTCGGAGCCAACGACGCCTACACGCTCACCTTGGAAGGACAGCTTCTAAAAGCGTCCTTGCCCGATGGCACCTTCAGCGAAATCGGCATCGATATGGGGCAGGACTTTGGCCAGTTTCACTCAACGATGATTGCCGACGATGCGATTTATCACTACCGGGACACCACGCTTATGCGGATTGACAAGGCGACAGCCGACATCGAGATTCTAAATATGCTTCCGCCAGATGGGTTTCGCGGGGCTCACATTGTGGAGGCCCAAGGCAAGCACCTCTTGGTTCGAGTTCGTCGCATTGGCACTGCCGAACCATCGCATCTTTGGTTTGATATCGAGAAACGAAGCTTTAGCGAAGTGGCACCGATTGAGGCAACGACACCAAGTCTTACCGCGCCGACGCTGTGCTCTTTCGATGGCTACATCGCTTGTGGCTCAAGCCTAGAGGACCAAGTTGTGATTGCTTCACCTGTTGATGTCGCTGATTCGATCGATGCAGTGTACGAAGCCGATCGAGTTGTTTGGCGCGAGAGCTGGAATGACAACGGCCAAAATCACCACGGCATCTTTATCGCGCCGGTTGTCGGCCGCTAGGCATTCGCTGCATCGCCAGGCACTTAAACTTAAGGATACGCGCAGAGACCAACGAGGCCGGGAATGGCGACGATGATGGCAATTGCGAGATAGGCGATGGTGGGGCGCCACACCAGTAGGGAAAATTCGCGCCAGAATTGTACTGAGGGCTCGGTTTTTACCGCGACAATTCCGCGCTTGCCCGGCTGTGGCAGATGCGATGCGCGAAACGGGCCATCTTCGAGGTTCTTTGTAAAGCCATGCACCGTGACATGATCACCTGCAGCAAGCACCGGCGTGCTTTCTCCAACCCGAGCACCAACAGTCCAGGCCGGTAGCGAGGCGACCAGGCGAGTACCAGCAGGAATGGGAAGGTCTCCATGAGTGCCTCGCAAGACGAACGCGCCGGTTTGCATGCGAAGACCTGCGAGCCAGCCTTCGTAGAACACGTGGCCAGTTGGCTCGTCATCGGCCAGCGCAACGACGGTGCCCTCGATAGCCGCTTCGTCCTGCAAGTTTGCTCGGCCGCGCAACGCGCGCCAGTGGCTTGCGCCCATGCATGCGATAAGTAGAAGGCAGACCGCCCCGGCTCCAAGCAATATCGGTAAGCAGTTTAGGTAGGCAATAAAGTCTTCCTCAAGACTGTCGACTGCCAGCTCGTAGGACGCGTGGATTACGCTAAGCGTAAGAAGTATTCCAATGACTACGTGCGCGTCGTAACCGCGATTTTTTGAGAGAAGAAACTGCTCGACTCGAGGGATGCACAGCAGGAGGGCTGCAAGTAACGGTGGCAGCAGGATTGGGTACATAACGCCTTCGCGAAAGCTCAGCACCATAATGCTCTCCCAGCGAAAGTAGTTCTCGAAGACATCGACGGCGTTTACAAAGATTGGCGCCCACAATCCCAAGACTAAGATGAAGCCAAGCACCGCGATGTAAAGCCTGCGAATGATCTCCGTGTCTCGTTGGCGCCCACCTCGCCCAGCCCACCATTGGTAGAAAACGAGAACACCTGCCATCGCCAGAACAATGCTTCCAACCCGAAAGCCCTGCGCCTCGTGGAGCTGTGTGCGAATAAATGTGTGGCGCTCTACGAGATAGAGAAATAGCCCTTGGACTGCCCCAAGCATTGCCAGGTGCAGCACGAGCATGAGCGAGCACAGCCAAATCCATGGGCTTACATCGGAGAGTCGCAGCGCCATTCGCAAGCCGACCAAAAAGACCGCCGCCGCAAGGACCAACCAAGGCAGGCTTCGCGGGCCGCCGGCGTAAGAAGAAGTCTGGTATGCGATTACGGCGCACAGCGCGAAGGTGACGACAAGGGCGATGGCAATGACCGAGGACAGTAGCCTTGGAGTGGCGTCGCGCGACCGTTCCGCTCCCCATCGATGGCGCATCACATTGGGGACCTCGTCTTGGATTGTCTCGGTGAGGCTCATGCTCCAGGTGGACACCTGCTAGCCCTGGCCGTTGCGCGAAATCGCGGATGCCATTCCCAGCCATTCCAGGGAGATCCGCTGTAATCATCGAAAGTGGGTTGACAGGGGAACTAACTGTCTTCATCATAGAGACAGTTAAGCAAACGACCCAATCTCATGCTCTCCAATACCCACTTCGCCATTGCCGTCCACGTACTTAGTGCGTTGGCCTATCACGAGGGCGAACTCGTTGGCTCCGACTATCTGGCAAAGTCGGTTGGCACCAATCCATCGTTCTTGCGAGGCCTCATCGGCCATCTCAAAGAGGCGGGGCTTGTGGAAACACAAATGGGAAAGGGCGGCGGAACTCGCCTCGCTCACAAACCCGCGGCGATCACCTTGCGCGATGTCTATCTCGCAACCGAATGCGGCCCCGGTCTTAAGAAACACGAGTGCAGTGATCTGTCGCAGTGCCCAGTGCAGGCCGGCATGAACAAATTGCTTTGCGACATTACCGCTCGCGTCGAGTCGGCTGTGGAAGCCGAACTTGTTCGCACAACCGTCGCCGACTTGCTTGCTGCCCTCAAGAACGAGGGATCTTGCACCTGAGGCGCTTTTTTTTGGCCCTTTACTGTCTTTAAGTTACCAACACAAAAACACAAACGTAGGACGGATACATGTCGTCTCGGCACTCGCCTTCAGGTGAGGCCACGCATCTAGGAGAGAGAATATGAATACAGCAACAATCACACACAACGACAACGGCGGAACCCAGGACTTCTTTATGGAAGGTATGGACTCTGACGCTGTAGAGACTGATGTTGAAGTTCTAGGTGTGGAGGAGTCGAGCGCGCGTGCGGGGTCGCTGCGTACTGACTTGGCCAGGCGAGATCCACTCGACATCTACATGCAAGACACCAAGCGATTTCCACTACTGAGCCGCGATGAAGAGCACGAACTCGCGGTTCGCCTGGTGGAAGAAGGCGACTCGGACGCCGCTCGCACGCTGGTTGAGTCCAACTTGCGGCTCGTCGTTAAGATTGCCTACGAGTATCAGCGAGCGCATCAAAACCTTTTGGATGTTGTGCAAGAAGGCAACATTGGCCTCATGCAGGCCGTCTCAAAGTACGACCCGTATCGCGGCGTTAAACTCTCGAGCTACGCATCGTGGTGGATTCGCGCCTACATGCTCAAGTTCATCCTTAACAACCACCGGATGGTGAAGCTTGGAACGACCCAAGCGCAGCGCAAACTCTTCTTCAACCTTAAGAAGGAGCGCGACCGCTTGCAGTCCGAAGGCTTTAGCGCCGACGCGGCATCGATCGCAAAGTCGTTGGATGTTCGTGAGAAAGACGTTGTCGATATGCAGAAGCGCTTGGCTTCCTCGGATGCATCGTTTGATGCGCCACTTACGACGGGCGATGACAGCGGCACTCGCACTCGCCACGATGTCCTCGAAGACACAGGAAGCGGTCGCCCCGACGAGGTTGTTGAGGAAAGCGAGTTTCAAAACCTTCTTAAAGAGAAGCTCGGCTCGTTTGCCGACTCACTCGAAGGGCGCGAGGAGCGAATCTTTCGCCAGCGGTGGTTAGCAGAAGAGCCAATGAAGCTTCGCCAACTAGGAAGCGAATTTGGCGTGAGTCGCGAGCGCACCAGGCAACTTGAGAAGCGCCTCTTGGTGCGAGTTCGCGAGTACTTGCAGCGCGAACTTGGAACCGCTGTCAATGTCGGTGCGAACGATCAGGTTGCCCGCCCGATGAACTACGCGATGTAGCCGCACTGATGAGTGCAACTTAGAGTTTGTCTAAGACGTGTTGTCGCTTTGCGGCGACCGTCGCTTTAAGCTCTGTTACGGCTGTGCGCCATTCCTCGACCGTTTGCGTCGAAAGGGTGTCGGCCTCGACCTCGCTCTCGATAAGCGCTGCCAAGGCATCGATTCTCGCGTCCATGGCCGCTTGCGAAAATGCCCCGCTTAGAAGCTCGGTGGATGCGGCGGCATAGTCGTCAAAGAGTAGCCTCGCCATGCGGCCAATGATCGGATCGCAAGATGGAGCGCGCCCTAAGATGCCGGCGAAAATCGGAATCGGGTTGCAGTCTGCCTCGGTATCGTCCCAATCGGGCATTCCAAAGAAGGTGCGAATGGGGCTGGGGTTCTCGAAGGTGTGGTCAAGGTCCCAAGGCACAAGCCAGATCTTGTCTTCGCTCGTGCTCTCGTACCAATAGTAGTTGTGATTAGAGCAGGGGCCGCCCGTGCAGTAGAAGCCGACGATGCCATCCCAATGATCGATGAGCCGGGCGACGGCCATGTAGTCGACAAATTTCTCGATGTCGGTCCACGCGCTGAGCGTTGCAACAAAACCCGCATCGCCGGCGTCCTCTAAGTCGTTTGCAAAGCGCAGCATCTTATCGGCGCTTGGGTTCTCGTCTTCGTTGGTTTCGAGGGCTGCGATGTAGGGGCCTTCACTTGCGTGCTCGGGCCAAACTTCTTTGTAGAGGTTGCCTTCGCCGCCATCAGTAAAGTTCGCACGGGTAAACTGGCCATCGATGGCTTCGATTGCGGCGTACAAGCCAAGGTTCTCTCCGTTGACGACAATGCGCGCGTAGGCCATGCGCGGTGCGTACACGCCTTGGTCGCGAAAGAGTTTGTAGCCAATGGCATCGTGCATCTTTGAAGGCTCGGCCTCCATCGCATGCAGATTGATTCGCTTGAGCCCATAGAAGCGCTGGCCGGGAACGTACTCGTTAAACTTGAGCTTGATGTTGAGCTTGTCGCAAACCCGCTGGCCGCCCTGGAAGCAAAAGTAGAGGCTGCCAAACGAGCCTTTAAAGCGCATGCCGATGTTCTCGATCGTCTCGCCTTCGTACGTGAGTTGTGCGGAGACGTATTGCTCGGCAACCGCATTTTCATTGAGTTCGTCCCAATCGGCATCGGGCAAGGTGAGCTCGTAGGTGCGAATCTGGCTCTCATCAAAGACAAAGCCAGCACCCACGCTTGTATTGGCATCAGTGCCTAACGCGGCGTCAACGGCGTTTGCTCCGCCATCGCCATCGCCCGCCGAAGAGCCACCGCCGCAGGCGCAAATTGCGCTCGCGACCACAAGTGCAACCAACCCTCGCCCACCCAACGTTAAACCCACCATGCAGCGGTCACGCTATCACAGCTGTAGCCAGCGCTCGCACGGCGAATTGCTCGCCGTGACGTGCGCTATGCCACTAATCGGGCTTCGACGCGTTAAAGCGTTTGAGGAGCTGCGGAATTTCCTCCATTGCTACTTCGCGGCCAAGCGCTTCTCGTCGGTTCACGAACTCGGCAATGTATGCCATCGGCAAGTGACCGATTTTCTCAAGCAGAGCTTCGTCGTCACCCAAGAGCGCACGCACCACGTTCTTGTCGGGCTTTGTGACCTCGATGATTTCGTCAAAACGGCCGGGCCGCAGCGTTGCTTGGGTCATATCGCCTAGGTTATTTGCCGAGGCCAAGACGAGCCGACAGGTTCGCTTTGTGAGCTCGAGAAAGTGCAGCAGCTTGTCTTCTTCTTGAACTCGATCGATGTCGTCGAGAATCAGCGCTTCGGGGGCGAGTGCACGCACTAGGGTATCGAGGCTTGCCGTAAGAGATTGCATGCCACGGCGATCCGATTCGGCAAGCATTTTGATCTCGACTCGCAGCGTTCGAAGTTTGAGCCCGCGAGCGAGTTGTCGCACACCGGTGCTCTTGCCGGTCCCGGGCGGGCCCGAGAAAAGCAGGCTGCGCGATTGCCCATCGTGAAGGAACGATCGAATCCGCCCTTGAAGCTCCGAGAATTGCGCTGTGGCTAACTCAGGCGCTGCGGCTCGATCAGAAGTATTCGCAAGGGGATCGACCGTGAGCCCATTTGTGCCAAAGACCAAGTTGTTGTTGCCAAGCTCATCCCACAAGCAGGTGCCCAATGCGGTGTGGGTTGCTTCCTGCTTATCAGCGCGCATGTAGGGGCCATCTTGAAGCTTGCCATCAAACGACGAGAGCCAGCCAATTTCTTGGCCGCGAAGCAAACCCAAGCACACGAGTTCGGATGTCATGTCTTCGTCCCAATATTCTTTAACAAGGGATACTTGTCGCACGTGCTTTAGGATGAGTTCGCCAAGGGATTCGGGAATGGCGACCCACTCGCGGTTTGGGCCGGTATCTTCGAAGTAGCTCCACGGGCAAAGGGCGCTTTGCTTGCGCTTATTGTGTTGAATCTTGATGCCGATAGAAACCGCGCGCAGGCCAAGTGAGACCCAGTCGAGACGAGTGGGCCGGTCGCGCAAACTCATGGCGAGTGAGCCGACATCGGCTGCGATTTCCAACACCTTTTCAATTCGGCGTTGCTTCTTTTTTGGGATTTGCATGATTGACTTGGTTGCGTCTTCAGGCTGAAGGCGCGGGTTGTGTTGGTTGCGCGTTTTGAGTTTGGACGTGGCTGTGGCTGCACGCCTCGAGTACGAGTCGTTTGCCTAGGACTTGCCTGTAGGCGGCGTTTGCACTCGGCTCAAGGTCGGGGCCGTGTTGGCCCACAAGCCGAGAGTTCGCGAAGTGGCGAGCTCAGATGCTTGAAAGCGAAGTCACGCTTCAGTCCTGGCAGTAGTTCTGAGGACTTCTTCTGAAGTTCGCTCTTACCAAATTGGATTGAACTGAACTGAAGAGAATAGAAGAATTACGACGCCACTCGAGCCGAGTACTTAGCGCTGCCCAAAGGGCTGGCTTAGTTCTGCAGGGGTTAGGTGCAGGTATGTACATTGCGGCAAGGACATCGAAACTCCAGTGACCCCACTTTACGGATCTAGCGACAAAGGTCAACAGAGAAGTTCTGAGACTTGCAATTTGCCGGTGAGTTGCAACTCGCCTGGCAGTGCCGGCTGCGGCTGGGCCAGAGACTCTGGCTCACTGGGAGCAATGGGTGCTGGCGGCAGCTGCAGCGTGATTATCTACGTGTTACCATCCGAACCTTGACGAACGCGGCCGCTCAACAAGTGTCTAACGGCACACGACTCGGCGAATACGAGGTTGCTGGGGTGCTGGGTGCTGGTGGCATGGGAACCGTCTATCGTGGCGTGCATCCCATTATTGGCAAAGAGGTCGCGATCAAAGTGCTAGCGCCTCATCTGTCCAAAGACGAGGCCATGGTGCAGCGCTTTGTGCAAGAAGCACGAGCTGTTGTAAAGATTCAACACATCAATATTATTGATGTATTTGCCTTTGGGCACGAGCCTAACGTAGGCCACTACTTCATTATGCCCTTGCTCGCTGGCGAGTCTCTCGCCGACCGCATGGAGCGTGGGCCGATGGCGCTTGCCGACATTCTGCCCATCGTCGAGCAGATTTCAGATGCCCTCGATACCGCCCACGAGTCGGGCATCTATCACCGCGATCTCAAGCCCGACAACATCTACTTGGCGGCCGAGCGAAATGGCCCGCCGTCGGTGCGGATTCTCGATTTTGGTATCGCCAAATTGGTGGAGAGCGACATGTCTGCGACGCAGACCGGTGTGCAAATGGGGACACCGCTCTTTATGTCCCCCGAGCAGTGGGAAGGGCGCGGCGTCGACCATCGAACTGACATCTACGCTCTTGGCGTCATGGTGCACCACCTCATGACCGCGCGCTATCCGTTCGAATCCAACTCGCACATCGCGCTCATGAACTTGCACGTCAATGGGCAGCCCAAGCTGCCAAGTGCCTTTGGTGCCGACGATGCGATGGATCGGGTATTTGCCAAGGCTTTGGCAAAAGAGAAGCAATACCGCTACGAGTCCGCCAACGAGTTTTACCTAGCCTTCGCCGCCGCTGCAGAAGCTTCGAAGATGGCCGAGCCGCTGCACACGGTGGCGGCTCCCGTAAGCCCATTGCTCGAGTCCGAACTTGAGATGCTCACGCGTCCGCCATCCAGTCGTGGGCGCTTGGTGTTTTTCGGAGTCGCAGCGGGCGTGGTTGTGGCCTTGGGGGCGTTGGTCTTCGCCTTTACTAGTGGTGGTTCTACTGGTGGTGATTCGAAAGCAAAGCCGGCGGCTGCTGATGATTTGGCCGGGGATACGATAAATTCTGATACGGCCGCGACTCCTTTGGATGCAGAGGCTGCAGTGACTGGGGCTGCAGTGACTGGGGCTGCAGTGACTGGGGCTGCTGCGCATGCTGCAACGGTACCGCCGGATGGCGGCCCAATCGCTGGTGCCACGGCTGATGCTGGCGCCGTGCCTGCGAAGACACGCACTGCGGGTGACAAACCTGCGGGTGACAAACGCATTCGGGCGTCATCGACAAAGACAAAAGACAAACCACCTGAGGTGAAGCCACCTCCCAAGAAGCCAGGAGACAAGACCCAATGGGGCCATACTGTCGATCCGTATCAGTAATTGCGTTTTTACTCGTTTCTCTCTTTGGGGCTCACATGGCCTCGGCAGACCCAAATCTGGAGAAGGCACAGAACCACTTTCGGCAGGGCGAGGCCTACTTCAAGGTGGGAACGTACGACAAAGCGGTTGAAGAGTATGAAGCTGCCTATGCACTCGCGCCCAAACCTGGGGTCTTGTTCAACATTGGTCTTTGCCACGAGAAATTGGGCGATGACAAAAAGGCTGTCGAGTACTACGAGAGGTATTTGCGCGACGCACCCGATGCGCCCAAGGCCACCGAGGCTCGCGCACGAAGAGAGGCACTCTCTAGGGCCATTGCCAAGCGCGACCAAGAGTTGGCTACAAAGACCGAGGCGGCAGCCAAACGCGCCGCTGGGCAAGAGGCCGCCGCTGCATCCAATTGGGATCAAGCAATCGAGCAGTACACTGCATCGCTACGCCTTGTAAGCGACCCTGAAGTGGTCTTCTTCTTAGCCGAGGCCTATCGCGGCAAGGGCGAGATGGCGTTGGCAAAGGCTGAGTACGAGCGCTACTTGGCAAAGGCCGAGTCTGGAAAGAATCGGCCGCAAGCGGCGCGGCGAATTCAAGAGATTGACGGCGGAACGGCTGGGACTGAGAACGTGATAATCGAGCCAGCAAAGCAGCCGATGCAACGCGAAAAGGATCCAAGCCTTGTTCCCACGATCGTGGCCCTCGCAACGTCTGGCGTATTTGCCGGCGTTGGCATCGTCTTTGGGCAGCGCTCGTCTGCAATCGATACGGAACTGGCTGACCAGCTCAAGAGTGGAGGCCCGCCGCTTGATACCGGCGACCCTCGCTACGATGACGGGCGGCAGAGTGCCTTGGTTGCAAACATCTCGTTCGCGGTGGCAGGCGTTGCTGCCGTGACCGGAGGCTATCTTCTATTCCGAGCACTTACATCGAAGTCGGCATCGAAGTCGGCATCGAAGTCGGGATCACGCGAGGCACGCCGAACGATTGTGGTTCCAACCGCAAGTGCGAACCAGGCTGGCTTCGCTTTGGAGATGACATTTTGAACCCACTGCGATGGATACTAGTTACGGCACTGTGCACCGGCTGCAGCATGTCGACCTTTGATGATAGGCGAGCGGCCGCTTGGTCCGATAGCAACGGGTCAGTCGATATCGGCTCGGAGGACTATGGGGTTGCCATTGCTGGCGTTACGACCAATCAGCCTGGGGCTACCGTTGCGGTGCTCGGGGTCGACCCACTAGCTCTTGGTGTCATAAAGTACGATGAGTTTGGGAGCCTAGAACAATTCGGAGCGAACATCGATTTGCCGAACGGAGTTATTCTTAACTCAACTCCGAGTCTTGTCGCTGCACCCGACCTCGTTGGAGATGTGCGTGGACTGGTTGCCATCGGTGGCCTAGGTGGTGCCGATAGCATCTTGTTCTACGATGTTGGCAATGGGGCGCCTGTGGCGTTGGGCAGCGTATCTGGCTCGGATTGCGGGCTTGCAGGGGATAACTTGGGACATCGCATGGTGTTTCGCGAGACCGGCGAGGATGGCCTCTTCGATCTGATTGCACTTCGGGATGATGAGATTTTCATCATCTCGGATTTGGACCCGACTGCCAGCAGCCACACCTGTACGCGTTGCACGTTGGATGGAGTTGGCTCGGATGTTGTCGTCGCGGAGTTTGGGGAGGATCCAGATCCTGCGCCCGATCCACCCGAATTTGAGGGCGAAGAAGTGATTGTCTCGATAGAAGGCACCATCACGGGCTTCTCTGCTGCAAGGCTCAAGGCAGCGAATGGAGAGTGCCCGCAAGGCTCTGCCGTGTTTACCGACATTGGAGGCCCAGAGACTGACTACGGAACACGGATGGCAGTTGGTGGCGGAGCCGACGACGGCTCGTTTCACATCGCACTCACGGCTCCAAGTACGAATTCTGTATATGTTCTAGAAAACTTCGACCGTTCAAATCCTGCCGCGACTCCGCAAAAACTGCAGGCGCCTGAAGGTTCGGTAGCCTTTGGCAGCGGTGGCGTGTTGTTCGTCGATTTGGATACCAACGATGGTGATGAACTTGTCGTCGGCGATCCGGAGGCGAGCGCGGAAGGCGTCTTTAACGCCGGCCAAGTGAGTGTCTTCGAGTTCTCGGACGACGACGGATTTAGCCCGCGCGACGTGCTCTACGATAGTGACCCCGAAGTTGGTCAAAACTACGGGCGCGCAATCTCGGAGACGGAGTTTGTCTTCGCTGAAGACGATGCGGACATCCTCGTTGTCACCGGTCTGAATGAAACGTTTACTTTGTTTCAAAGCTTGAGCAGCGGAGTGGATCCTCGGAAATAGTTGCGGCGAGGAGTGGTGGTATTGTGGCGCGGCTCTATGAATACCTCGCTCGTTCCCCGTCCTGTTCTCGCCGGTCCTGCTTCCTCCGGTCCTGTTCTCGCCGGTCCTGTTTCCGCCGGTCCTGTTCTCGCTGGCCTTCTCCTCGCTCTAGGGCTGGCCACCAGTTGCTCGTCGACCGCGCCATCGGCAAAGGAACCGATCGTTGCCGCTGCGGAGCAAACCGAGAGCGAGCGGCTTAGCGTCTTCTTCGCCGAGACCTTTGCCGCCGAGCTTGCTGCAAGCCCACAAATGCAGTCCTCGCTTGGCATTAAGACCGACTACGGCAAGTGGGACGACCGCTCGGAAGCCGCAGCTCAGCGCAATTTGCAGCGTTGGACAAACGAGCTTGAGCGGCTGAGGTCCGAGTTTGATTTTGCCAAACTCGATGCGCAAGCGCAGGTGAGCTATCGCCTCTTTGAGTACGACAGTGAGCAGCGCATTGAGGGGCACGCGTGGCGACTCCACAGCTATCCCGTCAATCAAATGCATGGCGCTCAGGCCGAAGTGCCAGCCTTTCTTATTAACTATCACAAGGTTGAATCGGCTGGCGATGCCAAGGCGTATGTAGAACGCCTGCTTGGCGTTGGCGATCTATTTGCCGAGCTACAGGTGCAATTGGCAACTCGGGCCAAGGCGGGCATTATGCCTCCGGCCTTTGTGTACCCGCATGTCATTCGAGACTGCGAAAATGTCTTAGTTGGCAAACCTTTTGATGACGGCCCAGCCGATAGTACTCTTCTTGAAGATATTCGCGGCAAGGTCGAAGCGCTTGCGGTGCCTGCGGGCGAGAAGGCAGCACTTCTCGCTGAAGCGACGTCGGCGTTAACCACCGTTGTTGGCCCGGCCTACACAGCGCTTGCGGCCTATCTTCGCGCTGAGATGCAGCGAGCAGGCAATGACGATGGCGTGTGGCGCTTGCCAAAAGGCGCCGAGTTTTACCGCTTTGCTCTCGAGCGAACCACCAGCACAGAGATGACTGCGGCTGAGATTCACGAACTTGGCCTCAGCGAGGTCGCGCGAATTCACGGCGAGATGCGCGCCATCATGAAGCAAACGGGATTTGCGGGAACGCTGCCCGAGTTCTTTGAATTCATGCGAACCGATGCGCGCTTCTACTTGTCGAACGATGAAGCCGGCCGCGCAGAGTATCTCGCGCAAGCAACCAAGCTCATCGACGATATGCGCGGCCGTCTCGACGAGCTCTTCATTACCAAGCCAAAGGCCGACATCATCGTGAAACGCGTCGAGGCATTTCGCGAGCAATCTGCCGGCAAAGCCTTCTACAGCCAGCCAAGCCCCGATGGCAGCCGGCCCGGAACGTACTACGCCAATCTCTATCGAATGGAGCGCATGCCTACCTACCAAATGGAGGCGCTGGCGTATCACGAGGGAATCCCTGGCCATCATATGCAGATTGCGATTGCCCAGGAACTGGAAAGCCTGCCCGACTTTCGTCGCCACGGTGGTTACACCGCCTACGTTGAAGGCTGGGGGCTATACTCAGAATACTTCCCAAAGGAAATGGGGCTCTACGCCGACCCGTACTCGGACTTTGGCCGCCTTGCGATGGAACTGTGGCGCGCGTGCCGCCTGGTTGTGGACACCGGAATTCACGATAAGAAATGGACCCGGCAAGCGGCGATCGACTATCTCAAAGCCAACACGCCCAATCCGATGGGCGATGTGGTTAACGCCATCGAACGCTACATTGTGATGCCCTCACAGGCGACGGCTTACAAGATTGGCATGATTGAAATCTTGCGACTGCGCGAGGACGCTAAAGAAAAACTCGGAGATAAATTTGATATCCGAGAGTTTCACGAAGTTGTGCTGAGCAATGGCTCGGTGCCACTGCCGGTTCTCGCCGAATTGGTCGGCGCTTGGGTGGCGAGGAAGGTGGCTAACTAGTTACTCGTCTTCGCAGACGGCCCTAACTAGCTACTCGTCTTCGCAGACGCCTGTGATTGTATTGCAGGTTCCGCTCTCGCACTCGGCGGTATCTGTGCATCCGCGGCATTGGAATTCTTCTAAATCGCAGATTGGCGCACTTACGATTGCGCAAGCGGAGTTTGTTAGGCACTCGACGCATGCGCCTGTCGTGGCGCAGAAGGGTTGAAACGAATCGATTGCCTCGCACACTGCATCGCCGTCTTCACCCACTCTGCAAGGACCACAGGTGTAGGTCGAGAGCGAGCACAGCGGATTGTCTGTATTGCAATGCGAGAAGTTAAGACACTCGACGCACTCGCCAACTGTGTTGCACACCGGGGCCTCGTCGCTTGTGCACGCGATGGTGTTTGAGCACTCGAGAGTTGGCGGCTCGGCAATGCAGGTGTTTGGGCTATTGCCCGAGCCTGGAAACGTGCCTGCCACATCACAAAAGGGCAGGGCAGGATCTTGGCAGGGCACTGTCTCGCTGCAAAAGCCGTTGGCTACGGCATCGGCCGCTGGGGGCTCGCTGCCGCCACCTTTGCAGGAGAGAAGCAGAAAAAGTAGCAACGAGGTTGTTGGCGTACGAGGCACGTCTTCTTAGACCTGTTGCTTCCTAACGGACCACACAAAGCTATCGTACCAAAAGTGCATAAGCGAGACGACGATCGTTAGGGACCAGAGGCCGTTGAGGCCAGGATCGGCGACTTGGGCCAGGATGCCATAGGCTGCTACGACTCCAAAGAAGCCCACTGCTGCGCGCCTTTTGCTGTGCCGCGAACCATCCCTCCGAGTGTGGAGCTGCTCTTTCTCTGTCGCCCATACCAGTGCAAGGTACTGCACAGCATGGAAGAGGTTCATGATGAAGAACGCTTCGCCCCACGTGTTAAAGCCCCAGGTATAAATAGAGCAAAGCCCGGTCGTTGCAACCAAGAAGACCTTTTGCTTTGAGACTCGAATGCCCTGCCGATAGGCGCGGACGTGCGCCGCGACATACGCCAGAGCGACCAAGGTGCCAATGCCAAGAATCGCAATCGTTAGGTAGCTCTGGTTGTCTTCCATTGCGACTGGAACAGCAGAGAAGAACGTTGTGCCAATGTCTTCAAAGTCGTCAAACGAACTTACGTGGGCCAGCATGCTTGCACCACCCAAGATGGGCCCGGCGTAGAGCAGCTGGTTCATCCAAAATTCGAGTCGGCGAAATTCCTTTGGTGGTACTCCAGCGTTGCGGTCGTAGATGCGTGCAAAGCCAAAGGTCTGCGCGCCCGAGTGCCAAACATCCCAGAAGGTCGCAACCACGGTGGCGACAACGGCAACGAAGAGAGAACTTGCGATGGCCAACCAGAGAATTAAGGGAATCCAAATGAAGCGAGCGGGATACAGCGGGAAGATGCTCTTGTTGCGATGACTGCGAAAGAAGACCGCTACGAGGTGGGAGTGAATGAGTGCACCGAGAGTGATTTCGGCCCAGGTCATTTCCTGACCGAGGAGGAGGATTGGCGTATCGCTAAAGGTACTGCCTGAAACTAAGATGCCAAGCAGGAGCGATACGATCGGAGGAAGTAAGAAAAACGCCCAGTCGTACTGAGGACTAACGATGTACCGAGTTCGGGCCGATGGCTTGGTCTCAGTCATCGTTTGGAGTTGTTTGCTAGCACCGCGAGAAGAAAGAGGCTGGCTCCGAGAATTTCTAATGTCTCTTCGACCCAGTCGATGAGGGCGTATCCCAAATTGCTTACGCCGTGCGCCTCGGTCCAATAGCCCAGAGGTAGCTCCATGACGAGTGCTCCTCCAAGATAGATTGCGCCGGCGAGTAGAAACGCTCTACGTGTTTGCGCTGGCAGATGGCGCGTAAACGGGACGTAGATGATGGCCAGCACAGTCATGACAAGAGTTGCCGGGATAATCCAATCAAAGTAGAGGAGACCCGAGGTTCCGATAAGGCCACCCAAGTTTTCGTGAAGTTCAGCGGTTTCGTCGATGGATGCCAGCAGCAGGCCAACGGCCATGGCTCTCCAATGTCGATTGTACGACTCGGCAACTTGGGCTTGCTGCCAAAGTGCTAACCCCGAGCAGGCGAGAAGCATTGACGAGTACCAAGTTGGTAGGTTTTGTTCGTAGCTTAGCGAGAAGAAGAAGAGCACTTCGTCGTATTGGTGAATGTTTGCGAGTTCATGACTAACCTCGGCCACCAATCCGCATAGGGCAATACAAAGACCTACAGCTACGAGTGCATTGCGATGCTGACGAGTGCTGATTTCGATGCTCATTCGGAGGCCTGCAGTTCGCGCTCTTGCGTGAAAGTGAGCACGCGGATAGAATCGGTCGTCATGACCACTCGTTTCACGCGTGTCTTACTTTTTGGCCTGCTCATTGGTGTCTTCTCTAGCACGGCATGCGTCGTTAAGGCTCGACCGGGCCGTAGCAAGCACAACGTGCATGAACAGAAGCACGAGAAGCATAAGAAGCACAAGAAACAGAAGAAGCAGAAAAAGCCAAAGAAGCACAAGAATCGCTAGCGGCGTCGTTCTCCGTGCGCGGTCATATGGCCGCGCATCGCTCTGCTTGGCAGCCGCTCGAAGGCCCGAAATTCGAGTACTACGCTTGTCGTAGTCTCCGAAAATCGAAGACTACGAATATCGAGAGGCACACGAGCCTACGAATAGCGGGCTTGGCTTGGCCCGTCGATTGCTCTTCTAGGCTCGACCGTGATTAAAGACGTAAGCAGAATTTTAGCCTTATTCACTGTCCTCTCTTTCGGGTGCGGCGGAGAGGACCCGATCAGTGTCTCATCTCCGATTGGTATCAACCTAAAAGCCGAAGATGGGGACGTGAAAGAGAACAATGTCATCAGCATCGACAAAGGCATTACGACCGAATCGGGAAACCCGTGGGGCGCCTTCATTGATGATGTCGACGACAAGCTTGGCGTTGCGTCCGCCGACATCGAACTCGAAGAGTTAGAGCTCGCACTTGGTGCAAGCTCCGAAGGAGTTACCGCGCTAAATGAAGTTTTCGATGGGCTTGTGGAAGTGCAATTCGAGATGAATGACACGAGGAACTTCTTCACCGTGGGAACCGTGAATATCTCTTCAGAGACGGATGGTCGGACTGTACCGCTCGATCCCAGTTTTGACTTGCGAGACTACCAGGCCATCGATCGTGAGAAGTTACTGGGCGGCTCGTTCAAGGTTGTGCTTGCTGCATCTGCAGAAGCTGAGTTTAAGGCTCTTAAGGCCAAGGCCGAGCTTCAACTTACCTTCACGTTCGCAGCGTACGAGTAAGCGCTGGGCGAGCGCTTACCCGTGTGGGCGTCTAGCGGCTCTTGCCGCTTTGTAGCCGGCGCTAGAGAATGTTCTCCTTTCGCAAGAGTTCATCGATCTCTTCCATCTCTATGGATTCACGACTTCTCTTGTAGAAGAAGATCAAGCCCAGGACCATCATCGCGAACACGGCAATCGCAACATAGAGCAGCAGTTGCTGATGCTCGACGCTGTGTCCTCCAAGCCCTATGAGTTCCGCTTCCGCACTCATCGGATGATGATTCCATCGATTCCTCCGTCGAAGACGCTTGGGGCGGGGAGTACCGGTGAGGCAAGTGCGATGAATTGCAGCATAGCGGCGAGAAGGACAATGACAAAGACGGCAAGTGGCATGGCAATGCTCTTAGCGCTTAGGCCGGCTGGTAGCTGCTTGAGCGCGTTTCTGACCATGATGAGGCCGCCGGTGCCGAGGGCAACAAAGGCGGACGCTACGGCGAGCTTTGCGCCGATGGCTGCACTAGTGTGGTAGTAGATTCCTACGATCGGTGCAAGTGCTGCAAGAATGAGCGCGCCACCTAGTACGCCAGAACAAATACTAAGAATAAGTCTTCTTCCTTGGTATTCGACGCCCGATAGCCGTAGGGCGAGTAACGTGGCCGGCAAGGCTGCAAGCGTCGATAGCAATACGATGATGGGCACTTTGAGCCCGCTCGACAGTGCGAGAAATAGCGAGCTACTGCCGGCAGCAGCACCCCAGCCAGCAGCGAGAAGTAGCGCACAGAGAAGCGAGCCGACTGCGATGTGAAGAGAGCGTTGAGCCGATAGCGTGGAGCTGATGCGCCCACATGCTGTATCGAGAAGTTCCTGCAGTTGCGATTTCTTTACGGTTGTATCCATGACGGTGGTCCTTTCGTTCTCCGTGATGAAAAGCAAACTCCGCGCCAGCCAATTCGTTCCCAGGGTTGCAGAGCGTTGCCAAAGCGTGCCAACGCTCGCCGGCGGCTGCCGTGGCGTTAGCGGCACAGTGAGTGAACCGCGCCACATTTGACGACGCCGCTCTGCGCCGAAGATGGTGCCTCGCCCAGGTATCGAACCCGGCATAGCAAGATTAGAAGTCCCGCCTGAGATCCTTCTCGCGAGGCAGATGAATGGGGGACTCTCGTTGCGCCTGATAGGGCGTAGCTTGCGATTTGGCTTACGAGACTCGAATGACTTCGACCGGCGTCTTTGCGGTGATTTCGTACATGTCTGGGCGACGGTCTCGCCATGGGCGAACGCTGCCCATCTCACGCGTCTCTTCAAGGACCACGAGGTCGAGGTCACTAATGACAACGGTTTCGTTGTTTGGCTCGGCGGTTCCGGCGATGCCATCGGTTGGGAAGGCGAAGTCGCTTGGCGTACAGATCGCGGCCTGGCCGTAGTTGATTAGAAAGTTCTCAACTTGCGGAAGGTTGCCGACGTTTCCGGCAAGCACTGTGTACATAACGTTCTCAACGGCTCGCGCTTGCCCTGTGTAGCGAACACGTAAATAGGCTCGGCGCTCGTCGGTGCTAAACGGCACGAACAAGACCTCGGCGCCGGCTAGAGCCTGAAGGCGTGCAAGCTCGGGAAACTCGACGTCGTAGCAAATGTTGATTGCGATGCGAGCATGGCTGGTCTCAAAGACCTTAAGGCCTTCGCCTGGCATGATTCCGTACTCTTCACGCTCGTTTGGCGTCACGTGCAGTTTGTCTTGCGTGTGCACGCCACCGCTTGGCGTAAAGAGGTGAGCGACATTGCGAATCTCATCTCCCACACGAACCGGATGCGAGCCTCCGATAATGTAGATACCGGTGCGCTTGGCCTTTTCGACAAACATCGCGATGTAGCGCTCGGTCATGTCGGCGAGCTCGGAGATCGCGTCGACTGGCGACATCGATGGTGGCAACATGCTGAAGAGTTGCACGGTAAAGAGCTCGGGAAAGAGCAGGAAGTGGCTGTGGTATTCGGCTGCGGTCTCAACAAAGAAATCGACTTGGTGTTCAAACTCTTCCCAACTCGAGACTCTTCGCATTTGGTATTGAGCAGCGCACACGCGGATTTTTCGAACCGGGCGCTTCATGGGCGATGCGGCGATGCGCCGACTCGACTCGCGGTACGAAGTATTCTTAAATTCGATGTGTGTGGCGTAGTCGAGACTCTGAGCGTCTCGCAAGTAGCCCATGTGAATGCCGAGCACTTTGTAGCCGGCTTTTAAGTGAGCGCTAAGAGCCGGATCTTTGAGTTCGCCGTTGCACACTTTCTCAACGTAGGTCTCAGCCGACATACGTCCGGCGTAGCTTCGGTAGCCCGGGATGCGACCACCTGCGATCATGCGCCGAAGGTTAAAGCGCCGCAGGATGTTCATCCGCCCTTTGTAGAGTTTGGCGGCGACACCGCGACCTTGGTAGTCGGGATGCACGCCGATGTCGGCTCCATAGAGGGAGTCGCCTGCAGGGTCGTGTGTGCCGAAGGTGCCGTCTCCGGTGATTTCTGCGTAGGAGTGCCAAGGCGACTCTTCGTCGAGAGTGACGATTAGCGACATGGCATAGCCGACAATTTCTTCACCGCGAACGGCTACGAGTTGCCCTTCTGGGAAGACCTCGATTTGCATGCCGAGCTGACGCGGGGTGCAGAGCCCACCTTCGCCGTAGTCTTTGTAGGCGGCGGCCTGGCACTCGAAGAGTGCAGGAATGTCCTCGGGAAGCGCGCGACGAACCTTCACTCGGGTCGCGCGGGTTTTGGGTGCTCGTGATGTCGGCACTTAGCTAGCCCTACCCGAAGTCGAGGCGAGCGCAGGACTCACGATTGGCCAGCGATGCTTGAGTACGGATGGAATGCGTAGGGGATCACGGGCCATGGCGGTGACTATAGGCTTGTCGACGATCCACTGCCACAGGGGCTGCTCGACCTGGTGAATTTTGGGGAAGGCGTTGCGAATCAGCGTGTCGGAAGCCGCAGCCACGAGGTCTAGATCGGCGTCTCCAACCGAGCCTGTGCAACTGCTAGAGCCGCACGCGCATATCATTGGGCTTTCGAGATTGAGGGTTCGATAGTCGCAGGTGAGCTCCTCTCCGGCGGCAATGTCGCGGACGGCGATCTCGTAGTCTGTGCCGCCGGGGCCATGAGAGTTGGCGTCACAGCTGTGGTTCATGAAGCGCCCAAAGTCCCAGCACAGGATGCGTTTGCCGGTTCCATTGGTCCACGTGAAATGCTCTACAGACCCAGCAAACTGGGATTCAAAGGCACTTGTCCTCTGCGGATCGAGAATCTGATCCAGGGGGTCGAGCGCCCATGTGATGGTGCCCATGGGAATTGCCTGTGTGGCAAAGACTCCATAGCCAACTGTCTCGTTCACCATCTTGAGCTCCGTATGAGGGTGCAGCATTTACGTCCCTTTCGCGAATGAAACCCGGTCTTTGCCGTTGGTATTGGTCTTCGGTCCTCACGACCGTGGCGAGTACATTGAGGCCACTTTGCGGAGCTGTAAATAGAAAACGTTACGAATCCGCCCTGGCAGGTGTGATTTGGGCTGGCGCAGGCGCCCTGGGCGCGGGGTGAGATAAACTCTTACCGTCTGAGACAAGAAATCGCTGGCCTTCTCCAGCTGTCGTTTCCTTCGCGGAAGGAGAGGGAGTCGACCGCCAATTCCAAAATCCACGGAGTGAATTTTTGAATTTGTGGCGACGAGCGCCGCGCGTGGCCAAAGGCCACGCTCACTCGCCTTGGCGAGTGTCACTCCACGAAGGAGCGAAGCGAAAAAGTGGAGGCGGCGGGAGTCGACCCCGGCCCCGAGGGCCACCCAGTTTTCAAGACTGGTGCCCACCCACGTAGGCCACGCCTTCCATTTGCTCTCGCGAGCTGCGTTGGTGCCACCGGATAGAGTTGAACTATCCCGCCGGGTGTCGAAAACCCAGGCCACGCTCCCTCCGCGGTGGCGTTGGTACCTCCAGAAAGAATCGAACTTTCTCTGCCAGCTTCGTAGACCAGCGTCCTGTCCATAGGTGGAGGTGTATCGTTGTGGTTGGCGCGTCCCCTGAGAATCGAACTCAGCTCACTCCGGTTAACAACCGACCGCAATCACCAGATTGCTAGAGACGCATATAAGAATAATTCGGGCGCGAGGATTCGAACCTCGATCGACGGAGTCAAATTCCGTCATCCTGCCTTTGGACTACGCCCGATCGTGACCTCTGATGTCTCGCGTTTGGCGTAGCCAGGCGCGTTGAAATCTGGCGCCAACACAGTGGCTTCAGATTTCTAAAGTGCTCCCCGGGGGAATCGAACTCCCGTCGTCGGGTTACAAAGCCGAAGTTCTGCCATTGAACTAGAGGAGCAGATTTATGAAGTGTTTCGTGCGGAGCGCGAAACCCCAGTGCCGAAGGCACGAAACACCCCGCGTTTGGCGTAGCCAGGCGCGTTGAAAGTTGGTGCCAATGCAGTGGTACCAATTTTCAAAGTGGAAGCGGGTCAGGAGATTCGAACTCCTATCATGAGCTTGGAAAACTCAGGTCCTGCCGTTGGACGAGACCCGCGAAGTAGCAGCGTTGGTACAGGACCAGAGAATCGAACTCTGCACGGCCGGCATGTAAAACCAGTCCCACCTCCAGGTGAGCTGTCCTGTGTAGTCGTAGCGGAAGGATTCGAACCTTCACGATCTTGCATATGAAACAAGCCTCCTAGCCCGTAGGTCACTACGTGAGTCGTTTGAGTTGGAGAACACGCCCAGAGTCGAACTGGGGTCTTTCGGGTTGCAATCGAATGCCTTTGCCTCTTGGCCACGTGTTCATAAATGCCCGCTCTTTGCGTGAGAGCGAATTGGAGCGGCTGGCGAGATTCGAACTCGCTATCTCTTCGTTGGCAACGAAACGTCTTACCGTATCGACTACAGCCGCAACTACAAAATTGGTGGAACCGGTGGGTAACGCTCCCACGAGACCGTCTTTGCAAGAGACAGTTCCGGCCTTCCGGCGATCCCAAAAACTCTTAGTGTCCCTGGAGAGGATCGAACTCTCCTTTTCGGGTTGAAAACCCAACGTCTTGGCCACTGGACGACAGGGACAGGAAAACGAAAATCAAGGCGAGCCAAGAGCCCAGACCGCCTCGCGGCCCAGAGTCGCACTCCTGCGACATCACATGCCGGCTACAGGTTCGCAACCTGACCTCTTACCGCTCGAGCAACCTTCCTAAGTTGCGATCCATATAGTTAGTGCCCCCGGAAGGATTTGAACCTTCAACCAACCGGGTAAGAACCGGGTACTCTGCATTGAGTTACAAGGGCGTGGCAGGCGACTGAAGAATCGAACTTCACTTAGCGGTATTGGAAGCCACTTTGATCCCAGATCGTCGCCCAAAAATGTGTGTATAGATTGAAGGGTCCACCCGGACTCGAACCGCTCTTTTGTTGCGTAAGCAACAAAAAGCCGGCGTTCTCGTCCGTGGTGTCCTTTCGTAGTGGGTCCACCCGGATTCGAACCGCTCTTTTGTTGCGTTCGCAACAAAAAGCCGGCGTTCTCGAGCTTCCCGTCCTTTCGTAGTGGGTCCACCCGGATTCGAACCGAGGAACTAGCTGCTTAAAAGGCAGATACGCTAACCAATTGCGTCATGGACCCGTCTGTAGGATGGCGCCATGGGACCGTGTTTTCGATGTTGTGTACTCATAATTATTCCTATTCTTGTGTAGTGGGGGCAGAAGGACTTGAACCTTCGTGCAAGCGCTTTACAGACGCGGCAACCAGCCCGTGGAGTGCCCCCGGTTATGGGTGGATTTGAGCGCGATGAAAAGAAAATGAGAACGACCGAGTGAAGATGCTGGATGTGTTGCAATGACTGGTGTCGAACCAGCTACCTGCGGTCTGAGAGACCGATGCTCTACCGAATGAGCTACATTGGCTTGTAAGCAGTCTTATGGAGGTCGTTATCGTGGTGCCGGACCCTAGAGTCGAACTAGGCAAGGCTTGTAGACATTGATCGTGAGCTTTCTTAGAAAGCCCAGCTTGTAAGAGCGAAGGGCTTCTTGGAAAGCGAGTGACCCTGTCGGGTTGTGCTTTATGCAGCTCCTTAAGAGGGAGTTGGACCACCTCGGTCCATGTCCGGCGAAATTAAAATTCTCACTACCGCCGAGTCGCGCGCCTGGAGCGTTTTGCTTGTTTCTGAGACAAGTGCCTATCCATTTGGCTAGTTCCCAATTTATGGTGGAGAACCCAGGACTCGAACCTGGATACTTTGCGTGTAAGGCTTCGAGTAGTGGCGGTAGTGAGAGTTTATCTTAGGTTTGGTTGAGCCGTTTGTCAATCAAATATGCTTTGAAGAGTCGGGCTGCGTTTGGGTCGCGCCTGCTGGTGAAATCTCGAATCCAACCTTTCGGCCCTCTAAGAGAAATACCTGTGCTGCGCGAGCAAGGTATGCAGAAGTTATTGCAATGAACGGCAAGAATTCACCGTTCTCACACGTGGCAGCATCAAGCTCTGTTTCGCTATCGATTGCGAAGTTCTCATCCCAGACAACGCGCCCGAAGGACCCGTTGGGTGCCAGAGCTCCGTGTAGGCAGGGAACCTCGTGCTTGCGAACCCAAGCTTGAACCAGTATACGCGATGCCTCGTTGTCGAGGCAATCAATTACGAGGTCTCCACCAAGTAATGCATCCTGGTTGTCGTTTGTTAGCTTGTGAGAGAAAGTCTTAATCTTTGTCCCAAAGAGCATCTGAATGCTCTGTGCGAGTGAGGTTACCTTCTTCTTGCCAACGCCTGGCTTGCTGTGAAATTGCGAGTAGACGTTCTTCTGCTCAACTCGATCAAAGTCAATAACTCGGATTGAGACATTCTCGCTCCGAAGGAACTGAACAAGGTGAGACCCAAGGGCACCAACTCCAACGACAGTTACAATCTTAGTCATGAGTTCCTCCTTTGGAACGAGTGGTGCCCCGTTGGGCTTGTTAGAAAATCCGCTTAGCCGAAAGGTGTCTTTGGGCGCAGCTGAATTAGGTTGTAGGGACGGTCTCGAGTCGCCCGAAATCGGTCGACCACAAAGCCGTGAAAGCTCGCAGAAGGCGATGGGTGAATTCCCGGAATACTCCCATTGCGTACAGCCTCGGTTGCCCAAGCGCGAATGTCGCCATCACTTGCTTGTGCGAAGACCGTATCGGGTAGGTCGCCATTTTGCCCGGCGTAGGTAATGTTTACCCGCGCTTCATCGTTTCGATATTGGTTGTGCATTGTCTTTGCTCCTTATAGTGAGAGGTTGTTGGTTGGTGGCCGAATCGCTACAGCAGGACGAGTCGAATGTCTGATGTGGAACACCGGACCAAAGTGCCGGAGGCACGAAACCCCCGCGTTTGGCGTAGCCAAGCGCGTTGAACGTAGGCCCCAATGTTTTTGGCGCTTACATTCTAAACGTGTCTGTAGACAACGAGAACACCTTCGCGGTCGGCCTGTCGAATCACGGCGGGAAGGGACTCCAAGGTAAAGAAGGCATCGCCCTTTTCGCCAGTTCCTTCATCGGTGAGGCAAACGCCCGCATCCACAATGCGCATCTGCGAATCGCAGACACACTCGTAGCGGCGGCCATCGAGACGGTAGCGAACAACGCGCTCGCCACCGCGCCCGTTGCGGGCATCCAAGAGCTCGGCACCGCCAATGGCAAGTGCCGCCGTCGCTGCGCTGTGAAAGTCCACACGGGCCATCTCTCGTCGTCCAGCACCGCTGCCGAGAGATTCGACAAGGCGCTGTTGCGCAGCTTCTCGTGCTCGCTTTGCAGCTTCTTCTGTGCGGAGTCGCTGCAGTTCTCTACGCCGCTCGTCGGCCTTGTCCCGCTCGAAGCACTCTAAATCGAATGCCGCTTGCAGGGAAGGAATAACTCCCTTTACCTCGCGTATAGAATTATTCTTATCCAGAAACGCGGTAAGGACGTCGTCCTCTGGCCCAAGTGGAAAGGCGAGACCTCGGTACACAAGGCTTCCATGTTGCCGCATCGCGCCCACTTCGATTCGAGCAAATCGCTCAAGTCCCTCTTCGAGAAGGTGAACCTGTGCAAAGCGCCCCGTCCAATGATTGGCAAGCTGCCCGGCCTGGGCGTGGTCGGGAACAAAGCGGTTTCCAACAAGGAATCCAACCTGTACCCAGCCAAGCAGTTCTGGATCCGGCGTAGCCTCGGCGACAATTTCTGCCGCTCGTGGCTTTACGTTAAATTGATACCAGCCATGTTCTGCGGGCAGCTCGCCCGCAATGGTTCTGGTTCGGCCACCGGAGTGGAGAGACCGTCCTCCCATCCAAGGAGCGACAATTGCCTGATCCTCTTCTGTGATTAGATCTCTCCACCCCATGGGTTTCCTTTGCCGCCGTTACGCCCAGGCGGGCTTTACAAGCAGCTCAGTCTTGAGGATTGTCTCAACAAGACTTACGCGCTTTGTTGCCTGGCGACCAGAAGAACTCTGGCCAACAGGGGTTGATGCAACGAGGTTGCGGATGGTTCGAGGAATTGCGTAGGGATCCTCGAACGTATCCTCCTCGACCATGAAGCAAGGAACGCCAAACTCAGCAGCGGTACCGCGAACTGCGGAGTAGTCGTATCCCTGACGGTATCGGCCACTTGCAGCACCAGTGCTTGCTGTTGTCTTGACGAAGCCGAAAGCCATTGGGGCAAGCCCCGACTCACGAACTTCCTTTGTAAAGGTTCCTCGCTCCTCTTCATCGCCTACGAAGAAGAAGAGAACATCCGCACCCTCTTTTGGCGTTACGCCTGAGAGTGCGCGAATTCCTGCTCCGTGTGACGTTCCGCCGCCAGCGTGAATTCCCCGAAAGGCATTGGTTACGCCAGCAGAAGATGCGTGCTTGATTTCGACTGTACGTCCCTGGGTGTTGAAGGTAGCAACGTGAAGCTGCTCAAGCGTGAAGCCCTGAAGAAACTTGGAGACGTAGCCCTTTGCCGCTTCAATCGCTCCTTGCATCGACGCAGAGATGTCCACAAAGACGTAGATTTCAATGTCCTTAGTAACCTCTGCAACCGCCTTCTTCATTGCGCTATCAGCCGCGACCGCAAGCTCTTCCTTAACGGACTGCGAGCGCACGTTGCGAGCGATGTTCACAGCTCGCATGTCCTCGGCAGCTTTCACAGCCTGAGTCCAGCGATCTCGAACGTCCTGCACATCAAGAAGACCAAGGTCTTCCAGAGTCGGCGTAAGGATTACGATGTCCTTATCGGAGAGAGCTCTGGCCTCCATAGCCGCAGCTACGATTGCTCGAGTCACTCCAATATCGTTTGGCAGAAGGCCAACGATGCGCTTCCAATTTGGCTTCTCGCCAACGATCTTCTCGCAGATCGCAGACTCGCTAAGCCCATCCCAAGACTCGGCCTTGGTAACAGCCGTTCCGATGGCAAGAACACGTCGGCCATCTTCAGACTGCTTCTGCTTCCAGCGCAGAACCTCGAAGAACTTGGGAGTGAGCGGCTTGTAGCCAATTCGACGCGCAAGTTCCATCACGGTTGTGCGGAAGCCAGCCTTAACTAGACCCGTAAGCATTCGCGGGTTTTCTTCTCGGTAGCGAAGCCACTTTTCAACAGCCTTTGGCCAACGGCCGTAGAAGGCATGTCGAGTCGAACGGCCAAAGCCAAGATCTCGGTTGATCTTCGCAACACCATCGACGCTAAGTACTTCTCGTACGCGAAGAAGCAGCTTTGGGTTTAGATCCTTCTTGTCCTTTCGGCGCAGAAGAATCATCGCCTCGCCAACGTTGCGAAAGTCCTCATCGCAGAAGAGGGTCTTTCCGCCTTCTACAACAGGATCTCCCTTGCGCGACTGTACAAGCATGAAGGCCGCAAGAATCACCTTGAGGTCGCGGTGCTCCTCGGCAAATGCAAAGGAGGCCCAGCGGGCTGCAAACTCGTTGTCGAGCTTCCAGACTTCGGCAACCTGCGAGTAGAGCCAGGTTGCGACCTCGGGAAAGATACCTGCCTCGCGGTATCGGCCAACAATCGTGCGATTGCTTTGCACGCGTCCATCACTAAGAAGAGTACCAATCCGAACGCGAGTAGACTTTTGACCCTGCTTTACAAGCTTGTAAACAACCGGTGTGCCGTTCTCTACTTTGTGAGTAACAGGAACCCATCGAATCCCGAGCTTTGTGCTCTTCTCTTCTAGGGCAACGCCTGGGCGGTTGTGGACCATGTGGTCGCTATAGGTAAGGAGGGCCTGGACGATTCGTTCGGCAGGCCCGAGTGTGTTTGCATCAGTAGTCATTGTTGGACCTCTCCAAGTAGTAGGTTTACGGCCGTACCTCGCGAAGACGATTCTTCACGGATCTCGAGCGTTGGGATTTGGCGCCAACTCATTTGGCACCAGAGTTAGAAGGGTTATTGAGGAGACTCGAACTCCCACCTCTCGGATCACAACCGAGTGCTCTACCACCTGAGCTACAACAACCATGCGGTGCCTCAGCTTCGAATCGAACGAAGTTCTTCCGGGCTTCAACCGGACGCACTGACCTGTAGTGCTACCGAGACGGTTTGCAATTGGACACCAGAAAATCCAGATGTCCAATTGCAACGCGCCTGGCTTCGCCAAACGCGGGTATTCGCTTCCTTGCGGAAGCTAGCCCGCTGTTCTCTTGCAAGAACACCGAGCGCAGATAGCACACCAGAGGATTCTGGCCTAGCTATCTACAAACAGGGCGCAGTGGCCCCGTAGTGGGGACGTCGCAAGTCCCCCATTCATCATTATGCTATTCAATTATCAAAGCTGCTATCCGTGCAACGCCGTGAGCGCGTCAATCAAGACGGCTGTGTACGAACGCCATAGACATGGTTGGGAAGAGAGGATTCGAACCTCCATGGACCGGTTCAGAGCCGGGCATCCTGCCATTGGATGACTCCCCAAATTTTGGGCGCAAAGACCCAGTGCGGAAGATGGTTACTGCTAGCTGCGTAGTGCAGGAGCCCCGAAACGAAGAACGCCACCGAGGTTTCCCAGGGTGGCGTGCTAACAAAGAAACGTGTGTTCTTTGACTAGGTTGCTACCCTTGTTTGATTCCCACTTTGAAGGTGGCGGAATGCGTTGTGGCGGAATGCGTTGTGGCGGAATGCGTT
>TARA_R110002096_G_scaffold367840_1_pt1 | contig 81934 bp, 71 predicted proteins | sample TARA_R110002096 | Tara Oceans TARA_R110002096 (sample SAMEA4397295) | marine metagenome | biome: Polar Biome; feature: [DCM] deep chlorophyll maximum layer (ENVO:01000326); material: water (ENVO:00002006), including particulate matter (ENVO:01000060) such as... | depth 35 m
ATTCCGACTGAAGCAATTGGCGATGCCGAGGGGGCTTTAATCGGAACTCCAATGTATGTGGCCGCCCTTACAGCCGCCGGTATAATGGTATCTGTTGGAGGACCGCTCGCAGCAACAATTGCTGTTGTTGCTGCCGCGACTGGTGCCGGTGCCGTGCTGGGTAGCATTCTGGCTTCAATGGTTGGTAAACATCATGCGCATTATATGCAAGATCAACTCGATCATGGGGGATTGCTCCTTTGGGTTCATACTCGGGATGATAAACGTGAGAAGCGCGCCAAGGAGATATTATCAAAACATTCTGCCCATGACATTAATGTTCATAAAGTACTTGTAAAGGTCGACAAATGAGTGATCAGACGATTTCGGCTCTTGCAGAGGCGTTAGAAGACGAATACAAGGCCCGTGCTACATATAACAAAGTTATAGAAGCTTTCGGCCCCATCCGGCCCTTTATTAAAATCGTTGAAGCAGAAGGACGCCACGCTTCGGCCCTTATACGTCAATTCGAAAGATTAGGCATTCGGCCGCCTAAAGATACATGGGCGGGAAACGTAAAGGCTCCATCTAGTATTGTTGCGGCATGTGAAGCTGCTATTGAAGGCGAAATCGAAAATGCGGAGATGTATGACCGGCTTCTGGAAGTTGTCGATGATCCGATTGTCCGTGACGTTCTATTGAACTTGCAAGATGCGTCACAAAATCGTCATTTACCAGCATTTCGGAGATATCTAGACAACGCCGAGAGATAATATCTGTTAAAGTCGATTTAAGCGCCCACTTTGGGTGGTGGTCTCAACCGGTCGATGCAACACTTTACTCTAAAATAGGAATAGAGGGAGTGATTAATACGACTTATGAAAGCAGAATAAAACACAGCTCTGAACAGAAGAAAGAGATTTGTCGTACCTATTTGGTGGTTAATAGTAATTTTGAAATAAGTGGTGGTGATAAAAAATGGTAAAAATTATTTATTACCGTGACTTACTGGCGCACCCGGCGAGATTCGAACTCACGACCTCTGCCTTCGGAGGGCATCTCCTTGGTCGTAATTGATAAGTTTCGACGAATGACTGCTTTCGACCCAAAGCGGGTGGTCAATAATCGTCTACTTTGCTGCTCGGGCCGAAAACCGGAAAATGAAAATGCGTCTAAGGAAGTCCGTTCGAGGTTGCTTTAGTCACGGTCAAAGATTGATGACATTCTCAATCAGAAGCATCATATGAAAATTTGACTTCGTTCGTGTTCAAACAAACCTGTTTTACCTGACATATCGAAGCCGAGACTCTTAAACTCATCGTGGCGACCGAGCGCAAATAGAGAAGGAAACGAGGGAATGTTTTCGTATTAGAGCCGCTATTCGTCAGGTCCGTTTTATCAATAATAATGTTTGGTTATGCCATAGAAACAGGAGGGTTAATCTCCCTAATCTAGACTAGATGGAGCAAAATATTTTTTTATTATAAAGACTGAAATGTCTGATAAACTCTTATGAAGCACCCCTCCAACCTAGGTTCTTTCGATAGGCCTCAAGAAAAGCAGGATATTGCAGTCGACTGATTGGGATGATCGGAATATGATCCGTATCAAAGAGAACTTCTCCCGTTTCTCCCTTCTTCTTATGGCCCTGAATATGCAGCATATTGACAATATGGCTTCGGTGTACCTTTACAAAGCCAAAAGCCGCGAAGTCCTTATAAATTGTTGCAAGTGATCGCTCACAAAAGTGGGTCACCAGTGTGTGATCATCTGATCTTAGGTAGCCAACGTTGGTATAATGCCCGTCGGCCGAAATGAACACGATTTGATTTAGGGTGAGATATTGAATTTGTCCACCATGCTTCATTTCTAGATTTTTTACTTTTTGTATGTCGTATAAGGATGCAGGTTTTCCACTGCCTTCCCTTGATGTACCTGCCATCACCTGTGAAAGCGGTATAGTTTGCGCCATTTGATGGAGTACTTTTTCCTCACTGGGGACATCACGTTTGAAAGCCTGAGCCTTTGCTTTCGGCAATATCATCAGAATTAATGTATTTAAAACCAAAAAGGAAATCACCGATAGTACAATCGTCATCACCGTGGTGCTTAGGCCACTCGGGTTAAGCGACAAATTATCCAGATAGTAAAAGTTTGTGCCGAACATGGCGATATAGTGCATGCTGGAAATGCCGAGGCCAAGAAAGACAGCCGCTACCAAGTTATACTTATTCTGAAATGAGGATGTGTTTAAAATCCTCAAAGTAATATAGGAAAAAAAGATGCTTGAGGTCACAGCCAGAATGATCATCATTGGTGTATAACTAAGTCCACAAACAACACGGAGTGCTTCTACCCCCACATAATGCATGCAGGAAATTCCCAGTCCCATAAGGACGCTGCCGATGGTAGTTCCATATTTAGGGAATACTCCGGAGGTTGCTGTGTAAATTGCAAGACCAGTGATGGAAATAGCAATTAAGGCCGAAGTAAATGTTGGTATAAAAGAGTATACAACGGGCAACGGAAAGGTAAGCGCCAACATACCAAGAAAGTGCATAGACCAAACCGATAGGCCCATCACTGATGAAGCAAGCGCAAGACGTGTTTTATAAGAAAGAAAACGCGTGGCATCTGACTTGGTCAATATCAGAAGAGTCATATATGTACCGATGATTGCAAAGCTTATCGACAGAGCAACATATATTTGGTTGTAGTAGACCTCAATCAAGATTAATACCTCCTTTGTTCCCTACCGAAATCCCTGTGGTCTAATATTAAGAAATATTATCTTTTTCAAATATGAGACGCGTATATTTTTTTAGTTTTTCTAATTTTAAACTTTAAGGCAGGAGAGTCAATAAAACGCAACTGAAAAGCAAACTTCTATTCGTCATTCATTCAATATTTTCGTTTTCCATGAATTATAAGATGCATACAGGCGAAGCTGATTGAGCTTTTAAGTATGCACTGAAACAATCCATATTCAGTAATTTATGCCACTTATATAAGCTTCTGAGGAGGCAGTGGAAACTACTACTTTACCTAAAATAAAAAATGAATGGGAAAGTTTCATGATACCAGGAAAATATAACTACAAACGACCAGACACGAAGGCTGAAGCTCTGAATATGCTGGCTGAGTCAGGGGACGAGGCGAGACCACTGGCTGGCGGGCATAGCTTGATCCCGATGATGAAGTTGCGGATGGCTTCTCCTTCAGTATTAGTGGATATTGCCAAGCTAGATGAGCTTAGAGGCATTTCTATTAATAAAGATGATATAACTATCGGCGCTGCCACTACCCAGCACGAACTCATCAACAATGATGAGTTGTATACGGTTTGTCCGATCATTCGCGAAACATCATTGCTTATTGCCGATCCGCAAATACGTTATTGCGGTACAATAGGGGGTAATGTGGGTAATGGTGATCCAGGCAATGACTTACCGGGATTGATGCAGTGTCTTGATGCAACATACGTATTGGAAAACTCTAGTGGTAGACGCGAGGTCAAAGCACGTGATTATTATCAGGCGGCTTACTTTACGGCACTGGAAGTTGGTGAAATGATCACTGCTATCGAGTTTAAAGCTCCGGCTGAAGGGGTTGGTTATGCCTATACCAAACTAAAACGCAAAGTCGGTGACTATGCTACAGCCGCTGCTGCTGTCTTGCTGGGAATACAAAACGGCGAGGTTAAGTATGCATCAATTGCTATGACCAACGTGGCTGACACACCTCTCTATATTGAGGATGCAGCGAACAAAATTGTCGGCACTTCTTTAAGCGATGATGATATCGCGTCATGCGTTGCGGCGGCTGAGGCAAAAACTGCCCCAGTTTCGGATGCTCGAGGGAGTGCAGAATATCGTTCTAAAATGGCAGGAGTAATGCTTGAAAAGGCACTGCGCCTAGCAAAGGAGCGTGCAGGTGAAATGAAAAGCGAAGGAGGACTCTTCGGATGGCTAAAACGATAGTAAATTTAAATGTAAATGGCAATGATCACGAATTGTTGGTTGATGACCGGGAGTTGTTAATCCATACGTTACGTGAAAATCTTGAGGTGACAGGGCCGCATATTGGTTGTGAGACTTCACACTGTGGCGCTTGCACAGTTGATTTGGACGGTAAGTCAGTGAAATCCTGCACCTTGTTCACAGTGCAGGCAAATGGATCTGAAGTCCTTACCATTGAAGGCTTCGCCCAACCGGATGGGACTTTGCATGCGCTACAAAACGCATTCCGAAATGATCATGGACTGCAGTGTGGCTTTTGTACGCCGGGTATGATTACCCGCGCCTATCGCTTGCTGAAGGAAAATACAAACCCAACAGAAGAAGAAATTCGCTGGGGGATTTCTGGTAATTTATGTCGTTGTACAGGCTACCAAAATATCGTCAAGGCGATCCAGTCCGCAGCCGCGGAACTCAATCAAATGGAGGCAGCTGAATAATGAATCAAGAAGTTAAAGTCTCTTCTGAAGAGCGTACGGAAAAGCTGGAAGGTATCGGCTGTAAACGTAAAAGACAAGAAGATATTCGCTTTACTCAGGGTGCTGGTAACTTTGTGGATGATGTGAAAATGCCAGGCATGCTGTTTGGTGATTTTGTGAGAAGTCCATATGCCCATGCCCGTATCACGAAAATTGATAAAGAAAGCGCCTTGGCTGTTGATGGTGTTTTGGCCGTTATCACGGCCGAGGACCTAATTCCTTTAAACCTTCATTATATGCCGACACTGGCGGGTGATGTTCAGGCGGTTCTTGCCCACGAAAAGGTTCTGTTCCAAAATCAGGAAGTGGCCTTTATCGTCGCCAAAGACCGTTATGCAGCCGATGATGGTGTGGAAGCATTGGTTGTTGAATATGAAGAATTGGAACCACTTGTTGACCCCTTTAAGTCCATGGCAGACGATGCAGTTATCTTGCGTGAAGATATTCAAGATAAGACAGAAGGCGCGCATGGACCACGAGTTCATCCGAACCATATTTTCACATGGGATGCCGGTGATGAAGACGCAACTGCAAAAGCTTTTGAAAATGCTGATGTTGTAGTCAAGGAATATCTGGATCATCCGCGTGTACATCCATGTCCACTGGAAACCTGCGCTTCGGTAGCCCATATGGATAAGATTACAGGACAACTAACTCTTTATGGTACTTTCCAGGCACCACATGTGGTGCGTACGGTTGCAAGTCTGATTTCCGATATACCGGAACATAAAATCCGTGTGATAGCCCCTGACATTGGGGGTGGTTTTGGTAATAAAGTTGGGGTTTACCCTGGCTATGTTCTATCCATTGTTGCGACTATTGTAACAGGAAAGCCTGTGAAGTGGGTTGAAGACCGTATTGAAAACCTTTCTGCAACAGCATTTGCTAGGGATTACCATATTACGGCAGAACTTGCCGCGACCAAAGACGGGAAAATCCTTGGAATGCGTAGCAATGTTCTCGCAGATCACGGTGCGTTCGATGCCTGTGCGGATCCAAGTAAATATCCGGCAGGGCTATATCATATTTGTTCAGGATCATACGATATTCCGTCAGCCTATTGTAAGATCGATGGTGTTTATACTAACAAAGCACCGGGAGGGGTTTCCTACCGATGTTCGTTCCGCGTGACCGAAGCTGTTTATACCATCGAGCGGATGATGGATGTGTTGGCTCAAAAACTGGATATGGACCCGGTCGAACTTCGGATGAAAAATTTCATTCAACCTGAGCAGTTCCCATATACATCAGCTTTTGGTTGGGAATATGATAGCGGTGATTACCCGACAGCCATGAACAAAGCGCTGGAGGCTACCAATTATGATGGGCTCAGAGCTGAGCAGGCGCAGATGCTTGCAGATTATAAAGCGGGCAAGTCTTCCAAACTGTTGGGTATCGGTGTTTCATTCTTTACCGAGATTGTTGGTGCTGGCCCGTCAAAAAACTGTGACATCCTTGGAATAGGTATGTTCGACAGTTGTGAAATCCGTGTTCATCCAACTGGTGCAGCAATTGCTCGGCTAGGAACCAAGTCACAGGGACAGGGGCATGAAACAACTTATGCCCAGATCCTGGCAACAGAAACCGGGATTCCCGCAGATATGATCACCATTGAAGAGGGTGATACAGATACGGCCCCTTATGGACTTGGCACCTATGGCTCACGCTCAACACCTGTTGCTGGTGCTGCCTGCGCCCGTGCGGGACGCAAGATTAAGCAAAAAGCTCAAATGATAGCCTCCCACCTGCTGGAAGTTCATCATGATGATCTGGAATGGGATGTTGATGCTTTCCAAGTAAAAGGAAATCCTGAAATGCGCAAAACCATGAAAGAACTTTGCTGGGCGGCATACAACAATGTCCCAGAAGGTATGGAAATGGGACTTGAAGCCGTGGATTATTATGATCCTCCAAACTTTACGTTCCCTTATGGCGCTTACATTTGTGTAACAGAAATTGACACTACCACTGGTGAATCACATATCCGTAGTTTCTATGCTCTGGATGACTGTGGCACCCGCATTAATCCAATGATTATTGAGGGGCAGATACATGGTGGACTGACGGAAGCCTTTGCGGTGGCTATGGGCCAACTCATTGATTATGATGAGCAAGGCAACGTAATGGGTGCTAGTTTGATGGATTACTTTCTGCCGACGGCGGTTGAAACGCCCCATTGGACTACAGACTATACTGAAGTACCAAGTCCGCATCATCCTATAGGTGCCAAGGGCGTGGGTGAGAGCCCTCATGTCGGCGGTGTTCCAGCTTTTTCAAACGCTGTGAATGATGCTTTTAAAGCTCTTGGGGGCGTGCATACACATATGCCACATACTTCAGCGAGAGTTTGGCAATACGCCCAATCACTGGGAAGCGCTGAATAAATAATCATATTTGGCAAAGCACTGAGTTTAATGCAGTGCTTTGCCTCACTTAACTTATTCAAATAATTTTAGGGGCGATCTTTCACAATGACGACAAGAGAAGAATTTTATAAACTTTTGGAAAGAGGCGGATATGTTGGCGATGCCATCCTCTGCACCGCTCTGTCCATGGCGGATAAGTTAAACCGTCCGATCTTGTTGGAAGGCGAAGCGGGTGTTGGCAAAACATTTCTGGCTTCCGCATTAGCATCAACAATGAACAGAAAGCTCATTCGTTTGCAATGCTATGAAGGTATGGATGCGGCGCAGACACTCTATGAATGGAATTACCAAAAACAGATTATTACAATCGCACAATCTAAAGATAGTGAAAATAAACAATCCCCCGATTTGTTCAGCGAGGAATTTTTGCTTGAGCGACCTCTACTGGCAGCCATAAGACAGAATGAAGCACCCATTCTGCTTATTGATGAAATTGATCGCGCTGATGAAGAGTTCGAAGCTTTCCTACTGGAATTACTTTCTGAATATCAAATAAGCATTCCTGAAATGGGAGTTGTAAAAGCATCATCAATTCCACTGGTCATTCTCACTTCCAATAACACTCGGGAACTATCGGATGCGCTCCGTCGTCGGTGCCTTTACCACTATCTAGATTACCCTGATGTACCCACAGAGACCAAAATTATTCAGGCACAGGTCCCAGAATGCAGTGAAGAACTAGCGGGTAAAATCGCTGCTTTTATAAAAAATATCAGAATGGAAGATTTGAAGAAAACGCCTGGTATTGCTGAAACTTTAGACTGGGCAAGGGCTCTGGTCGGCTTAAATGTGAATGACTTGTTGGAAAGGCCAGAAGAAATCTACACCACCCTTCTTTGTATATTGAAAACCAAGGATGACAGAGACCAGATTCCGATTGAAATATATGAAAAACTGGCTGGGAGCATAAATTGATGCTTGAAGGACAAACTATTTCCCCAAATGCAGAGCCAGAAGGTCTCATGAACCGCCTGATCGGTTTTGGGCGTTTTCTGCGTCTTAACGGGTTTATGGCCACAACCGGGGATATTATTGACCTATCGGCAGTTATGGATGAATTCGTTCTTAAATCTTCCTTGCGATTTAAACAGCATTTGCAGGTAGTTTTTTGTAGCACGCATCATGAAGTTATCCGCTTTGAGGAATTGTTCAATGCTTTTTGGTTGGGACAGCATAGTAAAAAGAAACGAACTGAAACCCAGACAGCCTTAGCCAGGGAAAAGCAAATTGAAATAAGTCGTGATCAGGATACTCAAGGTAAGGGGGGGCTTGCCTTATACTACGAGGTCACAGGTCAAAAGAAAGCAAACATTGAAAATGATGATAACGAAAGTACCATGGCCGGCGCTTCAATTAGCGAACGCAGTACACTGATTGATTTTGACAAAACCAAAAATTCTATGGAACAGGACGCCTTATTGTTAATGTCTGAAAGACTGGGGCGCCAAATGCGGTACCGGCTTTCGCGTCGTTACAAACAATCACCAAAAGGGAAGAAAATCAATTTTCGGCGTACTTTTAGAACTAACATAAACACCGATGGTATTCCTTTTAAATTGGTAAAAAAGAAAACCAAAACACCTCCTATAAAGCTTGTGAATTTTATCGATGTTTCAGGTTCGATGGACAATTATTCATTGTTTTTTACCCGGTTTATGCATGCATTAACAGGTGGATTTCAGCATTCAGAATCCTTTCTTTTTCATACGCGTTTGGCACATATATCGACTGCATTGTCACAGTCCAACGCCATCAAAATGATGGAAAAACTGAAATTGATTAGTGGGGGCTGGTCAGGAGGCACTAGAATTGCCGATAGTTTGAAAATTTTTAATGACAAATTTGCCCGTAAATATGTTGATAGTAAAACCATCATCATCATCATGAGTGATGGTTATGACAGCTCTGGAACGACTTTGATGGCAGATCAGTTAAAACGATTAAAGTCTCGTTGCTATAAAGTGATATGGCTTAATCCCATGATGGGGAGGAAGGGTTACGAAGTGAAAACGGACGCCCTTAAATATAGCTTGCCTTATATTGATATTTTAGCCCCTGCTTATAATTTAAGAACCCTCTTGGAATTGGAGAAGACCCTTGTCAAAATCTAATTTACAATTGATGCCCTATACGAGCAACATCGAAGGCATCGAAGAATTCGAGAAAAAATGGAACGGATATGATCCGTTTGTCATCGCAACGATCGTCAGGACTAGTGGATCAACGGCCGCGCATCCTGGCGCTAAATCACTGGTTACTCTTAAAGGCGATATAATTGGCTTTACTGGCGGTGGGTGCTTAAAAAGAGCTATTATTGAAGCTTCTGAGCGAGCAATTCGGTTACAAAAACCCCAACTTATCCGTTCAATGCCAAAAGACCTGATCACTGATGAAGAAAAAAATAACAAAGACATAAGCATCTTTCCAAGCGGCTGTCCAAGCCGGGGTGTCGTGGAGGTATTTGTTGAACCGGTAGCAGCTAAAAAAACAGTTCTGGTTTATGGGGAAACAGAAACGTCTAAAGCTGTGCGTGAGCTTTGCGATTATATGAATTATGATTGCCAGTCAGCAGGTGAGATCGCTCAAAATGATCGCAGTGTTGCTGATAGCGATCAGGATGTTGAAACTATTGATAATCGTTTCATTGTGATAGCCACACAGGGGCGCGGTGACAAACAGGCCCTGACAAAGGCTTTAAACAGTAGTGCTGAACATATCTTTTTTGTTGCCAGCAAGCTTAAAGCCGACCATTGGCTTAAGGTTATGCGTGATCAGGGATTTTCGGATCAGGATATGAAACGTATTGTTTCTCCAGCCGGTCTGGACATCGGGGCACGTTATCCGAGGGAAATTGCAATGTCCATAATCGGGCAAATGATTGAGCTGGAAAACAAAGCCGACAAATAGGAATGGATATGTCATTAACAGTCAACAGTATTATTCTTGCTGCTGGACTTTCCCGAAGAATGGGGGAGGCGAATAAACTGACAATCGACGTAGATGGCCAGCCATTGGCACGACGCACAGTCTGCCAATATATGCCGCTAAGCCGAAGTGTGACGGTAGTTTTGGGATTTGATGCTGAGACAATAGAAAATATACTATCGGATTTAGGTGTTTCTTCTGTGATCAACCCTGATTATGAAAAAGGACGACAGTCTTCGTCGGCATATGGATTGCAAAATACAGATATTGATGGCGATGCGGTGCTGATCGGATTAGCCGATCAATATAATATTCGCACAGAAGATATAAATGAATTAATCGAGTATTACCGAAGCCAGTCAGAAGAAAAAATTATTATTCCAAAGGTTGGATCTGAGCGTGGCAACCCAATTCTTTTCCCGGCATCACTTGCCAGAAAAATGAAAGAGAATAAGAGGGCGCCCGCATGCCGAAAATTTATCGATGAAAACCCGGATAAAATCCTTTGGATGGAAACCGACAATCCTAGATTTCTGCAGGATCTTGACACACCGAATGATGTCAAGATGGCAGGACTAACCTTTAATTGAAGTGAAAGAAGAGCAAAATGAAAATAGAGGGTGAATATACAATTCCTTCGGATATTAATACTGTATGGGAAGCGCTAAATGACCCGGAAGTTCTGGCGGCAGCAATTCCCGGATGTGAAAGTTTGGAAAAAGATGGTGATAATGCATTTAAAGCCATCGTGACCACAAGAATTGGGCCCATAACAGCAAACTTCACCGGGGCAGTAGAACTACAGGACCTGAACCCCCCTTACGGATACACCCTTGTTGGGTCTGGTAATGCCGGTGGTATGGGCGGAGCCAAGGGTAGTGCAAAAGTAACCCTTGAAGAGATTGAGGACGGCACCAAATTATCATATGACGTCGATGCGCAGGTCGTCGGAAAAATTGCCCAGTTGGGTGGCCGACTTATTGAAAGTACAGCATCGGTTCTGGCTGGTGCCTTCTTTAAAAAGCTGATCTCTATTATCAATAAAGATCAGGGCTTAATTGAAGAAACCACTGGCGGTCCCAATAAAATTCTCATCTTTGGCATTGTTGCTGTCGTGATTATCGCCGCAGCCTATTTCTTAATGTCATAAAGGCCAAAAATGCGCGCATATCAGTTTATATTAGTTTTATTTCTAGCTCTAAGTCTATCGGGTGTTACCCATGCGCGCGCCTTGCCCATTGAAAATGTTGGTGACTTTGGTGATGAGGGAAACGCTTGGATCATAATATGTTCTGCATCCGGAATTTTATATCTGAATTTAGAAACGGGTGAAAAAAAAGCCCCTAATGTTCCGTTTAACCAGGATAGTACTATGGCGTGCCATGTCGCAATGACGCGTCGTCACAATGTTCTTTAGTAAAATCATTATTTTTATCTTGGAATAGTTATGAATTTTCAGGATGTGATGTGGTTATATTCCTGAATAATTTCACTAAGACTAGATATCGAGACCATAGATGCATCTCTTAAGGATGGTACGAGTCCGATCGGTCCGTGAATACGCTCTATGTCGTCTTCTGGAATGTTAATGGCGCGAAGCCGGTCACGGCGAATGGCATGGGTTTTCCGGCTGCCCAAGGCGCCTATGTAAAAGGCATTCTGTTCAAGAGCCGTTCTTAGCAATTCCAGTTCCCAGTCATGATCATGGAACATCAGGACAAAAGCGGTCCACTGGTCATCATGTATGTCCGGCAATTGTTCTGGTGTGATCAGTAAGTCTGTCCTTAAAGCACCATATTCTTCAGCCTGCGTCAGAAAGACCTGCTTTGGACATTGGATAATCACATCAAAACCGCTGGCTATGGCTATCCTTGACAGTGCTATCATTTCTGCACCTACCCCAGCAATACGCAATTGCAGCTTGGGTCTTATATAGATTCGATATTGATTATGCGAGGCACCGTCATTTAACCAGTCTGATGATGTAAAGACATTTTTTGTTTCAAGTGATATTTCACCGTTCATAAGGAGGTATAAATTTAGATCGCGTCGTTGTTCCAATGCAGTCTTAGCATTTTCCAGAATTATTCTATCTGGATTGGGTAAAATAAATAAATCAATGGCACCACCACATGGCAATTTAAGATCTTTAAAATCTGACCCAGCGCCAAAACGAATTTCTGAGACCATCCCTGATTTTATCGCCTGTATCGACTGAAAGATTAGATTGCTGTCAACACAACCATTGGAAATGTGGCCAGCGATAACACCGTCGGAGGAAACGCCGACGATAGCACCCGAAGATCTCACAGAACCACCCATTGTGTTAGTGACAGCAACAAGAGCTACCTGTTGCCCGGCGTCTATTTTTTTTATGAGAAAGTCAAGTATGTCCAGTGGATGGTCATAATTCTTGGTAGTATCAATAATATTCATAACGGATATATTTCTTAATTTGGTTTGCGTTTCATTATAAACACTAATTCTGAAGAAATATATCCGTTATTGATGTGACTGGGGCACGGAAAAATTATTAAGCATCGATTAAGATGTTAACTCCGCTCATCTGCAGTATATGAGATAAAATTCACTAAATATGATTCCCAACAGTATAGGCATTAATTTTTGGTAGCTATGTGGTAGCTATAGTAATTAAGGGCTAAGAGGAAAAGTTATAATTTTAATAAATATAGTAATATCAGCACCCTACTGGCGCACCCGACAGGATGAAAAAGAGAACTGGGTTCTATTGGTTTCTCTATTCAAACAATAATGATCATGAATTTAGGAACTTGAAATGTTACCATTTAAGTTTGCGAAACATAAAGTTTGCGTCGGGTTAGTGAGTGTCTGCTTTCGACCCAAAGCGGACTCTCAAGAATGTAACAGGGCGTTTGAATATTGACCGCATCAATCCATTTTGAGGATTAAATAAGGGATTTATAAATTGGGGAATGGGAAAGGATGGTTGATAAAGATTTTAATCTCGGTATTTTTTTATTTCTAGATAACTGAAGAAAGTGAAAAACTCGTACTGATGTCAAGAATCCCAGGCATTTTGGCAAGGTCTTTCCAGATTTCTTTTATTCTCTCTTGAGACGCCGCTTTAATATGGACAATGATATCTAAATTACCACTGACAACATGACAGGTTTTTACTTCTGATATATTCTTGATAGCCGTTGTGACATCTGCTCCGCGCATTCTGTCCTTACGAGTAATGAACATATAGGCGGATATACTATTCAGCTGTACGGCTTCGTTACCGATTGTTATCGTATAACCTGTAATAACTTGATCTCTTTCCAATCGATCTATCCGTTGTCTGACGGCATTACGAGACAATGAAACACGATGAGCGATTTTTGCGATAGGTAACCGTGAATTTTCTTCAAGTTCTTTTAATATTTTTTGATCAATTTCGTCTAAAGCCATCTAATGGTCCTTTGAAAGTATGGGTGATTATGAAAGGTTTTTAAAATAAATCAATCAAATTTAATCGTATAAGTCATCCGCTATTAAGCTCATCATGTCATAATGCCAAGTCACATGACTTTTTGACATACAACCATACCATTATTGGCCGATTTGGCGTATCGCCACTGACAATATTTTGCAATATGATCTCCTTAATTGAAACAGTAATAAGGAATATAATGATGCATTATGGTTTAGCTTTAATAGGTTTTGGCGGTGTTAACAGAGGACTTGTTGAAGTCCTTCTTCTTAAGAAACAGCTCTTAAAACAACAATTTGACCTTGAATTATCAATCGTCAGTGTCTCCGATATATATCTTGGATATGCTCATGATGAAGATGGGTTGGATCTTGAGGTTTTAATGAAATTGCCTTCAGAAAAAGGTGTACTTTCCTCATTGACGAATGGAACGGCCGAGGCTGATAACAACGCCGCAATTTGTGCTAAGTCTGCAGATATTATTGTAGAAGCGACCTATACCAATCCTAATGATGGTGAACCGGCTGTTTCTCATTGCCGCACGGCGATAAGTCATAACAAACATATCGTCACAACCAACAAAGGCCCTGTTGCACTTTTTGGCAACGAGCTTCGTGATCTTGCGAAAACTCAAAATACATGCTTTGAATTTGAAGGCACTGTGATGAGTGGCACTCCGGTACTTGGATTTGTAACAAAAAATCTTCAGGGCTGCACCATTAACGGATTTCGCGGCATCTTAAACGGTACAGCGAATTACGTATTGCAACAAGTTGAAGGCGGAAAAAGTATGGATGACGCCATTAAAATAGCCCAAGAGTTAGGATATGCAGAAGCAGACCCGACTGCGGACATCGAAGGTTTTGATGTAATGTTAAAAGTCGTGATCCTCGCCAATCAGGTACTTGGTGCCAATCTCAAAGCGACAGATATCATCCGCGAAGGTATTGTTAATATTTCAGAAGAAAAAATTCGTTCCGCAAAGAAAGAAGGAAAGCATTGGAAACTTATCGGCCAAGCATCAAGAAACGAAGACGGTTCAATATCAGCATCTGTAAGTCCACAATGCCTGCCTGTTGAAGACACTCTCGCGAGCGTGTCCGGCCCGATTAATGCCATTACCTTTGATGCCGACTTAATAGGTACGGTTATGGTTTCTGGTGCAGGCGCAGGTCGCATTGAAACAGCTTATGCACTTTTAGCCGATATCTTGAATATCCATGAAACGATGAAATCTAAGTAATTTTTAAAGGAATATATGATGTTAATGTATGGCAAAACTCTTACTACGGAAAAACAAATAGCCGTAAAAAATCCTTATACAGGTGAAATTATTGATTGTGTTTCTCATGCGACAAGGAAAGACGTTGTTACAGCAGGTGAAATGGCAGAACAAGGTTGGTTAAAAACTAGAAAATTATCACGATTTCAACGTTCAACTATCCTTTTAAAAGCAGCATCGATTGTTAAAGATCGACGCATTGATTTTGCAAAACTGATCGTAACGGAAGCCGGGAAGACCATCACGCAAGCTTACAAAGAAGTGGATAGATGTATCAATACATTGACACTCTCTGCTGAGGAGGCGAAACGTCAAAATGGAGAAACTATTCCATTTGATAGTTACGAAGGATCAGAAAGCAGACAGGGCTATTTCACTAAGGAACCTTTGGGCATAATTGCCGCGATTACGCCCTTTAATGATCCGTTAAACTTGGTGGCTCATAAAATCGGCCCAGCGATCGCATGTGGGAATAGTATTCTTTTAAAACCGTCCGAACTCGCGCCACTGTCTGCAATTAAATTGTGTAAAGTCATGCTGGAAGCAGGCTACCCTCAAGACGCCTTGGGCGTTCTAACAGGGGATGCTGAAACGGGAAGTGCTCTTGTTAGCCTTCCTAAAGTAAGAATGGTATCCTTTACGGGTGGCGTTACAACTGGGGAAGCCATTATCAAGACGGCAGGCTTAAAGAAATATGCCATGGATTTAGGGGGTAATGCTCCCGTCATCGTGCTTGCGGATTGCGATATGACTTTGGCTGTTGAAGCTTGTGTTTCCGGTTCTTTCTGGGCGGCAGGACAAAATTGTATTGGTTCTCAACGCTTGCTTATAGAAAAAAGAATTTATGACGACTTTAAAGATGAATTCATAAAGCAGACTAATGAAATGGTCGTTGGTGATCCTATGAATGAGGCCACAGATATGGGGCCAATGATTTCTGAGGATGCTGCAATTAGAGCACAGTCATGGGCCAATGAAGCTATCGCAGAAGGCGCTAACCTTCTTTACGGTAATGAACGGGATAAATCCTTATACGGTCCAACGGTACTTGATAATGTAGCGTTGAATTCCAAAGTGCTTTGTAATGAAGTGTTTGCTCCTATCGTTAATTTGGTGCCAGTTGAAAATATGAACGAAGCCATCGAGATCGCAAACCGTCCTGAATATAGTCTTCATGCGGGCATTTTTACCAAGGACCTTGAGCGCGCCTTATCTGCGGCAGATGAAATTGAAGCCAGCGGCATAATGATTAATGATAGTTCTGATTACCGTTTTGATGCCATGCCATTTGGCGGATACAAATATGGCGGCTTAGGTCGAGAGGGGGTACGCTTTTCTATGGATGAAATGTCACAGACTAAAGTTATTTGTTTCAATCGAGGCTGATTTTAATTTGAGTTGGAGATATTAGTTTAAAATGACTGGATAATGTTATGAAATTCATTAAGGTTTCATAAAAGGGAGCTATCAAAATGACTAACAAAAAAAACGCAATAAGCCGCAGAGCTATTTTAAAATCAATTCCAGCAGGAGCCGCAGCAACGCTTGCCGTCGCAGGAAAATCAAGCATAGCTAATGCTCAAGAAGCAACAAAAGTTATTTATAAGCATGGTGTTGCCAGCGGCGACCCATTACAAGACCGGGTTATTATTTGGACACGGGTTACACCTGACATGAATAATCACAATGGTATTGTTCATATTAACTGGGAAGTAGCAACTGACAAAGAGTTCTCCAATGTGGTGAGTAGAGGTCATATCCACACAGGGCAAGGCAGTGATTATACAGCCAAAGCCGATGCAACAGGGCTTGAGTCTGGGCAAGATTACTTTTACCGCTTTAAAGTTCGCGATCAAATTTCTCCGATTGGAGAAACCCGCACTTTAAATGAGAGAGGAATGAAACAGGTTCGCCTTGCTATCGTTTCCTGTTCCAATTATCCATTTGGATATTTTAATGCCTATAAAGCGCTTTGTGATAATGGTCAGTTTGACGCGGTTCTCCATCTTGGTGATTATATTTATGATTATCAAGTTGGGGAATACCAATCACCAAATGCAGAGAAAATGGGTCGCCTTGTTGATCCTCCCCATGAAATTGTAACACTTTCTGATTATAGAACACGCTACGCCCAATATAGAACTGACGAAGACCTTCAAGAAATTCACAGACGTTATCCTTTCATCTGTGCATGGGATGATCATGAGTTTGCCAATGATGCTTATTCTACGGGCGCTCAAAACCATAATGCCGGTGAAGGTGATTGGCACACCCGCCGGGCATCAGCAACTCAGGCTTATTTCGAATGGTTACCCATACGCGAACAACAAATGTTTGTCAGTTATCGTTCTTTTGAATTTGGTGATTTGGCAACGCTTGCGATGCTTGATACACGTGTCATAGGACGCGAACGAGGATTAACCTACAAAGAAGATGTTGACTGGCTGAGAACCGCAGTTGATAATGGTTTGGGCGGTAAAACCACCGTTCCTGTTGCTTATGATGTTATGGGAAATGAAGTCACGGATGCAAAAATATTGCGCGACCTTACAGAAGATACTCTTCCAAAAGGGTGGAAATACCGCAAGGATTATGAAGCGTTTCATACACGTCTAAAAACTGAAGAACGATCCATGCTTGGTGCACCACAAGAAAAATGGCTTAAAGCAACATTAAAAAAATCCAAAAAAGCAAATGTGCCGTGGCAAATTCTTGGCCAACAGGTCATTATGAGCTATCAAGAAAGGCCGCCTGTTTCATCGGTTTACACGGACAAAGAAATAGCCGCTTCGAGTGACGCGGACAAAGCCAGCTGGAAAAAGTATGACGATCTTGGTTTTCAATATAATCCTGATGCTTGGGACGGTTATCAACCTGCTAGAAAGCGTGTATTAGATATGCTTGAAGCACATACTCATAATTCTGTTGTCCTTGCGGGAGATACACATTGTGCGTGGGCACATTCGTTATGCCATGAAATGGGTGGCAAACATTATGGCGCCGAATTCGCCGTACAAGGTATTACCTCTCCTGGTTATGGAGATAGCGCCATGCACGCGGAGGAATTAGCTAAAAAATATCGCGACATGAATGACCATATGGCTTTTTCCAGCCTCAGTGGACGGGGGTATATGACGGTGACCTTTACCGAAAAACACTCCACCGCCGACTGGTATGTTGTTTCAGACATTGAAAGCAAAGATTTTACCGTAAGCCACAGAAAATCATTGCGCTTTAACGCTGGTGATGGTTATGACGGAAAAATTACGCTAGAAGATTTGTCTTCATCTTGAGTGTCCGCTTTGGGTCGGAAGCGGTCATTCGACCTATTTATTGATTTTAGCAATTATAGCACCCTCTGAGTGGCTACTAACGGCCCAAAGCAGACATTCACGATATGTGTTTTTGTAATAACCCTTAAAATGGTTTAAGGTTTTTAATAGATATTTTTAAACACACGGAAAGGGAACTTAATAATGAATAAAGACATTTCAAGAAGAGACTGGTTAAAGGGAAGCTCTGCAGTTGCAATTGCGATGATTGCGGGTAGTCGAGCAAACGCTCAAGATATGACTGTTCCTGGTTTCATGCCATCGAAAGATACTCCATTAAGACTAAGTTCAAACGAAAACCCATATGGCGTTTCCCAAGCAGCGCGTGAGGCTATTATGGAAGCTCTAGAGCATAGTCACCTTTATAGCAGTCGTCGAGAGGGAGAAAGTAAACTAGCAGCTCTGTTGGCAAAGATAGAAGGAGTGGGTATTAAAAATATTGCCTTTTCTGGCGGTTCTGGGGAAATTCTGAAAACATTAGGATTGATTACAGCGGTGGAAGGCGGTTCAGTATTGACTGCTGATCCGACGTATCATGGATTAACCAGATATGCCATTAATAGAAATGTTGAAATAAAACGTGTCCCCGTCGATGATACGATGACAATCGACCTCGATTTATTTAGAGAAGCCTATACTGACGACGTTAGTATCATATATTTGGTTAACCCCAACAATCCGCTCCCTACGATAATGGAAAAAAATAAATTAAGAGATTTCTGCATTGAGATGTCAAAGAAATGCTTGGTCTTTATCGACGAAGCCTACCATGAGTTTGTCGATAACCCTGATTATGCGACGATGGTGCCACTAACCGCCACACATGAAAACATCGTTGTAGCGCGAACAGCTTCTAAAATTCACGGATTTGCCGGTATTCGTCTCGGGGTTGCTTATGGTTCGGAAATGTGGATAGAAAAAATCAATGAGTACATAACTGGATCAACTAATCAATTGGCATGTAGTGGTGCGTTAGCAAGTTATCGGGACACAGATACACAAAAATTTGTTCTTCAAAAAAATCGGGAAAGCAAAGAAATAGTTTACAATCTGTTTGATAAGCACAATGTAAGGTATATGAAATCCAATACAAACTTCATATTCTTTGAGACTGGTATTGATGTAAACGAGGTTAGAGAAAGGTTTCAAAAACATGGCATACTTGTGGGACGCCAGTTCCCACCTTATCTCACTTGGTGTCGTGTAAGTATGGGCAAGCCAGAGGATATGGAATATTTCGCACAAATCTATGAAAAAGAGTTTGTCTCTTAGTTTGGCTGATCTGAAGCCAATTTATATCCGCTCTGAATGTCTGCTTTTGGCCGAAAGCAGACACTCGAATACTCCCCCTTTCCAGCGCATAATTTGCATTAATTGCTTTTTGAGTTTATTTTATTAATACTTAAATCAATAATTATAGAGGAGGGCAAAATGACGACATCTTTATTTGACCGCTTGGGCGGTGAAGAAAATATTAAGAAAATTTCTAATGACCTTGTTGAGCTACATTTAATAAATCCATTGTTTAAGTCTAGGTTTATAGACAGTGACGCATCTGCGCTTAAAAAAGCTGTTGCCGATTTTTTTGTTATGGGATCAGGTGGACCAAATAATTATGAGGGTAAAGATATGCTCAGCGCTCATAAAGGTATGAATATTAGTGATAATGAGTATATGGCTGCTGTAGATGATGTAATGAGTGCGTTAAGTCAAAACGGCATTGGTGATGCGGAAAAGGCCGAAGTTTTATACATTTTTTATAGTTTGAGACCAGAAGTAGTAGGCGTTTAACAAGCGTATGTATGGAAAGTATCTATACTATTGAGATATAAGTTTACATCTTCTTTTGGCCTAATTCAGATATTCGAAGAAAGTTGGTTTAGAATATTGGGTGTATATGAAATACCATCGGATCACCTTTGGTAAACTAGGATAGAAACATGAAAGATGGTAAAATGGAGTTTGATCCAGTCCAATATAAAAAAACTACACGACAACAGTGGGAGACTGCTGCTGAGGCATGGGATAGATGGGGGCCGCTTTTATCAGAATGGCTTGGGCCAGTTACTGAAAAGATGCTCGACATGGTTGGTGTTGGAGACGGTAGTCGTGTCCTTGATGTAGCTGCTGGTGCTGGTGAGCAAACTATTGTGGCTGCTCGCCGCGTAGGAGAAACAGGGCACGTGCTTGCCACGGATATTTCGCCCTCAATACTTGAGTACGCCGCGGCTATGGCTCAGAACGCTAATTTAAATAATGTGAGTGTTCGTGAATTAGATGGTGAATCCCTTACTGATTTGAAAGCTAATCATTATGATGCGGTGATTTCTCGTGTTGGGCTGATTTATTTTCCAGACCAACAAAAAGCACTGAAAGGAATGAAACATGTCCTCAAAGAGAATGGGAAGGTCGGTGCGATTGTTTATTCAACTGCCGATAAGAATGAGTTTTTTTCAGGTCCAGTTTCTATTATTCGACGAAGAGCAAAGCTTCCACCTCCATTGCCGGGGCAACCAGGGCCATTTAGCCTAGGAGGTGAAGGAGTACTCGAAAAAGCCTTTACTGATGCAGGATTTAGAGATGTAAAGACCGAAGTAATTCAAGCACCTGTTCAACTTAAAACAGCTGCAGAATGCCTTCAATTTGAAAAAGAGTCTTTTGGAGCATTGCACCAAATGTTGACTGGTTTAACTGCTCAAGAGCAATTGGAGGCATGGAATGAGGTTGGTGAGAAACTTTCTGAGTTTGAACACGGTGGCCGCTTTGTTGGTCCTTGCGAGTTTGTATTAGCTGTAGGGACTAAATAAAATTATCAATTCAATGAAATCAATAGGGTGTTAGATATTGATTTGGGCATCTTTTATGATGAAGCACTTCAACATTCCTATATTGTATTAAAGACCGAATTTGAATGTCTGCTTTCGGCCAGAAGCATACGCTCAATTTGTCAGACGTATTGGAGGTTTATGCGAGATTATTATACCCAGCCGAGCTCATTCAGCGCCCACGGAGCATTCCAAATTTTTGTCATCTGTTCTACTAAGCCCTCATCGTTCATTTTAAGAGCATAAACATACTGACTTTTTGTTGTTTTTCCCGTTGGAGGAACAGGACCACCATCACTTGAATGCTGGCCTGTGAAGGTGCCAAAGAAAAGCGCGGTGTTAGTTTCATCGTCAAATGATGATGCGTCGATAATATAGCTGCAACCCGCTAAAGGCCCTTTCCCAAGACCTGCCATCCACTCACAATATTGTTCTACCGTTTCTATTTCCACTAATGGCTCACATTGCGCTGTGAATTTCGCTCCACTGGCTACATACTTACTACATCCGTCCCAACCTTCAAGTCCTTCACATGCATGAAAGAATGCAGTTGCATTTTTATATTTTGTCATATTCTTCTCCTCTTTGTTTTAAATTTACACCTTTTCAGTTGTCTGAGACTAAATTAATAAATTAGATGTGTCAAAATAGCTTTAGGCGAATGTCCGCTTTGGGTCGAAAGCGGTTATTCGTTAGCAACAAACCTCCAAACATAATTAGGTTAAGAAAAATAGCTATATATCGGGAAAAACTACTTCACGCTGTTGTTCAGAATCACTGACGACATTTGTGGTAGCTATTTGGTAGCTAATAATATTTTGAAGTTAAGTGGTGATGATAAAATCTAATAAAAACTATACATTATAGTGACTTACTGGCGCACCCGGCGAGATTCGAACTCACGACCTCTGCCTTCGGAGGGCAGCGCTCTATCCAGCTGAGCTACGGGTGCGCGTTTAAGATGAGGGCGCAGACTACTTAATCTTGCAGGTAAAGGCAATGGCTTTAAACATAAAAAACCCCCGCTCTTTCGAGCGAGGGTGATTTGCAAAATTAATGACCTAATTATAGGTCGTCAGCATGTCCTTCTAGGTAGCTTGCAACACCATCGGCATTAGGTGTCATGCCGTCATCGCCCTTGTTCCATCCTGCTGGACAAACTTCGCCGTGTTCTTCGGTAAATTGAAGAGCTTCAACCATACGCAGGCTTTCATCAACATTACGGCCGAGCGGCAAATCGTTGATCACATAATGACGAATATTTCCGGCTTTATCAATCAGGAATGACCCGCGTAGTGCGACACCGGCGCCTTCGATCAATACACCATAATCTGTTGAGATTGATTTGGTCAGATCAGCGACAAGTGGGAAGTTGATGCTGCCAATGCCGCCTTTTTCGACGGCCGTATTGCGCCATGCATAGTGAGAAAATTGGCTATCAACACTGACGCCGACCACTTTACAGCCAAGTTCTTTGAATTTATCCATGCGGTTTGAAAAAGCGATAATTTCAGAGGGGCAAACAAACGTAAAATCAAGTGGATAGAAAAATACAAGGCCGTAATCACCGTCAAGGTAATCATGAAGGCTCAATTCTTTGATCTGATCGTCTTCCATGACCGCTTGGGCCGTGAAATCGGGGGCTTTTTGGTTGATGAGGGACATTTAACTTCTCCATTTATTTCATTTTTTGATGGCGTTTTTCGAATTTAGAATGATTATAAAATAAGGTTCTTGGTAAGCTTAAGTCAAGAGCATTATTGTTATTTGAAGGTAATAATTGTAATTATAAAATATGGAAAAAAATAGTCCAATAAATAACAACAAATATTTGCCAAAAACCGGTTCTATAAATTATATAACTGTTTTGGATGGGACGCGGCTTCGTTGGGGTTTTTTCCCGGCAATGGGTGAAAAAAAAGCAACAATATTACTGGTGAGTGGTCACCGGGAATTTATTGAAAAGCAAACAGAGTTTATTGAGGATTTACAGAATCTAGGTTTTGACGTTTATGCTTATGATCATAGAGGGCAGGGTGGATCTGACCGTAAATTGGATAACAAAATTAAGAGCCATAATCCAGAATTTGGGCTCATCGTTGAGGATATGCATGAAGTTGTCATGCAGCTGATTAATCCAGATATGCTTACCGAACCACTGTACCTGTGTGCCCATTCCATGGGTGCGCAGTTTGCGATGCGCTATTTGCATGACCATCCCAGTGTGTTTGAGCGCGCAGTTTTAATGGTACCCTTTACCAATTTTAATATTGGCAGCGGTATATTCACCTTTTTTACCAAGCTTTATGCACATTTAGCCAATTTAATTGGGTTTTCAGAATATTTTGCCCCCGGACAGGCACATCATAGGGGGATGATTAAACATGATCAGGCCTTTAGCTGCCTGACGCATGATCGGACACGATATGCTTGGTCTCAGCACGCTCTGGACGAAAAACCCGAGCTTTTTATCGGAGGGGTTACATTTGGCTGGCTTAAGGGGGTGATGAAAAGTATGAAACTTCTACAAACGCCGGGCTATGTGGATGCTATTGATACACCACTTTTAGTGTTGCTGGCGGATGAAGAGTATGTGGTTGACAATGAAATGACCATCAAACTTGTGGGAAGGATGAAAAACGCCCGTTATGAAACGATAAAGGGCGCAAGACACGAATTATACCGCGAAGCCGACGAGTTTCGTGATCAAGTGCTAGAGAAAATTACCGCTTTTTTACTTGGAAACTAGCTATAGAGAATGTCATCGGTGCGGTTATCCAAGGTTATAAGTGTTTCGAAATATTCAATATGAGGAATAGCACCGAATTTTTTCACGAAATACACTTCCCACTCTGGTGTAAAATAAGCTTCGGCATGTGCTCTTGATTCCCAAAGATATACAGAAAGACCTTCGCCAGTTTCAGTATCAAAACAAAACTGCTTGCTATGTAGATGAGGCATGCCTCTAAATGTTTCGTTGGCAGACTTCTCCATCATTTTCAAAATTTGTTCGCGTGTATATTTTTCATCGGTTTTATATTTTATCAGTACAGTTGCCATCTGGCTTTTTGCTTTCTAAATATTCTAAATTGTCGTATTAAGCAATCCGATAACTTGTTGGTGGAGGCGTTCGTCACCGCAAGCTACGACCTGACCGCCCGCTGTGATCGGGTTGCCTTGCCAGTTGGTGACTTTGCCACCGGCGCCTTCAATAATAGGGATAAGTGCCTGTATATCATGGGGCTCAAGACCACTTTCAACCACCACATCAATGAACCCTGCTGCGACCATGGCGTAAGCATAACAGTCGTAACCATTTCGCATGGTTTTCGCGCCAGCAGCGACGCGGAAGAATTTATCCTGTTCTTCTTCACCACTAAAAAGCTGCAATGGATCGGTGGTTGATATGGTTGCTTCGAAAATGGTTTCACAGGGGCGGGTTTTTATCTGATTGCCATTAAATAATGTACCCGCGGCGGTGCCGATATACCGTTCCTTAAGATAGGGTTGGTCAAGCATGCCAACGATCGTTTTCCCATTGAGCTGGAGTGCGATAAGGGTGCCCCAGGTGGGAATACCTGTAATGTAAGCGCGAGTGCCATCTATGGGATCTATAATCCAGGTGTATTCACTGTTTTTTTGCTCATCGGCTTGCTCTTCACCCATAATATTGTGGTCCGGGAAACGAGTGCGGATCAGTTCACGAATGACTTTTTCTGTGTTTTGATCGGCGATCGTCACGGGATCGAAGCTTGTGCCAAGCTTTGGTCCTTTGTTATTCACGTCGATATGTTTTTTGAAATATTTAAGGCTAACACCAGCAGCGGCGTTTGCAAGCTCATGCATGAAGTCAGTATAAGGCTTTAAATCTTCGCTGATGATCATTTCCAATATCCCTGAAGGCTATTCAACTGTTTCAAGGATTTTAGGGAAATTGTCAAGCGGTGATGAATGCTATTTATTCTGTTCCGATACGAGGATCGCCGGTCCGGCTTGTTCCAAAGCTTCTGTTAAGAACTTGGGTGCTATCCTCTGCAAGCTTGATTGATTCGGCAAGCATCGAGAGAATTTTGATGTTATTATCAAGCACATGGTTCGCTTCTGGCCTGCTATCATCCATAATTTTTGTCGCACGATAAATAATATCATTGCGGATTTTACGAAGGACGTCCTCAAGTTTGTGGCCATCTGGATTTTGATCCGATGATAGAAAATGTGTCATTTTTTCTCTCTTTCACTAATAAACTATTGAATTGAGTATAGACGTCGTTGGTTAATGATAGGTAAAGGATCGGTGATGACTTTCATTCTATGCTGGTTTATGGCGGGGCATCATGTATTAGCCCCGTTTTTATTGATTAGATCAGCTTATACAATTGAAGTGTACGACGTTCTTTGCTCAAGCTCTGTTTTGATCTGATTTTGACTCCCTGTTGAGATTACAGTTAGTACAAGCATCCCGACAATTACAAAACCTGATACGATACGGCGATTTTTAATTTTTTGATTTTTTGAAACTGAATTGGAATTTTTACTAACAAGGCCCATGAAGCCATTTTGATCGATCGCATTTGTATATAAGTTAAACATTTTATTTTCCTTTTAAATTGAGTGTTTCAGCGTACTGGTGTAGTAGTTATATAGAACACTAAAGCTCAATGAGTCAATAAAAAATGAGAAAATATCTAAATTAATATATATAAATCAATAAAAACAATCAGTTAAGAGGGAGTTATATATTTGATATTTATGGTATGAGTATGATTAAAAGCCGCTTATAGCCGGATTCTGGGTGTTTTAATTTGGCAAATAGAATCAAATAAAACACCCAAAGGTTTGAAATGTTAGAGGTAAAAAAGATAAATCACCGGCGTTATGATGCTTGAGTGCGGTTTATGTTTTCTGCAAAGCTGTGTTCATTTTGTCTAATGCCAGAGTGAGCTGTTCACGTGGGACGGCAATATTCATGCGCAAAAATCCTTCGCTACCGGGGCCGTAGGCGTGCCCCGCATTTATCTGAACACCGGAATTTTCAATCAGCCATTCCCTTATGACAACGCCTTCATCTACGAAACTATTGTTGCCTTGTGCTTCCCATTTGGTTTTAAGGCTGTCTATATGAGCGGGGGTGGCAATTTTTCTCGCAAGTTCATTGCAATCGAGCCATGCTAGATATGTAGCGTCTGGTTTATTTACTCTAATACCTGGCATTGATCCGGGGCGGTTTACAAAATTAACGAGATAATCAAAATTTTCATTGATGTAGGATTTTAGGCCATCTACCCAAGCGGCTCCTTCGCGGTAGGCTGCCTGCGCGGCAACGACACCAAAAGTATTAATTTCTACATCGAGACCGCCTTTTTTCACGACCGCCTCCATAAGATTATTGTTTGAAGTATAAAAATAGGCTGTCTTCAAACTGGGCTGACTGAATGTTTTGCTGACGGATTTTAACGTAATACTGGAGCGCGCATATTCTTCGCCGAGCGATGAATAGGGAGTATATTGCGCGCCTTTATTGAGAATATCACAATGAATTTCATCGGCGAGCACAAGGATGTTGTGTTTTAGGCAAATATCACCCAAGGCCTTCAATTCTTCCTCTGTCCAACAATTTCCGGTTGGATTGTTTGGATTACACAATATTAAACATTTGGTTTCATCATCAATTCGACGTTCAAGGTCAGCAAGGTCCATATACCATTTGTCGCTATCCTGTTTAAGAGGATTGATGTCCACGCGCATGCCAGCTTCTTTTATTGCCGATGGAAAACCACTGTAAGTTGGTGTTTGTATGAGTACTTTGCTGTCAGACGGAAGTAGGCCACGAAGGGCGGCGATAATCGTTGGTTTTATCGCCGCAGCATCACCGATCCATGATCTTTTTAGGTCAACTCCATATCGTTCCCGGTTCCAGTCAATAATCGTTTGGTAGTAGCTGTCTGGAACTGTTTCATAGCCGTAATTTTCATTGGTTGCCCGTTTTAGGATAGCTGTAGTACTGGGTGGAAACTGAAGGAAATCTGTATCGGCAATGCCCATTGGTACGATTATTTTATTTTTGCCGTAACGTTTAATCATCGCGTCCCATTTTATGCTGTTTACACCAATTCGGCTGTAAACCCTGTCAAAACTATATGTATCTTCGCCTAATGGATGGATTGAAGTCTGGGATTGTCCGTTAGCAAATGCCAACTGTGGTGTGGCACCGATGGCTGTTGCAGCTATACCTGCGGTTTTTAGAAAATTGCGGCGGTTAGGGGTATGTTTATTTGTCATTTTATTTTCCTGTCTGGTGTGTGAAATTCGAAATGGTTACTGCTCACGCGTTTCGGTATTGATTTGTGTTTTGTTCAGTTGCACTTTGCGTGCGCTCTATATCGAAATTCGTTGTCAACCAAGATGAGCTGCTCAAGTAAATTGCATTTTTGCAATTTCATCATTGGTATGCTATAAAACAAAATAGATGAATATCTATATAGAAAAAAGGCAATATAGTAATAAATGAATATAGAGTCAACCACTTTAATTCTGAAGGCACTCGGCAATGAAAAAAGATTGCAGATTATGTCGTGGCTACTTGACCCAACCAAATATTTTCCGCCACAGCAAGATGGAGATTTGATTGAAGATGGTGTTTGCGTTGGATTTATTACCGATAAGGTCGGCCTAAGACAGCCAACAGTAACATCGCATATGAAAATATTAGAGGCGGCAGGACTGGTGTCACAGAAAAAAATAAAAAACTGGGTTTTTTACAAGCCCAACCGGGAACTGGTTTCTAACGTATTCAGTGGATTTGCAGAGCTATCAGACTTGAAAAGCTGATAGATAATAAAAGTCCGCCCAGTGAGATGAGGGTCTTTTATTGACCGGTTTATGATAATCTCTATTTGCTCCGGCTCTAAATGGGAAATTCCTCGTTTTATCATGCCAACCGAAATTTTAACTCTCCGCGTGCATCATGCACGGTGTTTAATTGCAACTAAAATTCTTTGTGGTCAATGAGGTTTTGGTAATTGTATATTAATAATAATTATTATATAAGCTAATTTGAATAGGGGGTTAGTTTATATGGATTTAGTAATAAAAGTACTTTCGCTGCCAGTTACATATATATTTTTTGGCGTTTCTGCCGTGCCAATATTGATTTTTGCTAAAGGACGAAGAAGGCTACCCAATGCCGCAGGGTACTGGGCTTTGATGGTGGGAACTTTGGTGCTGTCCATTGCATCATTCTTTAGTATACTTAATGAATTCACAATAGAAAATGCCATTGTGCAGTTTAGCTTGTTTAATTGGTCTGCTGAAGACACAAGGTCAATGCTCTTGTATTTTCCTGGGCTCATAATTGTTGTGTTTGGTTTATCAATCTCACTACCAAATATAAGGCTTTTGGCTGATGAAGTGAGCCGACGTGCAAAAGCTGAAGATGAACTGCGGTTGATGCTCGCGGAAATGGAAATGCTTACACGTAAGGCTGAACAGGCGAACCGCGCTAAAAGTAATTTTTTAGCAGGCATGAGCCATGAGCTCAGAACCCCGTTAAATGCTATAATCGGCTTCTCGGAGTTATTAACCCTTCCGGGTTATGAGAATACAGAGAAACAGAAGCATGAATATCAAGAGATTATTTTAAAAAGCGGAAAACACCTGCTTTCTTTAATAAATGATATTCTGGATCTGAGTAAGATCGAAGAGGGCAAGTTAGATATAAACGTTGCAGAATGGGATGTTAATAATGCGCTGCGCGATGCTTGCGAAACCATTCAGCTTGATGCAGCGGAAAAGAATATTTCGATTGATGTAGATTCGGAGGAGCTTTTGATTGCCACAGACGGTCGGTTTTTGAAACAAGTTTTGATTAATGTTCTTTCAAACTCCGTAAAGTTCTCAAGCCCAAATAGCAGGATTTCAATTTCCACTGAGTCCACCAATGATAAAGTATCTATCGTGATTAAGGACGAAGGAATTGGCATGACTGAAGAAGAGGTCTCCAAAGCCACAGAGCCATTTTATCAGGCAGAAGATACCTATAACCGGACGACGGAAGGGTCTGGATTAGGTTTGGCGTTGGTAAAAAGGTTTACAGAATTTATCGGCGGCAAATTAACAATAACTAGTATAAAAGCACAAGGAACCACCGTTACAATCGAGGTGCCGAATTTAGGGATAGATGAGCAGAGCAAATTTAAACAACTTCGAGAGTTGTCGAAAAAATAACCTGCCAACAGATCACTTTATATTAGTGTTATTGTGAAGCCGCTCTGGCTGCCTTTTTACGTTCATGCGGTATTAGAAAACGTTTGCGAAGGCGGATGCTATCCGGTGTTACTTCAACAAGCTCATCATCCTGAATATAGGCAATAGCCTGTTCCAGACTTAGCTTGCGCGGCGGTGTAAGCTTGATCGCATCATCTTTACCGGAAGCTCGAATGTTTGTGAGCTGTTTTCCTTTTAGTACATTAACATCGAGATCGTTTGAGCGGGCGTGTTCGCCGATAATCATACCTTCGTAAACTTCTTCCTGAGGATTGATCATAATAACGCCGCGGTCTTCGAGGCCCCAAAGAGCATATCCAACAGCTTTACCGCCGCCCATGCTGATCAGAACGCCAACGCGGCGGCCTTGGATTGGACCTTTATAAGGGCCATAGCTGTGGTATGTGCGGTTCATAATACCTGTACCGCGTGTATCGGTTAGAAACTCACCGTGATAGCCAATAAGTCCGCGGGAAGGCGCAAGGAAAGTAATGCGTGATTTTCCAGCTCCTGATGCTCGCATGTCGGTCATTTCAGCTTTGCGTTCTGCCATTTTTTCCACGACGACGCCTGAATATTCTTCGTCCACGTCGATGATGACTTCTTCGTATGGTTCTGTACGGGCACCGTTTTCATCTTCTTGGTAAATAACACGAGGTCGGGAAATGGAAAGTTCAAAGCCCTCACGGCGCATGGTTTCAATGAGGACACCAAGCTGAAGTTCACCGCGACCAGCAACATCAAAGCTGTCCTTGCTTTCACTTTCGGTGATCTGGATGGCGACGTTTCCTTCAGATTCACGCTCAAGACGGTCGCGGATCATACGGGATGTTACTTTTGATCCCTCACGGCCAGCGATTGGGCTGTCATTTACGGTAAAGCGCATAGAAAGTGTTGGTGGATCGATCGGCTGCGCTTGAAGGGGAACTGTTACTGCCGCGTCGCAGATAGTATCAGCCACGGTGCCGATTTTAAGGCCAGCGATGGCAATAATGTCACCCGCGATGGCTTCCTCTACGGGAACGCGTTCCAAGCCTTCGAATGACATAAGTTTTGTCGCGCGGCCGGTCTCAACAACTTCACCGCTCTGATTTAGCACTTTAATCGGATCATTGACTTTAATTTTTCCGGTTTGTACACGGCCCGTGAGCACGCGCCCCATGAAATTATCGCGGTCAAGAAGTGTGGCTAGCATTGTAAAGGGTTCACCAACGATTTCTTTGGTGCGCATGGCAGGCTTATCATAATAATCAATGATTGTTTGGAAAAGAGGATCGAGGTTTTCACGAGAACCATCAAGATCGTTTGAAGCCCAGCCGTCGCGGCCAGAGGCGTATAGCATCGGGAAATCCAGTTGATCATCGTTGGCATCCAAACTAACAAACAGATCAAATATCTCATCGTGGACTTCGTCCGGACGACGGTCGGCTTTATCAATTTTATTGATGACCACAACTGGCTTTAAACCAAGGGCGAGAGCTTTGCCAGTTACAAATTTTGTTTGAGGCATCGGGCCTTCGGCACTATCGACCAACAGGATAACGCCGTCGACCATACTGAGGATACGTTCCACTTCGCCGCCGAAGTCGGCATGACCTGGTGTATCGACGATGTTGATGCGATGATCACCCCAATCTACAGCAGTACATTTGGCAAAAATCGTAATGCCGCGTTCTTTTTCAATGTCGTTGCTGTCCATCGCGCAATCTTCTACGCTTTCATTATCACGGTACATTCCGCTTTGTTTGAACATACCGTCAACGAGGGTAGTTTTACCGTGGTCAACGTGGGCGATAATGGCAATATTTCTTAGGGTCATGGTCTGGTCACTAATCTGTTAGGCCGGGTTAAAAGTCGGCGCAGTATAGCCATCTTTACGCGCATGTCTATGCAAAGATGAAATTAGTTTTGGTGGGTATTTTTGAGTTCAACCCCAGCCATGACGGTGAGCACTCTGATCAGATCAACATCGTCTTCCTGCCAGATTCTTTTTCCAGAAGTGGTTTCACAGCAAATTAAGCCCGTTTTTTTTCCACCTTCGCAGATTAAATAGTCGAGAAGCGAATATATTTTGTATGGTTCGAGATAATCTTTTATAAGCTCTTTTGTCCCCGGATGCGTATAAACGTCGTCAGCTTTCAGAGACACCATTTCTATGATGGCATTAAAATAGTGAGGATAGTCTTTTTCTAAAAGTTTGAAGTCTTTCAGATTGATCTTTTTATTTCTATCTAGGCTATATTTGCAGGTAAGTACCGAGTGATCATCATTGAAATACCATATACTAACCAAGTCGACATTTAATCCTTCAAGCACGTCCTTTGCCAACGCCTCGAATACTTCTTCTTCGAGCGCATCTGAGGATTTATCCAATATTAATTTTTTTATATGCTTCATTGCGTTATATAACTTGTTTAACCATCTTAATATTAGTGTTGCCTAACATATTGAAGCCTATGATATTAAATTCAAATTGTCTATAATAATCACGTCTTTTTAAAGAGGTAGGGTTTGGGCGATTCAAAGTTAACTATTCTGACACATTTTCCCAGAGAAATTCCCGCCCTCTGACATGTTTTTCAAACCATGTCATTTCCACATTCATCTTGGATAGTTTATGGCGAAGTTCTTGCCAGCCATGTTGCTCGCGCGGGACAATATAAAGATCTGTTTCAACACCATTGGATTTTAATGCACGGTATAACTCAACTGATTGCTGTTTGGGGACACGGACATCTGCACCGCCAACGATTACCAAAGTCGGGGTCGTGACCTTGGCAATATCCTTGAGCGGAGAATGATCCCAGTAAGTATCGATAGGCGCATTTTCCTGCCACGGGGTTCCGCTAAACCATGGTGTTCTGTAAACTCGGGTATCACTTTGACTATACATGGAAATCCAGTTAACTGTACCCGCCGCTGAAGATGCCGCCTTGAAGCGGTCAGTATAAGTGATGATTTTATTAGTCATGTGGCCGCCAGCACTGTAGCCCATTTTGACCATCTGATTGCCATCGGCAATGCCTTCTGCGATCAGGTGATCAACGCCGGTCATGACATCAAGGTGTGATTGATTGAAGTAACTGCCGACCATGTCACGGACAAAGGTGTCACCATAACCAACACTACCACGATAGTTTGGCCGCAGAATGACATATCCGTTTGCCGCAAGGACGGTGGCATATGATGTAGTACTGTAAATACCCCATTGATCTGAGGCACGAGGGCCTCCGTGTGTTTGCACGACAAGTGGATAACGTTTGCCTTCTTCGTACCCATTTGGGTAAATGATCATGCCTTCGATGGTGACGCCATCTGCTCCAGACCAGTGTACGGTATCCTGCTCAGGGAGCTCAAAATCCTGATCCAGATAATCGTAAATTGATGTTATTTTTTCAAGCTGTCCCGATCCGAGATACCAGAAGTCACCATTATTATGAGCGGTTTTAATAGACAGGATGTGTTCGTTGCTATCGGGATTATAATGCCATGCGGAAACGGTATGTTTACCATTTGTAAGTTGTTCTATCGTTCCTGAGGTAATATTAAGTCTAAACAGCTCGCTATGGACGCCAAGATTGGCTTTGAAGTAGATATTCTTGCCGTCATTTGACCAGTGTGCCTCCTCAATATCGTGATCAAAGTCGCCAAGTAATTGTTTTGGGTTACCGCCAGATGCCGAGATTAGAAACAAGTTGTCTTCAAAATATGGCTGATCATTTTCATCGGTCCAGGAAATATAAAGTACATTTTTGCCATCTGGTGATAGTTCAGCGCCGCTTTCGGGATTGGTATTATCTGTAATTTGAACGGGATCTGTACCGTCCACATCCGTGATCCAGATTTCATTTTCCATGGCTGCATCAAGTAGGGGACTTGGTCTGCGGTTTTGGATAATTTTTTGACCGTCTTGGGACAGCGTGTAAGAATTTGTCGAAAAATTACCTTCAGTAATCCGACTTTCAAGACCATCAGCAGCGGAAATTTTCCAGAGGTGGCGTTGCTGATAATTTTGCTCGAACTTGTAGATGTCATCCTTTATTTCTTCTCGGTTTTTTTCTTCCTCACTTTTCTCATCACTTGCGAGGAAATAGATATATTCGCCGTTTATCGACCACTGCGGCGCGGAAATGTTGGTTGCATGATTTGAAAGTCGGATTGCCTCTCCACCATCTGCAGGCATCACATAAAGTTGGATTACTTCATCATTCCCACGTTTACTTAGAAAGGCGATTTTTTTTCCATCCGGGGACCAGCGAGGGGAGGTTGCGTCAGAAATCCCGGACGTTATCTGCAATAAATTGTTGCCGTCCCGATCACTACGCCAAATAGTGCTCATGTTTTTGTTTTTAATCCAGTCTGCTTTTCTTATTACGAATAATATCTGCTCGCTATTTGGGGAAAGCTGAGCATCGTTAACCAATGGAATGTTGAGTAGATCTATCATGCTCATAGGCTTGGCAAAGGCGCTTTGGCTGAAAATTAAAATGGTGATGATGGCTATGATTTTTTTCATAAAATGGCCCCTTTTTAACAATAATAATAGAGATTATCAGGTCATATTCTCAATAGCAAATTTATGAAAATACCCATGCTATTCCGATTGGAATTGCCGGCATTATCAACCTAATTACCGGCGTAGCATAGGCGTTCGGTAGAAAGTTGATGATATTTTCGCTGTAGAAAATTGTACTCAGAATCAGGAGGGAGAACGCAAGGTCAGGATCGACATTAAACATCTGCATGGCGACACTCAAAATGATCAGGTAGCTAGGATAGAGTGCAGATGCACCAAAGGGAAATTTTGGTTTTGGAAAATTTAAAATAAGGTAAGTTCCAAGTGCAGAAATGAGTATCATCATTAAATTTTCGCTGATGGGAATATCCGACCCTCTAGCCACCACGTAAAGACCGACCGCCGCCCAAAATAAGGCTACGGGAGCCTGGAGATCGTTATATTGGACTTCTTCCAGCTTTAAGAAAAGAATTATGGCGAGGATTGTAATATAGGCAAGTGCAAATAAATCAGCTCGGATAACAGGGAAGGCACCATTATTTGCATAGATCCAGAAAACAACCAATATCATAAGAGCAATATGAATATGAGGGGATAAGAAATTGATCTTGGGGTAACGATCCTGCAAAAATCCGAAACATAGTGAAATCAGGCAAATGAAAAAAAGTTGATCCGTGTTGGTGCGGATTGGAATGCCGGGTAAGCCATAAAAAAGAAGGAGCGTGATGATAAATGCTATAATCAAAGAGCTGTTGGCAAGGGTATGACCAAGCCCCTCTCCAGCAAAAAATCGGAACAGTCCATGTCCGATAATTGTGATGATAAAGGGTAATATCATCAACATGATAATTGGATCATTAAAATCAAGCACTTAATTTATTCCTTACCAATAGACAAAGTCATTTGAAATTATAGGAATTAGACTCAATGAACAATGATCATTTTATGGAAATTTAATTGAACATCATTAGAGGGCCATCCAATATCACAATAAAGTGATATTTTAAGGGGACGAAATTTCATGTGATATTTTTGCTTCATATAGAGGCGTATTCTCGTAAAGCATTGAAAAATAAGCCTATTTTTCTAGATGCAAATATGTTGCATAAAAGCCACAGTGTGACATTTATGTTTAAGCTAAGTTGTTGTAAAATAAAAGAAAAATATGACTTGCATTTGATTTTAGAAACGATAAACATAGTCGTTGCAAGGCTCTTGGTGTAGGAGCTTTGTGACCGCTCTTAAAGAGCATTTCCTCCCTAGACTTGGGCCATTCGGATAATCCGAATGGCCCTTTTGTTTTTTTGCCATTAAAATCTCAAAGAAGCTTGTCAATATCTTTGGCAAGATGATCACAAAGTGAACTCATAATTATCTTAATGGGTTCAAAATGTTCGTTTGGTTTTCGCGTAATTTCGTCCATGTAGAGAGATTTTTTTATTTCAATCTGAACAGCATGGTGGTTCGATCTGGGATCGCCGTAATGGCTGGTATTAAAACCACCAGCAAACGGAGTGTTGTGAGCTACGCTAAGATCGTACATCATAAAATGTCTGGTGAGATAGTCGGTGATTTTGTTTGAGCAGCTTTTACCGTGAAGGTTTCCGAGAATAATATCTGGTTGGCGATACTTCGCACTTGGTTGACCCAAAAATTCGTAAGACGGCATCGAATGACAATCTACGAGAAGTGAATACCCATATTTTTCAAAATCGGTATTGAGTAACTCGTTCAATTTTTCATGAATAGGATGATAATAGTCATCAATACGTTTTAATGCGTCAGAAAAGGGGATTTTTTTATCGTATATATGTTTTCTAGTGTATGCGAATTTGGCGATAGATCCAAATCCCATTTTCACTTTAGCACTGTCGCTGACCAGCGTTTTGGTGATTTCTTCGCTATACATTTCTGGATCAAGTTCGTAGGCTTCTCTATTTGTATCCATGAAGCTTCTTGCATATTCATTGCAAAGAAATACTGAGCCATTATTACTTGCCTCCGAAAATAACTTATCTACAAAACTATCGCCGGAACAAAGAAGAGTGTGTTTATCAATGGATGTGTATTCAAAAAAATCCGAAGGAAAGTGTTCACCGCTATGAGGACTGTTATAAATAATATTGTTGGTTTTATGTTTAGCTCTTTTAAGGGTAAATAATTTCATATATTCTTTTTTTATAGAAGTTCCTGCAAAAATATGAACTAATAAGCTATAGGAACCGATGATAAAAAAATAGACAAAAATACTTTTTGTGGCGAAACTTTACGAATAATTAAACTTGGCACATTTATAAGTAGTCGATAAATCAAAAAGGGTATCAGATTTGCAACGTATATTACTCGCTGAAGATGATGACACAATGCGTAACTTTCTGTCGCGGTCTTTAAATAAGGCTGGATATGAAGTCATTACCGTTTCTCATGGTATAGAGGCACTTCCTCATTTATCTTCTGGACGGTTCGATTTGCTGCTTACGGATATCGTTATGCCGGGTATGGACGGTATTGAGCTCGCGCGTCGGGCAACAAAAATGTATCCGGAACTGCCGGTTATGTTCATCACCGGTTTCGCTGCTGTGGCGATGGACCGAAGCGCAGAGAGACCCAAAAACTCAAAACTACTGCAAAAGCCATTTCATCTGAAAGATTTGGTTGACGAAGTTGAGCGAATTCTGGCGGCCTAGTAGCCCGTTTTAGAATAAATTTATAAAATCACAATTATTTGATTGTAGCTGGGGAATAATTTCATTTACTCTGTGTCGTCTTATTAATTTTAATGTGAGAAATATCTATGGATATGAAAATTACCTCGTCGGTACAGGACCGTTATTCTGAAGGTGCCAATGAGCGCCAACCAGAATTATGTTGTCCCGTAGACTACAATGCCGAGTATCTAAAAATTATCCCTGCTGAGGTGATAGAACGTGATTACGGCTGCGGGGACCCTTCACAATATGTTCGTACAGGCGACGTGGTGCTTGATCTTGGATCAGGCGGCGGAAAAATATGTTTCATAGCTTCACAAGTAGTAGGAGAACAGGGACGTGTTATAGGTGTCGATATGACCAATGATATGCTTGATCTTGCGCGCAACAACGCTCCGATCGTCGCTGAACGCATTGGTTACTCCAACATCGAGTTTAAAAAAGGTAATATTCAGGATCTTAAAACCGACATGGAGAAGGTTGATGCTTATTTGCAGGATCATCCGGTTACAGACAGTTCAGGTTATGGGGCGCTGAAAAGTACAATTCAACAATTAGGCGATGAATGTCCGATGATTGAAGATAACAGTATTGATATTATCGTAAGCAATTGTGTTCTCAATCTGGTTTCTGATCAGGAAAAAAAGCAACTTTTTAAAGAAATGTATCGGGTTCTGAAAGTTGGTGGCAGAATCGCCATCTCTGATATTGTTTCTGATGAAGTTTCCCCGGATCATCTAAAGGCGGATGAAAAACTTTGGAGCGGCTGTATTTCGGGCGCGTTTCAAGAGCAAGAGTTTGGCGAATTGCTGGATGATGTAGGGTTTTACGGCGTAACTATAGATAAATTTGATGAAGATCCGTGGCAGGTTGTTGAAGGAATTGAATATCGCTCAATGACAATTCTGGCCTGGAAAGGCGACGGCTCGCAAGCCTATGATAAAAATCAGGCTGTTATATATAAAGGCCCCTGGAAAAAGGTGAGCGACGAGGCCGGTAACGTATTTCCACGCGGTAAACGAATGGCCGTAAGCGACAAGATTTTTGAAAATATGAAGATGGAACCTTACGAGGATCATATGATCCTCATTGAACCCTATACTGCTGTTGAGAAGGATGTCCCTTTTGATGTTGGTTGCTGCGGACTTTCGGAACGTACAGCAAAAGAGACCAAAATAGGTACCCAGCGCATCACAACTGATCCTGATCAGAGCAATAGTTGTTGTTAATCAAGTAGAGTGGAAGAATAAGTATGGCCGAAGCTGCGCAAGAGACGACCGCCCCGTCGACGAAATATCTGGCGGATTACAAGAAACCAGAATTTTTAGTTGAGGCTGTCGAGCTGGACTTTGAGTTGCACGATGCCGTTACTCATGTGACATCCCGTCTTCATATAAAGCGGCAGGGAAGTGACAATGCACCACTGGTTCTTGATGGCGTTGAGCTCAAGCTGAAGTCGGTTATGATTGATAATAAAAGCGTCGAGTTTGTGGCGGATGATGAAACATTGACCATCGAAAATACGCCGGATGAGTTCGACCTACTGATCAAAAATGACATTGATCCTGCATCAAATACGGCACTTGAAGGGCTTTATATGTCAAATGGTATGTATTGCACTCAATGCGAAGCGCAGGGCTTTAGACGGATCACTTATTTTCCTGATAGACCCGATATTATGGCGACCTATAAAGTTCGTATAGAGGCGTCCAAAAAAGATTATCCTGTCCTGCTTTCCAATGGTAATGAGGTCAATGCTGGCGATTTGGCAGATGGTCGGCATTTCGTTGTTTGGCAAGATCCTTTCCCAAAGCCGAGCTATTTATTTGCTCTGGTTGGCGGCAACCTCGACTATCTGGAAGATCATTTTGTGACCAGAAGTGGTACTGATGTTACGTTGAGGATTTTCGTGGAGAAGGAAGACCTTGATAAATGTCCGCATGCCATGTCTTCGCTTAAAGCATCGATGAAATGGGATGAGGAGGTATACGGCCTCGAATATGATCTTAATATTTTTAATATTGTGGCGGTAAGTCATTTCAACATGGGAGCTATGGAAAATAAAAGCCTCAATATATTTAATACCAAATGCATTCTTGCCAAAGCTGAAACGGCGACAGATTCTGACTATTCCTTTATTGAAACTGTGGTTGCTCATGAATATTTTCATAACTGGACCGGCAATCGGGTCACTTGTCGTGACTGGTTCCAGCTAAGTCTGAAAGAAGGACTCACAGTGTTTCGCGACCATGAGTTTTCATCTGATATGGGTAGTCGCGCTGTAACGCGTATTGATGAAGTGCGTGCACTCCGTCAGCATCAGTTCGCTGAAGATAGCGGGCCGATGGCTCATCCTGTTCGTCCCGAATCGTATATGGAAATCAACAATTTCTATACCATGACAGTTTATGAAAAGGGATCAGAAGTGATCCGCATGATGCACAGAATTCTTGGGCCGGAGAAATACAGAATAGCCATGGATCTCTACTTTGAGCGTCATGATGGACAGGCGGTCACGTGTGAAGATTTTGTTCGGGCGATGGAAGATGGCTCTGGCGTTGACCTTGGCCAGTTCAGGCTATGGTATAGTCAAGCTGGCACACCGGAAATATCAGCAGTTGGTCACTATGATGAAACTGCAAAAACTTATGAGCTCTCTATGACACAGACTATTGCGGACACACCGGGGCAAACCGACAAGAAGCCAATGCATATCCCAATTGAGCTTGGTTTATTGGATAATGATGGTAATGAGATGCTTGACGGTGGTACTCAGCTCAAAAACTTTACCGAGGCAAGGCAATCGTTTCTTTTTACTGACATTGCTAGAAAACCAATCCCATCAATCCTGCGTGGATTTTCGGCGCCGGTAAAAATAAAAAATAATCTGAACCGTGACGAGAAAATATTTTTGATCGGACACGATAGCGATAGTTTTAATCGCTGGGAGGCAGCACAGGAAATTTCAACGGATATTATTCTTGCGTTAGTAGATGATCTTAAAGCAGGACAAAAACTTCAACTTGATGATAAATATGTCGATGCCATCCGACTTGTGCTCAATGACACTAGTCTTGATAAGGCGTTTGCGGCGGAAATGCTGACCCTCCCTTCAGAAGGTGTGCTGGGGCAACAAAAACCCCCCATTGATGTGGATGGTATACATGAGGCCAGAAAATTGGTTGTTAAGGGACTTGCCCAGGAATTTCAGGGAGATCTGCTAAGAACCTTCAGGGAATGCCAAACCAATGAACCGTATCAATATAATCCCGAGGCAGTGGGAAGAAGACGCCTTAAAAATATGGTCCTCGGGTATTTAATGGAAATCGCCGATGAAGATATTATTCAACTTTGTAGCGAACAGTTATACAGGGCGGGCAATATGACTGATGAAATTGCTTCATTCACATTCTTGGTGAACAGTGACGCGCCGAACAGAGAAGAAGCGATTGAAAGCTTCTACAGAAAATGGAAGCATGATCCTTTGGTTATTGATAAGTGGTTTAGTGCGCAAGCACTTTCAACTAAGGGCGATGTTCATGATCGGGTGGCCGCGTTAAACAAGCATCCGGATTTTGATTTAAAAACACCGAACCGGGTCCGCTCGTTGATAAGCGTTTTTTGCAGTCTCAATCAGGTGTCATTCCATGACAAATCGGGAAGAGGGTATGAGTTTCTTGTGCGTAATATAAAAGCACTTGATCCTCTCAATCCGCAAATCGCAGCGGGTCTTTCCAAGCAGTTGACAAGGTGGAGAGCATATGATGAAGACCGTCAGAAACTTATGGTTGGCGCGCTTGAGGATATTTTACGGCAAAAAGGGCTTTCTAAACATGTTTACGAAATTGCTTCCAAAAGTTTGCGTTAGGTTATATCATAAGAGTACAAGTTAGAGGTATGAAGGGTTGAAAGAGAAAAAAAGTATCCATTCGGTTGGCAGTCGAAAAGTCTGGCTATGCTTTGCATTGGCGATTGTTTTATTGATCGTTGCAGAAGTAGCACTTCAGGCGCGTGCCTATTTATATGGTGACGAAAAAGCCATGCAAATTGTTGATGATGAAGGTATTTATTTTTTTAATGAAGACTACCAACTAAAATTAATCCAGCCCAATATTGTTTCCGACGAAGGCTATAGAACGGTGAGGTCCAATTCAATTGGCCTCAGAAGTCCTGAAATATCACAAAGCAAGCAAAGTGATGAAATTCGTGTCGCCATCTTAGGCGCTTCAACGGTCATGGGGATGCTTAACCCGGTGAATGAAGAAACGATTTCTTACCGACTGGAAGAGCATCTTCAGCAGAAATTTACAGACAAGAAAGTGAACGTGATAAACGCCGGTATCGCAGGCTATTATTTTGCGGATCAAAAGATAATGTTTGAAAAGATGCTGGAGCCGATGGGGTTAGATCTTCTAGTACTCTATACTGGTTTAAATAATGTGTCCTTATATTGCCTCGATGGTGGGGTTGCTGCGGAGAGTAATGGGCTTTTAAATTATAGCTTACCGAATTGGGTGTTGTCGATCGAGCTACTAATAAAAAATACGACTATATTGCGTGCGTTGATGCCCGAAGTAGAGCAATTAACCGATCCATCAACACTCAATAAGAAGCCGTTTCGAGATAATTTTGACGATTTACTTCAATCGATAAAAAGTGCCGGTGTTCCGGTTCTGGTTATCACAAATCCGCGCTCATTTAATCGGGAAATGTCTGCCGAAGAACAATATGAATATTCAGATTTTGCCAGATTGAAAGATCAATGTTTTAGCATCGAAGGGCTTCATGATGTTTACGACAGTCACAATGAGATAATGATTGAAGTAAGTACAAGTTATAATACGCCGATTATGAGGCTTGATCAGGAAATTCCGGGTGGTGACACTTATTTTGCGGATTCTATTCATTTTAACGCCGCAGGCTCTGATTTCGTGGCCAAGCTGATGCTCAAGACAATAATGGAACAGGGCTTACTCACTGAGGGGGGCGAAAATTGATTTTTCAGTCTTTTCAGTTTCTGGTTTTCTTTGTGGTCGTTTTGTTCACCGCACGAATAATTCTGACCAAGTACCCTGCTGCGCGAAAGCTATTTTTACTTGCGGCCAGTTATTTTTTCTATATGTGTTGGGACTGGCGGTTTGCCGGGTTGATATTGGCGATAACGGTGGTGAATTATTATATCGGCCCGAAAATAGAACAAGCAAAAAGCAGCGGTGGTAAAAAACGTTGGCTGGCACTTTCCTTGGTGATCAGTATTGGTATTCTAGGCTATTTTAAATATGCTAATTTCTTTATTGATAGTATGAATGTAGCCCTTACGAGCATTGGGTTTGGCGGCGAGCTTCCGTTGCTTAATGTCATTTTGCCTATTGGCATATCATTTTATACTTTCCAGAGCATCAGCTATACACTTGATATCTACCGTGGGCGAACCGAAGCGGTGAAGAGCTTTAGCGACTTTGCGCTGTTCGTGGCTTTTTTCCCCCAACTGGTGGCCGGTCCGATCGTTCGAGCTTCATATTTCCTGCCGCAGCTCAAAGATGATCATCAGGAAGAGCCGGATGCCATGGAGTCCGGCGTGGCTCTCATCATCAGGGGGTTTATCAAGAAAGTTGCTTTTGCGGATGTGTTGGCAGTGCATCTCGTTGACCCGGCGTTTGCGGATCCCGGCCAATATTCACCACTATTTCTGTTGGTTGGCATTTATGCCTACAGCTATCAGGTTTATATGGACTTTTCCGGCTACACGGATATCGCCAGGGGGGTGGCGAGAACCCTTGGCTACGAGCTTCAGATCAACTTTAACAGACCATATAAGGCGGTCAGTGTTTCAAACTTCTGGCAACGTTGGCATATATCCATGTCATCCTTCTTCCGCGACTATTTGTTCTTTGGGGTTGGTGGGTCTAAATATGGCAATGTTTACCTTAATTTGATGATTACCTTTATTGCTATCGGCATATGGCATGGGGCCGGGTGGAACTTTGTTCTTTACGGTGTTTTGCATGGTGCTTTTGTCGGCTTGGAACGCTGGCGTAGAAACAAACGTAAGGCGGCAGGCATTAGCGAGCCGGACTATCAAGGGTCCAGGATGGTGTTGCAATGGTTCTGGATTTTCAATGTGGTGGCGTTTTCACGGCTGCTGTTTCGCGGCGGATCGCTCGACAGCGCCATCGTTTATGCGAAAGCTATGACCGATTTTAGTGTCACCAGCGTTCCTATTAGCACGATAGGGGCCACAATTTTCTTATTGGCGATCGTGCTTCACTATACACCAACACGTTGGAGTATGGATTGGAAAGACCTTTATTGCAAAGTGCCTGCGGTGATCCAGGCAGGGGGCATTGTTGGAATATTATATTTCCTTGTTGCAATTTCAACTGAAGAAGCACCTTTTATTTATTTCCAGTTCTAAAATTATTTAGTACCGTACGGTATTATTTTCTTGTCAAAGTTTCTTTTGTTTATTAAAGTACCAATCGGTACTAAATAAAGGATTGCTCTATGGTACGAGGACGCCCCAGAAAAATAGACCCTGAAAAAGCACTTGAAGCGGCAATGAAAACCTTTTGGGATAAAGGGTATGACGCCACCAGTCTTTCTGATCTGGTGGCGGCCACCGGCATGGCGAAACCGGGCCTTTATGCAACGTTCGGTGACAAGCAGGAAATTTACACAAAATCACTGGAAAATTATGTTCGCTTACACGGGATGCCGCTCATGGGCAGGCTGATGCAATCAGAAAAGCCTGCCAAAGAAGCGTTTAGAGATTTATTTATAGCGATGGTGGATAGCTTCTTTGATGAAAATACGCCAGATGGCTGCTTTCTCGCTAACTCGTTGGTCAAAAGTAAAAATAATGAACCATCGATAAGTGCACTTGCAAACAGTATTCAGCAATTTCGAAAAGGCAAGTTCCGTGACTATCTGGATTTGGCCCAGGAGAAAGGATTGCTGGCTCCGGAAAATGATAGCGAAAAACTTGCAGACTATTTCTCGGCGCAGGCGATCACGCTTCCTGTGATGCATAAGACGGGCGCGAGCAAGGAAAATTTACATATGTTCATTGAAACGGTCATTACAATTATCAGGGATTGAGTAGGGTATTAATAAAGGAAAACAAATGACAGATACGATAGTACAGCCTGATGATCAGCGCTCTTACCGCATGTCTAACATTGACATGATGAGGGGGCTTGTCATCATCATCATGGCGATTGACCATGTGAGAGATTATTTTTACTTTAGCGGCAGCGGTGTTTCAATCAGTGATCCGGATATTGAGGCAGCATTTTATCTTACCCGCTGGATAACTCATTTTTGCGCGCCGGTGTTTGTGTTTTTCGCAGGAACATCGGTAGGATTGATGGAAGGAAGGCGAACGCGAAAAGAGTTGGCAAAATTTGTGTTCACGCGTGGTGTTTGGTTGATTTTTTGCGAGATCTTTCTGATTTCGACCGCGTTGAGTTTTAGGCCGTTTGGTGATGAAATGACGGGCGGTGGAATAATGGCGTTTCTTCAGGTGCTGTTTGCACTTGGTGTCAGTATGATTGCGCTTTCTGGACTTCTTTTTCTGGGTGCGAGAAATTGCCTTATTTTAGGTCTCTTGATTATAGTGGGTCATAATGCCCTCGGTGGTGTTTGGCCGGAAGGACAGCCGTTCTCAGTCCCCGATGATCCGATGTGGGTAACATTGATGACACCCGGTACATTTTTGGTCATACCATTTTATTCGGTAGTGCTGTATCCGCCGATACCATGGACAGGGGTTATTCTACTTGGATATGGATCGACATTTATATTCCAGAAAGATCCTGCGGAACGAGATATGCTGCTTCGAAAGATAGGGTTCGCGTTTATTGCTGCGTTTGTTTTACTTCGTTTTATTGGAATTTATGGTGATCCCAATCCTTGGCAAACACAAGAACTCGGGATTATTTCGACGCTGTTTGACTTTTTTGATGTGACTAAATACCCACCAAGTTTGCTATATTTATTGATTACTTTGGGGCTTATGGCGATCCTTTGTTCCTATGCAGATCGCTTTCAAGGTTGGCTAAAGGATATGTTTGTCATGTTTGGCAGGGTGCCGTTTGCGTTTTACGTTGTGCATTTCTATTTAATCCATACTTTGAGCGTGCTTTTTGGCATGTGGCAGGGTTTTGAAGCTCATCAAATGGCGCATATGTTTCCATTTTATCCGCAAGGCTATGGTACCAGTTTAATCGGCGTATATGCAGCTTGGCTTTTGGTGCTCGCTGTTCTTTACCCGTTTTGCAAATGGGTGATGAAACTTAAAAGTTCCCGCAAAGACTGGTGGTTAAGCTACCTTTAAGCTTATGCCAGTCGCAAACTAAAAAGGCCGCTGAAGACAGCGGCCTTTTCTTTTGATTGGTTCAGGGTTTATTTCTGATGCTTGATATCACCGTGGACGATGGTAAGTACGTTCTGAGAAGACATAATCTGATCAAGCGGGATTGTCATCCAGTCTTTATCAAATACGGCTACGTCAGCCCATTTTCCAACTTCGATTGAGCCAAGCGAATTTTCCTGAAATGCTGCATATGCGCCCCAGATTGTCAGCATCTTAAGAGATTCTTCGCGTGTTACAGCAAGCTCTGGATGCCAACCTTCACCGGAATATCCATCTAGGTCCTTACGGGCAACAGCGGCATAGAACTCGATGCGTGGATCACCAATTTCAACAGGTTGATCAGATCCACCAGGGATAATAGCGCCTTTATCGATGAGCGTCCGCCATAGATAAGCATTGGCCAGACGTTCCTGACCTAGGCGATCGCCAGCAAAATGAAGGTCACCTATGGCATGGGATGCCTGCATGGACGGGATAATGTCCATGTCAATGAAACGATCAACATCATTTGGTTGAATGTTTTGCGCATGTTCAACACGCCAGCGTGGGTCGTTAACGGCACGCTGTGATTTTGGGACCGTGTTTAACGCGATTTCATAAGCATCGAGCACTTTGCGGTTGGCATCGTCACCAATCGCGTGGGTTTCAACCTGAATACCGGCTTTAAGAGCATCGATAAGCATTGGGGTCAACTCATCAACTGAATAGCGCATAAGGCCGTAGGTGTCATAATCGGAGTATGGTTCGATAAATGCCGCACCGCGGGAACCAAGGGCACCATCCATCACCGCTTTGATATCACGAACGGTTAAGTAATCTTCCGGATCAATTTGCGCACCTTCATTGATTAGGCGTTCTGAGTTCTCACCAAAGGCCATCGCATCGTAAACGCGGTGAGCCAATTTACCTTCTGCATGAAGTTCTTTCATCATTTCGAAGTTATCATAGGAACTACCGGCATTCTGGAAACCCGTCCAGCCAAGAGATACGTTACGTTCAGTACCTGCTTGAATGGCGGCTTTTGTTTGCTCACGTGTTGGTCTTGGAATAAGGGGGCTAATATAGCGCATTGCCGTATCGATCAGCATGCCTGTCGGCTCGCCATTTTCGTCAAGGTTGATGTGACCACCAACGGGGTTCTCGGTTGAACCTGTGATCTTAGCAGCCTCAAGCGCCATTGTGTTGGCAACGAGTGCATGTCCGTCAGCACGACGAAGCGTTACTGGGCGATCAGGAACAATCTCATCAAGATCCTGACGGGTGGGGAAGCGGGCTTCTGGCCATACTTTTTCGATCCAGCCTCGGCCACTAATCCACTCTAAATCAGGGTTAGCATCTGCGTATTCCTTCACGGCAGCCAACATTTCAGCAAGACTATTAATACCTTGCAGATTCAGGCTCACTTCACGGAAACCAACACCACTTAAGTGACCATGGCTTTCGATTAGGCCTGGATAAACGGCCTGACCAGCCAGGTCGACGACATTTGCGTCACCGCAGGCATAGCGCGCGGCGCCGTCATTATCACCGACATAAATAAATTTACTGTCTTTAATAACGATCGCTTCAGCAGATGGGTTGTTTTCATTTACGGTATAGACCACAGCGTTTGTTAGAACGATATCGGCCGGAGTACAAACGGCCGCCATATCGGTTTCGCTGGTTTGTTCAGACGAACAAGCAGCTAGTAGTCCCACTGCAGCGCTCGTCAGGAGTAGTTTTTTGATCATTGATTGTTCCTTATAATATTTTGTGATTTGTTTTCTGTTGCAAGATAGGACGTATCCCTACCAGATTTCAACGGTTTTTTGTTGATGATAGTCAATTATTTTCTAATTTTCATAAAAAAGCTCCCATAACAAATTCGATTGTTTTGGGAGCTTGGCTTATCAGAATTTGTTTAACTTGTTTTACATGCTGGCGCATCATCACGGTAAACTTCAAAATTGATCTTTTCGATACTGTTGACTTTCAAAATAGTGCCAAGGCCCAAGTAGGCGCAGAGTTGAAAATATATGCTGAGCGCGATCGGTTCCCACGGATCGAGTTGATAATGTTGGAGTAGCCCATAGATCAACAGAAATGTGCTCATAGCAATGCTGACATACAAGGTGGTGTGTACAACACCTCCAATGTGACGATCTCGGTCTTTCGTTTCCTTATGAGGGTCCAGTTTTTTGCCGTACATCATCCAAACGACGACAATGGCGAAATAAATATGGACACCGATAATTGTGACTAAAGTGATTAATCCGTCACTTCCCCAGGCGAGATTAAAATTATTTCGGTAAAGATTAAAAGCAATATAGATAGCAAACATGATAGCAGCCAATGAAAATTTTAATGGCGATATATAGTCAAAATATTGCCTTCTTTTAAGATCGGCGCTGCGTTTATGATTCTCGTTATTCTGACGCATAAGTTTGTAATGTTTAAGTTCAATTATTTCCATCAACATGAAGGGAATAAATTGTACCATAGCAAATAATGTCACCATCGCATCGTTTAAGGGAGTGTTGGTGATAACCGAGAGTGAGAGAAGGAAAAGTCCCAAATACAAAGTAAACCTCGTGATCAGTTTAAATCTAACTATTCCCTTTTTAGCAAGCACATCTCCATTTTCAACAGCATATAATTTGGGATGAGTGATCGCTGGAAAATTCGTGAGGATTTGATTTACACGCCTCATGATTTTCTCGGGATAATAATAGGATAGAAGAATTATTTGCCCTATCGCAGCTAAATATAAAATTATTGTTACGGTCATTTATTTGTCTTTCCTGAGTTAAGAACATCGGCGAACGCTATTCTTATTTCGCTGTCGGTGACGCCGGATGCCTTGAGTTTTTCAATAGTTTTTTTGAGTTCTTTGTTAACCCATGCGACTAAGTCCTTGGTACTGTTTGAACGGGCATTTTTATGTATATATGTGCCGCGATAGCCACGGGTTACAATCACCTCATCGCGTTCGAGAAGTCGATAAGCTTTGGCGACGGTTTTATTGTTTAGATCAAGATCGTTGGCAAGTTGGCGAATAGATGGTAATGGATCACCCGCTTTGAGTTTACCTTCCTGAACTGTTTTTTTTATCTGATCAATCAACTGCGTGAATAGTGGTGTTTCATCATCAATATCTATTACAATTTCCATTTATCGGATGCTTTCAATATGTACCATATGAAGTAATGGTACAAGTGGAGTTTCATAATTGCAAGGACTAAAATGTTTTCTAACGCATTCGTCAGATTTGATTAGTTGGCCATATAGGAATATAAAGAAAGATGTAAGTGTAACCACTGGGGATTTTTTGGGTTTAAATGTTGAACGGAAAAAAATATTTAACAACTCTTTTCATTATCGTTTGTGTCGTAATAAATGTAACCAATCTTTACGCTCAGTCGACGACTGTGGTCGAGCATAACGAAGTCCCTTTGACTTCAGTGTTGACGCAAGAGGAGAAAGACTGGATTAAAAAGCATCCGGTCCTCAAAGCGACAAGCAAAAGAACGATCGCGCCAATTGAATTTATTCGGGCTGGAGAAGCGGCGGGATTTTCTGTTGATTATCTTAATATCGTTGCAGAAAATGTTGGATTAGAAATCGAATATGTATCTGATGTTCCGTGGTCTACTTTGCTTGAGCAGCTGGAAAAACGACAAATAGACATTGCGCACAATATAGCTCAAACAGAGGAACGGGAAAAATTTCTTGATTTCTCGCAGCCATATTTTGATCTTCAGCCTACTATTTTTGGCCGAAAAACCAGTGGGAAAATCACAAGTATTGAAGATCTTGTGGGTAAGAAAATACTGGTGTCTAATGGCTGGGCTGCCACTCCGTACTATAAGGAAAAATACCCTCTGCTGACTTTCATCGAAACGTCCGACCATCCACAAGCGCTGCTTTCAATATCACGAGGGGAGAACGATTTTTTCATTTTGCCGTTTTCGGTGGGAAATTACCACATCGAAGCTGTATTTATCAGAGATCTGGCAGCGCTTGGAAATCTTGATTTTATGGATGTACCGGTGATGGAGGCCGCGAAACTTGCCAGCAGAAACGATTGGCCGGAGCTGAAATCAATCCTGCATAAAGGAATGATGTCTATTACCAACGAGCAACTGCAGAAACTGTCCGAAAAGTGGATGTTGCCAGTGCCGGGTGTCAATAGTTTGGGGCTTACTAGAGCAGAACAACTCTGGCTTTCAAATAATCCTATTGTGAAAGTTGCCGCTGATCCAACAATTATTCCTGTAGAATTTATTGATGATGACGGCAATATTTCGGGAATTTCTGGTTCCTATTTAAAAATAATCGAAGAAAAACTCAATATCAAAATTGAATGGATTGCAAACGAAGATTTTCAAGCGGGTCTGGTTAAAATTCGCAATAAGGAAGCTGATATAATTTCGGCGATTACGCCATCCGAGAAGCGGGCTGATATTTTGGATTTTACCGAAAGCTATATGAGGTTGGACAGTGTGATTTTTGCCAGAGATGGAGAGGACGTATTTGTTGATTTGGAGGGCCTCAAAGGGAGAAAAATTGCACAGATTAAGGATTTTCAAAGCACACGAAAAATAAAGGCAGGCTATCCTGATATTGAGGTCATAGAGGTCGATACAATTCAGGAAGCTTTGAGATTAGTATCTGCTGGTGCTGCGGATGCTTATATCGGTAGTGTACCACTTACTTCGTATAACATCGCGATCGAAAACCTGACCAACCTTGGCGCAGTTGGAACCACGCCATTTAAAAGTTCAATTGCCTTGGGTATCAGATCAGATCTACCATATTTGAGTAGTGCCGTGAAAAAAGTTATTGCCAGTGTTTCTGACAAAGAAAAGGCAGAGATAAACCGCAATTGGATGATGCTTGATAATAGACCTGAGACTGATTATACGCTGGTATGGCAGATCGGACTTCTGGCCTTACTTGGAATGGCGATCATTCTTGGCTGGAATTATAGTTTGCGTCAGGAAGTAAGTCGACGCAAAAGCACCGAAGAAAGGTTTAGGCAATTAGCAGAATCTGTCGATGGTCTGTTTTTTATTGCTGCGGCTGACATGGAGAAAATCATTTATGTCAGTCCCAACTTTGAGGAATGGACAAACTATAAATGTTCGGATCTGTACGATAGCCCGCTGGTGTGGAGAAATATTGTCTATCACGATGATTTGGAACTGCGTGCAAAATCATTAATTAATATACGTGACGGTAAGTTTGAAGAAAAAATGCCTGATTACAGGATTAAACATAAAGATGGCTCAATTCGTTGGGTGTCAACGCAAATGCATCCTGTCTATGACGATGATGGACAGTTAAAGAACGCGATCGGTTTTACGACGGATATTACTCAAAGAATAAACGCGGCTGAGAAGTTAGATGAAATCCGCAGTCGGTTTCAGAATGCGTTTGATCATGCTTCACATGGAATGGCGCTAGTAGCACCTGACGGTAGATTTCACACTGTTAATGAAGCTCTTTGTAAAATTCTCGGTTATGAGGAGAAAGAGCTTCTTAAACTTAATATCGATCAGATCACCCACCAAGGCGATAAGCTTCTTGCAAAGGCGCTTATGAGCGAACTTCTTGAAGATAAAAGAGCATCCTATGAATTGGAGGAGAATCATATTCGTTGCGACGGATCGTTGGTCCCTGTTCAGCTGAATGTTTCATTGGTGAGGGATAGCCAGGAAAATCCGGTTCATTTTGTTGCACAAATCCAGGATCTATCAGAGCTGAAGCAAAGGGAGGAACAATTGCGTCATTCTCAGAAGATGGATGCGGTTGGACAGCTTACTGGCGGTATCGCCCATGATTTTAATAATATCCTCGGTATCATACTAGGAAATTTGGAAATACTGGACAGCACAATAAGAGAAGAAGAAAAGCAGAAACAGCGCCTTAAAAAAGCGATAAAAAGCGTTGATCGGGGTTCTAATCTGATCAAAAAACTACTTAGTTTTTCAAGAAATAAGTCGCAGGCGACAGAGGTTGTAAATATAAACGATTGTATAGCCAATTTTGAGGAATTTGTTGCTAAAACGCTTACCGCTAGTGTCAATATTGCGTCCCAGCCGATGACAGGTTTATGGCCTGTTGAAATTGATGCCAGTGAATTTGAAGATGCTATGCTTAATCTTTCACTTAATGCCAAAGATGCAATGCCCGATGGGGGAACCATCAATATTAAGACGGAAAATATAACCCTTGATGCGGATTACGCGAGTCACATAGCTGGCAGCAAAAGCGGTGATCACGTGATGATTACTGTTCAGGATGCCGGGCATGGAATAGCTAAGGATGTTCTGGAAAAAGTGTTGGAGCCGTTTTTTACTACCAAGTCTCTCAACCGGGGAACCGGACTTGGGCTTAGCATGGTGCATGGTTTCGTTCAGCGTTCCGGCGGACACATGCGAATAGAGTCAATTGTTGGTGAGGGAACGAAGATCACCTTGTTTATTCCAAGGTCCTTCAAAGATTGGAAGCCTCGTATTGAAAAAATTGATGGCGAGACAAAACTGCCGAGGGGCAATGAGAGCATCTTGGTGGTTGATGATGAAGAACATCTATGTGAGGTTGCCGAGAAGCAGCTCACTCAGTTGGGATATAGGGTGTTTACCGCGAGCGATGCAAAAACTGCTCTTGATATCCTAACCAATAACAGTGAAATTGATTTGCTTTTTAGCGACATTGTGATGCCAAATCATCAGGATGGCTACAAAGTGGCTGCTGCGGCTCGAAAAATTGATCAGTCTCTTAAAATATTACTGACAAGCGGTTATTCACAGAATGTAGAGAACGAGGCGGACGGGGAACTTGACCTTCTGAGACAAAATATTTTAAAAAAACCATATAGTCATAGAGAGTTAGCCATCGCAGTTAGAAGGTCACTTGATGCAGGAAAAACCAGTGATACAAAAGAAAAGGCCGCTGGAGTTTCCAGCGACCTATATTAAATTAGTCCTCAATTCAAGTTATTTTTGATAAACGATTTCACCATGAACAATTGTCATGACGGCGTTTGAAGACATGATCTCATTTTCTGGAATCGTCATCAGATCTTTGTCGAAAATGCTTAAATCGGCCAGTTTGCCAACTTCGATTGAGCCAAGAACATTATCCTGGAAGGCGGAATAGGCAGCCCAGATGGTAAACATTTTGAGGGCCTCTTCGCGGGACACTTTAAGTTCTGGATGCCATCCTTCCCCAGAATAACCGTCAAGGTCCTTACGGGCGACAGCCGCAAAAAATTCAATACGAGGATCACCGATTTCAACTGGCTGATCGGTTCCGCCAGCAATAATTGCACCCTTGTCGATGAAGGTACGCCATAGATATGCGTTGGCAAGACGGTCCTGACCCAGACGGTCACCAGCAAAATGAAGATCACCAATGGCGTGGGATGGCTGCATGGATGGCAGAATGTCAAGATCGATAAAGCGGTCAACATCGTCTGGTTGGACATTTTGCGCATGTTCTATGCGCCAACGCGGGTTATTCACGGCTCGTTTTGATTTTGGGACCGCTTTAAGAGCCTGTTCAAAAGCATTAAGGACCATCCGGTTTGCTGCATCGCCGATAGCGTGAAGTTGAAACTGAATGCCGGTTTCAAGGCCGCGGATAAGAAGCGGCCGAAGGTCATCTTCGGCGTATCTTACAAGTCCGACGGTGTCATAATCAGAATATGGCTCTATAAAGCCAGCCCCGCGTGAACCAAGGGCGCCATCGACGGTTATTTTAAATTGACGGGCTGTTACATAATGTTCCGGGTCGATTTCACCACCATTGTTAAAGAGAATTTCTGCGTCCTCCGCGTATAGCATCGGCCTAACGGCATGATAGACGCGATGTTTGAGCTTACCTTCAGCGCGAAGTTCGCGCATCATACGCAAAACATCATATGTGTCGCCGGCATTATGAAACCCCGTCCAACCTAAGCTTACGTTTCTTTCAGTAGCAATGCGTAAATTTTCTTTCTCTTTTTCACGAGTAATTGCGGGAATTAGAGGACGTACAAGGTTCATAGCTTTATCGATGAGCATGCCGGTAGGTTCGCCATTTTCGTCTAGATTGATCGCACCACCGGGAGGGGAGACCGTTGTCCCAGTGATATTCGCCATATTCATGGCTACCGTATTGATCACGGCAGCATGTCCGTCTGCTCGGCCGAGATAAACCGGACGATCGGGAACAATTGCGTCTAGATCTTGCCGAGTAGGGAAACGTCCCTCTGGCCAAACTTTTTCAATCCAGCCACGACCGGAAACCCATTCCGAATCCGGGTTTTCGTCTGCATATTCATTTACCTTTTCAAGAACGCCCTTAAGACTATTTATACCTTGCAGGTTAAGGCTCACTTCACGTTCGCCGACGCGGGATAAATGACCGTGAGCGTCAATCAGGCCGGGATATACGGCGTTACCGGCGAGATCAATTACATTGGCATCACCACAAGCGTAACGTTCCACACCAATATTATCACCAACATAGATGATTTTACTGCCGAGAATAGCGACAGCTTCTGCGCTTGGGTTTTTGTCATCAACCGTGTAGACGATTCCGTTTTTGAGAACGATGTCCGCATCCTTGCAACTTTGCGCATAGGCGGTAGCGTTCATCAGCGCTGTCATGCTTACGGCTACCATTATTTTCTTGATCATTTAATATTCCTCACTTTCGGTATACTATTTTACCATTTACAATTGTTGTGACATTTTCGGTCGTCACAATCTGAACTTCCTCAATCGTCATGACATTCTTATCCAGTGTGTTGAAGTTGGCCAAATTTCCGACTTCTATACTCCCGAGTATATTTTCCTGAAAGGCTGTGCTAGCACGCTATATGATGAGCATTATTAAGGATTCTTATCTGTCGCGCGGGTTCGGGTGTCATGCTTGGTCAGAATAACCGCTTAGGCTTTTGCGCGCAATAGCTGCGTAGAATTCGATCGATGGCCGCTAATTTCACCCTATCGGCTGGCGATCCCACTAAAATGGTACCTTGTTTATGAAATCGCGCCATGGCCAGGCATTCGCTTATGAACGTCCGTAAGTATCCTCAAAGCGGACGATGTCGTCTTCGCCCAGATAGGACCCTGATTGTACCTCAATTATATAAAGCGGAATTTTGCCGGGGTTTTTAAGTCTGTGGGTGGAGCCTATGGGGATGTAGCAACTTTCGTTTTCACTTAATGTTGATACATTGTCATCAATAGTGACTTCTGCGGTACCTTTAACAACCACCCAATGTTCTGCACGGTGGTGATGCATTTGCAGCGACAATATCTGACCGGGATTTACCACAAGGCGTTTTACTTGGAAACGTTCATCGGCGTCGGATGTTTGATACGACCCCCAAGGCCGATATACGACTGTATGGCTAATATGTTCATCACGGCCACTTGCTTTTAATCTATCTACGATGGCCTTTACGTCCTGGGTTTTGTTTTTATCACAAACCAGAACAGCGTCTTTCGTCGCGACAACAATCATGTCTTCAAGACCAACGGCAGCCAGTGCCGGCCCCTCTGTTCTCATAAGACAGTTTTTGCTTTGATGAGAAATGACGTCCCCGGAAATGACATTGCCGTCCTTATCTTTATCTGAAATGTCCCACAGAGCATTCCACGACCCGACGTCATTCCACCCCATGTCAACGGGAACAACGGCGGCTTTATCTGTTTTCTCCATAACGGCATAGTCGATGGAATTGGACGGTGAAGATAAAAAGCTTTCTTTGTCAGGACGAATAAACGTCATGTCATTTTCACTATTTTCGATGGCTTTTTTGCAGGCAGCCAGCATTTCCGGTTCATTGGCAGCGAGAATATCCAGATAGACAGAGATGGGAAACAGGAATATTCCACTATTCCAATAATAACCGCCAGCGTCCAGATACTCCTGGGCTGTGGCTATGTCCGGTTTTTCAACGAATTTCTCGACCATATTGCACCCAAAAACACTTTCAAGATTGTCTCCGCATTTTATATAGCCGTAACCCGTTTCCGGCTTGTCGGGAATTATACCAAATGCTGCAAGTAGCTTGTGTTTACTCGTAGCTTCTTTTGCGATGTTTAAAGCAATCATAAAGGCTTCTTCATGGGCAATCACATGGTCAGACGGCATGATCAGCATGAGACCGTTGGGATCGGTTTTTTGAATTTGAAGCGCAGCAAGGGCGGCGGCAGGGGCCGTGTTGCGGCCCTCGGGTTCGAGAATTATTTTTGTATTTTCAAAACCAATTGTCCTCAGCTGTTCGGCAATGATAAAACGATGTTCTTCGTTAGCGATAAAAAGGGGCTCATTAAAATGATCAGGGTTTTTTACCCGTGATACCGTGTCTTGTATCATGGTTTGATCTGAAACGAGCGGCAAGAGCTGCTTTGGATACAGCGACCGTGAGACAGGCCATAGCCGAGTTCCAGAACCACCGGATAATATTACGGGCGTGATTTTTACGTTTGTCATGATTTATGGGTGCCTCTTTTTCAATATTTCCTAGTTTATAAGACGATACATTTAATTCATTATTAAAATGAAAATATCTTTTGCCCAAACTATTTTTATTAAATAGCCAGATTTAATAGTTTTTTCACAAAGCTGTGCTAGATTGCGGAAGTTTATAATTTAATAATAACAACAAGTTAAAGTAAATATCATCCGAATCATTGGATATCGTTCGCAGCGATAGTAGTTCTGATGGTGTTAAATTAACAGAGAAGGTCAAAAAATAGTATATGTAATTCCATGTCAGAACTCTGGTTTACGGTTTAATTCATGTGCTATTGAAAATGTAATTTAATGATTAGAATTTTTAAACATTATATCCCAAAATCAATCCTGTATCTGGCGATAATTGAATGCATCATTCTTTATTTGGTAATTTGGTTTGCGCTGTCGATGAGGTTTGTTCAAATAGGTGATGTCGCGCCGCGAATTGATGAATATAATGCCGAAAAAATCTTTTATGTGGTGATTGTCTATCTGGTACTTCTGGCAACGGGACTTTACCGACTCGATACATGCAGGGACATAAAAATCTCTGTGGTCAGATTGTCTGTCAGTATGGTCTTGTCATTTTTTGCAATATCTGTTGCCCTGTTTATGTTTCCAGAAATAGATATCTGGCGAAGCGTATCGGTGTACGCGATAGCGATAACGTATGTTGTTTTGATTTTTGGACGCCTTATTTTTCTTAAATATGTCGATCATGAAAGCATCGAGACCAGGGTTATTGTTCTTGGCGCTGGGAAGCGCGCAAAGCGGGTTCTCGAGTGCAACGATAAGACAACGTCAAATATCAAGTTCATCGCATTTTTGCGAATGGGGGAAAATGAGAATGAGATCAAAGATGCAAAAAATTTCTCTGACATAGAAAGTTTGGAAAAACTGGTCGAGGAGGAAGCATGCCAGGAAATTGTTGTGGCTATTGAGGAACGAAGAGGGAGATTACCGGTAAGCGATCTGCTAGCTTGTAAGATCAATGGTACCTATATATCTGAAGCTGCCAGCTTTATTGAGCGTCAGGTGGGAGCCCTAAACCTTGCCATGTTTAATCCCAGTTGGATGATTTTTTCGGACGGGTTTGATAATACCAAGAAACTGGATTTATTTGTAAAACGGTTTTTTGATGTTGTGGCCAGTGCGATCCTATTGATTGTCAGCATGCCGCTATTATTGCTTACTGCAATCGCAGTAAAATTGACCAGTAAAGGTCCCATATTTTACCGCCAGGAAAGAATGGGCCTGATGGGTAGACCATTCGACGTTCTCAAGTTTCGCAGTATGACGGTGAATGCTGAGGCTGATGGCGTGCCGAAATGGGCGCAGCAAGATGACGCAAGGGTTACCTTGGTCGGCAAGTTTATTCGCAAGACACGGATTGACGAAATTCCGCAGATATTTAACGTGTTGAGAGGCGATATGAGCTTTGTGGGCCCAAGGCCGGAACGTCCATATTTCGTCGAACAGCTCACAGAAAAAATTCCAATGTTCGACAAACGTCATACGGTCAAGCCGGGCATAACTGGTTGGGCACAGCTAAATTACCCCTACGGTGCATCAGAAGAAGACAGTCGCCGTAAATTGGAGTATGATCTTTACTATATTAAAAATTATTCGATTTTTCTCGATTTGCTCATTTTGGTTCAAACAATACGCGTCGTGTTATGGCCTGATGGGGTTAGGTAAGATAGGTGGGGAGTTTATCTCTTAATATAAGTTTTATGACTTATGGCCTGGCTGCAATGGCCTATACCATTTTACTCTGGCTCGTCATTCAAAAAAATCAGTATAGAGGTGATAATGTTTGGCTAGCCGCCGCCGTAAGTTCCAGCGTGCTGTGGGCCGTTATACATTGTGCCTTCGCGGTCTCCGGCGTTTATACCACCAATGCTGTGTTTCTTTTCATTTCTTATATTGTTCCGTTTGTTGATTGGCTGAAAGGGGTTCTGTGGGTCATCTTTCTTTACAATCATCTTAGGATTATCTGGAACTCTCAGGGAAACAGCACACTTAGTAAACGCTTTGGCGGACTGATAACCGCCATCGCGTCTATCGGGTTTCTCATTGAACTGATATACATTTTGTCCGTGCAAGGTTCGTTAGAGCGAGGGATCGTTGGGGATTTACCCGTTTACAATAAATTTTTTCTGTCGTTTGCCATTTTGTTACTGGTTGAAAACTTATATAGAAACATCGCCAGTGAAAACAGATGGGGGGTTCGATTATTTTGTCTTGGACTTGGCTCTGTCTATGCATTCGATTTTTTACTCTATAGTGATGCCATATTTTATTCATTGATCGACGAAGAACTTTATGAAACTCGCGGTGCTTTAAATGTTATTGTTGTGCCGTTAATGGCCATTGCAATATCACGAAAACCCAAGTGGTCAGGTGGTATCAGCTTGTCCCGTCAAACAGCCTTTCATATGGTCTCTCTGGTTGCCGGAATCGCATATCTTATGTCGATATTAGTGCTCGGGTATTATATTCAGAATTTTGGTGGTGACTGGGGGAAAATATTACAGGTGAGCTTCTTATTCGCTGCCTTTATTGGTTTTGTAGTCATCATATATTCCGGAAAAATACGCTCGACGATACTGGTGATGCTTAATAAGTATTTCTTTGTCTATAAATTTGACTACCGGGAAGAATGGCTTCGATTTATTCAAACCATGACAGCGTCTGAAGACCATTATAATCTTCAGGAACGTGCCATTAAGTCGGTTGCAGAAATTATGGATAGTAGAGGTGGAGCTCTCTGGTACCGAGATCAGCCCGATCGCTATGCTCAGAGCGCGTTATATAATTTCAGGCATAGCATTGATAATGAGTTAGAGGTATCAAGTAAGTTAGCAAAATTTCTTGAGAAAAATCACTGGATTATTGATCTGAATGATACGATGCAGGGTAAGATACCTGGAACCGATTGTGAAATTCCCGACTGGTTGCTTAAGGAACGTGAATTGTGGTTGGTTATCCCGCTTATTCACCACAGTGAGATGACTGGATTCATCGTGCTTTATCAGCCGCGCGCTGGCCGAGAACTTAACTGGGAGACCATTGATATACTCAAGACTGTCAGTCTGCAAATTGCCAGTTATCTGGCGGAACAGGAAACATTGACGGCGCTCGCCGTTGCTAGTGAGTTTGAAGCGTTTAACCGTAAATTTGCTTTCGTGATCCACGACATAAAGAATATGGCCAGTCAACTTTCACTGCTGCAACGTAATGCAGAAAAGCACGGCGCGAACCCGGATTTTCAAAAAGATATGCATCTCACTGTTAAAAACACGGTAGAAAAAATGAACGATCTGCTGTCAAGGATCAATATTGTTCAGGAGCCGTCCGTGTCCAATACGGTAGGTCAGGTAAATATACTTGATATAGCAAAAGCAAGTAGTGACGTTTTTTCAAAAGGTGGGCAAAATATCGAGCTTGTTTCACAAGATAAAGAGTATATTGCCTTATCCAACCGCCAGGAGTTGGAAACAGTCCTTATGCATATTGTCCAGAATGCGTTTGATGCCTGCGAACAGGATCAGGTCGTTGAAATAATACTGGCTCAGGACAAGAATTATGTGACCATAAAGGTGATTGACCAGGGTGTGGGAATGGATCGCGAATTTGTCAAAAATGAGTTGTTTAGACCATTTCGATCATTAAAAGCCGGCGGATACGGCATTGGGGCCTATGAAAGCCGACAATTAATACATAAGATGGGTGGGCGTATGGAAGTCAAAAGCAAGCCCGGCATGGGAACTTCGGTGAGTATTTATTTGAAAAAGGATTAGAGAGATTACGGGAGCAATTAAAAAATTACTGGTGATAGAGGACGACGAAGGTCTTCAGCGGCAATATAAATGGAATTTTGAAAATTACGATGTCATGATTGCTGGGGATAGAAGGTCGGCCCTTGAATTGGTGGAAAAACACAAACCACCAGTCATCTTGCTTGATCTTGGATTGCCACCAGATCCTGACGGGACAACAGAAGGCTTTGTGATTCTCAACGAAGTATTGTCTGGTCATCCAATGGCAAAAGTTGTTGTCGCGTCAGGTCATGAAGCAAGGGAAAGTGCGATAAAAGCAATTTCCAGTGGTGCCTATGATTTTTATCAAAAACCGATTGATGCTGATGAGATTGGTTTTATTGTTGAACGGGCTTTCAAACTTTATGATCTTGAATTGGAAAATAAAAAACTTCAGGAAAAACAGGAACATACAAGACTTCCTGGTCTTGTTACCGCATCGGATAAAATGGAAGATGTTTGTAGTGTGATTGAGCGCGTCGCACCGACGGCTGTATCTGTCATGCTGTTGGGAGCCAGTGGTACCGGAAAAGAACTGCTGGCCCGATCGCTACATGAATTAAGTGATCGTAAGGATCAGTCATTCGTCGCCATCAACTGCGGCGCTATACCAGAAAACCTGATCGAAAGTGAACTGTTTGGTTTTGAAAAAGGGGCTTTTACTGGTGCCATGAAACAAGTAAAAGGCAAGATAGAGATGGCAGAGAACGGCACTTTATTTCTTGATGAAATTGGAGATCTTCCGTTACCACTTCAGGTGAAATTACTAAGGTTTTTGCAGGAACGGGTGATTGAGCGGATCGGAGGTCGAAAAGAAATAGCTGTAGATGTCCGGGTCATCAGTGCGACCCATCAAAAACTGGAGGATCAGATTGTCGATGGTCGGTTTAGGGAAGACCTGTTTTACCGCCTAAGTGAAATTGTTGTGAATATTCCGGAACTTAAAGACAGAGATGGTGATGCTTTGTTGCTTGCGCACAATTTTTTGTCCAAGTATGCCAGAGAATTTGACAAAAGGGTAAAGAGCTTTGAACGAAAGGCGGTTCGTGCCATCGCATCTTACGATTGGCCAGGAAATGTTCGGGAACTTGAAAACAGGATAAAACGCGCCGTTATTATGAGTGACAATAAAAGAATATCGCTTGATGATCTCGAAATTGATTACAATGACGATCATATGGAGACACTCAATTTGAAAGAGATTAGAGAAAAAAATGACAAAACAGCTATGCTTCGAGCATTTTCACTATCAAATGGAAATATTAGCGAAACAGCAAGATTGCTTGGCATTAGCCGGCCAACCTTCTATGGTTTGGTAAAACAATATAATTTGAGTATCGATAAATAATGACTGTGGGCTTGAAATTTGCGGCACTTTTTGGGGTAAGTATCATCGGGTTGAGCATTAACTCGTCTGCACAACAAGCTGAGCCTTTTTCAGAACAAGATGAAACCATACCAAAAGAAGAAATCTATGTGCCGCGGCAGTCAACACTGGAAGAACTCAAGCATTACGCACTGATTAATGAGACCCGACAAAAATGGGATGCGTTATTTGATAACCCCCAAAATGCGGAACTTCATTGGGAGATTGCCAAAAACTACATAGAGTTGGGCAACGGAGATATTGCGCTCCATGAGTTAGGACGGGCAGAGGTTCTTGGTACAGAGCGTGAAAAAATATTTGTTGATTTGGGTAAAGCATATCTGTTGCTTGGCAGATATGATGACATTTTTACCGAAATCTTGCTAGAAGATGCTTCGCTTAACGATCATGGTGAGATTTACCTGATTTACGGACAGGCACATTTCGCACTGAATAATAATGAACAGGCTTTTCTGAATTTCTATCAAGCAAAGGAAATTATTGGAGAAGACAGACTTGAGCTGAACAAACCACTGGCAACGCTCTATAATCTTATGGGGGACTATGAAAAGGCCGAACTAAATGTCGATAAAGCCTTTGAATTTGATGCAAAAGATGCCGATCTCTTTATTCTAAAAGGCGAATTGGTTCATCGTCGGGAGGGCGCCGAGAGATCATACCGCTATTTCGAACTGGCTGACTTTTACCGACCAGATAATATTTTAATTGAGACCAAGTTAGCGGGCGCACTTTATAATTTAAAAAAACGTGATGAAGCGATGACTGTGCTTAGAAGTATACTGGAAAAACAACAAAATCATCCATACGCAAACTTCATGATTGCAGCTTTATTCGCTGAAGGAAATAATGTCAGAACAGCAGCCCGCTACCTGAACCAAGCAGGAGATGCTTATGATAATTTTGTGCCGGGACTGTTATTAAGGGCGAAACTGGCGTATACGTCAGGCTCATACCAGCAGGCTGAGGCATCGCTTTCTAGGGCGCTACAAATAGAACCGGATAACGGCGAAGCACGACGACTTCTCGGCGCGAGCCTTATGCAGTTGGGCAAACATGCAGACGCTGTCAGGACCTTACGCTATTTGATAAATAGCAACAGTCTTGAAGGCAGTGACTTCTTTCTATTGGGTAGTGCATATGCCCTTGCGGGAAATAATGACAGAGCAACAGAATATCTTAATCTTGCTTCAAACGATAAATTATCGAGAGTCAGCGAAGAAGATCGTCGATATATGTCGGAGTTCGAGCGGGGAGATAATTTTGGTGTTTCATTGAATATAGCACGTATTTTAAATAATAACGCTTATTCAAATCAAAGGCTTATTGTTCAAACTTATGACGCGCTTGCAAAGGGGCAATATAGAGATGCTTTTGATTTAGCGGCGGCTATCATTGATCAAAACAGAGGCTCACCTATTGGGTTTGATTTGTTGGGCCTTACATATTTAAGTCAAGGTAAGATCGATGAAGCCAGAAGTAATTTCAGAAGAGCAATAGAAATAGACCGTGATTATCATCACGCGCGGATAAACCTCGCTAAACTTGAAATGGACTATGGCAGCCTGAATGCGGCAATGACCAGCGTGAATGAAATACTTTCCCGTGACGAGGGTTATGTTCCGGCTTATGAGCTTTTATTTGAAAATGCCCTTTATGAGGGCGATTTGATCTCAGCGGAACGGTATCTTGTGACTGCGGCAAATGCTAATCCAGATTTGATCTCGGTCCGCGAACGGTTATTGGAGTTTTATTTTGAAGAAACTGAAATCAGCAAAGCGAAAAGCTTGGCAATGCGGATGGTAGAAAAATTTCCTGATCACCCAGCAGGATATAAGGCGCTTGGGCGGGCAAATTTTAGTCAAAGTAATTTTGAAGTTGCAGTTGCCAATTTGGAAAAGTCGTTAGAACTTTTCAGTGGTGATGAGGACGCATATCTCATGCTTGCAAAGGCATATGTATCAAATGAACAATTGGCGCAGGCCAGAGGTTTGCTTAAAAATGGCTTGATGCACGTAAAGGAAATTCTTCCTCTTCAGAGAGAGCTGATTGATCTCGCTAAAGTTGACGGTGATTTTGCAAATAGTCACCATTATGCTGATCAGCTGAAACTCAGCGAGCGCACCCGGGCGGAGGGATTTTTGCGTCAGGGTGATCTAAATATACTGGAGAACAGAGCTGAGGATGCTATAAATGCGTATCTAAGCGCCGCGAAAGCTGGCGCAAATCAGGAGGCGGTGAAAATCGGATTGGATAAGGCAAGATCAATTGCACCCGTGCCCGTAGAAACACTTGAGTCGCTGAGCTAATATATTTTTGCGAAAATATTGAAAAGACAAGGGAATTGTTAACAAATTTGCGCTAATTGATATTAGAGATATAAATTTATAACTGTGAGTGTGGGTCAACCTTTTGAAAATACTTTTTTTAAGCCATCGCTTTCCATATCCGCCGACGCGGGGAGACAAGATCAGATCATATAATATGGTCAAGTACCTCCATGAGCAGGGGCATGAGGTCACTGTGGCTTCCCTATCAAGATCACCTGAAGAAACAGCAGATTGTCAGGGTATTAAGGATTTCTGCCATAAGTTCGTGCTTGTGGAGATATGCGAGCCGCTTCAAAAAATCCGAATGGTGTCACGCTTGCTTTCAAAAGATCCGTCATCTATGGGCTATTTTTATTCGAACGAATTGCAAAATGAAGTAAATCAGCTTCTTCATGACAACATCTATGACTTGATCGTCGTATTTAGTTCATCGGCTGCTCAATATGTGGAACATGTGAGTGATACTCCTAAGATGCTCGATTTTTGTGATATGGATAGCCAAAAGTGGCTGGCCTACGTGGATTATAAAAAATGGCCAATCAGCGCGGGTTATGCGCTTGAGGGGCGAAAACTTGAAGCGGATGAAAAACGCCTTGCGAAAAAATTCGATCTTTGCAGCTGTGCGACGGATTTTGAAGTAGAAACCCTTGATAGCTATCAAACTGGTGTTGCCAGTGGATATTTCCCAAATGGCGTTGACAGTGATTTTTTCAAACCCATAAATGTTCAGTACACAAAAAACAGTATCTGTTTTGTAGGACGTATGGACTACTATCCCAATGAAGTGTGCATTATCAATTTCTGTCACGAAGTGCTGCCAATAATTCGCGAAAAATACCCTGATGTAACCTTTAAGGTCATTGGTGCGGCCCCTCCGACGGCGGTTCTTGACCTAAATGAAATTCCAGGTGTCCTGGTGACCGGGACTGTCGATGATATTAGAAAGCATGTGCAAAGCTGTCAGGTGATGGTGACGCCGTTGGTGATAGCGCGTGGTACACAAAATAAAATACTTGAAGGAATGGCCATGGGGCTTCCGGTGGTATCAAGTCATCTGGCGGCACGAGGTGTTGATGCGGTGGTGGGGGAGCATATTCTTGCGGCAACGACACCCGAGCAGTATGCTGACGAAGTTATGAGCTTATTTGCCGATCCTCAAAAGCAACAGAAATTTTCCGTGGCCGGTCGGGCGAGGGTGCTTAGCCATCATAATTGGCCGCGAGGCATGGAAATGATGGGCGACTGCATTGATCGTTCGATCGCTGAATTTAAAAAGAAGGCGGGATGATGAGAATACTTCATGTTTTTGACCATTCTATTCCTCTGCATAGCGGCTATACGTTTCGCAGCTTTCAAATCCTGTCCGAACAAAGAAAACTTGGCCTTGAAACATTGCATGTGACAGGGATTAAACACACTGCCCCATCCGAAGCAAAAGAAACTGTAGATGGCCTAGAATTTTATCGGACCCCTTTTAGCGGAAGTATCTTAAACAAATTGCCGATACTAAATCAGTGGAATGTGGTCAGAACGCTTTCTAAGAAAATAGAACAAATCGTAAAGTCGGAGAAGGTTGATATAATTCACGCGCATTCACCTGTGTTAAACGGTCTTGCGGCGCTTAAAGTGGGAAGAAAATATAATATTCCTGTCCACTATGAAATTAGAGCGTTCTGGGAAGATGCTGCGGTAAGTCATGGCACCAGTGTTGAAGGCGACCTCCGCTACAATATAAGCAAGTGGCTCGAAACATATGTGGTGAAGAACGTGGCGTCGGTGACTACCATTTGTGATGGGCTTAAACAGGATCTGATTGGAAGAGGCATTGCCGAGGATAAAATCACTCTTATCCCAAATGCTGTAGATATTTCGAAATTCTCTGGTCCGGGCGCAGCAAACGCAGAGCTTTCTGAAAAACTTGGCCTTAACGATATGACCGTGCTCGGATTTATCGGTTCCTTTTATGACTATGAGGGACTTGATATCCTTATCAGATCGATGAATTCTATCATAGCACGGGTGCCTAATGCCTGTCTTTTGTTGGTTGGTGGTGGTCCGGAAGATGAAGCTCTTAAATCGCTCACGGAAAAGAAAATGCTGGGCGACAGAATTATATTCACCGGTCGCGTGCCTCACGATAAAGTTCAGGATTATTATAATCTGGTTGATATCTTCGTGTACCCGAGGAAAAAAATGCGCCTTACAGATCTGGTTACGCCACTGAAACCACTTGAAGCTATGGCGCAGCATAAATTGGTTGCGGCATCGGACATTGGCGGACACAGGGAACTTATCGAAGACGGTAAAACTGGAGTACTTTTTGACCCGGATAGTCCGCTTGCGCTTGCGCAGAAAATTGGTCAGCTTGTAGATAAGAAGGAAGATTGGCCTAAATTTCACGAAGCAGGTCGCCATTACGTGGAAGAGGTGCGCAACTGGAAAAACTCGGTTGCTAACTATCCTGCTGTTTATAATAGAATTACTGAAAGCTCAGATTAAGCTACAAAAGTGATTTTGTTGGAATTATAATTTAACGACGGTTATTGTTATAAATAAATTAAATAATTGAATGTATGCTGAGCATTAAGAACAAATGATAAACTGGGCAAATAGAATGCAAGAAAACCAAGACAATCTACCAAGAAACTTACTGTTTATGATCGCACTGGTGGTGTCAGCCATAGCAGCATATTTTTTAAACTCTTCATTGTTTTCAATGTTGCGTTTTCTAATAGACATTAAAGTTCAGGGTAATTTTACCCGTATCTTGGACCTCAGTTCACTTTGGGGCGTCGCAAGTTATTGGTCTACTTTTGCACTGCTTATTTTTATTCTTGGTTTTCTTATTCCCGCAATTTCAAACGTGTTTGGTCTGATTGCCATAAAAACGCGCATAGCTGAGTTACCACGGGCAAGCGATAAAGCCCCACATGTCACCAAGGAAAGATTTTTAAAAGCTATGTCTGAGTTTAAGCTTCTATTTGCTGAATTCGCGGTTCCATACGCTGCTTATATTGTTGAGAAACATGAAAAAGATATCAGAAAGAAGACAAAATTTATTGGAAAAGGTAAAGCTCAGCAAGTAAACCCTGTCGTTGTCAGTGTTATTATGCCTGCGTCTCATATATTTAAACTGGACCGTGCATTAAATTCACGCCTTTCGGTGTGGTTTATACGGCCGATGCCCAGGGTTTTGATGGGGATAGGTTTTCTTTTGTTTATTTTGTCGTTTGCAGGTGCACTTCAATCAAATTCAGAAAGCCTTATAGGCAATGATATATTTCTGATGGGGGTGTCGTCATTTGCGTTGTGTATGGGGGTTGGAGTGGTTTTAACGGCACTGCTTCGCGTATGTTTGGGGCACATTCATCACCGTGCCAGTGAGATCGTCAAGATGATAGAAAATCTTTTTGACTATAAACCGGACGATGGCCAGAATGAAGATTTCAAAGCAATTGAAACTGCTTTGAATAAGACAGTGTCTTCGTTCAAGGATGTCTCAAAGGCAATCAACGAGAGAAAGGAAGATGCAGTTAATGATCTCATCAATAAAACTCTCGAAAAATATGTTAAGGAAATTGGCGAAGCAAGCCAAAAACAGTCAAAAGCATTGCAGAAAATAGCAGATGAGACAGCAAAGCAGTCGAAAATCGTAGCAGCCGACTTATCAAGTCGTTTTGATGGCTATGCGGAGAAGATAGGTGAAATACAGGCGAAGCTTGAAGACCATCACGACAAAAGCTACGAGGCACTGACGGATAAAATTGAAAAGTTGGTAACGTCGCTCAATAAAGAAGTGGCAAAAGCATCTGGAGCAGCGCTTTCCAAGGAAAGCATTCTGGACGATCTGAATAAGACGGCAAGCGATCTCAGTGCCGTTTCAAAAGCATCTGACACGGTAACAGAAAAGTTTGATCTGGTTACTGAGGGGCTTGAGAGACTTATTACTCAGATTGAAAAAATCGCTCCCATGAGCACCGAAAAGAAAGAGATTATTTCTGCAGACATTGAAGAGCTTAAGGCGGTTTCAAGTAAGACGGTTGGTATGGGCAAACGCACTCCTTCAAAAAGCCGTAAAAAAGCTTAAATGGCATTCGAAACACGACTTAAAACGGATATTTTGGTGGCCGCGGAAATCAGGCGCTGTGCGAATATGTCAGTTACGGCGACCATAAATCACAAAGGTGATCAGGACCGAGGCCTGCTACTGATTAAACAATATGTCTACAATAAAGGCTGTAAAGTTTATACTCAATCTAGAGATATGGATGATAATCTAAGTTGGCATACCCCCTTTGGCGAAGAGTGGGTAGAAGAAGCCAAAGTGGATCAGTATATTGCCCGTCAAATTGGATTTGATGAGGATCTCTGGGTATTAGAGGTCGAAGATTCTAAAAATGTTTATGCTCCGCTATAGCTTCGGATAATCTAACGACGACTTTGGGGCAAAATCGCGTGGTGGTACTCCACAAGTATGCTTGAAAACGGGCCAAGACCGTTAGTATAATATTAAAGATAACACTGTAATATAGTTCGCAAGTTTCAAGAATTAAATTTCAAACCGGGTGAAAATTCAAAATGTCGACAAAAAAAGTTAGCAAAGCCATCTATGGCCAGATTGTAATCTTGCTTCTATGCGTATTAACTGTTGGATATTGGGCAGTACGATTTCCCTATCCTTCACCGCTCATTTTTGACATTTTGACGCCACAGAAACGCTGGCCGACAGATCAGGTGGCGGATTGGGTAATATCAGGCGATATTGATGAAGGCTTTATGTCGTTCTTTTACCGTGATCCAGACCGTATTGTGCCGGAGGGACTTGATATGGTTGCTCCTGCGGATGGTGAAATACGTTATATCGACGAAAAAGACGGTGTTAAATTCATGGTGATTGCCCTTACATTTTGGGATGTCCATGTACAGCGCTCTCCTGTTGGTGGTACCGTGGTAAAGATTGAAGATATGGGGGATACCTTAATGGATGGTGAAGGGCTCGACATGATTTATCTTCAGGAAAAAATGAGTCCGGTTCAAAAAGTCGTTCATATTCAATCTGAAGAATGGGGCCTTGTTAAAGTAAGGCTGCTTACCAGTCTTCTCGCCAGGAGACTTGAAGTCTGGCCAAAGGTGGGTGAAAAAGTGGAAAAAGGTCAAAAACTTGGGCGAATTCACTTGGGAAGTACGGTTGTGGTCGATTATCCCCAAGGCCTTGAGCCAGCGGTTAAAATTGGTGAACGTGTCGTCGCGGGAGAGAGTATTATTTTTGCAGCAGAAGAACTGAAGAAACTTGAAGGAACAGTACAATGATCTGGAATAATGAACACGCTCGCTTTAGTTGGTTATTTATAATTCTTGTGGTTTATTCAACGCTATTTCTTGTTGGATTTGATCTGACTTGGAGGCTGGTAGAGATCGGAATTGCTGAACTCGTAATTTATAGTGGTATTGCCTGGTGCGTTGGTGCCAGCGTCGTTTATTTCACATGTCGAAAATTATAAAGCGTTTATTAGAAGCAAAGACCAGTTTTCTCAATCCTATTTAAGAGTTAAATAACCGCGCTTTGGCAGACCAGCGCAGGCGACGTTTACGCTGTACATATTTTATTCTTCACACTAGTATCTTTCAAAAAGTATACAAGGGAAGTTTATGGAATCTGTGGTGAATTATGGTGTGTGGTCTTTGGTGCCGCTTGTGTTTGCACTTGTTACGGCGTTTTGGACAAGGAGTGCTATATTCTCACTTTTTGCGGGCTGTCTGATCGGTGTAATGATGATGGGCTATAATCCCGAAGCAAGCTTTTTTGGACTTGATCCCGCTGGTGGCATCGTGCGTCTTATAGCGGGCAGCCTAGACGGTGAATTTATCCGTATTTGCGTAATTATTATATTTATAGGCATTTTGTTTGAGCTATTTAAACGGGCGGGCGTACTCGTTGCGTTTGCAAATAAAGTATCCAAAACCGGCACTTCACCCAAGAAAGTCAAATTCACCACATGGCTGATGGGTTTTTTTATCGTTGATGACTATTTTAGTCCACTTATGACAGGGCCGATCATGCGGCCGCTCACAGACACCGCAAAAGTGTCTCGTGAGAAGCTCGCCTTTATCCTTGATAGCACGACTGCCTCTGTATGTGTGCTGGTCCCCTTTATGTCCTGGGGGGCATATGTTGGCGGATTAATTGCCAAAGAAGGTGGACCGGTTGGAAACGTTGACGAGGCTATTGCACTATTTGCAAGGTCAATTCCTTATAATATTTATCCAATTTTGTTGATCACTTTTACGGCGCTGATCTGTCTGGAAATTATTCCTGATTTCGGTTTTATGAAAAAGGCTGAAAAAAGAGCGCGCGAGGAGGGAAAGGTACTTCGCGACGGTGCTATCCCTATGGTCAGCGAAGAAGGCGGTGATATATTTGAGCAGAAACACGAGAAATCCTATTTGTTTTGGGATTTTACGGTTCCTATCATGATCGTATTTGGCACCGTGATTATTACCTATTTCATGTTTGGTAGCCTGATGATCCTTGAAGCCTTTATCATGGCGGTAATTTATCTTGGCACGTCGCTTTATGTGAAAAAATATGTGAGTGACTTTAGTGATCTTACGGAAATAGGGGTGATAGGTGCCAAGAGTGTGATGTCGGCAATTATAATTACCGCGCTCGCTTACTGTATTAACACGGTGACCAAGGGTCTTGGCGCGGCAGAATTTATCATAACCCTAAGCGAGGACTTCATGACCCCGGCACTGCTGGTGGCGTCGACCTTCTTTATTACGGCCGTAATTTCATTCTCTACGGGGACGTCATGGGGCGCGTTTGCACTGATGATCCCTTTTGTACTGCCGATTGCATACGGTTTCTCAGGCGGTGTTGCTCATGATCCGATCGTCTACAAGGCGCTTGCAGCGGTTGTGGGCGGGGGTATATTTGGCGATCACAGTTCGCCCGTTTCGGATACGTCGGTGCTGTCATCAATCGGTGCGGGTAGTGATCATATGGATCATGTGATCACCCAGCTTCCTTATGCACTTACGATTGGGGCGGCGACAATTGCCCTTTATTTGGTGATTTAATAAAAAAATCACATTTTTTTAACGTCAGCACCTTGACTATCTCTTTTAATAGACTATCTGTTCTGTACAGTTATTGGCACTCTCGTGCGTAGAGTGCTAATACACAAAAAAATGAACACTAATGTTAACAACCCAACAAAGGGGTAGATAAAATGGGATTTCGTCCTTTACATGACCGCGTACTTGTACGTCGGGTCGAATCAGAAATGAAAACAGCGGGTGGTATTATCATCCCTGATACTGCACAAGAAAAACCAAGCGAAGGTGAAGTGATCGCAACCGGTTCAGGAAACAAGGCCGAAGACGGTACTGTAACAGCGCTTGACGTTAAAGCAGGTGATAAAGTGCTTTTCGGCAAATGGTCCGGCACTGAAATTAAGGTGGACGGCGAAGAGCTGCTCATTATGAAAGAATCTGACATTTTAGGCATCGTTGAATAACGACCGCCTCAATTAGCAATTATAAGGAATTAAAAAATGGCTGCTAAAGACGTAAAATTCGGAACAGACGCCCGTTCACGCATCGTTGCCGGTGTTGATATTCTGGCAAATGCTGTAAAAGTAACACTCGGTCCAAAAGGCCGTAACGTCCTTTTACAAAAATCATTTGGTGCACCTCGCATCACTAAAGACGGCGTATCTGTTGCCAAAGAAATCGAACTACAAGACGTTTATGAAAACATGGGCGCTCAGATGGTTCGCGAAGTTGCATCACGCACAAATGACGTGGCTGGTGACGGAACAACAACTGCAACTGTACTTGCTCAAGCAATCGTACGTGAGGGTTTTAAATCCGTTGCTGCAGGAATGAACCCAATGGATCTAAGTCGCGGTATCAAACTTGCTGTTGCAAAAGTATCTGAAGAACTTAAATCACGTTCAAAGCCGATTTCTACCGGTGAAGAAGTGGCTCAAGTGGGCTCAATCTCTGCTAACGGTGAAACTGAAATTGGTGACATGATTGCAGATGCAATGGAAAAAGTTGGTAAAGAAGGTGTTATTACTGTGGAAGAGGCCAAAGGCCTTGATTCAGAGCTAGACGTTGTTGAAGGAATGCAGTTTGACCGCGGTTACCTTTCACCATACTTCATTACTAATGCTGAAAAGATGTCTGTGGAACTCGAAAATCCATATATCCTTCTTCACGAAGCAAAACTTTCAAATCTGCAAACAATGCTTCCACTTCTTGAAGCGGCAGCACAATCCGGTCGTCCACTTCTTATTATCGCTGAAGATGTTGAAGGCGAAGCTCTCGCAGCTCTTGTTGTAAATAAACTTCGTGGTGGCCTTAAAATTGCTGCGATTAAAGCACCTGGTTTTGGTGATCGCCGTAAAGCAATGCTTGAAGATATCGCCATCCTAACTGGTGGTCAGGTGATCTCAGAAGACCTTGGTATCAAACTTGAAACAGTAACACTTGATATGCTGGGTACAGCGAAAAGCGTAAACATCACAAAAGAAGACACTGTGGTTGTTGACGGTGCTGGTGCCAAAGGCGATATCGAAGCCCGCTGTTCACAAATTCGTACACAGGCTGATGCAACATCATCTGATTATGATAAAGAAAAACTTCAAGAGCGTCTTGCTAAACTTTCTGGCGGTGTTGCCGTTATTAAAGTTGGTGGTGCAACCGAGATTGAAGTTAAAGAACGCAAAGACCGCGTTGATGATGCTCTTCACGCGACACGTGCTGCCGTTGAAGAAGGTGTTGTCCCTGGTGGTGGTTCTGCTCTTCTTTACGCAACACGCATCCTTGATGGTGTTGAAGGTGACAACGATGACCAGACAGTAGGTGTTGGTATTGTTCGTCGTGCGCTAGAAGCGCCAGCTCGTCAGATCGCTGAGAACGCGGGTAGTGATGGTGCTGTGATCGCTGGTAAAATGAGAGAAAGCGATGATATCAATTTTGGTTATGATTCGCAAAAGGGTGAGTATAAAGACCTTGTTGCAGCAGGTATTATCGATCCAACTAAAGTTGTTCGTACCGCACTTGAAGATGCTTCTTCTGTTGCTAGCCTCTTGATTACGACGGAAGCTATTGTCGCTGAAATTCCATCTGATTCCGGTGCTCCTGCAATGCCTGATATGGGCGGCATGGGCGGCATGGGTGGTATGGGTGGTATGGGTGGTTTCTAAACCTCCATATAAAACAGCACTTTACAAGCTCAACTTAATGTAATATATAAAGGCCGGAGAAGTTCTCCGGCCTTTTTTATTGCTGGTTTAAAAGCTGCCTTAATTTCGGTTTAATAAATATGTAAACATTGTGAGGTATAAAAGTTAACAGTGATTCTAACGTGAACACTTCAAAACTTGAGTAGAGTATGATGAATAAAAATACCAATATTTATAGCGTAGAATATTATCTTCCCAAGGCGACCAAGTCAGGCAGGAAGACATCTTTTGTGCAAAACCAGTCTAAACAATCAAATTATAAAATCCTTGTGCAAGATCATGTTAAGGATTGCGTCTATCTTATTGATGCATAAGACAAATATTACAATTTAATTCTCATTCTACCCGCCAGATCCTGTATATATTGATATGCGACACGGCCGGACCGTGCTCCTCTGGTGCGCGACCAGGTCAGCGCGTCAGCATGTACTTCATCCTTACCAGCATCCATATTGTAATGATCCAGATAGCCATCAATCATTGCCAGGTAATCTTCCTGATTGCAGCTGTGAAACCCAAGCCATAACCCAAACCGGTCAGAAAGGGATACTTTCTCTTCGGTTGCCTCTGACGGATTAATGGCTGTGGAACGTTCATTTTCCATCATATCCCGTGGCATTAAGTGACGACGGTTAGATGTGGCATAAAATATAACATTTTTGGGACTGCCTTCTATGCCACCTTCAAGAACCGCCTTGAGTGATTTGTAGGTGCCGTCATCATGATCAAATGAAAGATCATCGCAAAACAGTATACATTGACGCCTACTATTGCGAATAATGTCAAGTAGCCTTGGAATGCTGGGAATATCTTCACGGTGGATTTCAATCAAAGCGATATTTTTGGTGGTTGCATGGATGGCTTTGACCAGCGAGCTTTTTCCCATGCCGCGCGCGCCCCATAGGAGAGCGTTATTGGCAGAAAACCCGTCTGCAAATTGTCTTGTATTTTTAAGCAAGATATCACGGACATGATCAATTCCTTTTAAAAGATCAAGATTGATGTGATTGACCTGGGAAACAGCCACTAATCTGTCTGGATTAACGTGCCAGACGAAGGCGTCGGAACCTTCAAGTAATGGTTTTGGGGCTTGCGCCGGTGACAGCCGTTCTAGTGCGTCGGCAATTCTATTTAAGGTTTTGGCATCTATATCCGGCATCTTTTCCCATATCCCATCAAAAATTAAAGCTTTATCCTTGTTTTTACCGTGCCGTAGCCTTATATCCAATAGATAATTTTTATAAAAAGAGTGAGGAATATATAAATGTTCATTTCTGAAGCATATGCACAGGTTGCCGGTGGTGGTGATGGTGGTGGTCTTATGGGACTATTGCCGTTCGTTTTGATTTTTGTGGTGTTTTATTTTCTACTGATTAGGCCACAGCAAAAACGCGCCAAAGAACACAAAGCAATGGTTGAAACCTTGAAACGTGGCGATAAAGTTGTTACATCAGGTGGGATTGTTGCCAAGGTATCCAAGGTAATCGACGAAAATGAAATTGAAGTCGAAATTGCCAGTGATGTTAAAGTACGTGTTATCCGCTCAACAATCAGTCAGGTGCAAGGAAAACCAGCACCTGCCAATGATGATAAGAAATAAGCAAGATATAGACGGATAATAAAATGCTCGATTTCCCGCGCTGGAAAATTCTTACGATTTTAATGGTATCCTTTATCGGGGTACTGATGGCAATGCCCAACTTCCTTTCCGATGAACAGATTGAAGGCCTGCCGGGGTTTCTACCTACAAGTCAGGTGACATTGGGGCTCGACCTCCAGGGTGGGGCACACTTTCTGCTTGAAGTGGATACGGAAGAAACCATTGCAAAAATGTTGCTGGACAAAGGGCAGAGAATTCGTGACGATCTAAGTGAGGAAACAATTCGCCACCGGTACCGCATTGTCGGGCACGGGCTTGTAATTACCCTGACCGAACCGGAGGAACGTGAAAACGCCTTGAGAATTATTCGGGCTTCTACCGTGAAAGTGGGGGCGAGCCTCACTGACATTGGAACCGATGATGTTATTGTTGAAGACGGTGCTGGCGCGATCATTAATGTTTCGCTTTCAGAAGCCGCTGTCATTGAAAAGAAAACCCAATCGGTTCAGCAATCTATTGAAGTATTGCGTCGCCGTATTGACGAAGACGGGACAAAAGAACTTACCATTCAGCAGAACGGCGAAGACAGAATTTTGCTTCAAATCCCAGGCATTGAAAATACCGAAGAAGTAAAAGCCAAAATCAACACCGCAGCGGCGATGAATTTTCATCTTACCAACACGACGGTGAGCCAGGAAGATATACTGCGCGGGCGTATGCCGCCGCGCACGACCGCCTATCCCTCCATTGAAAAAGATGAAGAGGGGAACCCAATGTTCCAGCTTGCTATTCGCGATGAAGTTATGGTGTCGGGCGAAGATTTGGTCAATGCCATGCCTGACCGGGATCAGGATAATAATCCGGCGGTGAGTATTACTTTTAATTCCAAGGGCGGAAAGCAGTTTGCTGATGCGACACGTGCAAACGTGGGTAGGCCATTCGCCATTATTCTTGACGGCGAAATAGTCAGTGCTCCACGTATCAATTCTGCGATCCTTGGTGGTTCTGCGATTATCACCGGATCATTCACGGTACAGGAAACAAACGATCTTTCGCTTTTGCTTCGCGCTGGTGCGCTTCCTGCTCCGCTTAGTATTGTGGAAGAAAGAACTGTTGGTCCAGATCTTGGTGCCGATAGTGTTGCTGCTGGTGAGATAGCGGCGGTGATAGGCCTTACGGCGGTTATGATCTTTATTATTCTCAGTTACGGTTTCTTTGGCTTCATTGCCAACTTGGCACTGGGGGTGAATATTCTGATGATATTTGGTGTACTTTCCTTGTTTGGCGCAACGCTGACACTGCCAGGTATTGCCGGGATCGTACTAACCGTAGGAATGGCGGTTGATGCCAATGTGCTGATTTTCGAGCGTATTCGCGAAGAAATGAGGCGCGGTAAAAACGTACTTGCGTCGATTGACGTGGGTTATGGCCGTGCGTTCGGAACCATTGTTGATGCCAACGTGACGACGTTGATCGCCGCGTTGATCCTATTCCAGTTTGGCTCAGGCCCTGTTAAAGGCTTCGCCGTAACGCTGGCAGCGGGTATTTTTACTTCCGTTTTCACAGCGGTAAGCTTGTCACGATTAATAATAGTAACCTGGGCACGCAAAAAACGTCCTGCAACGCTGAAACTATAAAGGAAGGGATTGAAAATGTTACTGAAACTTGTTCCTGAAGGTACAAAAATTCCTTTCGTAAATGCACGCAAAATTGCCTACGTTTTGTCAATTTTGATGATTATAGGATCGATCGGATTATATTTCTCCAAAGGTCTTAACTTTGGTATTGATTTTAAAGGTGGCTTTCTAATCGAAGCCCACACCGAGCAGTCGGCTGATTTGGCTGAGCTTAGAGAGTTAACTGGTGGTTTAGGGTTGGGTGATGTGGCGCTGCAAACATTTGGTGATGATAAACAGGTGTTGATCCGAATTGAATTTCAGGAAGATAAGTCCCTGAATGAAGTGGTGACACTGGTTCAGCAGACCTTAGAAAACAGCTACAGCGATAAGGTGACGTTTCAGCGCACCGAAGCTGTAGGGCCCAAAGTATCGGGAGAACTTATTCAATCAGGTATTATGTCGGTGTTACTCGCCGTTGGTGCGGTGCTTTTTTACATATGGGTCCGATTTGAATGGCAATTTGGTCTTGGTGCGGTGATCGCGCTCTTGCATGATGTGATCCTGACCATTGGCATGTTCTCTCTCACTCAGCTCGAATTTAACCTCTCTATTATTGCCGCGATCTTGACCATCGTTGGTTACTCACTCAATGACACGGTGGTTGTTTATGACCGGATCCGAGAAAACCTGGGCAAGTACCGCAAGAAGGAAATGCCCGATCTGATTAACTTCAGTCTAAATGAAACGTTGGCTAGGACCGTTATGACATCGGTGACCACACTTCTTGCGTTGGCTGCGCTGTTTTATTTTGGCGGTGAGGTGATTCATGGTTTCACTGCAGCGATGATTTGGGGTGTTTTTGTTGGTACTTATTCCTCGGTGTTTATTGCGTCGCCGGTCTTGCTTTGGTTTGAGCTTCGTCGCGAGCCGGAAGAAAAGGATGCTGGTGGTAAAAACGCCGTACCTGAGCAATTCCGCTAATGGAATTCAATGAAATTAAAACAAGTGAAGAAGCCTTCATTGCCGGGTACGGTGATGGTGGCTTTCGCATGGGCGAAGGTCGGTTCGAGGGATCAATGTTGATTATACCAACGGGATTTTATCCTTGGGCGGTTACGGTCAAGGAAGACATAAGTCTTGAAAGTTTAAAACCCGTTTTAGAGGCTTCTGACGTTGAACTGCTGATAATTGGTATGGGAGAGAGTATGGCGTTCCTTGATAAGGACATCAGGCACGCTTTTGCCAAAATTGATATCGCCATAGAAGTGATGGATACCGGTGCTGCAGCGCGGACTTATAACATTCTACTGCAAGAAGGACGCAAGGTCACGGCTGCACTAATCGCGATTTGATATTTAATTTACGACTCTTTTTTCGGGTATGGAGATTACAGCTGTTGTACCTTGGCCTGCTTCACTTGCTAGCGTGAAAACCCCTTCGTGCAATTCGACAAGCTTTTGGACAATCGGCAGCCCAAGCCCAGTACCTTCTTCGTTAAGATCATAAGCTTCTTCACATTGCTCAAATGGATTGAGAACATGTGCTAATCTGTCTGACGGTATGCCAATGCCATTATCAGTAATTTCTATAACCACACAGCCGTCCGGGGTTCTCGACGCAGAGCACTGAATAACGCCTCCATCATTTGTGAATTTCACGGCATTTGATAGTAAATTGATGATTGCACGTTTGATCGCATGCACATCGCCAAATAACTTCAGAGACTGATCAAGCTTAGATCGGTCGTAAGATAATACGATATTTTTCTGCTTGGCCTGTGGCTCGAGCATTTTGGTGGCATCGGTCGCGCAGTTCGCAAGTGAGAACTCAGTTTCCTTAAGTTGCCATTTTCCGGCTTCAATTTTCGAAAGATCAAGAATGTCCTTGATAACGGCGGCCAAATGTTCGCCACTACCCTTAATATCATTGAGATAGTCTAGGTATTTTTGTTCTTTTATCTCGCCATGAAGTCCCATGAGCATAAGATCAGAAAAACCAATGATAGCATTGAGTGGCGTTCTTATTTCATGTGACATATTGGCAAGAAAAGTTGATTTTGCAAGATTTGCTTTTTCCGATTCCAACTGGGCAGCCTCGGCTTTTTCCTGAGCTATTTCCGCTCTTCTTTGTGATCTCATCATTTCATCTTCTGCGAGTTTCCGTCTTGTCACTTCGCGTCTTAACCTGTTGTTCCATATAAGGATAACGACTAGCAATGAGACTGAAATCGCCATGATCTTCCAGACGAGATCATAATTTTGCTGGTTTTCAATTTTTAGCGCCAACCAGTTTCTTGATATGGTTGTTTTTTCATAAGGGCTGACAGAGTGGATCGCCTTTTGCATTATGCTGCTGAGTATTGGCAAGTCGGAACGAACAGCCATCGATAAATTTTTGTAGTACGGGGTTTCACCGACCACTGATATTTGGGTTAATCCCTCCGCCGCCATGTGATATGCTGCCGAAGAGATACCACCAATATAGGCATCAGCAGTGTTAATGGATACTTTTCGCAATGCTTCGGCGATCGTGTCAACCACCGCTAGTTCTATATCTGGATAGTCGCGTTTAATAAAATTGTACGTAGCGGATTCGAATATGACGGCCACTCGACGCCCACGAAGGCTGTCCATATTGGCAAATTTATCGCCGTCTGTTCGGCTGAAAATAACACTTGATACGGACATTATGGGATCGGTGAAATTCAATGTTTTTTCCCGTTCCTGTGTCTGTACTATTACCGAGTACATATCAGCTTGACCGTTTTTGATCATTTCAACACCCTCGGCCCAATTATTATTTTTTGCCCATTCAAATTTGACATTGAGTTTTTTTGAGATGATCTTGAGATAGTCACCAGCAATACCGCTGATTTCACCATTTTCATTGATCAATTCTACCGGTCCTGCGGTTGGATCAGACGCTACTTTGATAACTCTATTTTGCGAGAGCCAATTATATTCTTCTTGTGTCAGATTAATTTGATCATTTGTATTACCCAAGGCTTGCCATTTATCGGTCAGCTGCTGGAATTCTTGCTCACTTACAGCGTTCATTCCCTTTCGTATGATTGTCGACAGTATAGGCCAGTCATTGCGTGTGGCTAATCTAAGATTGTCATCATCTGCAAGTGCAGGTAAAAACTCGCGGCCGAGTATTTTCAAATTTGGAATAAAATTACTAGCAATTGTATAATTTACGATTGGCAGGATACCAACAAAAATGTCTATTGTTCCCAACGATAGTTCCACAAGTCCGTCTTGTGCAGCTTCAAACTCGATAAGCTCAAGCTGCGGGTACTCTCTTTTGTATAATTCGGTCCGCGAAAAACCTTTTATCAGGCCAATTTTTTTGCCCGCAAGATCATCGATTGATTTGATAGCTGCATCGTCGGTACGCCCCACAAACACAGTGGCTATATCCAGATACGGATCGCTGAAATCGAGAAAAGCTTGACGGTCCGGGGTTAAGTTTAAGCCGTGCGCAATATCGATTTTCCTCTCACGCATCAATTTTACCAGGTCATCCCAGGAATCGCCGTTTACGTAATCGATTTTAAGGCCGACTTTTTTAGCAACTAAATTAAGATACTCAACTGAAAGGCCCGTCGGCTCACCATTACTCACGAAATCAAGAGGAATCCAGTCCAGAGTATTGGAAGCCCGTAAGACGGGATGTTGAGATATCCAAAGCTTTTCATCTGCACTAAGCTCTGAGTTGTCGGCGAAGGATTGTTCTTTTGAAAGTGACTGCGAAAAAGCGGGAAGGGGAATTAGTAATATGACGATAAGATACCCCATTGCTAATAATAGAGTATTTCTGATTTCCCCAAACAGTTTCCCGTTTGTTAAATAAAATAACATTTTATACTATATATTCCAATCGTACTTTATAATATTATTTTATATATTAAATAGATTATTAATTGGTTAATTAATTCGCTGTAATGCCTTGATTATGGCCGTGCTTCCGAGTGTGCTATCTAGGTCACTGTCCTGAATATTAACCGGAATATATGTTCAATATTTACATACAGTTTTACCATTAAGCTTTCGTTAATATTCATCTATCAATAATTGCTGTGATTTTAATCAACACGGATAATTATTATGAAACTCAATTCTTCAAAACCTGTAGCTCTAATGGTTTGCGTTGCCATGACCTTGTCAGCCTGTGCGACGGATCCTTATACGGGCGAGCGTAAAGCATCAAATACAGCGACTGGCGCAGGGATTGGTGCGATCGTAGGTGCTATTGGCGGTGCTATTGTCGGTGGTGGCAACAAACGAAAATCCATACTGATCGGCGCCGGTATTGGTGCACTTGCTGGAGGCGGCGTTGGCTTTTATATGGACCGTCAGGAAGCAAAACTTAGAGAGCAGCTTCAAAACACAGGTGTGCAGGTGGTGCGCGACGGCGATAATATTATTCTCAATATGCCGGGTAACATTACTTTCGGTACTGACAGTGCGGCGGTAAATCCTGATTTCGCCGATGTGTTAACCTCAGTTGGGTTGGTGCTTAAAGAGTATGATAAAACCTATGTTGATGTGCTCGGGCATACGGATTCGAGCGGCTCAGAAAGCTATAATCAGGCTTTATCTGAAAGACGTGCGCAGTCAGTTGCAACCATTCTTATGAATGAAGGCATCATCGGTGAGCGTATCATCGTCAGGGGTTTAGGTGAATCCTACCCGATCGCTGACAACAGCACTGAACAGGGAAAATCAATGAACAGGCGCGTTGAGATCGCCCTTTCGCCCGTGACATAATTCAGAGTAAGGGCAGGGCCGAGGGTAAATTTCGCTTACGTGGCCTTGACCCCGAGTTCATACTCAATCGGATAATTTGACTCGTTGTCAACAATCTTTCATAGTCAGGGTTTAAAACATACTCAAACAATAATTGGGGGTCATTATGTCAAAAGCTCATCATCCGGATTTTACGGCATTTGGTGCTATATTAAGAACATTCCAGGTTATGCGTGAAGAATTTTTATTTTTCGCCATATTAATAACTTTGTACGTGGTCATATCGACGGTTCCGTATCTATTTTTATTTGATGGTGTAGATTTAACAGATCCTACTGTGTTCATGGAGTTAGCGTTAAATGACCAACCATACTTTTTGGTACTATCTCTTGCATATTATCTTCTCTATGCGGTTTTTGTTGTCTATATTTTGGACCGAACAAATGCGAACCTCAATAATTACTCTTTAAATGAGTACCCTTATGTCAAACGTGCGGCAATGTCCGCTGCACCTGTCATACTGATATATTTAATAACTATGATATTAACAAGCCTAGGCCTTGTTCTTCTTATCGTACCAGGACTAATCGTATTAGCAGGTCTGTATCTAGCTATTCCGGCAAAACTCGCCGAAAATATTAGCTTTCTATCTGCAATTCCAAGAAGTTGGGAACTGACCAAGGGCCATCGTCTGGGTATTTGGGGAGTGCTGTTGATACCACTTATACCAATACTTATTATATCATTTTTGGGAATGTTTTTGTTTATGTCAGAGTTGCAGACGAGCGGCGATATCAATGCTTTTGTGTCACCTACTATGCTTACGCTTAATGCGTTGGTCAGTGGTGTATGCACGGCATTTTACGTTGCCGTTTCGGGCGTGGTTTATCACCAGATCAGTAACGAAAACGTGGATGAGGCGCCGATCTTCGATTAAATACTGCTGAATTAAGACTAAGCTGATAATTTTCGGATCATAAAATGTTCTTCTTTTCTGACATTTTGGACGCATATCTGACTGGATAATTTTTGCAGTATCACTTCTTGTTCTGCACTACCCAAGTTGGAGACACGAATATCAATGCTTAGATTTTCAGGAATTGACGCCGTCTGTTTATAGCGGGAAACTTTTAGAAAATCCGGTGTGATGCCGCGCAGGGCAAATAGCTCCGTCACGCGGGAAATAACACCCGGATCAACGACGGCCGTTATAAAATAATGTACACTGGATGGTAATAACTCTGATTGCGCGTTCATCTTGTGCGCTCCTCTTTAACGAAATAAATATATCAAATTGAAAATTGCCAATAGGCAAACGTGATCCGACCCTTAAAGGATCGGGGTGATAATTCGATACATTCGCATTCGTAAAGAGTTTTTCGTCATAGATATTTATTTAAGGCCTAAAGATTAAGATGTCAATAATATCCTAATCATTGGCCCGACTTTGTCGGAAATTTATTGTTTTTGTAGGAATAAATCCCAGTCTTCATAACTGACTGCTTTCGACCCAAAGCAGACGTTGGCTTTTACTGAATAAATATGTTAATTTTGCATTACTAATTATTGGAAATATTGAGGGGGCGCTTCTTGAATTTATTAGTAGAAATTGAAAAAGAATGGAGTTGGGCTGGATTGCGTCCTGTTGAAATCGTCGCTGAGAATGCGTTCGGCAATCTTATTATTAAAGACGATTGCGCGCGATTTTGGCGATTATGCCCTGAAGAGGTATATTGCAAAATTGTGGCTGACAATGAAAAGAATTATGAAAACCTAAGTAATAATAAAGATTTTATCGATGATTGGTCTATGTCTTCAATTACAGCACAGGCAATCAGAGAGTTTGGCCCTCTTGAGACGGGGTGGAAATTTCATCTGGTTGTACCTGGAGTATTGGGTGGAGAATACGATCTATCAAATATTGTTAAAATATCCTGTGTCGAGCAAATTAGAACATCAGGTACTATTGGAAAGCAGTTATGTCAAGTTTCAGACGGGGAACAGGTTCGCATAAAAGTCACCGAATAAAGCTCTGGATTAACGTCTGCTTTGGGTCCAGACTGTGTGAGAAGTCGGTATTAGAACTTTATCTTTTAA
>TARA_R110002096_G_scaffold423452_2_pt1 | contig 81813 bp, 74 predicted proteins | sample TARA_R110002096 | Tara Oceans TARA_R110002096 (sample SAMEA4397295) | marine metagenome | biome: Polar Biome; feature: [DCM] deep chlorophyll maximum layer (ENVO:01000326); material: water (ENVO:00002006), including particulate matter (ENVO:01000060) such as... | depth 35 m
GCGTGATCATGGGTCGCACCGTGTCCGTGGGATTTGGTTTGGCCTTCTTCACAGCGCACCCACACATTGGTCGAAGCGATGCCCGACTTGACCACAGCTTCCACGCGCAGCCTGTCATCGCCAAGCCCAACCGCCACAATGGCCTCTTGAATTACGTCTTTGGGCACGCCAGCATCGATAAGCGCGCCCATGCACATATCTCCAGCGATACCGCTCGCACAGTCGAAGTGCAGGTGCTTGCCTCGAATGCTTGTACTCATGATTCTTTCCTATTGATGCGCGCAGCTACCATAGCGGCGCCAATGCCATTATCGATATTGACCACCGAGAGGCCAGGTGCGCAGCTGCTGAGCATTCCAGCCAGAGCCGCATAGCCACCCGCTGAAACGCCATAGCCAACGCTTGTTGGCACAGCGACAATCGGCTGTGGCAAGAGGCCGGCAATTACGGTTGGCAGCGCACCTTCCATACCGGCGGCAACGATGAGAACAGAACATTTCTGAAGCTCGGGCAAGACGCCCAAGAGCCGATGCAAGCCGGCAACTCCCACATCGCGGATTTCCATGACCTGGTGCCCCAAGAAGCGCAAGCAGACAGCGGTTTCCTCGGCTACCGGTATGTCGCTGGTGCCCGCACAGACGATGCCAACCATGCCCCGTCCGCTGCTTCTCGGCTGGGCTGCCGCGATCTCCAGGGTTCGGGCCGCAGCGTTGTAGGTAGCGTGTGCAAGGGTGCGAAGCACAAGGTGCGCCTTCTCCGCATCCACCCGAGTTGCCAAAGCGCCCGCTCCGCCCTCGGCAAGCGCCGCCATCAAGGTTGCGATTTGCTCGGCGGTCTTGCCCTCACCGTAGACAATCTCGGGAGCGCCAACGCGCTGCTCCCGCAGGTGGTCGAGCCTGGCAATGTCAGCGACCTGCCCACTGGTACTTTGCTCCAGCACCTTGACCGCTTCCTCGACACTCACCGCACCATCTCGGAGTCGCTCGAGGAGCGCAATCAAAGAGGTCGGGTCGCTGGCTCCTGGTTGGCTCACGCATGCGCTTATACACCGAAGTGTGATGCATGCCAGCCGACTTCCGGTCGCTGTAGATCGGCCAGAAAACGCTCCTAAAGGCTCACTTTGGTGTGAATTCTTGAACGCTAGCGCTTGCGACGGCGAAGAAGCTGCACTTGCTCGACGGCCCGATTGCTGGCCTTCGTAATTCGCAAGGTGACATCGCCAACCAAGACGGTCTCGCCCTCGTCGGGAAGTCGCCGCAGCTGATGCAAGATAAGGCCAGCGATGGATTCGTAGGAGTCATCCTCTGGCAAATCGATGCCGAGTTCGGCGTTGACCCGCTCGACTGAGACTTTGGCCTCGACGGTCCAAACCCCAGGCTGGTCCGCAACGATGAAGCCGCTCGCATCGTCATGCTCGTCTTCGATCTCGCCAACGATCTCCTCAAGCAAGTCCTCAATCGTTACGACGCCAACCGCTCCGCCATACTCATCGACCACAATCGCCATCGTCTTGCCCGAGCCCTGCAACTCGCCCAATAGTTCCACCGCTAGAAACGATTCGGGAACGTAGTGCGCAGGTCGGGCAAGCTTGCGAATTGGAGTTTCAAGCGCGTGGGCCCCCACTTGGAGAAGATCGAAAACGTGCAAGACGCCGACGATGTTATCGACTCGGCCGTCGTACACAGGCATTCGCGAGTGCTGCTTGTCGGCCACTTCGCGCACTGCCTCGGCGACGGTGGTCTCGTGCGGAATGGCAGTAATCTCGGAGAGTGGCAACATAACGTTGTCGACGGTCTCCCCCGACATGTCCAACAAGTTTGAAATCATTGCCCGCTCGGACTCGGTGATTTCGGCGTTTGTGGGCCCGTGGTTCTCGGATGCCTCTAAGAGCAATGAGAGTTCTTCTCTAGTGACAAGCGCGCGCTGGCCATCCGCTCCAAAGAGCTTAGACGCCAACTGCGCAAACCCGCCGATTAACAGAATGAGGGGCCGCAAGACAAGCGATGCCACGTGTAGTGGGAAGACGAGCCGAGTGACCAAGTCGTCGGCGCGCTGTTGAAAGAGCGTTTTGGGGATGACCTCGCCGAGAATCAACGTGAAGGGAGTCACCAGCAAGACTGCCAAGAGTTCGCCGCCGCCATAGCCGCCTTGGGCCAGGTATACGGTCACCGTGACAGAGAAGGTTACGACGGCGAGGTTGGTGCCCAGCAGCGTCGTTGCCAACAGCGTTTGGGGAGCATCCAGGTACTTCTCGGCCAAGATTGCCCCGCGATCGCCGGCTTGCACCTTGGAACGCAGTAGCGACCTCGAGGCTGACACCATCGCAATCTCCGACCCGGAAAAAAACGCTTCGATGCTGATGCAGATCACCGCCACCACCAAAACCATCGTAATTGAAATCACGATTCACCAACCACGGGCATGACTGGCTCGGTTGGCGAGCGCAACTGCGAAGCCATCGACTTCTGCAATTCGCGCTCATCTTTGATGTCACCGAAAAGCTCTTCTAAGAGGTCTTCCATTGTGACGATGCCAACCAGGGTTCCGTACTCATCGACCACGAGGGCCATATGGGTTTTGCCCTTTTTGAAGATTGGAAAGAGGCTTTGCAAAGGCGTTGTCTGTGGAATCCAAAACGGCTCGTGCAGCAGGTCGGAGAGCTTGTCGGGCGGAGCTTGCTTGCAGCTGGCGATAACCAAGTCTTTTGCGTAGAGCACACCGCGAATGTTGTCGATCGAGCGATCGTAGATTGGCACTCTCGAGTAGCCACGAGCAGCGATTTCGTTGACGAGCCGCGCTAAGGGAAGCTCGTAGGCCAGAGCGAAAACCTTGCCTCGTCTTCGCATCGCTTCCGCAACGGTCTTGTCACCAAAGGCGAAGACATTGTGGATAAGCCGGCGCTCGCGATCGTCGACGGCGCCTTCGGCCGAGCCTGCGTCAACCAGCACCTTAAACTCCTCCTCACTAATGTCGGAGTCGACTTTCTTCTTGCCGGCCAAAGGACCGAGAACTAGGCCCGAGATGCCTCGAACGACAATTCGAATGGGAGTAACAGCCACACCAAAGAGCCAAAGAAAGCGAACACTCTTTCTCGACCAGCCCAGCCCTTTGCCAAAGGCAATACTCTTCGGCCCAATCTCGCCAAAGAAGAGCAGGAGCGGTAGGGCCAGGAACGTGGCTACGAACGCTGTCTGCAACTCACTGCCACTGTAGAAGTGCTCGATGAATCCGGCCATGACAGCCGAGATGGCGACGTTTACGCTCTCGTTTCCAATGAGCAGCGTCGCCAGCAACTCGCGGGGCCGGCTAAGAGTTTTTAGAATAAGCGCATCGGTCTTGCGCTTTGATTGTCCAAGAAGTTCTCGATCGCTTCTTCGCAACGAGAACATGGCGACTTCGGTGCCTGAGAAAAACGCTGAGCACACAACCAAGAGGCCGAGCACGAGCACATATTGCATAAGGTCAGACACGAGTACTAGATGGCAAGAATCGAATCTATCCTATGGCTTGGTCGACGCGGCAACGATCTGACCATCGGGCCGACGCGCTACGTAGTCATCAAGTTCTTCTGGTACTGCCGGAAGACTAAAGGTAAATGCGCTTCCAGAGGACGCCCCATTCGCGCCTTGAGATTCGAGCCAAAGAAAACCACCGTGTGCAACGATGTAACTCTTTGCCAAGCTGAGGCCGAGCCCTGTGCCGCCAAAGGCACGAGTGGAACTTGAGTCGGCCTGATAGAAGGGTTCAAAGATCGATGCTCGCTGCTCGGAAGCAACACCGATGCCCTGGTCGCGGATGGTGACCCGCAGGCCGAAACGCTCACTGAGACGGTCTCGCCAAAACGGGGAATCTGGGGATGAATTGTCTTGCGGCGAGAGCGCCCCAACCGTGACGGAAACGCGAATGTCCCCGCCTTTTGGAGAGAACTTGATGGCGTTGGCAAGCAATTGGAGGATTACCTGCCGAAGCTTGCCTTCGTCGCCGAGACCGTGAGGAACCGAATCTTTCGGAAGGTCGAGGACAATTTCGCGCCGTTGTAAATCTCGTTGCATCATCTTGGCAACCGAGGCCAAGAGGTCGCCCACGCTTAGTGGCGCGACGTTCAATCGCAGCGAGCGAGCCTCGATTAGCGAGACATCGAGAATGCCGGTGATTAACTGCAAGAGATGCTCGGCCTTCGTAAGAATTGTTCGAATGAACTCACTCTGTTCATCACTGAGGTCGCCCGCCAACCCTTCGACCATCATTTCGCTATAGCCGATGATGCTTGTAAGCGGGGTCCGCAATTCGTGAGAGATTGTCGCGAGGAAGTTCGACTTTAGTCGCTCGAGTTCTTCGAGGCGCTCGACGGCAGATGCGAGACGTTGATTGCGGTCGCCGATTTCGGAGAACGACTCCTCCATGGCGGCCTCGTGCACCGTGGTTGTCAAATGTCGCGCATATGCCGCATGAACCAAGATCTCGAGGATGGTGCCAACGTGGTCGGCGATGAGCGGCAACTCGGTCTTCTCGCCTGAGGTATTGGAGAGAATCAAGTGGCCGATAATGTCGCCGCTGTACTCCAGCGTTTTGCGGTGCCCGGGCTTGCCATCAATCTTGCCGATTTGGCTAAGGACGTTGCCCTTGCGATCCAGTACGGCAAGCGCCACAGGCTGCAAGCGCGTCACACTGGCCAAGACCTCGGCCAGCTGGGATGCATCAACAAGTTCTGCCAAGTCGATGGGATCGTCGACCGCCGCGAAGCGCTTCACCCGTATATGCTAGCACGCTCTAAGAATCTGGTCGCAGGTGAGGTGGCACCACGATGCAAGAGCTGACTATGAAGCCGGGCCCAAATGCCTTGCCAGGGCCTCGGCGAATTCGCGTTGCGAAACCCCAAAGTGCTCGCGAAGGCCGTTCTCTTGCTCGGAGACTGCCCAAGTTGCCTCTACAAGCCTCAGGAACGTCGGTAAGACTCCTTCGCCAGCTTCAGCAATGGCCGCTTCCACCGGTTCGGAAGCGAACGCTTTCATGGCGACGGGCGCTTCAATATCTCGCTTGTTGAACTGAGTAATGACGGCCACATGCTCCAGGGCTCCCTGAAGGGCGAGGTTGTCGGTGAGTTCGCGATACGCGTGCTGGTTTTGCGCCGCCAATGCGGCTCCAGAATCGGCCACAAAGACGACGCCATCTGCACCTCGGAGGACAGCGCGGCGAGTCATCTGATGCGCTGCCTGACCCGGCACCGTATAGACTTTGATGCGAACGCTAAGCCCCGAGACTTGAAAGAAGAGCGGTAGGAGATCGAAGAAAATGGTTCGTTCGCCCTCGCCTTCCAAGGTCATCAAACGCCCGCGATTGCCGGCGTGCACAATCTCGTAGAGCTTGGTGAGATTGGTGGTCTTGCCGGCGAGAGGAGGCCCGCAGTAGACGAGCTTGAAGGTCACTTGACGCTCGTCGATGTCGACGATGGCCACTACCTGCGCCCTGTCGGTTGGAACGATGGCTCGAGTGGCGCCGTCGGTTGCGGGCTGCCCTTCTTCATAAGAACAATTCCGACACCTGCGCCGATGAAAAGCAAGACCATGAGCAAGATAATGACGTTCTTGTAAGGCTGCTTCTCTTCCTCGATCTTTGGCTTGCTAGACATCAGCGCTGCCGTTGCCATCGACTGCATTCGATCGAGCATCTGCTGGGCCTTTGACGCGCGTTGCGGATCGGATACCGCCTGTCGATACCAAAGAGCACCGAGCCGATAGTTTCCGCTGAGCGCGACTTCCGCCGCAAAGTCCTCGTGGGCTGCATCCTTCTGCCAGGCCGCTTCGACGCGCTCCCACGCAGAAGTGAGTTCGGGCTCGGCAGTTGGCCCCGTCTTGTCGTAGTCTAAGAACTTTTCTCGGGTGAGGCCACAACCTGGGCAACTTGCACTTGCCTCAGGAACTGCCCGATCGCATTTGGGGCAGGACAAGGTGTCTGGCAGCACAGGCTCCGCAGGCGTCTCCGAGGCAACCTCGGTAGCGGCCTGTGGTGTAGCAGCCTGTGCTGTAGCGGCCTTGGGTGTAGCGGCCTTTGGCTTGGCGATCACCGGTTGAGACACCTCTACCGTTGCTTCTGCACTACACTCATCGCATGCAAATGTTGCCGAACTCGCATCTGCGCGCAGCAGACGGCTGTCGGTAACCTCGTGGCAAGCTGGGCATTCAATACGCAAGAGTTGAAACGTTTGGTTGGAGACTAGAGGCAGATACTACGGCAATGCTTCACGCAGCGGAATCGGAGTGAAGATGAGTATCAAGACCAAGAACAATACCACCACCAATGCTTTGCGGCTGGGTGACAGCGGGGTATTGCCGACCGGAGGATGGTACGTCCCGCCAGCCATTCGTCGCATCAGGAGCAGCATCCCGGCCCAAACGCACCACGGCAGCCCAGCCTTGCCGCCGGTGAGAAGTGCATCGGTAAACCCGAGCCCCTCGCCCATGTACTCCACAGTAAGGACCGCAGCCACAAGTACACCGACGGCAAGTAGCAGCCAGTGCAACAACCCCGAGACTCGCTCGTGCTTTTCGCCAATTGCCCCGCACAGCACGTGGCCACCATCGAGCTGGCCAATTGGCAAAAGGTTGATCATCGTTAGTAACAAGCCAACCCACGAGGCAAAGGCCATTGGATGCAGCTGCACATCCAACCCTTCGGCGGTTGGCAAATGCTGCCCGTGCACTAGGTATTTTAGTCCCATGTAGAGCAGCGAGTTGCCCTCGAGCATGGCGCCCTCAGCGGGTGGGGTAACGGCGACCGTCGACAGCGAGAGCCCATAGATGAGTAGTGGAATCGCAGCGCACAGTCCGGCAAGAGGCCCTGCCGCGCCAACGTCTACAAGCTTGTTGCGATCCTCGATGGGCTCGTCCATCTGAATCACAGCGCCCAAAGTGCCGAGCGAGACAACTGGGGGAAGCGGGATAAAATACGGTAGCGAGGCAGCAATGCCGTGCATGCGAGCGACGACGTAGTGGCCCATCTCGTGGCACACCAAGATTGTCATCAGAGTGCCGCTAAAGAAGAGGCCTTGGTAGAGATCGAAGTCGTCCCCAAGCCCGGATCCGGAGAGGAAGGTGGTCGCACACGTAAGGGCGAAAAGCAGCAGGTGCTTGCCGTAGTTGGGCTTCACGTGACCACCCTACCCGTCAGCGAAGTTGCTTGCCAAACTCGCTGCGCATTAGCCGCACGCCGAGGTGTTTCCAGTCGAAGCAAACATTGTCGAGCTTCAAGGCGGCGCCACCAGAGCACGCCTTTTGCGCTACTCTCCTAGACTATGAAGATCCCCAAGCGCCCGACGGTCATCATCCGAAGTTGTCCAACCTACGACACGGCGAAGATCGAGCAGATCATTCGCGAGGGGCTTGAAACACTTGATTTGACTCCTTCGGGACGCACACTCGTAAAACCCAATCTGGTTGCCGCGGGAGAGTTTTTCCCACACGCCCACACTCGCCCCGAATTTGGCGAGGGAGTGCTGCGAGCGATCAAGGCACGCGGAGGTGCTGCGATAACTGAGCTTGCCGTTGGCGAGCGGTGCGGCATCACGATTCCAACCCGCATGGCGTTTCGAGACTCGGGCTTCTCCGAGATGATCGATCGGGTCGGCGGTATCGAGACGTACTACTTTGAGGAATCGTCGCAAGTAGAAATTCCCCTAACGCATCCAAAGCGATTGCGTGACTACGTCTTCACCCCAGAGCCGGTTGCCCGCGCAGACTTCTTCGTCAACATGCCAAAGTTTAAGGCGCATCCGTGGACAACCGTGACGTTCTCGATGAAGAACTACATTGGGATCCAAGATGACCGTCACAGGCTTATCGATCACGATCATCGGCTCAATGAGAAAATTGCTGATCTGCAATTTATCATTCAGCCGCAGTTTATCGCCATCGATGCAATTACTGCTGGTGAAGGCCGAATGTTAACGCCCACGCCACGCGACCTCGGCCTCATCATCATGGGCAATAGCCAAGTCGCATTCGACTCGGTTTGCTGCAACATCATCGGCGTCGACCCAATGAGCGTTGACCACATTCGACTCACCTCGGAGTACGGCTTTGGCTCCACCGACCTTGCCGACATCGATATCGTTGGCGACGTAACTCTCGCCGAAGCGCAAGAACGCGCTCAGGGCTTTGAGGTTGGGCTCATTCGAGTTGAGGACTACTTTGAAGGCACCAACATTACCGCCTACGCAGGGCCACCGCCCGACTCAGAGCAAAGCGACTACTGCTGGGGTGGGTGTCCTGGTGCCATCGAAGAAGGCATTGAGATTCTTCGTCAGTACGACGAAGACACTGACAAGAAGATGCCAAAGATGCACGTGGTCTTTGGCAACTACAAGGGCGAGATCAATGCCGCCCCGGGCGAGAAGGTGGTGTTTATTGGCGATTGCTGCCAATGGAAGGGCGAGCTTGGCGGCGAACTTGTGCAGATTAAAAGCACGTACACCGAGCGAGCAGCCAAAGATCCGCATCACGCAAAGCACGACGACATCTACTCGAAGATGCTTAAGACAAATACCAAGCTTGCCCTCGCAAAGAACGCAACACACGTGCGACTTGAGGGTTGCCCGGTAAGCGTCGCCGAGCACGCGTTGGCGCTTGTGAACCTTGGCAAACTTAAGAATCCCTACCTCGACCCAACCCAAGCCATTGCGTTCAACAAGAGCTACCTAAGTTGGCGAGGCCGCACGACCCTCAACCGGCTTATGGGCAAGAAGTACCAAAAGCACGGCAGCTACAAGGGTCGCGGTGATGCTCAGCCCGACTTGCCCGACGGCGCTGAGCCTAGCTAGCTAGCTAGTCGGCACCGAGCCTCGCGAGTTGGGGCGGTCGCTCGGCTTTGTGGCGACGCCCGCTAACGCTCGCTAGTCGCGAAAGAGCGAGCGCAACTTGTCGACAAAGCCCTGGCGCTGAGGATGCGCAATCTTGGCGCCGCCTTCTTCGGCGGCGAAGCGCTCGAGAAGCTTGCGTTGGCTGTCGGTCAAATTGGTAGGCGTCTCGACGACGATGCGAACCATGTGGTCGCCGCGGCTCGCGCTCTTGGAGGCTGACTTTGGCATGCCCTTGCCGCGCATGCGCAGAATGCGCCCGCTCTGCGTGCCCTCGGGAACACGCATACGAACTTTTCCATCGAGACTGGGAATCTCGACAACCGCTCCTAGCGCTGCCTGAGGAAAGCTTACGGGAACCTCGCACCACACGTCGTGGCCTTCGCGGCGCATGACCGGATGACTCTTTACGCGGATGATGACGTGCAAGTCGCCAGCAGCGCCGCCATTTTCGCCAGCGCTGCCCTCGTTTCGAATGCGCCGAATCGCACCATCGGCACTGGCGACGGGAACGGTCACAACAAACTCGCGCTCAATGCCCGATGCCTGTGGAATTTTGATGGTCTTCTCGCAGCCGAAGGCAGCCTCTTCAAGGCTGATTTCCAGCGTATAACGAAGATCTTTTCCGCGCTCCTTTGGCTTTTTTCGCCGACGAAGAATGTCGCTGATGAGGTCGTCAAAGGCATCGACGACATTGTCGAAACCTCCGGTGGCCTCGCCAGACGTTACGGCCGAGTGGCCATATCGATCGTAGCGCTGGCGCAGCTTTTCATCAGACAAGACCGCATAGGCTTCGTTGATTTCTTTGAAGCGCTCCTCGGCCTTTGGTCCGGGATTAAGATCCGGGTGGTACCGGCGCGCAAGGTCGCGATACGCGCGCTTAAGTTCGCTGTCATCGGCTTTTTTGCCGACGCCAAGAACATCGTAGTAGTCGCGTTTGCCGCGGCGTTTACTCATTCGCTGGGCTCTGCACCTTCAGCGGCGGCGTCGTCCACATCGCTCTGTGCATAAATAATTTCGCCGATGCGCTGCGCGGACATTTCCAAGCGATCAACAGCGTTCAGCACTTCTTCAAGAGTGCCTTCTTCAACCATTTGCCTCGACTCGGCAAGGTCGGCCTCAAGCATGTCTCGCTCGGCATCACTAAGAACATCACCAAATTCGCTGAGTGCTCGCTCAGAGGTGTAGAGAAGCGATTCTACGCGATTTCGCGCATCCGCCAATTCACGCCGAGAAGCGTCGTTCTCGGCAGACTGCACAGCGTCGTTAATAATCCGATCGATGTCGGCATCATTTAGACCGCTTGTCGGAACAACATTGATGCTCTGCGCATGTTCGGTTCCCAAGTCGCGTGCAGATACGGTGAGGATGCCGTTGGCATCAATATCGAATGCGACTTCGATGCGCGGGACGCCACGAGGTGCTGGTGGGATGCCAACCAGCTCAAAGTTTGCCAGCGACTTGTTGTCATCCGACATTTCGCGCTCGCCCTGCAAGACGTGCACATTTACGAAATCTTGATTATCGACAGCTGTCGAGAAAATCTCGGTAGCGCGACAGGGAACCGTCGTATTTCTGTCAATGAGCTTGGTGAATACCCCACCTGCGGTTTCGACGCCGAGCGAGAGTGGCGTGACATCGAGCAGCAAGACCTCTTGCACTTCGCCCGTAAGGACACCGGCCTGGATCGCAGCCCCAACAGCGACAACCTCATCGGGGTTCACGCCGCGGTGTGCTTCTCGCCCGAAGAACTCTGAGATGACTTCCTGAACGCGAGGCATTCGAGTTTGCCCGCCGACGAGAATCACAACATCCACATCGGAGGGTTTCATCTCCACGTCGTTGAGGGCAGTCCGGCACGGCTCTAGGCTGCGCTGGATATGGCTCTCCACAAGCTCTTCGAGTTTCTCGCGAGTGAGCTGCAGCTGAAGGTGTTTTGGACCGCTCTCGTCTGCCGCAATAAAGGGCAAATTAATGTCGGTTGTAGGTGCACTGGAGAGTTCGTGTTTGGCCTTCTCGGCCGCCTCGCGCATGCGCTGCAGGGCCATTTTATCGCCCCGAAGCTCGGTCGTCGCATCGGTCTCCGCAAAGACTGCGAGCATGTGCTCAACGATCGCATTGTCGAAGTCTTCTCCGCCGAGGAAGGTATCGCCGTTGGTCGAGCGCACCCGGAAAATGCCATCCGAGAGCTCGAGAATCGAAATATCAAAGGTGCCGCCGCCGAGGTCGTAGACCGCCACCGTTTGGGCGCCTTGGGCCTCGAGGCCGTATGCGAGAGCAGCAGCCGTGGGCTCGTTAATAATGCGAAGCACTTCAAGGCCGGCAATGCGCCCTGCGGCTTTGGTGGCGTGGCGCTGTGCATCGTCAAAGTACGCCGGAACCGTGATGACCGCCTCGGTGACTTCTTCGCCGAGATAGTCCTCGGCAGTCTCGCGCATCTTGCGCAAAATCATCGACGAGATTTCGGGTGGGGAGTAGGCCTTGCCGCGCACTTGGACGTGAGCGTCTTCGTTATCCGAAGGCGTGATTTCGTAGGGAGTCGTCGCGATGAGACGTTGGATGTGCTCGTCTTCAAACTTGCGTCCCATCAGCCGCTTTACGGCATAGATGGTGTTTCCTGGGTTCGTTACCGCTTGGCGCTTGGCGATTTGACCAATGAGACGCTCGCCGCCATCGGCAAATGCCACGACCGAAGGCGTCGTTCGCGCACCTTCAGAGTTGGCGATAACAACAGCGCCATCGCCGTCCATCACCGCAACACACGAGTTGGTCGTGCCAAGGTCAATGCCGATAACGCGACCCACGAATTATTCCTGTCCCTCGGACTCCGGCGTCTTCTCGGAAGGCGCCTCATCGGCAGATGCTTCGGCGGATGCTTTGCCGGTGGACTCTTCAGCCGTCTCGCCCTCCGCGGCTTCGTCTTCCGCGACCTCTTCGGTCTCGGCCGGCGCTGCTGGCATTGCCATGGAAACGACGACCAGCGCTGGTCGCAAGAGTCGGCCTTCCATCATGTAGCCAGTCTGCAGCGCGGATATCACCGTTCCCGGTGGGTGGTCGGCACTCGGCGCCTGAGAAACCGCTTCGTGAACTGCCGGATCAAATGGAGTCCCCACAGCTTCGAGGGCTTTCACATTGTTGCGCTCGAGCGCCTGGTGAAACTGCCTTAGCACCATCTGAACACCTTCGATGATGCTCTTGGTAGCCTCGTTCTCGGTTTGCGCTGCGTGCTCCATGGCGCGCTCTAGGTTGTCCACAACTGGGAGCATGTCCCTAAGAACTTTACCGCGCTCGTCCAGGCGGCCATCTTTAACTTCCTTGCGAGAGCGCTTGCGCACATTCTCGAGATCCGCCGTGGTTCGCACGAACTTATCGTAGTTCTCCTGCTTGCCCTTCTCGGCCTCGGCGAGCTTGGCTTCGAGCTCGGCGATTGGATCGACTTCGACTTCGACCTCAACTTCTACCTCGGCCTCGTCGTCAGCCTCGACCTCGATGTCGAGACTTTCGTCGTCCACGTCGGCCTCTTCAACAGCGTCAACGGCCCCTGCTGCCTCGGCACCAGCCTCATGAGTTTCGGAACTCTCGGACGTGGAACTCGCGTCCGCTGGAGTCTTGGAACTTGTGACTTCTTCGTTCTCTGATGTGCTCATTTCGCGTGCGTCATCGTACTCAATACGACACGAAAGTACACAATTTGAGGCTACTAGCGTGACTAGCGAGCCAAGCTCCGCCCACTAACGGCCGCGAGCCAGTTGGCTCACAAGCTCGGCAGTAAAATCGACGACGCTCATAATTTTGCCGTAGTTCATACGAGTGGGACCAATGACTGCAATCGCCCCCAAAGGCTGCTCGTCCGGCCCGTAGGGAACTGCCACGATCGACGACTCCCCAAGGGCAGCGTGAGCAGTTTCTGCCCCGAGAAAGACCTTTACGCGCTCGTTGCTCATGGTGTCGTCAAGAAGCTTTAAAATGAGCTCCTTTTGCTCCAAGGCGGCGAGTAGCTCGCGCATCGTGCCCACATTGCTCTGTCCCGACTCGCCCTCAACGAGCAAGTTCGCCTGTCCAGAGACAAAGATTTCGCCTTCTTCTCCAACACCGGAGACTGCTGCAGCCCCAAGCTTAAGAGCTGCCGAGACCATCGTGTCGTATTGGTTCTTCTCCTGGCCCATTTCCTCGAGCACTTTTTTGCGAACCTGGCCCAAGGTGAGCCCGCCGAGCAATTCGAGAAGATAGTTGTGAACCCGCTCCAGTGTTGGTCGATCGAGTTCGGTTTCGAGCTTGATAAGCTTGTTGACGATTTGCCCCGACTCGGTGACGAGAATCGCGAGGAGATTGCCGCCGCTCATCGGCATAAATTCGATGTGCTGCAATTGGTCTTGCGCAGGATTTGGCGCCAAGACAATGCCCGCGTAATTGGTGATTTCCGAGAGCACGCGGCTTGTGTTTTGAATGATGCTGTCGAAGTCAGCGTCGCCTTGCCCCAACCCCGAGTGCATGCGAATGTTGTCTTTCTCTTTCGTCGAGAGACCACGCACTTTGAGCAGCGAGTCGATAAAGAAGCGCAGGCCGCTGCCGGTGGGAACGCGCCCCGATGAGGTATGCGGCTGCTCTAAAAGCCCTGCCTCTTCGAGGTCGGCCATGACGTTGCGAACGGTGGCAGGCGATAGATCAATGCCGTGCCTGCGGGTGACCTTGCGCGAGCCAACTGCGTCGCCTGTACTTAAGTATTCGGAGACAACAGCGTGAAGGATCTTGCGAGAGCGGTGATTGATGTCGGCCATCGGTGGCGGTACCCAAGGAGCAGTTTAGCGCGAAGCCAGACCAAGTCTGGAAATGAGCTGATTATTGTAGAGAAAGCCTTTGGGCGTTGGCGAGATGCGGTCGGCTTCTTCGGCCAAAAGGCCTTGCCCGACAAGTTCGCCTACGACCGATTCTAGGCCAACCAGCGCCTCTTTGGCAGCCCCATCGATGGTTCGCATGGCCAGCCAGAGCTTCTCGGCCGCAAAATCGACCGCTTCGATGGGATCTCTGGACTCGATATGGGCTCCAGGATCCGCAGCCAAATAGCCCTTCACCGAACGCGCATTCTGCCAGCGGACCGCCGAGCCATCCAAATTGCACAGAAGCGAAGCGGCCCCATTGCCAAGGCCTAGATAGTCGGCGCCCTGCCAATACAACGAATTGTGGACCGCCCGATGCCCAGGTTTTGCAAAGCTCGAAACCTCGTAGTGCTCGTAACCGCGGCCGGTGAGTTCGTCGTGGCAGCGCTCGTAGAGGTCGGCAAGCGTGTCCTCGTCTTCGGGCACTAAATCGCCGTCGCGCACTCGCCGGCCAAAGTTGGTTCGATCTTCGATCGTCAATTCGTAGGCGGAGATGTGTGGAGGCGCCAACTTGGCGACATCGAGAAGGCTTGCCAAGGCGTCATCGCTACCGGGCACGCCCAAAATGACGTCGGCTCCCACGCTGTCAAACCCTGCTGCGAGGGTTCGCGCAAGGCCGCTTTTGCCATCGCCCACCCGATGGTCGCGCCCCAAGACAACAAGGTCCTGCTCGTTTGTGGCCTGCACACCAACCAAGACGCGATTGATGCGCACCGATTGCCAGGCGGCGAATCGCTCGGCATTGCAGTCGCCGGGGTTGCACTCGATGCTGATCTCTAAATCGCCAGGGCGGGCAGCAAAACGACGACAACAAGCCTCGATAACGCTTCCAACGCAATCTGGCTCCCACAGCGATGGTGTGCCACCGCCAAAATAAATCGAAACAAGTTCTTTGCCTTCAAAGAGCGGCGCTTGGTGGGCGAGTTCGTCGAGCACAGCTGCGAGATAGGCCTCGTGTGGTGGCTCTTGCCCTTTGCCGGGAACGGCGATCGCGAAATCACAGTAGGGACAGCGGTTGCGGCACCAGGGAAAATGTATATAGATGCCGAAACGCATGTTTGAGCCACGGCAAATCTACCTAGACAACGCCGCCACTACCAGAGTTGACGCACGAGTCGCCGAGGTTGTGAGCGAATGCATGCTCGAGAGCTATGGCAATCCGTCGTCGGCTCACAGCGCTGGCATCGAAGCGGAACGCCGAATTAAGAAGGCGACATCGCAATTGGCACGAGCCATTGGCGATCCAGATAGCAGGTTTGGGCGCATTCTTTGGACCTCTGGCGGCACCGAGAGCGACGCACTTGGCGTCTTGGGCGCGGGCCGAACCAAGAAGAAGGCAAAGAGGGTCGTGGTCTCGGCGATTGAGCATCCAGCGGTAAAGCAGTGTGCGGCGATGTTGTCGGAGCTTGGTTGGCAGGTGGCCGAGTTTCCTGTCGATAAGCACGGCGTTGCAACGGTAGAAGCGATTCGCAATACCGTTGATGCAGAGACTGGCGTCTTGGCGGTGATGCTTGTGAACAACGAGATTGCAACCATTGCTCCGGTGGCAGAACTGGCAGCAGCAGCCCGCGCCATTAGCCCAAACATTCATGTGCACTGCGACGCTGTGCAAGCGCTTGGCAAAATCGACGTAAACGTTGCAGAGCTCGGCGTCGACTCGGTTGCCTTTGCGGCTCATAAACTTCATGGCCCCAAAGGTGTTGGCGCACTCTGGCTTAAGAAGGGCGCCCGCATTCGGCCGTTTTGGGCAGGAGGCGGCCAGCAAGACGGCCTGCGTTCCGGTACCGACAATGTTCCAGGCATTGCCGGGATGGGCGCTGCCGCCGAACTCGCCTGCGAAGATCTCTTAAGCCGCCAAGAGCGCCATCTGGGCTTTGCCAAGCGCCTCATCTCGGCTTGCGAAGATGCAAAACTGCGCTTTCAAGTGAATGCGGCCGATGCCCATCGCGCTCCTCATGTTTTAAGCCTGGCCTTTGAGGCATGCCCAGCAGAGCCGCTTCTGCATGTTCTCGAGAGCCGAGGCGTCTTGGTCTCTGCGGGTTCGGCCTGTGCCGAAAAGAGCCGCAAGCCAAGCCCTGTGCTCACCGCGATTGGCGTACCAAAGACTCACGGTACGCTGCGTTTCTCCTTTGGCCGTGACACCACGGACGAAGACATTACCTTTGCAAGCGAGATTCTTATCGATGCCGTCCGAAGCTTCCAGTAGTACCCCAAGCCGCTTTGTTGGCACCATCGTTCTGCGCGTTGCAGAAATCTTCTTAAAGGGCGCAAACCGCAAACTCTTTGTTAAGCAGTTCTCCAAAAATGCTCGCCGGCTCATTGCCGATACCGGCGCCGAACTCGAGACCGGCTACCTCCGCTTCTTGGTGCACTATCCCGAGGGCAAAAAGCAGGTGGTCTTAGATCGCTTGCAGCGCCTCTTTGGCTTGCATTCGATGTCGCCTGCCATCTTGGTCGAGAAGGATCTGGAGAGCATCGCGACCGAGGCACTGCGCCAGGCAAAAGAGCTGCCTGCGGGCTCTACCTTTAAGGTAAAGACCAATCGCCGAGACAAGTACTTTCAGATGGGTTCGATGGATGTCTCGATGGAAGTTGGCGGCCGCATCCACACCGAGCTTGGCCTTGCCGTCGAGATGCGCGACCCAGACTACTGGGTGCAGATTGAAATTGGCGATACCCGAAGCTTTGTCTACACCCAGACCATCCCTGGGCCAGGCGGCTTGCCAGTCGCAACCGCCGGGCGCGTTGGCCTCTTGCTATCGGGCGGCATCGATTCGCCTGTGGCGGGTTGGTCTGCAATGCGACGAGGCTGCGTTCTCTCGGGCATCTACTTTCACTCGTTTCCGTACACCGGAGATAAGACCAAAGAGAAAGTTCTAGAACTAGCAAAACACTTAGCTGGCTACCAAACAAAGCTTAGCTTGCACGTGGTTCACTTTACCGAGGTGCAAAAGCAATTGCGCGAGCACGGCCCAGGCGAGCTTGCCGTTCTTCTGTATCGCCGCATGATGATGCGCACCGCCGACAAGATTGCCCGGGCGCATCACATGAAAGCGCTTGTAACAGGTGAGAACCTCGGCCAGGTTGCATCGCAAACCTTAGAAAATCTCGGAGTCATCGAAGACGCCTCGACGATGCCGATTCTCAGGCCGCTCATTACGTACGATAAACTCGAAATCATCGCAAAGGCTCAAGAGATTGGCACCTACGAGACATCGATCCTGCCGTACGACGACTGCTGCTCGCTCTTTACGCCAAAGCATCCAGCGACAAAGGCACGCCTTTGGGATTTGGTGAAAGCCGAAGAAGGCCTGGACGTCGACGCCTTGGCACAGGGCCTCGCCGACAACGCTGAAGAGATTGTCGTTACGAACTAGGCGTCGTTGCGAACTAGGCCCTAGTTGCGGTCTTGAAACCGCAGCATGTACTGCAGGCCAACGGCGAGCCCTAGGCGCTCGTCGGCCAAAAACGGGTTGTAGCGAAGCTCGGTAACAACGTGCAATCCGTACGCGACGCGCACACCAAGTTGGTGTTCGGTTAAAATACGGCTCCGCTTGGTACCACTTGGCCCCTGCAGCCAAAGGTTGTGGTCCACAAAGCCGCTAACGTAGAAGCGCGATCCAAACGAGCTTTTGAGCGGCCTGCACATGTAGACGTGTTCAATTTGGCCGCGCCATCCTCCTGCCTCGATAAAATCAAATTGGTAGGCGTGAAGGCCAACTTGGTAGTAGAGCCCAATCGCAGAAAAGGCATTTGCAAGTGCTCGGGTCTTGGAAACGCGCCATAGCCCGCCCAAGCGCACAGCATCATTTTTCTCACCGCCGCGCACTACCCACTGGGTTGTGAGTGCAAACGGCAATGAGGCACTTGGCGTCCATCGAAGATTTTGCTCGGAGTAGAAGGCATCGATGTCTCGCAGGTGGCGGGCGTCGTTTGCATTCACAAAGTTGGTAAGCGAGAAGTACTGTAGCGATGCTGGAAGATTCGCCAGCATGTTCACCGTAAAGCCCGTCGCCTCTCGGCTATCGTAATAGCCATTAAAATCGAGAAAACCTGTGCGCGGTGGAGGCGTGGGTTTGGCAACCGGCTCGTCCGCGTAGGCATGCGATGCCACGACCACAAGGGCTGCGCTCATGGTGAGAGCGCAAAGCGTGGCAACACAGATTCGGCGGGTCATTCACTTCGGGTTTCGGCCGCTTTGTCCGGCAACTAAAACTCGAAATGCCCCTTGCCTTGGGCCGCTAGCAATGCCTTGATTGAAGCTTCATGGGCCAGCTTCGAACACATGAGCATTCGGATGAGGGAATGTGCGAAGAGTGCAAAGTGCGGCGCAGCGTGGGCCCCTGCGCTTCGTGTCACGGGATGATCTGTGGCGACTGCTGCACGATGACAACGGACCCGGCGGGCAAGAGCGTGATTTGCCTAAGCTGTGCTCGGCTCCTCGCAAAAGTGAGCAAGGCACCGCTAGTGCGCCGAAGCGCGCATTCAAAAAACACCGCGCTCATGATCATCGCAGTCCTGGCAATTGGCATCATTGCCGCCTTCTTGCGGCCGTAGTGCCGCTACTCTTTGCCGTTCTCGAGCATGTCATTAAGAATGTCGAGGCCGTTTCCAATGCCTCCAACCGAGAGCTGCAAGCCGGCAGACCAAATTTTAGTCTCTTCACTCTCTGCTGGTCGCAACCCATGCTGGCGGGTAACTTCAATCGAGAGTTCGACGCCACCAAAGTGACCGGTTAAGAAATTTGCTACTGACGACTTTTCATGGGCACCGAGCATGATTCCCAGGCCGCCGCGCTCCATGCGCCATGTGCCCTCGGCGTTGCCTCCGCCCCAGCCGGTGGTGCCTCGCGCCACAGCCCAAAGCGGAAGGTCCACCTTGGGGACCGGAACATATCCGGCGCCGCTTAGCGTCGTGTAGAAGACTTCGTCGCCTTCGGGAGCATTCGAAAACTGCAAGCCACCACTCACGGCAAGAGCCACGTTCTCCCGCGCATGCCCAACCCCGGTTTCAAAGTCGATAACAGGACGCGGCCCGCGTGAATCGCTATGGGCACCAACGCCGAAGCGAGAGGTAAAGCAGCCACTCCCCAGCGCGGCGACCGCAAGCCCCACGAGGGCTAGCAATGGATAGCGAGATACTCCAAGGGCAGGCATTGTGTCCAATGGTAGACCGAATGCTACCCAAGAGGAAATGCCCACAAGCTGGCACAAGCCGGCATAGTCGTTTCGCATGCCATACTCTCGCAATGGACCCAACGGCCGAAACGCAGCGCTGGCTTGAACGCATCGTCATTGGCTTGGGGATTTGTCCATTTGCCAAGAGCGTCTTTGATGCAAAGAAGATTCGCTACCAGGTTTGCATGCCCTCAAGTGTCTCGGCGCTCCTTGACGACGTTGTCACCGAGCTTCGATACCTCGATGACAATCGCGAAACCAGCACGACACTGCTCATCTACCCAGAAGGCCTGGAGAGCTTTGAAGACTATCTCGACGTGCTGGCTGCAGCCGGCGATAGCCTCGTATCCGAGGGTTTCGAGGGCACGTATCAAATTGCGAGTTTTCATCCCGACTACGTCTTTGACGGCTGCGAGGCCGATGATGCTGCAAACCTCACAAACCGCGCGCCCTACCCCATTCTTCACATCCTTCGCGAAGACGAGATGGAGAAGGTACTCGCTACGCACCCGAGCCCCGAAAAGATTCCCGAGCGCAACATGAGCGTGTGCCGAGAGCTTGGCCACGAAGGCATCCGTCTCACGCTCCTGGGACAGAAGCTCTCGTAGCTGCTAGTGCTTGATTCATTGACATTGGATCAAGCACTAGTTGGTATCTGCCGGCGCTACCGGCGAGAGACAAAAGTCGACGGCAAATCGCTCGCGCAACTGCTGCGGTGTCGACTCGGAAAGCTCTCGCGCCGAAACACGTAGGACGAGATACTCGATGTTGGTCTCATCGAGCACAATTAGAAAGCTTCGGCTGCATGTGCGGCAGCAGTAGAAGCAGCCGTCCTGCAGAACGTATTTTGCAACTTTGGCGGCACCATTGGATGCCTGCCACTCGCGCGCATACCATCGATCTTTGGCGATGAGCGCAAGGTTGCTATCAATGCAGTGCTCGATGAGCGCAAACCCTGTGTCGACCAATCGCGGAAGGTGGATGTGATTGCGTTCCGTAGTTGCCGCCGAGGGAAATCGAAGACACGCGCACTCCAATTCAACCGCCGCAATCGAGCGACCCACGACTGCGCGAAGGTTGTCCATCGAAACTGCACCATCATCCAACTCCAAGAGCCAACCAACCTTCTCCTCTGGCAGCAGAGCTTCAAGGTCCTCGCTTTGGCTGGAAACGAATTCCTTGAACTGGCGTATCGACGACCGGCCGTGGACAAAGTCCCATAGGCCGGCCAAAAGCTCTTTGGAAGGCATGAGCTTGGTTAGCGCTTCTTGCGCCGCACTTTCTTTGCCGTGCCAGCGGGCTTGCCACTCTTTGGTTTGCCGCTTGCTTTGCCACCCGACTTTTTCTTAGTGACGCCGCGATGGTTCACAGCACTGCCCGTCTTGGACTTGCTGCCGCTGCGCGACCGACTACCGGGTTTTGAACCTCGAGCCTCTGGCTTGCCCTTGCGATGGCTCCGAGTGCCTCCCGGCGCTTTGCCAGAGTGACCGCGGGCTTCGAGCTTAGCTGCGCGAGCCGCCGCAATCTCCATCTCTTCCTCGCTAATCGCGAGGCTAAATTCGATGCGCTTTAGGGCCACAGAGACGTTCTGAACCACGACTTGTACGGTATCGCCAAGCGAGACTGTAAAGCCTGTGCGCTTGCCCGAGAGCTTTAGCAAGACCGGATCAAACTCGAAGTGGTCATCGCCGAGAGAATCGAGTTTTACGAGGCCCTCGACAAAGGGTGCGTCGATTTCGACAAAGGCGCCAAAGTGCGTCACACCCGTTACGCGGCCCTCAAACTCTTCGCCAACATGCTCACGCATGACGTAGGCCCGATACATTGCCACCGCTTCGCGCTCGGCCTCGACGGCTCGGCGCTCGTGGGAAGAGCAAGCCGCAGCCAGCGCTTGCAACTCGTCTTTCTCGGGTCGCTTCCACTTGCCGCCACCGCCCGACGCCTTGCCCTCTTTGTGAAGCTGCATTTTCATGAGCCTGTGAACGAGCAAGTCGGGGTAGCGACGAATTGGCGAGGTGAAGTGAAGATACTCTTTTGATGCGAGGCCAAAGTGGCCAACATTGCCGGTGTCGTAAATTGCCTGCGTAAGGGAGCGCAAGACCAAGAACGATAGCGCGGGCCCCGAAGGCAGCTTATTCACTTGGTCGAGTACCCGCTTCATGCCAATCGGCTCAAGCGCCTCTTCTACATCGACGTAGATTCCGAAGGCGCTTAGAATCTCTGCGAGTTCTTCTACCCGCTGCTCTTTTGGCTGGGCGTGAATTCGCCAAACCGTATCGAGCCCGCGCTTGGTGAAGAAGTTTCCAACCGCCTCGTTGGCAGAAATCATAAACTCTTCGACAAGCTGGTAGGCCTCTTTTACGCCCTCTGTGCCCTTTGAGCGAACCACGTCCCGAACCAGGAGTGGGTTATCCGCATCGAGAATGACCTTGGCCTCGGGAATGTCGAGTTCAAGGGTTCCTCGCTTGCGACGGCGGCGGCGAAGTGTTTGCGCAAGCTCATGCATGCGCTGCAAATGGCCCTCCCACTTTTGGTACTTAAGCCGTGGCCCGCGAAAGTCGCCACTGAGTGCGGCGGCTACACCCGGATAGTCGAGACGGTCCGAGCTTTGGATGACCGCGGCCGAGAAGCTTGTCTCGCGAAGCATGAGCTTGGCGTCGTAGTCCAAACACGCCACCATCGCACACCTATCGACGTGCGGATTTAGCGAGCAAATTCCCGCCGAAATTTTCATCGGCAGCATCGGAATGACTTGGTCGGGCAAGTACACAGATACGCCGCGAATCTGCGCTTCGGCGTCCATGGCATCGCCAGGCTGCACGTAGTGAGAAACGTCGGCGACCGCCACCCAAACTCGTGGGCCGCCCCGCGGGCCATCTTCGATACAAATCGCATCGTCAAAGTCGCGGGCCGTCTCGGGATCAATCGTAAGAAAATCTCGGTCGCGCAGATCGATGCGATCCGCGACATCGCTTGGTTGCAACTCTTGGGAAATGCCATCGGCAAGGGCCAATACTTCAGCTGGCAACTCATAGGGGATGTCTGCGCAGATGATGATCTTCTGAATTTCGGTGCGCGGATCGTCTGGTGCGCCTAGCACTTTCACAACGCGCCCTGCCAGGTGCGGCCGAATCTTGTCGGGATATTGGGTGATTTCCAAAACCACGCACTCGCCGATTTTTGCGCCGCCGGGGCCCCCTTCCACCGTCACACGACCAAAGTCGGTGGCGATGCGCGGGTCATCTGGCGTAAGAAAAACACTGGAGCCACTCTTTTCGAGAAGCCCGGTAAGCTTTGCGCGGCCTCGGTCGAGAACCTCTTCGACGCGCCCTTCGGTGCCTTTAAAGCCCTGCCAGGTGTAGAGCGAAACCCGGTCGCCATCGAGGGCCGAGCCACGGTATTTGGCAGGAACAAAAACGTCTGCCTCGCCGTCTTCCCGAACCACAAAGCCGTATCCTGCAGGATGTACGCGAATACGGCCCTCACACTGGGGGCCGCCCGCTGGAGCTGCACTCGGGCTCTTGCCTTGGGTGCGCGGGGAAGTGCGCGGAGAAGTGCGCGGAGTCGAGGTTCGCGGAGTCGCCGCCTCGTTGGACTTGCTAGCGCCCGGCATGGTGCGACGCTGCTTTTTGCGAGCCTCCGCTGGAGCTGCGTAGGTGCCGCGGCCGACCTTTTCGACAAGGCCTTCCTCGACCATGGTTTCGAGCATCCGGCGCATGCGCCCCTGCTCTTTGCGGCTCATTCCGAGCTCGTCGAGGATTCCGCCAACTTTCGCGCCTTCCCCTTTTGCCTGCCTTAGTACCGACAGAATTGTTCGTTGTTCTGATGTCATAAATTTTCTTTCGTTTTGGCCAAGCAGTCCTTCTGTGAGCTGTGCTCCGTGTTTTGGGGAGCCACGAGCTGCGAGGGATACTTGGTATTGTTGTTATTTGTAGGCTCGCAAGCTTCGGTCATCACCCACTACATAGAGGGTGCCGTCTTGCGCGAGCGCTGGAGTTGGGTCCACATCCCCATCCCGGGGCAGGTACCAGAGGAGCCGACCATCGGCTGCAACGGCATATACGTTGTCGTCTTGTGAGCCAAAAAGCAAGACTCCATTTTGCGCGACCCCGACCGAGCCGTGAATCTTGTCTGCGGCCGTGAAGCGCCATTTGACCTCTCCGTCGGCTGCTATCGCATATAAACGTTTGTCGTGGGAGCCGACATAAATCGTTCCATCGGCGCCAATCGCTGGTGAGCCGCGCACCGGTCCGCGGGTAATGACCGTCCAAATTTGGTCGCCGGCAGCATCGACGGCGTACACGCCACCATCGTCGCCGCCAAAGTAGATCGTGCCATCGTCGCCAACCGCAACCGAGGATTCGATGTCTCGCTTGGTTCGAAACTCCCATGCCTTGGTTCCGTCGGGGCGCACGGCGTAGACCGCATCATCCAAACATCCGATGAAGATCATGCCACCTTCACCAATCGCCGGAGCAGTCGGCACGTGCTCGGCAGTGGCGAACTTCCATCGCAACGTGCCATTTGGCCAAATCGCATAGAGCCCATCGCCACCGACGTAAATCGTTCCATCGTCGCCGATGGTTGGTCCGCCATCAACATCACAGCGGGTTCCCTCAGGGCCAAAGCCCAGCGGCTCACTGCAGTCGCCAACTCGATAGCGCCACTTCTCGGCACCGGTTTCGCCGTCGATTGCGTACAAGTGATCGTCGTCGGAGCCGGTGTAGACCGTGCCATCAACCGCAACGGCTGGTGTACTCCACATGCGATCCTTCGACTCAAAACTCCACAGAAGAGTTCCTAGGGAAGATACTGCATGCAGTTTTTTATCGTGAGACGTTAGGTACACCGTCCCGTTTGGCCCAACTGTTGGTGATCCAACAATGGGCTGTTCAAAATCGAGGCGCCAAATTTCTTTGGGCGCTTTTAGTGGCGCTTTGCCAACCAGGGCCCCGGTGTTTCGCGCATTGCCGCCAAACATCGCATGAGGGCCAGGGCCTACAATTGCCACCATCGCATCGGGCGCAGCGGCCACAGGTGTAACGCCAGCATCACTCCAGAGCGCCGCAGAGCCCGGCGGCGGCTCGGCGCAGCGGCTGTGCTCGTTGCACACGCGGCCGCCAAGGCAGTCGGTATCCTTTGCACAGGCAGCAGGCCCGGTTTGCGTACCAGAACAGGCAAAGAGAGCAGTAAAGCTGAGCCCGAGTGCGCGAATTGCGACGCTCAAAGCTGGACGACTCAGAGATCGAAGACTCAGAGATCGAAGACTCAGAGATCGAAGACTCAGAGATCGACGAAGAGTGGGGAGCAGAGTGTTTGGAGTCAAAGTAGTTTCGAGGCGCTAGGCTTGAGGCAACTCGTTGGTAAAGCGCTCAGCAAGTTTTTCAAAGTAGCGGCGTGTCTCTTCCAGTACTTCAGGGTCCTGGTCGGGAAACATGCGAATGCCGTGCTCGCCCATCGCCTCAGTGCTGAGTGGGCCGACTGGCAGGCCGCCAACGATTCCAGTTTGCTCGTGATAGAGCAGCGCTAGAACTTCCGAATGATTTTCGGGGACCAAGAAGGTTCGGCGCCCTAGCTCGGGCTTGCCGTCTTTAAAACCTTCTACAATTTTGGCCATCTAGAGGGAATTCTTTCACATCCCAAGCGAAAGTCAAAGCCTGGCCTCCACTCTCAGAGGGCTTTGACACAAGCGTGATGGCGGCTTGCCAGCAGACGTGAAAGCCCCATCGCGCACGAGCGCCGAAGAGGCGCGGAACGTTGAGATTCTTTGCATGTCTTCGGCGACTGGCGAACACGAATGTTCACCGCAGCCCGCCGCAGAACGGAGGCTGGTATGAGACAGCGATAGGCAACCTATCGCTGGAAAAGGGACTACTTGCTGCTGCGCTTTTGACGGCGAGCTTTTGAGCGATTCAGGCCCCGTTTGCGAGCTCCAGCCAATTTGGCTTTCTTGCGACGGGTCTTGAGCGAGCGCTCTTGCTTGTACTTAGGGCGGGATTTAATAGACTTCTTAGTTCGTCGAGTGGCCACAGGTTTTGCCTTTCAAAAAGAGCGGGCAGTCTACGTACTTTGGGCGCAAGGTCAAGGCTCTCTGGCGAGGGACGACAAAATTGCACCGTGAGCAGCACTCACCAAGCTCGTAGTGGCAAGCTCCGCGGCGGTGGGCATCGGGGCGAGGATTGGAATCGGCGTGGCGTTGGCGGCCTTGATGGCTTGCGCCTTGGGAGTTTTTACCGAGCTATCAAACCCTGCCCTGGCGACGGCCGCAGTCACAACCCTGTGCGCGGCTTGGTGGATTCTCGAGCCCATACCTATCGCAGCGACCTCAATTATCCCGTTTGCGGCATTTCCGCTTTTAAACGTGACAACCCATAAGGAGGTTGCCGGAGCGTATGGCCACCACCTCATCTTGCTCTTGATGGGAGGCTTCGTACTCTCGCGAGCTGTCGAGACTGTTGGTGCCCATCGGCGCATCGCCCTCGGCATGGTTCGGCTCACCGGCGGGGGATCTCGCAATGTGGTCTTGGGCTTCATGCTGGCCAGCGCCCTTTGCAGCATGTGGATCTCAAATACCGCCACTGCGCTCATGCTCTTGCCGGTGGCGATTGCGGTTCTCGACCAGGCCGAAGACGAGCGGCTCGCGGTGCCCCTGCTCTTGGGCATCGCCTACGCAGCCAGCATTGGCGGCGTAGGAACCCTGATTGGAACCCCGCCCAACGTCTTCTTCGCAAGCTTCTACTCGGACAACGCGGGCCGAGAATACGGCTTCCTCGAGTGGATGAAGATCGGCATCCCCATTGTTGTGGTCATGCTGCCGCTGGCGTGGCTCTTCCTCACCCGTAACTTGCGCGGCACCACGCAAGACGCCAAGCCCTTGGTGCTTCCCAAGCTCGCCGCATGGACCTCGGCCGAAGTTCGTGTCATGGCGATCTTTGGCTGTGCAGCTTTGCTCTGGATGTTTCGAGGCGTGCCCTTTGGGGGCTGGTCGAATCTCCTGGGAGTGACTGGCGCGGGGGATAGCACCGTTGCCTTGGTCGCCGTACTCGCCCTCTTTCTCGTTCCCGACAAGAAGGGCAAGCCACTTATGACCTGGCAACAAGCCGAGTCAATTCCGTGGGGGCTCTTGCTGCTCTTTGGCGGTGGCATCGCGATCGCCAAGGCGTTCAAGAGCAGCGGCCTCGATGTCGTTGTTGGCAACGAGCTCGCATCGATTGCCGGCGGGCCGCTTTTTTTGGTGGTTGGAGTCATTTGCCTCTCGGTCACCTTCCTCACCGAAGTCGTCTCCAATACGGCCACGACCACCCTGCTCATGCCCCTGCTCTTTGCGGCGGCAAGTGCCGGAGGCGTGCTGCCCGAGAGCCTGCTTATCCCCGCTACCCTCAGCGCTTCGTGCGCCTTCATGCTGCCGGTTGCTACGGCTCCCAACGCGATTGTCTTCGGAACTGGCAGGGTTTCCTCCACAACGATGCTTCGCGAGGGCTTTGTACTCAATATCTTGGGTGTGGCGATCATAAGCATCGCCTGCCTAATTTTGCTCTAGCGTCGTAGCCACCGCTCTTTGGCAACTGAAAGCCGTGCCAAGTAACTACTCGCCGCAGTCGGGCGTAGTAGGGTTGCCGTATCCATGTCGGCGGACCTTTCCCAACTGATGAAGCGCTATTGCGAGGGTGATCCTCGTGCCTTCGAAGAACTCTATGCCGTATGTGCCCCAAAACTCCTTCGCTATTTGGTTCGGCTTTCCGGCGAAGTAAGCACTGCAGAGGATTTGCTCCAGTTGAGTTTTCTCAAGGTTCATAAGGCTCGCGCCTCGTACATCGAAGGGGCAAAACCCCTGCCGTGGATGTACACAATTTGCCATCGCACGTTCTTGGACGAAGCGCGCAAGCGAAAGCGCTCCAAGGTTGTCGATGTTGGCGGCGATGTTCCCGAGCAAAGCGCTGCCATCGATGGCCGTCGCTCGATCGAAGTTGAGACACCGGAAAGTAGTGAGCGCCTCAATCAAACTCTCGAAGCGCTTCAGTCACTGCCGCCTTCTCAGCGGCAAGCGGTGGTGCTCACAAAGCTCGACGGCAAGTCGATGAAGGAAGCCGCCGACATCGCAGGCACAAGCATCGGCGCGATGAAAGTGCGCGCCCACCGCGGCTATGCTGCACTTCGCAAAACCTTAGAAGGTGCCAAGCAATGATGGACGTGAGTGACATGGAACAACTCGACGACGAGTATTCCGAGCGCCCCGTTCCCAAGATGAGCGCCGCACTTCGCGAGGCGATTGCGGAAGCCAAGCCCGTAACCATGCGGCGGCCGCTGCGGGACTTCGGTGTTTTTCTCGCGCTCTCGATTCCAATGATGGTCATGATGGTGGTCATGATGGGTGTCCGCAGCGACATTTCAGAGATTTCACCGCTTTGGATTGGCAGCATTGCCCTGGTCTGGATCGCAAGCTTCGCCGCATCGTCCTACTTGGGGTTTGTCCCAGCCAAAGGCCAAATACGCCCACGTTCTCAGAGTATTTATCAGATCGTTGCGGTGGCGAGCTTCCTCGTCATCAGTGTGGGTCTCTTTGCAACCACAAGCGGAATGACCTACCCATCGACCTTTTCAAACGTCGTTGCCTACGCACCGCGTTGCTCCATGATGGGCGTGACTGCCGGCATCCTTCCCGGCCTCATCGCCCTGCTTCTCATGCGCCGCTATGTCCCGGTTGGGCGCTTGAGTATCGGTCTAAGCCTCGGGGCAGCAGGCGGCTCGTTAAGTGGCCTCATCCTGCACTTGCACTGCCCAATCAGCGAACGCTTTCACGTCGGGCTGGTGCACGGCGGCTGCCTGGTTCTCTCGGCGCTCTTCGTTGCCGGCGCCAGCCAGATTCTGCTTCGAGACCGCGACTCGTAGCGCGATATCTGTACGCGCTATCTACTTCGCGAATCCGCGTGCCTGGCGTACACTGGGCGTGCGTGACGATTACGAAGCAACGACTAGGTTTTGGACTTTTGGCCCTCTGCACGGCGGGCTTTCTCGCCGCATGTGGTTCCTCCGATGCGGCCGGCGATGGTGACGGCGGCGGCGGTGGCGGTGGAAATGGGGACGGCGGAGGCGGAAATGGAGAGTTTATCGACGCTGCAGTTCCCCAATCGTGCAAGAAAATCGACTTGGTGTTTTCCGTAGATCCGTCGGGTTCGATGAGCCAAGAACTCGCGGCAATGTCTAGCGATGTATTTCCCGCCTTTGCCACAGCGCTGCGCACGGTTGGTGATGGGCTTGAGGACTACCGAGTCGCAGTTATCGACGGTTGCCCAACGCCCGCCAACTTTCACACCCGAGGACAGTCCAACTCCGACTGTGGTTTTGAAAGTGGCGAGGTCTGGATGGACAGCGCTTCTGGTGCGCTTGAAGATGAGTTTAGCTGCGTTGGTGACATCTACAAAGCCAGCGATTGCTCGGGCGATAACGACGACGAGCAACCGATTGGGGCGGCCATCGCTTCGCTCTCGGCACCCTTTAGCACTGGCGAGAATGCTGGATTCCTGCGCGACGATGCCCTACTTGTGGTCGTCACAATTACGGACGAAGACGAGTGCCCAACCTTTCCTAATTGCAATGACACCTCCGACACCAAGGCCACCGAGATTTTCGATTCGCTTGTGGCTGTGAAAGGTGATGTTCGCAAGATGGTCTATCTGGGGATTGGCGGCGGAGCGGCCGGTTGTCCAGATTCAGGGGCCGAGGCCGGCGCGTATGGAGCCGCAGATCCTGCTGTTCTAACCAACAAGATAAGCCAGCTCTTTGTCGGTGAAGAGCGAGGAGTCACCTGGGACCTTTGCGATGGCCGCCTTGAAGACGGTCTCACAGAAGCGATCGAAGTCATCGAGCAAGCCTGCCGCGACTTCCCGATTATCGACTAAGAGATTATCGACGAAGAGATTATCGACTAAGAGATTATCGACTAAGAGATTATCGACGAAGGGCTTCTCGACGAAGGGCTTCTCGACGAAGAGACGGATCGCTCGTTCGCGTGCCGGTTCCGATTTGCGCGCCGAGCAAGAGCATCGCTTCACGGAGTTCACGGGCCGGCCCTGGAGCGATTTTGACACGCGTCATGGCTGGCTCTAGATCCTCGAGGAAGGCCCGCATGTGACGCTCCTCGATGCCTAAACCAGCGTGGTGCTCGCGCAGTTCTGCCCCTCGGTAGAGACAGGGCCCCTCGACGACAACACATAGCCGCTCTACAAGACGCAGCTTGACTCGAGCGATGTCGGCGCCGGCAAAGAAATCGCGAATACGCGGATCGCTTCCCGCTTCGAGAATCCATGCATCAACCAAACTTCGGAGAACGTCGATGCCTCCGATGCGCTGATATAGAGTGTCGCTAGGAGTTTTACTGGCGGTCTGCGAAGCGATGGGCGGAGTGGCGGGACGGCATGCGGCAAGCGCAAGCACGAGAGACGCTCCCAGAATGCGTCTTGCGATCATCGGTACGGCCCTGCGAGTTTCGCACGCTTGCTTGAGAACAACGACAATGCCTGCAAGCGAGATTTTACTTCTGATGGAGACCCCTGCGGCAACATCTCTAAGACATCCTCGTTGGCCGTGGAGGAAAAGCTCGTTGCCCCGAGCAGAGCGGCTGTGAGTAGCTCGGGCGACGGAACGTTGCCGACCTCAAGATCGGACTCGGCAATGCACCGCCCGCCAGCACCCACGACGAAGTAATCTTCTGCGGCTTGTTTCGTAAGCCCCACAATACTGATCGTGGTCGCACTGAACTCGCCATTGCGAAAGCTATGCCCGATGCGAACATCCAGGCCCCGAAACCTACCATCGATAGACATGTCGCCTAGTTCTACCGTACTGCCCAAGCTGGCAGCAAACTCGTTCCAATCCGCGGTCGATTCGACAAATTGCGATGGGGGCAGCACACGGCTGCGTGCGAGTGGCAAGGCGCCAGCAACGGCCCGAGCCATCGCTACAAATCCGTAGAGTCGGCGACGCCTAAGGCCACTATCTGCGCGCTCGAGCGTTAGATGCACGTCGTCCATGCGAACGACCGAAAAGTTCGCAAGGTGAGGTGCCAGCGTGAGAAAGAACTCCTCGGCTTGTTCCGGAGAACGAGCGTTCGCAAAGTGATTGCGCGCCCGGGTGCCCTCCAAAACGCGCATACCTCCAAAGCCTGTGCCTTTAAGCAGCGAGGCTTCCTTGATGCAGGCGCCAAGACGCAGCGATGGAAATCGCAGGGTGGCAATCAGGCTCCAGCCGCGGCGCCCCACTTGCTGGCGCTCGATTTCAAGGCTCACCCCATCGATGACGGTCTGCATTTTGGATCCAAAGCACTCCATGCTGTGCGATGCCGCAACCGCTTGCCAAAGAACCTGCTGCCGGGCCGAGCCAACCCGGGGAGCTGGCAATAGCAAGGCGCGGTCGGAATGCAGGTGCCCGGGTGCAACCGTAATGGGAACCGCGATGGATTCGTCACGTCCAAGTCGAATCTTTGCGATGACTTCAAACGACCATCGAAGAGACCAAAGTACGCCGCTAGCGCTTGGTGCGAGATTTCGCGGAAGTCGCAAGCCAAGCGAAAAACTCTCACCTTCGGCGGGCCTTCGAGTCTCGATGTCGACGGAGAGTCTGCGCACCTCGCGCTGCTCCCGTCGGCGTCGGTCCTGCAATACTTCTGTCCCAATCAGCGAGACGGTGACTTTCGTGTATCGATTGTATTCGGTATTTAGCAGCGCAATCGCGCCTCGCAGCACATCGCCTGGCACGACGACATCGGTTGCCAAACTGCCTTCTACATACGGTTTGCGAGCCTCCAACCCAGCCTTCCTTGACGCAAAGACCAGCGGCTCGCCAGGAAATCGAACGGCATCGGTTGCCATTTCCACTGGCAGCTCAAATGTTCTCTTTCGATCGAGCCACCACGGAATGTGTAGTCGAAGCACGACCATGTGCCGAGTCGAGCAGCGGCGGCCAGAATAACTCGGAGATATGCTGGGCGGCACCTGAAGCTGTACGAGGTGCTCATGTTGCCCAGGCTCCAGGACGGTTTCACCAAGAACATCAACCGAGCCACCAGGCATTCGGTATTTCTTCCGAACTGTATAATCCCCAGAGCCAAAGCGCGCCTCTTCTTGTGCAATCCACTCGGCAGAGAGACGGCGGATTTGGACACGACGCTTGACGGTGATGCGAACGGTCGCTCGCAGGGGTTCACCAACACGAATCCCCGACTGGGCAAGCAGAACAATCTGCGGTCTATGCTTAAGCGGCCCCAAGACGGGCTACCATAGCTTGAACCACCAGCGAAGCCTAGTCTGCCCCGTGAATGAGCCGGCCACCAGCCGCCATTAAGATCGCTTCCGGCATTGCTCGCAAGTCAACATCTCGCTCGACAGCGCCAGCATTTTTTGCAGCCAACGGCATGCCTTCGACAGCGCAGCTAGCCAGCCCTTGGGCAAGTGTTGTCGCTCCAGCCTGGCGCATTTCGAGAAGCCCACGAGCACCATCGCATCCCATCCCAGTAAGAATAACCCCCACTGCTTCTTGACCAAGCGTCTGAGCCGCCGAGCGAAAGAGAAGATCCGAAGACGGACGATGTTGATGGATGCGAGGCCCGCTCTTGAGCTGGACAACAACTTTGCTTCCCTTCGCGACAAGAACGATGTGCTTCTCGCCAGGTGCCAGAAGAACGACACCCCGCTCCAGGGAATCTCCGTCCTGCGCTTCGCGCACATGCATCGCACAGGCCTTGTTCAGCTTGCGAGCATAGGCCGTATTGAAGTCGGCGGGGAGATGCTGCGCGACAACAATCGGAGGACAAGCCGCGGGCATCGCTAAGAGAATTTCTTCAACTGCAACCGCGCCTCCTGTCGAGGCGCCAACGCAAACGATTTTCCCGCCAGCGCTCGCAACCGCTACGGGTTGCCGAGGTGGGCTCACGGGGGCAGTTCCCTTGGTGAACGATGCAGCCATTACCGCACGCGAGAGATCAATCTGAAATTCCATCGAGTCGTCGGCCCCCATAGGCTTGCCGATCACTTCGGACGCACCGGTGCGCAGAGCTTCCATTGCAACCGCACTTCCCCCGGGGGTTAGCGACGAACAGACAACGACGGGAATCGGATGGTGTTTGACGAGCTTGCGCAGAAAGGTGAGGCCATCCATGCGCGGCATCTCGATATCCAGCGTTAGGACATCGGGCTTCTCTCGGCTGATAACAGCACGAGCGTCATACGGATCTTTCGCTTCCCCAACCACGCAGATGTTTTTATTCATCTCGAGCGCCTGGGTTATCTGCCTGCGCATGAAGGCCGAATCATCAACTACAACCACGCGAATCATGAGTCTCCTCCAACAGAAGAATCCTGAGACACCAACAGCCAAACCTGCACGAGATGCTCGCTATCGATCAACACTCCCAGAGTTACAAGTCCAGAAACGTGACTCGGTGGCAAAGTAACAACACTTCCATTCACAGTAGGGCTCGCAATCTGAACATGCCTTCGAGGCCCGTATAGAAGGGCCATTAGTGACGACGATAGAATATTCACGGTTTCTCCAACCGCGTCGGCCTGCATCTCGGGATTGGCCGCAACGTCATCTCCCGCCATGGCACTGGCGAGAATTTCGGCATATCCGCTAGAGACTCGAAGCCCAACGCTGCCAACTCCTGGCCCTCGGAAATCGCAAACGCCTTGCCACCCCGTCAATGGCAGCGCCATTTCTGGCGAAGTCATCTCGCAACTGCCTGGTGCGATGCCCTTAAAGACACGAGCTGCGACTTCAAAAAGCAACGCGGGTGATACGGCCTTCGCCGTCACAGACTTCTCGGCGAGATTTGACAAGTTCATCCCACACTTTCAAGCGCGTTCTTAACCATCACTCGCAGTTCCTCTGCCCGGAATGGCTTTATCAAATAGCCTTTCGCCCCAACCGCCTTCGCCCTGTTGATCGACTCGGCACTCTTCTCAGAGGTGACGACAATGGTTGCGATCGCGACCAGCTCATTACTTTGCTGCATGGTTTCAAGCATTGTGTGCCCACTCATATGAGGCATGTTGATATCGGTAAGAACTAGGTCGACCCACAACTCGGAGAGAACTTGCAGTGCTTGCTCTCCATTTGATGCCTCAAGAATTTCCCCCATGGGCACGTCGCATGTTGAGAGTGCGCGTCGGACCATTCGACGCATCACAGCTGAATCATCGACGATCAGCACATTGTAGCTCATTGCGGATTTCCGCTCTTGGTATTGAGATGTGGCATATGCGGCTCCTCCACACTAGAAGTCGGCTATGTTCCCAAACTCTTTAGCCTCCAGATCGTTCGAAGCTTGGCCGATACGCTAGGTAGATCATGGCTAACGATGACGTACGGCAACTCTTGGATGAGCTCTCCTCACAGCTCCTGCTGTGCGACGTGCAAAATTCCAACGACTTCCAAGGTATCGACGCGACGCTCGACCAAATGCAGCAAGCGTGCAACTCGGCCGAGTGGGAGATCATCGCCGGCGCAGCAAAGCGCCTCCAAGTGAGTCATGATGATAGCGAGGAGCTTGCGGCGAGTATTCGAGGACTCACGCTCGCTTGCGTGCAGCTTGAGCAGCACTTCCACACCGAGCCGGGAACGATTGCAAAGCGTCCTAACCATGAAGAGCTTGTGTCACTCACATCGCAACCTGTGGACGATTGGGGCTTTGGCGACGCCGAGTCAGAAGAAGAAGTACAAGCTTCGGTGACTCCAAGCTTTGTCATGGGCGGCACAGGTGATGTCGAGGCCGTGCAAGACATCGCCGGCGAAGTGCGTTCGGTGCAGCGACAAGCTGAAGAAGTCGAAAACATGATCGACTTCTATTCCGAGGCCCAGGACGCCATCGATCAAAACGAGAGGCTCTTGCTCGAAACCGAAGAGGGGCAACTCGATGACAAAGGCATTGCTGCGCTTTTTCGCGCTTTTCACACCATCAAAGGTGTTGCAGGCTTTGTCGGGCTTACCCAACCAACCAAACTCGCACACAGTACAGAGTCGCTCTTAGGCGGAGTGCGGCGCGGAGCAATGGCTCCTGACACTGCAATTGTGGATCTGCTTCTCGAGAGCAACCATTGTATGCAGACGCTTGTGGAGTCGGTGCGCCAGGCGCTGGAAGCGTCGACCAGCGTCCCGCTCGATGAACGGGTCGACGAACTGTGCTCTCGAATTGACGCGGCCATTTCCGAAGACGCGACACCTCAGCTTGGTCGCGACGAAGAGTTTGCACAAGTCGAAGCTCAAGTCGCCGGCAGCGAAACCGAACCACCTAAGCGTGAAAGCTCAACGCAACGACTCTCGATCCGATCTCAGGGTTCTACTCAGATCCGAGACACCCTTAAGGTGGACGTTGGACGCGTCGATTCCCTAGTGGAGATGGTGGGGGAAATGGTCATTGTAGAATCCATGATTACTGGCGACGAAGATTTGCGTACGCTTCGCTCGCCGAAACTCGCAAATAACCTGCGTCAAATGGCAAAGATCACCCGAGACCTGCAGAAGATTGCTCTGCAACTGCGAATGGTCCCGGTTCGTGGGCTCTTTACTCGCACAGCTCGCATGGTGCGCGAACTCTCGCGCCAGTGTGGCAAGGAGATTCGCTTCAGATCCGAAGGCGAAGGGACCGAGATGGATCGCAATATGGTTGAGCTTCTCGCCGATCCTATGGTGCACATTATTCGCAACGCAGCAGACCACGGGATTGAATCCGCCACTGAACGGACGGCCGCAGGAAAGTCGCCGATAGGCTCCATTTGTATCTCGGCGTATCACGAGAGCAGCAATTTGGTCATCGAGATCACCGATGACGGTCGGGGACTTAACGTCGACAAGCTCCTATCGCGAGGGTATGAGCGCGGGCTCATCACAACGGGCCAGTCCCTAAGTGAGAGCGAAGTGTATGAACTCATCTTTGCGCCAGGGCTTTCGACCGCCGATTCGCTAACCGGCATCAGCGGCAGAGGCGTTGGAATGGATGTGGTGCGAAAGAACATAAAGTCGATGCGCGGTCGTATAGGAATTCAGTCGAAGCCCGGCGAGGGAACGACATTTCGTCTGGTGCTTCCCCTCACCCTCGCGATCATTGATGGCACCCTGATTTCCTGCGGAGGCGAAACCTACATTCTTCCGACCCTCTCCATTATCGAGTCCATTCGCCCGAAGCCAGACATGGTTCGCTCTCCTGGCGGCCGCGGCAAAATCCTGCAACTTCGCGGCAAAACCTACCCGTTGTACAGACTGGCGAGCTTGCTTGAAATTCCCGGTTCCACAGAGCCCCACAATGAGGGCCACGCCATCATTGTCGAATCGGGAAGTCACAGCTTTGCGCTTCAAGTCGACGACGTTGTCTCTCAGCAGCAAGTGGTTATTAAGGGGCTTGAGAAACAATTGCAGAGTAAGATTTTCTCTGGTGCAGCAATCCTAAGCGACGGTCAAATCGGGCTCATCATCAACATCGATGAAGTTGTCACCATGGCCGGCCCAACCCAGGGCCAGTACTCAGTGAGGGCAAGCTAAATGCAGTCGACACCAGTTCAAAGTGATGACAATGCGTCCTTGGCCCAGCCCGGAAAGTACCTATTGTTTCAGTTAGCCGGCGAGAAGTACGGTTTTCCGATACTTCAGGTACGCGAGATCATCAGCCTCGAATCGATAACGCGAGTGCCTCGAACCAGCCCGTGTGTCCTTGGCGTTATCAACTTGCGAGGCAAGGTTATACCCGTCATGGACCTGCGAACTCGGTTTGGGCTTGAGAGCATTCCTGCCACCGAAGAAACCGTCATCATTGTGCTGCAGTGCGAGCTTGAAGATCGACTGCTTACGATCGGGGCCGTTGTCGATGACGTTCAAGAAGTTACGCTTTTGCGTGCGGAACACCTTTCCGCGCCTCCACTCGGCTCGCAGCGCGAGGATGAATTCATCATCGGCATTGGTACGCCGCAAGAGGGGCAAATAATCTTTCTGCTCGATGTCGATGCAATTGTTCGCTTTGACCGGGAAGGAGTACTGCTCGCAGCTGGGGAGCCACCCCCTGAACCAACCAAGAGAGAGAACCTATGAAGATACTCATTGTTGATGACAGCAAAGCCATGCGGATGATTGTGAAACGAACCTTGCGCCAGGCGGGCTACGGTGACCATGAGTTCGCCGAAGCTGTCGACGGAGCGAATGGCTACGAGCAAGTGAATGACTGGAAGCCCGACCTTGTGCTTTGCGATTGGAACATGCCCGAAATGAACGGCTTGGAGTTTCTGCAGAAACTGAAGGCCGACGGCAACGCTGTCAAATTTGGATTCATCACGTCGGAAGGAACCGCCGAGATGCGTCAGACGGCCAATAGCAACGGGGCCCTCTTTCTGATCTCAAAGCCGTTCACCCCAGACACCGTAAGACAAACTCTAGAGAAGGCCTTGCCATGATTTCTGTAGAGGATTGGCTCGATGCAACGACCAAGTCATTGACTGAAGTTGCGGAGACGTACTTTGACGTAAGCACGATGGAAGCTGCCAGCTTTCACGACGCTGATGGGCCAACATGCGGTGCACTTATTGGCCTGGCAAGCGAAGACAACACGGTGCAACTAATGATGCTTGCGACGCGCAGTGGTTCGGAGAGCCTTGGCAAGGCACTGCTTGGTTTCAACGCGCACGAAGCGATCGACACGGGCGATCTTGCCGATGCCATTGGCGAGATCATCAACATCGTTGCCGGCATGGTGAAGACCGAGGTGAGTGCTCTTGATGACTCGCTGTATCTCACGCTACCGACGTTCGCCGAGGGCACGCTTGCGCCGATTGGCGGTCACGAGACTCTCGGCAAGATAATCACGTTGGGGACAGTCCAGACCAAGGTAGTAGTGATCAATGGCGCCAAAGAAATCATACGCAAACCGAGGAGTTCGGCCGTCTAATGTTGCCCCGGTTTGTAGCGGCGCTCGCCGCCGTCGTCCTCTTGCCACTGCTGGTGCTCGCTGCAGCTGTTGCAGTCGTCACTCGCTTTAAGCTCTTAGGCGACCTTTATACGTTCGAGTGGGCATTGCTGGCTGCTGTGTACTTCGTGGGTATTGGCGGAGCATCGCTGCTTGCTTGGACAAAGGCTTCCGCACTTCATCGCGCAACGATTCTTGCGCAAGAGCTCACAGGTGGAAGCGACGAGGACGACCAAAATCTAGAGACGTTGCTCGAAACGCTTATCCAGCGCGAGACCTCACTTCTTCGTCTTGTTCGCGCCCTCGATGCCGGCGACCTGCGCGCGGACAGCGCTATTGCCAACAGTGCTCTAAGCGACGCCTGCACTGCGCTAAGGACAACACTAAGTCGAGTCGTGCACACTACCGACTTTCCCGTCGAAGGGCCCGCCAATTTCCATGGCGAATACTTAGAGTTTTTCCGTGGCATCGCCAAAGCTAGGGACGAGGCCTTGGAACCTCTCAAGCAAATCTCGGCAACGCTGAGCCGAGTCGCAGAAGGCGACCTCACAGCGCGCCTTGAAGGCGTCTTCCCCGGGCCTTTCGGAGCAGTCAAGGCGTCGGTCAACGATGCCACAGCAAACCTAGAGCAAACCATTTCACAGATGCAGCGAACTGCCGAGCAACTCGAACTCTCAGTCGTTGAAATTCGCGAAGGCAACCAAACCATCGCTTCGGGCGCCGCTGCTCAAGCAAGCTCTGTGCAAACTGCGACCACGAGCCTCGGCAATTTGGCCGATGCGAGCCGTACAGCCGTTTCGATGGCCGAGGACGTTCGCAAGCAAAGTGCCGGCAACCGTGAAACCGTTGCAGAGAGTGTTGCGCGAATGGAGCGCTTGCTAGCCTCGATGAGCGAGATTAAGACGGCCGGAGATCAGTCGGCGCAAATCATTCGCACGATCAACGACATCGCATTTCAAACCAATCTCCTCGCTCTCAATGCTGCGGTTGAAGCGGCGAGAGCGGGTGAAGCAGGACGTGGCTTTGCAGTGGTTGCCGGCGAGGTTCGCAACTTGGCGATGCGTTCGGCAGAAGCTGCAAAGAACACTTCGCAACTGGTCACAGCTTCGGCAAATAAGATTGCCGATGGAGTCGCGCTCTCACACGATGTGATGGCAGAGCTTAAGCAGTTGGACGAGCAGGCCAAGGCCGTCGAGCGCTCGATGCGCACCATTACCAATGCTGCTGTCGAGCAAAGCCTGGAAGTCGACCGCATTGGTGCAGCGGCTGAAGAGATTCAAAGCATGACCCACCAAGCCGCGGCGACCTCGGAGCAGACCGCTGCTGCAACCCGCGAGGTGCACAGGCAGGCGGCAGATCTCACTACAGCTGCGGCTCGATTTACGATTAGTGGCAAAGGGGTGGCTCACTTCTGGGGTGGGACTGGGGACTCGGATTAGGCGGTTGGCGCCTGTGGTTACGGCGTCTGAGTCCCAACGAGCTTAGCCAAGCGAAACGCTTGCGTTTCCCCTACAGCACTTTGACCTGCTGTTCCGCACCAGAGACCTCGCCACTCGTGCAATGTTCGCCCCATGAGCGAGACCGACGGCGGAGCCATCATTGCAAGCGTCCTTAAGCGGCACGACGTGCAGTTTCTTTTTACCCTTTGCGGTGGGCACATTTCGCCAATCCTCGTTGGGGCAAAGAAGCTAGGGCTTCGCGTAATCGATGTGCGCGATGAAGTGAGCGCCGTCTTTGCCGCCGACGCGACCGCGCGGATGAGTGGCGTTGTTGGCGTTGCTGCCGTCACTGCTGGGCCAGGCGTTACCAATGCCGTAACCGCCGTCAAGAATGCCCAGATGGCCCAATCGCCCATCATCCTCTTTGGTGGAGCAACCGCAACGGTTCTTCGCGGGCGCGGCTCGCTGCAAGATATTGATCAACTCGCGATCATGCGGCCCATCACAAAGTGGGCAACAAGCGTAAAGACACTGGCAAGTTTAGAAGCAACGGTGCAGCGCGCCTTTGAAGTTGCAACATCCGGAACGCCGGGGCCGGTCTTCGTCGAAGTTCCCGTCGACCTGCTCTACAAAGAAGAGGTCGTTAAGGAATGGTACATGAAGGAGAGCGGTGTCGAGAACGCTGCGGGGCTTGGCGCCAAAGCGCTTAAGCTCTACTTGCGCGGTCACCTCTATCGCCAATTTCACGGCCCCGCCCTGCCCGTCACGGGCCCGCTTCCCGAAGTGCGTCTACCTACTCGCAGCACCGACGACGATCTTGCCAAGGTTGCGACCGCACTCGCAGCAGCGAAGCGCCCTGTGCTGGTCATAGGAAGCCAAGCCTTGGTAAATTACCGAGACCCAGAACCACTCGCGCTCGCCGTGCAAAGCTTGGGCATTCCCACCTTCTTGGGTGGAACAGCCAGGGGGCTTTTAGGCAAACATTCGGACATTCAATTCCGTCACAAACGTTCGGCCGCTCTCAAGAAGGCCGACCTTGTTATCGTCGCCGGCTTTCCATTCGACTTCCGCCTCGGATACGGGCGAAGCATCTCTTCGCAAGCCACCTTGGTCGCGGCCAACCTAAACCGAAGCGACCTACGAAAGAATCGTCGCCCCGAGATTGCCCTAGAAATGCACGCCGGGACCTTTCTCGAGCAACTCTCCCGCAAGAACTTTTCTGAGCCCCTAAAGTGGGGGCCTTGGTTTGAAACGCTGCGAGAGCGCGAAGTTGCTCGCGACAGCGAAATCGCCGCCAAGGCAAATCCAAACTCCGAGCTTGTCGACCCACTGCACTTCTTTCAAACGCTTGAGACGCAAATGGATGACGATGCCGTGCTTGTTGTTGACGGTGGGGACTTTGTGGCAACTGCGGCCTACATTTTGCGTCCGCGAAAGCCGCTGTGTTGGCTCGACCCAGGCGTCTTCGGCACCCTTGGCGTCGGTGGTGGCTTTGCGGTTGGCGCCGGACTGTGCCGCCCAAAGCAGGAAACCTGGCTAATTTATGGAGATGGCTCCAGTGCGTATAGCCTTGCCGAGATGGATACCTGCGTTCGCCACGGCCTCGCGCCCATCGCCGTCATCGGAACCGATGGCTCTTGGGCGCAGATCGCACGAGAGCAAGGAGAAGTCTTAGGCGACCTCGTGGGTACCGAACTTAGGCGATGCGACTATCACAAGGTCGCAGAAGGCTACGGAGCCAAGGGGCTACTACTCGATGATCCAAGCAAGGTTGAGTCGACCATTGCCGAGGCCAAGGCCTTGGCAAAGGCAGGTAGCCCGGTGGTGATCAACGTGATGATCAATTCATCCGACTTCCGCAAAGGATCAATCTCGATGTAGCGCCTCGCTGCCCAAGCGTGGCCATGAGAGACTTGCCGCATGAAGCTCTGCTTTGAGCGTACGATCGCATCCTCGCCGAAGCTTGTGTGGAGTTCTCTGTGCGAGCCCGAGCGCATGAACCGCTGGTCGAGCGCGAAGGTCAAAATCGTGAGCACCGGAGAGGGTGATCATCCCGGCGGCCCTGGCACTCATCGGCGAGTCACCATACGGCTAGGTCGGCGCAAGGTCGTTCTCGACGAAGTGATTCGAGACGCCATTCCCGGAAAACTTCTGATCTACGAAGTCATCGACAATCCCCTGCTTCGCTCGCACCGAGGCACCATCACGCTTGCAGCGGAAGGCGACGCTACCAAACTGCGCTGGCACGTCGACTACACCTGCAGCGCACCAGGGGTGACAAGGCTCATCGCACGAGTCTTGCGCACACAACTTGGGCAAAGCTTGGATGGGTTAACTTCACAACTCGAATCGAACCCCGCGCAGGATGTAAGCCTGCCGTCGTGGAATTCGATTCCGCAGCCAAGCGATGCCTTGTGGAGCAAGGCCCGCGAGGTGCACAGCTCGCTACAAGAACTCGCATTCGAGCTCGATGCCAAGAACGACCCAAAGAGCATCTTCCCACACATCTACAGCTTCGTGAGCGAAGGGATTTTGCAGGGGTGCGAGCGTGGTGATTTTGTCTACCCAAGTTGGCCACTCCACCTCTTGCCGGTCTTCTACGAGTACTACTACCGAAATTACCTGCGCTGGTGCGGCACGGAGGCCGGGGCAGTAGAACCGCACTGGCAGCGAGCCTTTGCCATTCTAGACGGCCAATCGAGTCGCTACTCGACACCATCGCAGCAACTTCTTGGAGGGCTCGCGCTCTCGGTGCACGCGCATGTCGAGTCGGACTTGCCGCGCACCTTTGCCGAAGTCTACGTCGACCACTTTGCGCAGCTGTGCCACTACAATCGATTTCGCGGCGACTACTACGGCATGGGGAAAATCTTCGTCAATTCCCTAGAGCGCGTGATGGAAGTAATCCCCGCAGACTTAGTTCCCGCATGGGCACGTCTCGCAAGGCGAGCCCTACCGCCCGAACTCATGCAAATGGTGGCCTACCGCAAAGCCTACAACCTTCCCAAACACCGGCGCGCTGCCTTTCGGCGCGGGGCCGAGCTATCCGAGATGCTACTGACACGCCAGCTGCGCACACAAACGCTCAATTGATGACAGACTATCGGCGTGTCTGCATCCACGCTCATGGCGACGCCAACCAGAAACGTCGTATCGCTACCTACCGCCACCATCGACGGCCAAGAGCTTTGCGATGTTGAACTCGGTGGGTGGGTTAGTGGCCAACCATTGGGCACAGCTCCAGTCTGCCTTGTTGTCGGTGGCATCACAGCAACGCCATTTCCCTTTGGGGGCGACGGTCACGAGGCCTGGTGGCCATCGTTGGCAGCCGAAGACCTCATCGATCCAAGCTCGATGACGGTGCTGTGTCCTGAATGGCCCGGCAATGGCTCCACCTACAAGGGCGTCGACGATCCGAACCACCGTGTTTTTCTTAGTGTCCAAGGGCTCGCTGATCTTGTCGAGTTTTGGTTGGTTGGCATTGGCTGCAAAGAGCCTCTGCAATTTGTTGGTGCAAGCCTTGGAGCGCTTGTCGGATTTGCGCTCGCACAGCGGCATCCAAAGCGCGTCTCGCACTTGGTGACCATCTCGGCTGGGCTGCGTCCAGACGGCTGGGGCACTGCCACTCGGCATGTGCAACGAGAACTGGTCCGCGACGGGCTCCGCAATGGGGACGTGCACACGGGAATGGCGCGCGCTCGGCAATTGGGCATGCTCACCTACCGCGGCCGGGGCGAGTTGGATACGCGCTTCGCAAGCCTTTCACCATCGCTTAGCAAGCCACCAGTTGCCGAGTACTTGGAACATCACGGCAAACGCTTCGCCGAGTCCTTTCCGGTCGCCACGTTCTTGCTGCTAAGCGAGGCCATCGATCGCTGCTCATTTGGAGAAACTCCAAGCGCCATCCGATCCGCGGTTGAGGCCGTAGACGCGAAGGTCACAGTCATCGGGGTGCCCGGCGACCAACTCTTTCCTTGGGCCTTGCAAGAGGAGCTTCACCGCGAGCTGCAGGCCTCTGGGGCAACATCATCGCTTTGGAAGCTCGACTCCGAGTTTGGCCACGATGCCTTTCTCGCCGACCAAGAAAAGCTCGCCGCCATTCTGCGAAGCAGTGCGTGTTTTCGCGTTGCGACCGCGACGACTACAAGCACGCGCTACCTTGGCGTTGGCGTTGAGCCTGTACGAACAATTCGCATTGGCCTTATCGGCTGCGGAACCGTTGGCAGGAGCTTGCTCGAGCTTTTGCAGGAGCAAGACGGCGCCATGGCCGAGCGCTACGCCGTGCACTTTGAAGTCACACGCATTTGCGTGCGCGACGCGACAAAAGATCGAGGCTCGCTTGCAGCCGACATCCCCAAAGTGGGCAACGTCCTCGAACTGGTCTCGAGTGCGGATGTAGACGTGATTGTCGAGGCGGCGGGTGGACTCGCACTCGAAGGCGCGCTGCGAGCAGCACTCGCTTCGGGCAAACCCGTTGTCACGGCCAACAAGGTACTTCTGGCGGCATCTCTCGGTGAATTGGGCGTCTTGGCCCAGCGCACAGCAACTCCGCTCTCGTGCGAAGCGGCGGTCTGCGCCTCGGTTCCAATTCTTCGCCATCTCAGCCACCGCGCCGACGAAATCAACAGTTTGCAGGGCATTGTAAATGGCACCTGCAATTACTTGCTCACCCGACTCGAACAAGATGAACAGAATTTCTCTGATGCGCTTGAGCAAGCGCAAGCGCTGGGTTTGGCCGAAGCCGATCCGAGCGCGGATGTCGATGGCCACGACGCCGCCGCCAAGCTGAGCATTCTCTGCTACCGAGCCTTTGGTGTTTGGGTGCCAACCTCCACAATGGACGTGCGCGGCATTACCGCCCTGTGTCCAGCCGATTGCGATTTGGCAGAGAGCCTCGGATTTCGTATTCGCCACATTGCCCACGCGAGGCGTCACGAGGGCGGTCTTTTGTGTGGAGTGGAGCCGTTGCTCATGCCGAGCTGGCACCTCTTGGCTTCGGTCGAAGAGGAGTACAACGCAATTTACATGCAGTGCGAAAACTCGGGCGACCTTAGTCTCTTTGGAAAAGGCGCAGGAGGAATGCCAACCGCGACCGCTGTGCTTGGTGACCTTATCGACCTTGCCCAAGAAAATACGATGCGCTGGCCCGAGCCGCGCGAGCTCGCCGTCGCAGGTGCCGGAAGTGTAGCGCGCAGGCACTACTTGCGCATCAGTGCCGATCCGCACCCTGGCATTGGCAGACGGGTCGAAAGCCTTCTTCGCCGCGCAGGCTTAACAATCCAAGGAAGCGCCAAACGCGACGAGACCAAGTGCACCCAACTTGGCTTTCTACTCTCGGAGAGCACCGACGCCGCATTTGAAGAAGCACTTGTTGGCATTCGCGCGCTAACCCGGGTTGTCACAACCCTTGGCTTGGGAGTTGGAGAATGAGCATCGAGAAATGGCTACAACCTGAAGGCTGCCCAGCACAGAGACCATCCACCGGCGATATGAACGCGGCGACGAAGTCGCTGCACGATGCCATCGACGACCACATTCGCCAAGAGGGCATTGCCTATCTGCACCCAAGCGATAAAACCGTGCAGCTCGATTTGCTTGGAACAGCGCCCATGGTGGAGTGGCAAGAGGGCAAGGTTGAATTGCTCTTTGGAGGCGAAGCTTGTTGGTCGGAGCTGCCGCAGGTGTACGCCCGCTACGGGACCGAAGCGGGTTCTGCTCTACTCGCAAAGTTTCGCGCGCTCGAAGGCGCGAGCGCAGCGCTCGTATGCGAATCGGGCATGCAGGCCAGCGCGCTTGTCTTTGATGTGCTTATCGAGCCTGGCAGCCACGCTGTGATGTTTCGGCAGGTCTACAATAAGACAGAAAAATACCTAGGCTGGCTCGCCGAGAGAACTGGCTCCGAGGTGACCATTGTTGACGATGGCGATTTGGAGGGGCTTGCCGCAGCCATTCGCCCAAACACCCGCATGGTCTTCGCCGAGACCTATTCCAATCCGCTGATGCGAGCCTTGGATCTAACAAGGGTGCCCGCAATCGTCGCCGAGGCCCGCGCCATTGCTCCGCGAGTAAAACTCGTAGTCGACTCGACCCTCGCAACGCCTTGGGGGCTCGCCAAGCCACTATTGGCCAGCGGCGTCGACGTGGTGATCGCAAGCGCCACAAAAGCGCTTGGTGGCCAAGACCGCGACCTTGGCGGAATGATCGCGACCAATAATATTGACCTGGCAAATTCGGCGATGGATTTACTGGCGATGCGCGGCGGAATCCTTGACTGGCGCCGCGCAGAAGTCTTCTTAGAAGGTTTGGAGGCCGCCCAAGCAGCGCACGCCACTCGCTGCAAAGGCGCCAGTGCAGTAGCGGCCTTCCTCGATGCCCATCCGCTGGTGAACGAGGTCTTTCATCCTTCGTTGCCAAGCCACCTCGACGCCGAAGCCATCGCCGATGGATACACGCGCCACGGCTCCCTGCTCTCCTTCCGGCTAAACGCCAGTGGTGAGGATGCCGCCCGCAAGTTTTGCGATGCCCTCGCTACCTGCAAGGTTGTGCGCTACGCGCTCTCGTTTGATGGCGTTTGCACAAAGGTCAATCACCACAAGAGCGTGTCGGAGTACTTCACTCCTGACGAAGCACTGCGCCGCTCTGGGCTTAACGAACTCATTCGCTTAGCCGTCGGCGTCGAAGATGCAGACGATATTTGCGCCGCGCTTAACTGGGCTCTTCACAAGGGAATGCATCTCTCGGACGAAGAACTTACCCAATGGCGACTCGATCGAACGACAGAGCTTGGGCTGTAGCAAGGGCGCGCGACTTCACGCGCGCCCTTGCTCTGGTCACTTGGCTCGGTCGGTCTCTACGCTCCGCCCAAGTCTTTGTTGAGCTTGGCTGTCCAAGCTGCTGCATCCTTAGAGGCATTGAGCTTGCCGACTACCTTTTGCGTCTTGGTGTTGTAGACCAACGCAAAGCCCGTTTGCGGTGCGTGTTTGGCGTACGTCCCCGCAACACCAAGCGCCTGTGCATCTGCAAGAGCTTTTTTCTTGGACTCGTCAGTTGTGAAATCAAACTCTACAAAACGGACTGACTTTCCTTCGAACGAACCGGCGACTTCTTCAGCGATGGGACCCATCGCAATGCAGCCACCTCATTTATCGTGGTGAAATTTGAGAACCAGGAGGGTCTCTTGTGTGAGTCCCTGGACGTCTCCTGCCGTGACCTCGGATTTGACTTCGGATGGCTCCTCTTTCGAGTTTGAGCAACCAAAGCCTGCGGTCAGCGAGAGCCCAGCAACGAGAATTGCGGTGCGAGTAAACACATTCATGATGCACATACTACGTGGCACCGAGGCACCAGTTACAGGAAAGACACCCAATCTCGTGTAACCCTTTGCGCTGAGTATCGTAGAATTTGGGTATTCTTGCGCTTCGCAGAAGGACTCTAATTATGCATCCTAGTTCAACATCGATGCGCCTCTTGCTAGCAACAGCCCTGCTAGTTCCAGGTGCACTGGTCATCGGCTCCTCCGCCGCATGTGGTCAGGGCTCGGCAAAGGCCGCAGCCAATCCAGACACTCCCTCCGACACCACAATGGTGGCGAGCAACGACTCGTCAGGGGCCGAGAAGGCCGATATGAAGAAGGTCATACTTAATGTATTTGGCATGACCTGACCTAGTGGTTGACCTCCTAAGGCCAAGAAGGCCCTAGAATCCGTGCCGGGCGTACGGAAAGCCAAGATCGACTTCGACAAAAAGGAAGCATACGTAGAGTTCGACGCAAGTAAGGCGACGATCGACAAGATGGATGCAGCCCTTAAAACGGTGGGCTTCTCCGGAAGCGTTAAATCCTGGCCCAAAGGCTAGGCACTCGTTAGACCTATACAAACGCTGATAGCCGCTAAAACCGGCTGGTGCACGTGACTCATTGCGAGAACGCGCATCAGCCTTTTTCTTTGGCGGTAGCCATCGCGCTCGATCGCCGTTCTCGTCATCGCAAAGCCCAGCTAGCGAGGGCTCGCAGCTAGAGCTATTGGTTTGGCGGATACTTCTGAAGCTTGCGCTGCAGCGACCGGCGGTGAATGCCAAGACGCCGAGCCGCTTCGCTGATGTTGCCACCGCAATCGCTAAGCACTCGGTTGATGTGCTCCCACTCGGTGCGAGCCAAACTTGGCGCGGTGTCGTAATCGGGCTCGGGCGGCTCTAGAGGCGGAGCTTTCGCGCGGGCAAAGGCCGCAACAATGTCATCGGCATCGGCGGGCTTTGGAAGGTAGTAGGTTGCACCAAGACGAATCGCGTCGAGAGCTGTGGCAATGCTTCCGTAGCCTGTGAGTACAACGGTCTTGGTCGACGGATCGATGCTCGCCAACTCCTGAACCAATTCGAGACCGGAGCGCCCTGGCATTCGCAAATCGACAACCGCAAATTCGGGCGAGTCATCGCGCGCGTGCACGACCGCTTCGTCAAAGCATGAGGCCGAGCGGCAATCGTACTCGCGCTCTTCAAAGGCGCGCGCCAATCGGGTTCGAAACACTTCATCGTCATCGACAATTAGAATGGAGGGTCGGCTAGACATTCGTTTGCACTCGAGATGGTTCTCGACTTTCAGACGAAGCGTACTGCTCAATGTGCTGCAGGTCGACCGCGATGGGCAACTCCACCGATGCCGTCGTGCCCTCGCCAGGCGTTGATTCAATTTGCAGGCTCCCGCCCAAGCCTTCCACCACCGCGCGGGTGAGGTAGAGCCCAAGCCCCATCCCCGAGCCCGGAGGCTTGGTTGTAAAGAACGGTTCGGAGATTCGTGACAGCACTTCATCCGACATGCCTGGCCCCGAGTCGATAACCGAGATGCAAACCCGCTCGCCGACGACGCTGCCCGTTACGAGCACGCGCTGGTCTTCGCTGGCGTCCTGCGCATTGGTGATGAGAGCGCGCAGAGCTTGCGCCACTGCTCGGCCGGGCAAACGCAAAACCGATCCTTGGGCAGCATCTTCCACTTCGACAAAGACGGCGGGTTCGGCTCGCACTCCGGTTAGCGAATCGCGAATAAGGGCTGGTAGCGAGATGTCTTCGACGACCTGCTCGGAGCTGCGCCCAAGCCCTGCTCCCATCTGATCGAGGATGAGCCGGCAGCGGGCGACTTGCTCGCGAATCAAACGCAGATCTTCGAGGGAGGACTCCATGCCACCAGGCTTGGGAAGGCTGCGTTCCAACTCCTTTGCGACCAGCGCAATGGTTCCAAGCGGCGTTGCCAACTCGTGCGCGGCGCCGGCGGCCACCGTGGCGAGAGAAGCGAGTTGCTCTTGCCTCTGCGTCACCTGCCTGGCGGCGCGCAATTCGCTATCGCGCTCGGCTAGTGCTGCAGTCACGCGCCACAAGAAATGCACGATAAAGACTGCAGTAACGCCAAAGGCCACCCACATGCCCTGCTGGGCAATCGCCTGCCTATCGCTTGGCGCCAGGTGCTCGAGTGGCAAGTGTTGGTAGCCAACCAGCGGCAACACGCCAACGCCCATCAGTGCGAAGGCCACAAGCATCCACGTCCACTTGGCCGGCAGCGCAATTGCGGCAAGCGCGATGTTGACGAGGTAGAGGAACGTGAAGGGATTTTGCGGCCCACCTGTGAAGTAAAGCAGCAACGTTAGTAAGACGATGTCCAACGCCATGAGCGCGGCAACTTGGTAGTCGCGAACCTCGGCACGCGCTCGCGAAAGCCACAGCGCAGCGGCTGCATTGGAGGCAGCCTCGACCGAGACAATTAGAAGCAGTGGAACCAGCGGCAGGTGAATGTCGACAAGACTAATGACGCCGAAGATGGTTGCGAGCTGGCCAGCGACCGAGCCCCATCGAAGTTTGATGAGCCATCGGAGGTTGACGCGGTTGCGCTCTGGAATCGCAGAAGTTGCTGCTTCTTCTAGTTCTGTTGCATCCATAAATCAGAGTTCTTCGGAGAGAGTGCCCAGCGCCTTTGCAGCCTCGGAAGCGCCCAAGTGAGCGTCGCCCAAAAGGTGTTGCAAGAGCAGGTGCGCATCCCCGTCATACGTTGTCTTGAGGAACTCGTCGAGGCGTCTGCGCAACATGGTTCCTCGCTGCAAGGCGGGGCGATAGCGAAAGGGTCGGTGCTCCTTGCTAACGCGAACGGCCGACTTCTCGACCAAGCGACCAAGCAGCGTCATGATGGTCGTATAGGCCGGAGCGGCCTCGCGAGCGTAGTCTGCGCGCACCTCGGCGACAGTTGCTGTCTCCAACTTCCAGAGGATTTTGAGAATCTCAAACTCCCCTGGACTGAGCTTTGGTGTGGTTGGCGGCACAGGATTTGTCCGAGTCCGTACTACAGATCAAAAAAACGATCGACGATTTTCCTCCTACAGCTGTAGTAATTGAGCTTCAGTGACCCCTCGGATCGGCCTCTGGAAGCCCCCGTGAATGTGGCGAAATCCCATTCAGTCGCGACATTGAAGTCTAGTCATACGATTCCTCAAATGCACGGATGTGGGTTATTTGAGACACTGGATACTCTTTAAGCCGGTTGACGCTATCGCTCAAGCCGATAGGGTCCCGCACCGATACACATCAGGCAACCCACCAGGAAGTCTCTGGCCGAGAAGCCCAATGCAATTCTCTCGACTCTTAAATACGCTCACGCGCAACTCTCTTCGTCTCTTGGCACTACCAATCTGCCTGGGCTTCATCGCCTGTGGTCAAGCAAGTCACTCGGCGGCCGTTGAGGACGAAGGTGCTGCCGTGGTTCAACCCGCAACCGAAGTTGTGGATCTTCGAGCCAAGGCTGCGGTCGTTCAAGAAGAAGAAGACATCGAACCGGTCGCCCAGGCGCTCGGCAAATCGATGGGCGAATTTCACATGACCTACTACTGGATTGCTGCCGAGAGACACACCTCTAAAGGCCAGCAAGCGATCGTCGACAAAAGCTGCAAGCGCATTGCAAAGGTGAGCAAGCATTTCAAACGGCGCCTCACTCTCGAAGGCAGCGGCAAACTTAAAGACGGCCGCCTGGTCACCACCGCTGGCGGCTGCAAGTGCGAGGGCCCATGCTTCTGGGTTGCCGACGAGCAGTACCCTTGGGGCGCTGGCGTGCGCGAGCGACCACTGGCTCCCTTTCGAAGCATCGCCGTCGATCCCAAGCGCATCAAGATTGGCTCGTCGCTCTATGTCTCCGAACTCGACGGTCTTACGATGCCGGGTGCCGGCGATACCGGCGGCTTTGTTCACGACGGCTGTGTGGTCGCCGACGACCGAGGTGGCGGCGTGCGCGGGCGTCAAATCGACTTCTTCGCAGCCCAACGCGGCCACTACCGCAACTTCTTCAAGCGCCACAAGATCAATACCGTGACCGTCTTTCGAGGTGGCAAGCGGTGCGAAGAGCACGCCGAGCAGCACGACTCCATTCTCGAAGCCGTTCGCGGCTCGTCGTAGGCGCGAACGGCCTCCCCTGCGCCGCAGCTTCGACGTTTTCCTCAAGGACCTTCGTGATGCGCGAGACCGTGGACCGGCTGACTTCGTCGCCTCACAGGTAACTCCCGTTTCTGACGTCCTTACGCGGGCCTCTGGCGCTTTAGGCGGCCCCGCAAAGCTCTAGAACGGTCTCTTCGAGAACCGACTCCAGCGGCATGCGGACGGCTCCGCGAAACAATTCGCGCATATCAATTTGTACATCTCCTTGCTCTACGAGCTTCAATTCGGCAGTGTGTTTCATAGGAAAACGCGGGTTACACAGTTATAGGGACACTATCGGGTAGGCTCAGATCGCCTTTGGGCCCCTTCCAATTTGTGCGGCAGAACCTCGTAGGTGGGAGTTCCACTTTCGCGTTGAATTTGAAGAACCACGCCAAGCTGTGGCAGCGTCCAGACAAGAGATTCTCCAACATCCTCGATACCCAGGAGTTGGTCGCCAACGTCTGCAAGCACATTCGTCAGTCCGTTTTCGCCTTCTGGATAACCGTCAGGAATAGAGACTCTGCCAGTGAGCACACCGTCGACAAGCGTTTGTAAGAGCTTGGTCATCCAGCTCGGAGGGTTGTCACCATCTAGGCCGTGACTGTGAACCGAATCTTCTACCTCCATCAACTGGTCCTGGCTCAGCGGTCCCAAAACACTTTCGAGTACACGGGCCAAGAGCTTCGTTAGGGGGCATAGCAACCTCTCAAGTTCCGTATTGTCCACTGAGCATGAACGTACAAAGTTCCTTGTCCTTGGGCAACGAGCGTCGGGAATCGGTTGCCGCGCCTTCCGCGGAATTGGCAATTTTAGATTCTAGATATTGCATAGTGCTATCCGAGCCATCCAAACGCTTGGCCTCCCATCCAAAGCCCCAACACTTTGCCCCCCATCCAGATTCCCATTCCAACCATGAAAAGGTTTTCGGTTAGCGACACCAAGCCAAGCGGCACGTTGCTACCTCCGCCAACACAGGCACACTTCAGCTCGCGCTTATCAACGTAAACCGCCTTAGCCACGCTAAAGGCGCCAATACCGCCAATGAAGAGTGCAACCGGTACGGACACGATCGGCAGCATCTGAGCAGTCATCAAAAGCCCTGCAAGAGCTTCTGCAAAGGGGTAAATAGAACCGTAACGGACCCAGCGCTTTGCGAGCAAATCGTAGTTGAGAAACATCGTTGAGAAGCTGCGCACATCTTGTAGCTTCTGAATCGCTAGCAGACACATCGAGAGACTGACGAACCATTCTACAGAGCGTACCGTGAGCGGATCTCGATACGCTGCCCAGCTTAGTGCGAGTGCGATCAGAGCTGCCATTCCGAAAATCGCGATAACGGGTTGGTAGCTCGTTTCATCTTCGTGCTGGACACTCTTTCCGAAATGCTCGCGAAGGTCATCGTAGCCTCCGATGCGCTTGCCATCGATGAATGTTTGAGGTGTTGTTTCGACCCCTTGCTCCTTCTTAAACGCGTCAGTTTCTTCGCGGGTCTCAAGATGGTGGTCATCCACTTCAAACCCTTCACGCTTAAGTAGGTCGACAGTTTTTAACCCGTAAGGACATGTGTGGTCGGCCATCACCATCCGATAGACTGTTGCAGTTTTCATGGATTGGTTTGCGTGTTTTGCAAATGTTGCTCCAGCGCAAACTCCAGCGCACGCAATGGCAGACTCACCAACCCATAGCGACCGTGCGTGGCGAATTGCCTCGCTGTGCTGAATAGGCACTCGAAGGGCGGAAACGAGCAGTCCCGCGCTCTTCGTCGGATGGCATCGTGTTTGCTCCACTAGACACTATGAATCTCATCCTCCGCCCCTTATCCCTTGCCCTTACTCTCTTTGTATCTATCTCGTGCTCAAGCAATGAGGACGAGTATCAATACTCTGAAGGACCATTCGAAATAATAACTCTCACCCGGGATCAGGGGCTAGGCTACTGCCCTGAGGAAGGCGACGCTCTGAGCGCCAGTATCATGCGACAGAATAATGAGTGGATGATGCAGTCAGCGGTTGCAGTCGTCGCTCCCAGCGGCACCGATCCATCTGAATGTCTCGATCCTGCGGCGGCAACGTGTTTGCAACGTGAGGTGCAACCAGCGCTCACACTCACAGCAGAGCAAGCCGAAAGCCTGCAAGACGCCGTCGCGTCCGTGCCCGCAAAAGAGTGCAACGCAGACGATAATATTGTGTGCGACCCCTGCATCGTCGTCTCAGTAGAGATCGATGGCAGTAGTGCAAACGGGCAGTGCTGCGGGGACTTGAATGAGAATTTCTCTCAAGGCTTTGATGAACTAGTTCGCTTGATTGATGGATTGGCAAACTAGTGCTCTGATCGAACCCGCCAAGCCCAGAAAGCCCTTCCAGATCGTACGGCCCCAAATCGCGGAATGCGCGGAAAAGCGTGTCTGCACTTTTGTAGCCGACCGCTTCTGCGACCTCGGCAATAGTGAGCTCGTCAGACGCAGCGTGCTCTCACGCCAGCGATTGAACGACACTTGTATCGTTGCGGTGAACATCGCGAGCTCGCGGCGCAGCGCGCGCGGCGATCCGGCAGGTGGTGGAGCCTTTCAATCGCGACAAGCGTGGGCGCAAGCCTTGGGCTCGAGTTGCCGAATCAGTTCTCTCGGATCACGGCCGCACCCGAAGCGCATCGTGAACTCCGATGACTCTGGCGGCCTTGAGTAGCTCTACCGATACGCTTCAAGAGCTCCCATCGCAAAGAGCAGACTCTCGCTAGCCGACAACGGTCAGCTGGTCGTCAAGCTTAAACGCCCCTTGCAAGACGGACGTCGCGAGCTGCGATTTGGCCAAGTCGAACTCCTGCAAAAACTCGCTATGCTGATACCGCCGCCACTCGCTACGTAGCCTGCGCTCCAACGCTATTCGCACCCATACTGCAAGCTGCCTCTGGTTCTCCCACGGGCCCTAACGATGGACATAACAGTGGCCCAACGATCGTTGGTGGCATCGCTACCGCACTCTACGATTTCGTTGCGGCCGTCACCGTTAAGATCGAGCAAGAACCTGGGCGACCAACTTGTGATGCTGTCTCCATCGAAATGGTGTGCCTCCAACTTGCCCCCGTTCTTTTGGAAGTAGGAAGCCGAGATTGAGTCGTAGTTGACGATCAGATACTGATATTCATCCCCGACCTCGTAAACCCGTACGTGTTCCACTCGCTTCGTATCGATGTCTGGACGCACCTCCTTCGCCTCGCGAAGCAGCGCTGTATTCAAGACTGACGGCAAGGCCAAGGCGTCTGCGCTAAGAGAATCGCTCTTTATCAGCGTCGTCTTCATGTCCTGGGGCCAGACAGCGAAGCTGCGGCCTTTGCCCAATGACACGTTTTCCATGGAGACGTATATCTCACCGCCAGCAACACACGGACCAATCTCGCAGTCTGGATCCCCTTCTTCTCTTTGACGCACGTTTTTAGTGACACCAACCAGCCCCGCATCGATATCTTTGATTGCGGTACCAGGGGGAATGATATCGACACACAGTTCCGATTGAGGGTCCAAAAACTCACGACCTCGGGCACATGCGATGGGAAAGAGCCCCTGCCAATGCACATGATACAGAACTCTGATGAGCGTATCCTCTGGAATGGGACGTTGCTCCATACGCCCTGGCTTTGAAGTGCGCGTTGTGGTTCCCGAATGCGGTCCTGCTCCTCCCGAACAGCCGAGCACGAAACACAGACCTAGAGCCACCAGGCTGCGTGACATGCGATCCCAACGGCCGCACACGATTAGATATTCCAACATGCTTCGTTTTCCTCGGTGTTCTCGCAAGGCCCTACCGCAGACGCCTTTCAATCGCGACAAGCGTGGGCGCAAGCCTTGGGCTCGAGTTGCCGAATCAGTTCTCTCGGATCACGGCCGACGCTGCGGTTCCCACCGATAGGTAGGATATCATCGTCGACGAATGCCAGGAAGGCCGAGGCTGTGCTCGTGCACGGGCAGCGATTCTCTGGCGCACTGGGCGCTGCGATCGGTGCAGCGCTTGATGATTGTGCCGCGATTGTCGGGGCCGCGATGGTCGAGATAGCTAGTCATCGCAGCCTGGCTTTGCTCGGTGCCTCGCAGTGCCAAGGCTTGCACCCGAAGCAGATCTGGATCGCGGGGGCTGCGTTGCAAGCCACGGGCGCACGCTTCCAGGGCTTGCTCGGATTGGCCGGCACTGCCAAGCGCAACCGCGTAGCGACGCCAAAGAGAGGAGTTGCCAGGCGCCAGGGCGACGGCCTGCGCATACGCCTCTGCCGCCTCGGGCCATCTCCAAACCTTTGCGAAGGCATCCCCCCGACTGGCAAAGATCGCTGGGTGCGGCGCAATCGTTCCTTCGGCAGCCCGAAAGAAGGTTAGTGCAGCATCAACGCGGCCCTGTCGTGAAGCCAGCTGCCCCAACGCCAAGTTGGCCATGGCTCGCTGCACATCGCTCTGTGCAACGGCGAGTGCGGTTTGCAAACTTTTCTCGGCCGAGCCAACACGTTCTTGCAACTCGTGAAGCAGCCCAAGCCCGTGCTCGTACATGCGCTGAAAGTCGCCGCTGGCGTTTGCCCCAAGTCTCTCTTCGGTCTTGGCGATCACGGTAACGGGTTGCGGCACACACGCATCAACCGCCTCACCAGTGAATGCTAGGGCGGCGCGCGCAAAGGCTTTGCCCCGGGCGCTCTTCGACTCGGCGCACGATGCACGAGCAACTTCCTCGCTCCGGCTTTGGTGCACAAGCTCTACCAAGACACTGTGCGCCTTCACGCCCTTTGCCAGTTGCCCGCGATAGCGAACCACCGCAACATCCCGAGGAGCGATTGTGTGGTCGGCAACTGGCGCGGCAAATTGATGGGTCTCGCGAGCGTTTACGAGTTTCCCCTCGATGTCTGCAACGTACGAGCGAAGGACATGCGCATCAGCGCCTCGGAGAGATTCGAGAACAAGCTTGCCTTCGGCATCGCGAATCGAAACCTGGACGCGGGTATTGGCCGCATCGCGAACCCCGCCAGGAAATCGATGACCGACGCCGGTATTGCGAATCACCACGTCCAGCGCAATCTCACGACCGCTTTGCGGCGAACTAATCACATCCAACGTAACAGCCTTGGCGAGTAACTCAGCTTGCTGCGCCTGCTGCACAGGATCCGTGCGCATGGCTGCGAGCCAGGTATTGCCGCCAAGACTCTGATGCGAAGAGATTCGGCCGCCTTTCGCTGCCACGTCGCCAAGCGGTGCCGCTACCTTTGGCATATGACAGTCGACGCAATCGGCAGGCGTGACCGAGTCGATTCGCGAAGCGCCCTGCCCTGTGTACGCCGAGTCGGCCCAACTTCGCAGGTCGTTCTGTCCAACGAGAAGGTCTTCGTTGCCCGAAGCCTTCGACAAGAAGCTCTGATGGCAGCTTCCGCAAAGTTCTGAGACCGGCGCTGGAGCAACCGCCGCCCGATGGCGTTCGAGGCTCTCGGCATCTCCATCTCGCGGGATTGGCAGCGGAGTGGGATCGAGAGTGAAGAGGCCATTGCCATCGAAGGTTGCCGAATCGATTCCGTGGCACAAGCGGCAGCTCACACCGTTGTGCGCTCGGGCATCAGTGGCTGCAACTTCGCCCTGCATCGCCCCATCGGCAAGGAGAGCCGCATCGTGACAGCCGGCGCAAACCTCGCTCGCCTTGGCACCAACCGAGCTGCGAAGGGCCTCGACGGCCATTCGGTAGACCGGGTTATTAAACGAGGCAAAGGCGTGCGCACTCGCCTGTTGCTGAGCAAAGGCATCTGGATGGCATGCACCACAGCTATCGACGTCGCTGAGGTAGACGCCGCCGTGCTCGCCAAGCTGCGGTTGCCCGTTGCCGGGTAGCGAGGCCTGCAGCGCGGCATCGGCGTTTGCCGCAGCGACCATCGCGTCTGAAGTGTTCTTAGCCTTGCCACCGCTGCATGCAGCCACAGCAAGACCAAAGAGCGCAGTGCGCGTTATTCGAAGATGTGCCAACGTCGTTTTCGAAGAAGCATCGCTAACACGAGTACGCTTAGCCAAAGAGCCCCTGCTCCCTGGCCGCCGGTATTGCAACCACCATCCCCAGACTTAGACTTAGACTTTGTCTTAGAGCCATCCGATTTTAGGGAGTCGGGCAGCTTGGTCTTAGAACGATACGTTGGCACCTTTGGGCCACTCTCAACCTCGGGAGCGACCTCATCGTTGTACACCGACTTGCCCTTGCTCTGAATGCCAAGCTCGGGAATGCCGTCGGGCACCATTTGCGTGAGTGACATCGAGCCCCTGGCGGCGAAGGCCAAGTCGAGAGCGGGCTTCACCGGTGGCGTACTACCGCCATTTGGCGGCCCGCCCCAGCGCCCGCGCACAGGCGAGGTACACTCGATTGGGCCTTTCCACTCGTGTCGCATGGCGTAGCGGCCTTGGAAATTATTCGAGTAACTCTCGCTCGAGCCCTCTTCGAGTTTGCCATCACTCACCAAGTGCTCGCGTCCACCAGCGATGGGCTTGGCCTCTTTAAAGACCAAGTCTTCTCCAAGGTCATCCTTCGAGTAGCGAGCGTGCAATCGCGTAAGCACGAACGCCGAAGGACGCCCAGTGACTCGGCGTCCCCGGCTTGGCATCGGCCGAGCCCTGGAGGGTGGCATCGGGCGTGTTGAAGGGGATGGAGGCGTGGGCACAGACGAGGGGCCTCCTGCGACATCGTAGCCAAGTGTCGCAAGCTCGGACCAGTTGAGTGCAGGCGTTGGACACGGATCACAGCTTGCCGCAGACCAGGAGTATTCGGTCACAACAGCCTTGGGGTTTTTCTCAAGAGTTCGATCAAAGAGCGCCGCGTAAAACTCACCAAAATTCGCACCAGCCTTTTCCTCTACATTGAGATTCGTTGGAATCGTGACGTTTGGATAGTTGGCAACTTCGTAGCGGGTGCCCTGGGCGAGAATGTGCACGATAAGGTCCTGCTTGCCTTCGGAGTTCATAAGGCCCAGACGAACCGGCAGAGAGAACTCGTCGCTTTGATAGTGAAAGCGCAGGGGCGAGAGCTGTGCCTGCCCATCTTTAAACGTCACTTTCTCGGCATTCACCTTGGCGACAAAGAACTTCGAGCCACTCTCTACATAGGGGCGAAGATACTTCTCTGCACCAGCGGGAATCTTGTAGTTCTCTTGGGTCAGCCACTGCTCAAGGCCCGTCGAGAATTTGGCGCTCAAAATCACAACCTCGTATTCGCCAACGGCAAACTCGGCTTCGACGGTAACGCCAAGCTCTTTTGCCTTTTCCGCACGAGCGCCACCGCGTGCGCTCATCGAGGGCCGTGGTACGGATTTTCGCAGTGCCCCATAGTCGCGCTGAACCATGCACGGGTCTTGCTCCCAGTACTCCACAAGCCGTGGCGCAGCCAAACGGTCAACCCGCTTAAACACGTCGGCCGGCAAAATCTTGACGTTGTCCTCGCTTAGAATTTCTGGAACAGGAACCACCATCGCAAAATTTGACGGCGGCCCTTTGTAGTTGTTCTGCATCGACAAGACCGTGGTCTTGCCCGAGCGCATCAAAACAATCTGCGTGGCGTTGTTGTAAAGCGCATCGTCGGCGCCGGCTACGTAGAAGCCGCAAAACGCATCGGCGCTGGTGGGGGCGACAAGGCTAACCAAGGCGACTAGCAGGCCACTCAGTACAATTCTTACACTTAGCATAATTCGTCTTCCTTACGTCGGCACAACAGCAATAGTCCAAAGACGGCGATGGCAAAGCCAAAACCGCTTGCACCCGAGCTAGTGCAGCCTTTGCTCTTGTTCTTTTCCTTGCCGGTTTCTTCGCCAGCCTCTTTGCCGGTTTCTTTGACAGCCGACTCGCTCGCACCAGCTTTGTCAGCAACGGGCTTCGCCGCCACAACGCCAATCGCCGGAATATCCTGGGCAATCACGTTCGCCAATTGCATGCCGCCGCGAGCCGCAAACGCCAGATCCGTCGCCGGCTGCGGCTTGCTGTGATTTCCCGAAGGTGGTCCGCCCCAAACTCCACGGCGCGGAGAAGCACATTCGATCGTGCCCTCCCACTCGTGGCGAATCGCATAGCGGCCTTGAAAGTTGTTGGTGCCAGCTGCTCGCGAGTCTCGCTCCAAAACGCCACCCTCTCCCATAAACTCACGACCTCCGACAATCGGCGCAGCGGCCTTGAAGATCAGATCCTCGCCAAGGGTCTTCTCCGAGTAGCGAGCGTGAAGCCTAGTAAGGACAAAGTCTCGAGGGTTGTGCGATGCGCCCTTTTCTCCGAGAACATCCGCGCCAAGCGTCGCCAACTCGATTGCATTGAGCGCGGGCTCAGGGCACGGGTCACAGCTACCTGCGTCCCAGGCGTACTCGGTGACCACGGCCTTGGGGTTTTTCTCAAGAGTGCTATCAAAGAGTGCAGCGTAAAATTCGCCAAAGCTCTTTCGGACTCCATCCTTGACATTGATATTCGTGGGAATGGTTACGTTGGGATAATTCGCAGTTTCGTAGCGCTGCCCCTGAGCCAGCAGATACACAAGTAAGTCTTGTGTGCCGGCAGAGTTCATCAGGCCAAGGCGAACCGGGAGATTAAAGTCGTCGGTATCGTAGTGAAAGCGCAGTGGCGAGAGCATGGCCTGGCCATCTTTAAAGGTCACCTTGCTGGTATCGACCTTGGCAACAAAGAACTTCGAACCCGACTCGACGTACGGGCGAAGATGCGGACCAGCGCCCGCAGGAATGGCGTACTTCTCTTGGGTAAGCCAAGTCTCAAGCCCCGTGGAATCCTTCGCACTAAGAATCACAATGTTGTACTCGCCAACATCAAATTGCGCTTCGATGGTCACGCCAAGATCTTTCGGCGTCGGCGAGGGTACGTCTGGGATTGCTGCGCTATTTTCAACCGCCGTTGGCAACTCGTCTTCCCAACGCTCGATCGGTGCACATGGATCTTGCTCCCAATACTCGACAAGGCGCGGAGCCGTGAGTTTATCGACGCGAGCGAAGACCTCGTCTGGCAGGGTCTTCACATTGTCTTCTTGCAGCACCACAGGAACCGGAATCACCATGGCAAAGCCCTCGGGCGGGCCTTGGTAATTGTTGCGCATCGAGAGCACGGTCCCGCGCCCTTCCCGCATCATCACGACCTGGGTCGCGTTGTTGTACAGCTTCGCATCGGCGCCGCTTACATAGAAGCCGCAAAACGCATCGGCCGTACTTGGAGTCGCCACCGCAAAAACGGCTGCAAAAAATCCACTCAAAACCCCTAGGAACCCCAATCTCATCGAACAATCCTCCGTAAATGAGCAACAAGGATAGACCTGCCTCGCAGGCCCGGTACACTCACCTCGCAGCAAAACGGGAATTCGTGTCGCCGAGCTTCGGTTCACAAGGCGCGAACCATGTCGATCTTCTCCATGCACTCTCCAATGCCTCAGCACGGCTCCATTCCGCCACACTCCTCAGCACAGGCCCCCGTGCGAATCATGGCGGCACTGCTGGTCCTGCTCGCCGCGGCCCTCGTCTACGTCGTGGTCCGCAAACCGGCCCATGACACAGCAGCACAAGCCGTTGTCTCCACCGCTCACGAGCCCCGAACGGTCGTGGCACGCGGCGATCTTGCGAGCGACGAATCCAGCACCATCGACCTCTTTAGCAACGCATCGCCCTCGGTTGTCCACGTAACAAGCCTCAAGCTTCGCAGGTCTCGGCTCAGTCTCAACATCACAGAAATTCCCCAAGGCACCGGCTCGGGGTTTATCTGGGACAAAGAAGGTCACATCGTCACCAACTTCCATGTCATTAAAGATGGGGGCGGAGCCGAGGTTACCCTACATGACAACACGGTTTGGAAAGCGCGAATAGTTGGCAAGGCTCCCGACAAGGACCTCGCAATCCTCAAAATCGAAGCGCCAGCCGAGACCCTTAGCCCTCTCGCGCTCGGCAGCTCAAGCAACTTACAAGTCGGCCAAAAAGTCTTTGCCATCGGCAATCCCTTTGGCCTCGATCAAACTCTCACGACCGGCGTCATCAGTGGCCTTGGCCGCGAGATTCAAAGTGTCACGCGGCGTCCAATCCAAGGCGTTATCCAAACCGATGCGGCGATTAATCCAGGCAACAGCGGCGGCCCGCTTCTCGATAGCGCAGGTCGCCTCATTGGCGTCAACACTGCGATCTACAGCACCTCTGGCGCTTACGCCGGCATCGGCTTTGCTGTGCCTGTCGATACGGTAAATCGAATCGTCCCGCAACTCGTCGAGAATGGCCAAGTGACGCGGCCGGGCCTTGGCGTCCAAATCGGCACCGACCAACTCTCTGCCCGCGCTGGCGTTAAGGGCGTCATCATCTGGGAAGTTCCAGAAGATAGCGCTGCTGGTGCCGCTGGCATCGTCGGGGTGCAGCACGACCGCGGGGGGCGCTGGCTCCTTGGCGACGTCATCACTGCGGTGAACGGCCAACCAGTTCGCAGCGAGAAGGATCTGTTTCGCGGCCTCGACAATCACGAGGTCGGTGACACAGTCGTGCTCAAACTAAGCCAACAGGGCAAGGAGCGGGACGTCGACGTTCAACTCCAGCCACTGAACTAACAAAGACGCGACAAGGCTGCGAACCAAGGCACGACTAGGCTGCGTGCCACGACTTGAGATGCGCGAGAAACTCGGAAACCCTGGGAGGAATGAAACGCGCGCTCGGGTAGATTCCGTAGATGGGAATCGTCGGCTCGACACGATACTCCACAAGGGTCTCAACAAGATTCTTAGGAAGTTTTCTATCGACCATAAAATCTGGAAGCCCGACAAGCCCCAGGCCCAGCGCTGCAGCATCCATCCGAGCAACGATGTTGCTTACAGTGATACTCGGCTTGACAGTGATTTCGGTGCGTCGCTTGCCTTTTTGAAAGGCCCAACTCGTCGGGCTTGGCCCCTGCTGTCCCAGTACCCAGGGCAAACGGGCGGCGTCAGCTGGCGTCTTAATGGGCTTGTGGGAGTTTAGGAACCGTCGCGCAGCAAAAATTCGATACTGCATTTCCCCGATCTTGGTGGAGATGTAGTGCGGCGTTGCGCCACGCGAGCCAACGCGCAAGCTTAGGTCGATGCCATGTTCCACAAGGTCGATAAAGCGATCGTGGAGATCTAAGTCGATGGTGATTTCGGGATGCAGTTTTAGGAACGACTCGATCGCTGGAACGACGACATATTGTCCGTGGCCAAGTGTGGCTGCAACGCGCATGGTCCCGGTAAGAGTCGCGTTGGGCTCAACGGCATCCATGCCGTCAACGGCTGCCCCCACGAGGCGCGCGCATTCGATAAAGAAGCGTTCGCCCGACTCGGTCATGGCGAGGGTGCGCGTCGTGCGCCGCAAAAGAAGCACTCCAACCATTTCCTCAAGCTCGCTCACGTAGCGACTCACTGCCGACTTAGCGATTCCCAAACGCTTGCTAGCGCCAGTAAAGCTTTTCGCTTCCACCACAACGGCAAAGACCGCCATGTGCTTGAGATGCGCAAAATGCGCGGTGCGAAACCGTGACGTTGATTGTTCTTGCTGGGAGAACAGCATGTTCACATTGTGCTGGATTGTTCTAAGTGAATCTAGCCCCTAGAGTGAATCGAATGAACTGCCAAACCGTTCTCGTTTCCATTGAAATTCAAAAGCCCTCCGAGCAGGTGTGGGAGGTCATCGCCGACTTCAACAACATGCACACCTGGGCGCCGAGCATTGAAAAGACCGAGAGCATCTCGCCAGTCAAGCGCGGCGTAGGTGCCGTCCGTCGCAATACGGCCACATCACAACTACAAGCCAAGCTCACAGCCGGGCTGCACGAGATTCTGGGCGCTCTAAAGACTCGCGTGGAAACTGGCAATCGCATTCGCGAGTAACGGGCTGCGGTACGGGATTGGCTGTGACCACTTAAGATTGCCGCCCGGCTGCCGATTTACGCTTGTAGACCCTCGCGATCGAGTTCTCGCCTGATGGCCTATGAGCGAAAAGCCAAAACATTTCGAATACGTACGTCAGCTAGTGAAGGATCGCGCGCATCTTGAGCTCGGTGAACAGAGCTCGCATCTCGTCACTGCCGGGTTGGCCCACATCCGAGAGGTGCGAGGGTTTGAGACCGACGATCAAGTCATGCGCTCGATTAAGCAAGATCTCAAGAGCACCCTAACCATGCACGTCGTCGAGTCGATGACGGTCAACGAGACAAGCTTTTTTCGCGATTCGCACGTGTGGCAGGGGATTCGCGACCACGTGATTCCAAGGCTTATCGAGCAGCGCAAGGACACGCGGAGAATTGGAATTTGGTCGGCGGCAGCCGCCAGTGGTCAAGAGGCGTTTAGCCTGGCGATCTTACTACTCGAGCACTTCCCCGAGCTTGAGGATTGGACGGTTAGCATTGTCGCCAGCGACATCTCCCGGGAAATGATCCAGCGAATTCGCCTAGCAACCTACAGCGAGAGTGAGCTGGCTCGCGGAATGCCTACGTCACTCATTCCTAAGTACTTCTCTGAAGTCGAGGGTGGCTACCAGGCGATCGACCGTTTGAGAAACATGGTTCGTCCGCAAAGAATCAACCTAGCGACTTCGAGCCTCATCCTTCCAAAGTTCGATCTGGTACTCGCGCGCAATGTGCTTATCTACTTTAACATTGCCAACAAAAGAAATTTTCTTAGTCAGGTGCGCGCCTGCATGCAGCCTTGGACAACACTCATCCTTGGTTCTAGTGAAACCACCACCAACATCGACAGTTTGTTTACTCCCATATCCCATGGGAGTTTTCGCTGTTTCGAGCTATGCGGGAATACGTAATGACAAAGCACGCCACCATCGTCACTCCACTGTCCGAGGCTAGAGCTCACGATACAAGCGACCTCGTAGTCTTGCGCAAGCGAGTTGCGCTGCTCGAAGAGGTCATCGAAAGTCTTGGATTGGGTGTCGCGTTCTGTGATGCCGAGGGCAATGCCGAACTCAACAGTGCAGCGGCGGCGGCGCTGGGGCAAGCGAGCGCGCCCATTGGCCATCTCTCGGCCGACGATGGCACCCGCGTTCACTTGAATGACTTGCCGCTGTTCACGGCACTAGAATCGCGAGAACAGGCATCGACCGAGTTCTTCACCGATGTCAAAGTGCACGAAACACGACAGCGACTCGTCTGTACGGCCTGGCCGCTTGGCGGCGATGAAGGGGCACCAAGTGCGCAGGGAGCGGTCGCAGTTTTGGAAGACGTCACGCTCCGCGATCGAGCGTTAGCGCAACTCGCGACAAGTGAACGTACACTAGGTCAAGCGCTCGAACATGCCAACGAAGCAAGCCGCGCCAAAAGTGATTTTCTCGCCACCATGAGTCACGAGATTCGCACGCCAATGCACTCCATCATTGGCACCACCGAGATGCTCACCGAGACACTCCTCGATGGCCAACAACGTGAATATGTCGACCTTGTACTAAAGAGCGCCGACCACCTCTTGGCCCTGGTGAACAACGTACTCAATCTCTCAGAAGTTGAGGGTGGCACGGCACGCATCGAGACACACGATTTTGACTTCTTGAGCGTCGTATCGAATGTTGTTCGACTGTTCACGCCAATGGCGCAGAGCAAGGGAATCGCTCTCGGCTACCACTACCACTTCTCGCTACCGCGGCGAATTCGCGGCGACGAAGGAAAAGTAAGACAAGTTCTTATAAATCTAATCAGCAATGCCATAAAGTTCACAGACAAAGGGGAAGTGCGCATTGAAATTGAAGGAATTGAAGATGAGACGCGGCGCTACCTTCGGCTCGAAGTTCGTGACACGGGCTCTGGAATTGACGGATCACAGCACGAGTTGATCTTTGACGCGTTTCAAAAGGGCGAGCACACCGGCGAAAGCCAACATGCTGGCACAGGTCTAGGTCTCGCGATTTGCCGAAGATACTCAGGGTTGCTCGGTGGCTATATTGGGGTTTCAAGTAGTTCGAGTTCCGGCTCGAGCTTCCTATTCGAAGCGCCGTATAGCCCACCGGAAACCACCAGTGTCGTCCTTGAACCAAAGCCGTTAAAGAAGCGCGAGGCCGATGCCGAGCCGCTGCTTCGCGTCTTGGTCGTCGACGACAATCCGGTAAACAACAAGCTCATCGACTTACAACTGGATGCGCTTGGGCACATCGTGAAACACGCGGCCGATGGTCAAACTGCACTCGAGCACTTTGCAACTGGAGGCTATGATGTTGTTCTCATGAGTTCAGCCCTTCCAACCACTAGTGGTCTTGAGCTAACTCGTCAACTTCGAGACATCGAACGGCGCGAGGAGCGCAAATCAATTCCCGTCCTCGGCTTTAGCGCAAACGTTGATCCCGAGCACCAACAAGCCTGCCTTGCTGCCGGCATGAACGGCTTTGTCGGCAAGCGGAGCAGCTTGGCGACCCTTTACAACGCTCTCTTCCAGTTCCGACGAGAAGACGTGAGCCACAAACCTGCAGCAGTCGTTCTAAACCGCGGCACCGTCTCAGAGCTAAGGCGGCTCTCCCCAAAGCAAGACTTCTTTGCCGAGATGGTAAAGGTCTTCTGGGCCAACGCTACACAGACAATCGCGGATCTGCGCTGCGCTGCTCGCGAAGATGATACTGTTGCCGCTGGCCAACTTTGTCACCGACTCCACGGAGCTTGCGAGGCACTCGGTGCCGACGAATTCGCCGAGGCTTGTTCGGCACTGGCGACCCTATGCCAAGCCAAGACGCTTGACGTCGAAGTGTGGCTCGACGCCCTGCGCGAACTCGACAACGCCTTCAGCGCCATAACGTCTGCCGTGCAATCAGAGATGACGCGGCCGAAGTAAGACGCCGCGCACGTCGCCTAGGGATCGCCCCCGCTAAATCGAAGTTACGAGGACGCCTTGGAGAAAGCCCACCGCTCCACCAAGGACACCACCGACTAAAATCAGCGTGAGTTCGTCCTCTTCAAAGATACCGCGAAGAACACCTTCGAAGTCGTCCTTTGGCATGTTGCCCAGTTTGTCTTCGACAGTTTGCCGAACCTGCATCTTGTCGGCGAGGTAGACCTCAAGCTCAGGCATGGCCGCCGGTGCCCGCTCAATCAAACGACGAGTGACGATGGCTTGCGCCTTAAGCAGCATCTCTTCGGTGATTTCCATTGGCAGCATCGCCTGGAATTTGCCGACCTCCCCTTTGATTCGCTCGGTCACGGTACCAACGATCATGTTGGTCATCTCCCCAGCCTTCTCGCCCTCGCTAAGAGTCTCGATAAGAACCTTCGGCGTGAGAATTTCGGCTTCGGCAACTTCGCCGTAGTCCCGAGCGATGTCCTTTTGGCGCTTTGCAAAAAGCCCTTGGTAGGTAATGAGGCCAAAGAAGTATTTGGTCGGCTCTTGAGGTCGGAAGATCATCTGAATGGCGAGCCAGTTGGTAATCAGGCCAACGGCAACGCCGACAATCGGCATGAGCCACCAGGTCTGCATCACTTGCCACGCAGCAACTTGGCCAAGGCCAATCAAGAAGCCAAAAATGCCGCCGTAGTACTCAATGAACTTAAACTCCTGCTTGCCGATCTTCTTGGTAAGCCGAGCAAGCCTTTCCACGTTCTCGCCGGAGAGTTGCTCGTAGACGAGCTTGTGAACGTCGAGGATGTCGGTTGCACTGCCCTGCACCGTTTCAAAGACCTCGCCCGAGATGGTTCGAGTTTGCACCTTCACTTGGCCAACAATCATGTCTTTGACGTTGTCGGGAAGTTGGGCCCAGGTGCCTTCGGCGAACAGTGCGTCGGCAATCTCCTCACAGGTCGCCGGCACTTCCGGGTCCATGTGCTTGCCGATGATCTCTTCAAGGTCTTTGCTGCTAAATCGCGATGCGAGTTCTTCTGGCGTAATGAGATTCTCACTCACCATATCGGCAACGCCGGTCGCGAACTTGTGGCCCTGCTTGTAGATGATGCCCTGCCAACCCGCTGGCCCGATTCCGAAAAATTTGGCCGGGTAGAAAATCATCTTTACGGCGGCAAGGTTGGTGATCCAACCGATGATCGCCGTAACGGTGGGAACCGTAATAAAAAGTATGAGCCAATTGGGCATGTCTGTACGGCCTTACCTAGCGCTTCTTGCGAGTGACTTTAGCTTTTGCCTTAGGCTTAGGCTTAGGCTCACCATCCGAGCTTTTGTCGGCAGGCTTTTTGCCACCAATCGGTGGAAGCTTAAGTGCGGCTAGCGATTCATCGGTTTCCATGAGCGAGGCGTTCTTTGGATCGCGCATTGCTCGAATCGTCATAAAGCCGCCAATGACCGTAAAGATGCACATGATCTGTGCTGGCGTGAGGCCGAAGTACTTTGGGTCGGAATCAGAAAAGCGCAGAAAGTCGAGGAAGAAGCGGATGGGGGCGTAGTAGAGAGCAGCAACTGCGATCATGACGCCCGGTGGACGGGTCTTCCAAAACTTCCTGATGAGCATCAGAATGATGAAGAGTGCCGAGCAGATGAAGACTTCGTAGAGTCCGAGGTCGTGGACTATGACGTTTGCGGTCTTTCCGTCAGGAAGGAACCAATTTTGACAGCCCATGGTGCTAGCCTGCTCGGCTCGGCTCAGGTCTGGGCATCGATTGAGTGGCGGCATTTGCACGCCTAAGAAAAAGTCGGTTTGCTGCCCGAGGTGGTCGTGAGCGGTTGCACAACCCACGCGGCCAAGGGTGAAGCCTGGGACAAAGCCAAAGACCACTGCATCGCCGTAACGCAGATAGTTTGCGTTGATCATCTTGGCCCAGATAAAGAAGGCCAAACTCGCACCGAGAATGCCGCCGTAGGACGAGATGCCTTCCCAAAAGCGCACAAGGACAAGTGGATCGTCCAAGACTTTGCCTGGCGTGTAAAACAAGACATCGACCAAGTGGGCCATGATGATGCCAACGACGATCACGCGCATACCGAGGTAGCGCAGAGCGTCTTCATCACAGCGATGTTGCACCGCATATCGAGCGGCCAAGGAAGTTCCCACCAACACGCCCGTCGCCACCAGCACACCGAATGGCTGAATGGGAAGAGGGCCTAAGGGAATCGAAGTAAGTTCTATGAACGGCAGCATGAGTTGGACGCCCGGCGGGGGCAAAAAACGGGTGCTCGCCGGGCCGCGCTAGGGTAGCCCCATTGCCCTTTGGGGCCAAGCCGGGGCCACACTCGCTTCGCATCTGAGCGCCGGGCCGCAAAGAACGCGCCTTCACCGAGCCTGGGCGCCCTGATCCGGCGATGGAACGAGCAAAACAGTGCGATTTTGGGCCGCTGAGCGTTGGAAATGGACGCCATCGAGGTTGGTTGCGGCTTCGCAGCCCTCGAGATTGCATGCATTTCTCAGATCCCGATTCCTCGCAGGTCTCGCCTGGGGCCTTGGCCCTCGCGGTTGCAACAGCAGGCGACCATGGCAGAATGGTCACTCGTCTATGCCCAGCCCTCACCTGCAAAGCTTCTATCGCCACGCGCTGCAGGGGCTTCTCATCGCCGCAGTGCTTGGCCTCTGCGCCGCGACTTCCCTCGCCCAGGGCGTCACCATCCTCGAGCACAGCCCGACTGAGAAGCACCCGACGCTTGGACCAGCCGACGCCCCGGTGACCCTAGAGTTTTTCTTAGATGTTGGAAGTACCAACAGTCGCCGAGCCCACCTTCTCGTTCGAGAGTTCGTTAAACAACACCCAAAACGGCTGCGAGTCGTCTACCGTCTAACCGAGAAGAATAGCTCAGGCGAAAGGTCCGCCAGCTTGGCTCAGAACTTTGCCCAGGAGGCCTTTGCCCAAGGGCGCTTCTTCGAGTTTATGGACGTGTATTTCGCAAGCGATAGCTCGTCAATCCCCAGGCCCGATTCCTACCCCGCGGTAGCGAGAATCGCTGGCGTCAACTACAAGCGGGTGCAGCAAGCCCTCGAATCGATGCAGCACGAACCCGCGCTTAAAGAGAATTTCTACTACTGGCGGCGCACGCTTGTTAACGAGGTTCCGGGCTTTCGTTTTAATGGTCGAAACGCCAAAAGAGTTAGCAGTGTTGCGCTACTTGAGGAGTTGTACGATAGCGCTTTGCGAGATTCTCTGGCGCTCGAATACAGCGGCGTCGCCCGCAAGGATATAGCGGATAGGCTTGCAGCCCTCCAGCAAGAGAGGCGCTATGCAGGCAAACGCTTCAGTGGTCCAATCGACGATTCAAACTTCGAACCACCAAGCAAACCCACTGCGGTATCCATGGCGGCGCTCGCCATCGGCCCACTCGTGCAAGGCCCAGACGACGCGAAGACGACCATCGTCTTTCTCTGTCATTTTCAAAGTACGCAATGCCGCACGATGAAGGGCTACATCGACCTGATTCTCAAAGCCTATCCCGACGAGGTTCGGCTGGTATTCCGACCGCTCTTTGACACTACGGTCCTAACCCAAGACAAGGCCCTTTTAATGCACCAAGCGGCACTCTGTGCCGATGAGCAAGGAGCGTTTTGGGACTTCTACCAACACGCATTCGATTACCAGCGCCGTATCAATTTCGACCAGAGCCTCGCCGTAGAATTGGCATCGTCGGCGGTTCTTGACCTCGACGTGGCGAAGTTTGAATCCTGTCTTGAAAGTGGGAGGCATCTGGAAGCCGTTGATAACGAGGTCGCCGAGATTCTCAAGGCTGGTGTTCGGCACACTCCAGCGCTCGTCGTCGATGGCGTCGCCTACTGGGGACGGCTGCACTTCACCGACATTCGGGTGCTGCTAAATCGGGCCCTTCGCCCCGGCCTTCTCGAACGCTTGGGATCGCGCTAGACCGCTGGAATACATGGGCTTTGCGTTGACCCTTGCTCAAACTGCGTGATATTCAGGATCTGCGATGGAGCTTACATTTGCGGCTGCCACCGATGTCGGTCTAGAGCGAGACCACAATGAGGACAACTTCCTCATCGACAAAAAACTACGCCTCTTCGTTGTCTGCGATGGCATGGGTGGTCACGCCGCAGGCGAAGTCGCCTCGTCGATTACCGTGCATCAAATTCGCGATGCCGTCTTTCACAACCGCGACCTCATCGATAGGTTCGTGCAAGACGATGCCGAAGTGCAAGAGCTCGAGATTCTGCAGCTCCTTGAGCGGGCGATTCAAGATGCCTGCGCCACGGTCTACAACCGAGCACAGGCCGAACCCGAGAAGCGCGGAATGGGCACTACCGCCTCCGTACTGCTCATTGCTGGCGAGCCATCAAACCTTCGCGGCTTCATCGCCCACGTTGGCGACTCGCGCATCTACCTAACGCGCCAGGATCAGTGTCACCAACTCACCGAAGACCACTCGCTCATGAACGAGCTCATTCGGCGTGGCAAGATCAAAGAAGAAGAGTTCGACACATCTCCCTATAAGAAGTTTAAAAACGCGGTCACTCGCGCCGTTGGCGTCTATGCCTCGGTTGAGGTCGACACCTTCGACTTTGACATCCTGCCGGGCGATAGCTTTCTGCTGTGCTCTGATGGCATGTACGTCTACTTTGACGATCCAGAGCTGCCAGGGCTTCTCACCGATGGCGATGTAAAAGACGTTCCGACCGCGCTCATCGACCGAGCAAACGCAGGAGGTGGGCACGACAACATCACCAACGTTGTTGTTCGCGTACTCGGCGGGCCAGAGCAGTCTGAAAACAACTCGGCAAATGCGCGTGCCGAAGAGCTAAGCCTAAAGCTCGAAGTGCTTAAGGGCATGCAGCTGTTTCGCTACCTCAGCTACAAAGAGCTTGTGACGGTCATGAACATGACCGAGACCCGCGACTACGCCCCCGGTGAGCCAATCATCCGTGAGGGCGAGGTTGGCGAAGCGATGTTCGTCGTGCTCTCGGGTACGGTGCGCCTGCACCAGGGCGCAGTCGAAGTTGCCGAGCTCGAGAAAGGCCATCACTTTGGTGAGATGGCACTCATCGATCGGACGGTTCGCTCGCTCTCTGCCACCGCCGAAGAACCATCGCGCTTACTGGTCATGGGCCGCAAAGAGTTTTACAGCATCATCAAGAAGCAGCCCGAGCTCTCGGTAAAACTCTTATGGAGCTTCACCCAGGTACTCGCTGGTCGTCTCCGCAAGACAACCGCCGATCTTGGGGCCCTGCGCGGCGATGACAACCACACCCTACCCTTCGACGAAGAGTAGAGCCTGTTGCCCATTTTAAGCTGCGCAGGCGAAACCTGCGCAGGAACTCCGCAGCGAGTGAAATCGCTACGAGAGTGTATTGTGGTTTCGAACTGGGCTCGAGACACGGAGTTCCGTGCTCTCGCGTGAAACGCGCTCGATCTGAATATCGACGGCTTCCGCGTCAATGCTCACGTACTTTGCAATCACCGCGGTGATTTCGTCACGCATCTCTTGCAGCTTTGCGCCGTCAAGACCTGTGCGGTCGTGTGCCAAGACAAGGTGTAGGCGGCCCTTGGCAACCTCTTTGCTCGCTCGGCGGCCCGTAAGCAGCCCCTTAATGTCATTCCATACTTGTTGCATTTGCATCACTTCCTAGCTGAGGGACATTTACGCTGCTGGCGAAAGACCGATTGCTCGGCCGATTCGGGCGAAAAAGCCAACGTTACTAGCCGCGTCATCAACCACTTCACCGTTTAGACGGCGAGCCACAATCTCGTAGGCCAAAGCAGCTGGAGAAATGCCCTCGAGAGTCGCGGGGACGCCCTTGTTTGTCGATGCGATGATTGCGTCGTCGAGCGGAACCGCTCCAAGCAAGTCGAGAGCGAGAATATCGATGACATCTTCCTTAGAGAGCATGTCACCCTTCTTGACCATAGCGGCCGAGATACGATTTACGATAAGGCGAGTTGGGATGTCTTTTGCTGCCAAAAGGCCAGCCACACGATCCGCATCGCGAATTGAGCTAACTTCAGGAGTCGCGACGACGACAGCTTCGTCAGCACCGGCGATGGCGTTGCGGAAGCCCTGCTCGATCCCAGCTGGGCAATCGATGATTACGTAGTCGTAACTTTTCTTAAGTTGCGTTACGAGGTGAAGCATTTGCTCCTCGTTGACTGCATCTTTCTCATCGACTTGCGATGAAGGAAGAAGGTAGAGGCCGTCGATACGACGATCTTTGATAACGGCCTTCTGCAGCGAGCATTTGCCGTTAAGCACATCGATGAGGTGAAAGACGATACGGTTTTCGAGCCCCATGACGACATCGAGGTTTCGAAGCCCAATGTCGGCATCCACAAGAACAACGCTGTGCCCCTGCTGTGCCAGTGCTGCGCCAATGTTGGCTGTTGAGGTGGTTTTTCCGACGCCACCTTTACCCGAAGTAATAACGATTGCTTTGCCCATATTTCTCTCTCCTAAAACTTGGCGGTTGCGATACCGAAGGGAAGTCGTCCCTTGTAATTGTCGACCATGATGGCGCCATCTTTGGCGTATGCGATTTCTGCACGCTCTGGTGCAGCATCGGCGTCCCCTGCTCGCGCGACCAGGGAACCAATTCGTAGTTGTTGCGGCTCAAGTTGCAGCGCAAGGATGAACGATGAACCTGTCTCGCAACCGGCGTGTGCGATTCCGCGAAGGCGGCCGAGTACAACGATGCTGCCGGTTGCTCGAACTTCGGCTCCGGGATTTACGTCACCGAGAATAATCAAGTGACCAGCGACTTCGAGAATGCAGCCCGAGCGAACCGGGCCGACAATCATCTTCGGTGCGAGGGCTTCGCTCGCTGCTTCCTCGACGACCGGTGCAGCAGCTGGTGCTGGTGCTGGCTTGGCCTTGGCCTTGGCCTTGGCAACAGGGCGCTCAGCTTCCATCGCCAACGCTGAAACGTCGGGGCCAATGGGCTCACTTCCGGTTGCCATCACTGGCTCAACTAGCCCCATCTCGTTTATCAAATCGTGAACGCTCTGCTGCTCGGCGGTCTTGTCCGGCCCCTGCACGCCCACAATGCGCAGCTCGTAGCGGTCGGTGACCTCCTCGATGGGGCCGAGGTACCCTCTCGGCGGAGCGTCATCAAAACGCAGAATCACGTCGCCCCCCTTAAAGAATCCTGGAGCTTCGTCGAGTTTGGCCTCGATCTCGCTGGCGATGACTTCGGCTGAAGCGGTGCTTTCGATCAAGATCTCAAAGCCTTGGGTCGTGCCCTTCAGGCAAATCGGGCTGTCCGATTCGGTCTGCTGTGCTGCGCTGATTTCACTCATTCAAGGCCTTTTGCGGTCCAAAAAGGGACCTGAACACCACCCCCACGATGGCGCGTATATAAATCGCTAGCATCCTCGGATCTTGGTGGGCAACTTTTTGCCAGCAATAAGCGAATCGTTAAGGGCCCATATTTCGAATGAGCGTCATGCTCATGGCCGCCGAGGTCGGCAACTGCCGCGCCCTCCTCAACGAGGTCTTGGGGAGAATACCTAGACCTCAAATTTTTCGGGTAGGCCGCAGGTGCTAGGGGGGTCCCCCAATGAACATGCGCCTGCCACTGAGATACAATTGGAACAACTATGCTAGGGCAAAACGCGCAGGGACCTCGAGATGTATTTGCGATGGAGCTCGCGATGAACCACGGAGTGAGCCTGCGACAGATTCAGCAGGCCCTCGAGCACTCCGCCCAGTTAGAACTTCCGCTCGACGTGGTTCTCATGGAAATGAAGGCCGTTGGAAAGACGGCCATCGCGGCGGCGGCGACCGCTGCCAACTATGTTTTGACGGCGGAGCAGCCAGCCGAGATTGAGTCGCCATTGCATACGTCGGCAAAAGATGGCGCCCGTGCTTTCGTGCGACATGCGACGAAACTCGCGGTGAAGTTTCACGAGTGGGACGACCTCCAAATCGCCTACACCAACAACATCTCTCGTGGTGGGCTGGGGGTGATTCTTCCCGCCAGCACAGAAGCGCCGTCTACAGATAGCGTTCTATCCCTGGCCCTCACTCTGCCCGACGGCTCAAGCATCGAAGTTAAAGCCCAGGTCGTCTACAGCCGTTTGAGTGACGCCCATCGTCACCTCGGATTTCAGCTGCACCCAAGCGATATGAAGACCTTGCTGCAAATCGACGGCTTGCTACGCAAGCAATAATAAGGCTGCGGCTTTCCGCTCCGCAGCTTTCGGCCTGCCGCCGCCCGCAACACCTGCCGGCTACTCGCTGGCAGGCTCGCCTACGACACGCAGCATTCGAACCTTCGCGAGCTGCTTGCGAAAAACATCCGGGTCGCCGGTTGGCAAATCGCATTGGGTGTCCTCACACACGTAGGCCGTTACTTGGCCGGCAATTGCGATCTTCTCTTCGACAAGCGGTACCAGCGAAGAGAGGGCATCAAGTGCAGCACCTTCGGTTGTAGCGACGAAGACCTGATTGGGCGCCCACGCCTTGCCAGCAATCTCTCGAAAGCTGCGGCTATCGCCACCTTCGGGCGCTACAATGACGACCTGTTTGACAGCGTCGCTTCGATAGTCCACGGCTAAGAGCATTTCTGAGAGGCCAATCGGGCTGCTGCGCAGTGCCTCACCAAAGGCCCGCAGCCCTGCATCGGCACGCTCTTGGTACTCGTTCTTGCCGGTGAGTTGATGCAGCGTGAGTAGATTGAGAATTGCCATGGAGTTGCCTGAGGGAATGGCACCATCGGACGATGGCTTCTCGCGAGTAAGCAGAGCCTCGTGATCGTCAGCCGTCATAAAGTAGCCGCCGCGCTCATCGCCGTAATGGGCGTCTAGATGCCCCTGAAGTTCGATTGCAGCTTCCAGCCAGCGACTCGTTCCACTTGCCATATAGAGGTCGAGAAGCCCGGCAATGAAGAAGGCGTAGTCATCGACATATGCGCGCAGGTGAGCTTTGCCGCCCTGAGAGCTCCGAAGCAGCCGCCCCTCTTCGCGCATGTTGCCAAGGATGTAGTTCGCGCAAGCTTCGCCGATTGCAAGATAGTCGACCTCGCGCTCCCTATCTGGGCCAAGAGCACGGGCTGCCTGGGCAAAGGCAGAAATCATCAAACCATTCCAGGCCACCAAGACCTTGTCATCGGTATGCGGCGCAGGACGCTCCCCTCGCGCCAGGTACAGCGTTTCTCGTGCCTCGGCAACGATCCGAGCAGCATCGTCGTCTGAGATTCCCTGTGCGGCGGCATAGGTTGCCAGTGGCCCCTGCACATTAAGAATACTTCTGCCTTCAAAATTCCCGCGTTGGGTGACACCAAAGTAGGCGCTTACAAGTTTTGCCTTGTCGGCGCCAAGAAGCCCGACGAGGTCCTCGGGCGTCCAGGTAAAGTAGTAGCCTTCTTCCCGCTCGCCACCGGGGCCGATACTGTCTGCATCCGTCGCGGAAAAGAACGCGCCCTCCGGTGTTCGCATGTCTCGCGCAACGTACGCCAAGACATGGCGAGCAACCTTGGCGTGACGTTCTTCGCCGGTCGCCAAAAAGGCCTCCACATACGCACTCACCAACAGTGCATTGTCGTAGAGCATCTTTTCAAAGTGGGGCACCAGCCACTTTGGATCCGTCGAGTAGCGGTGAAAGCCGCCACCGGCCTGGTCGTACATGCCACCCGCCGCCATCGCATCGAGGGTATCGACGGCCATATCAGAATACTTCGCATCTCCGGTTCGGCGGGCGTAGCGCAGCAAAAATCGAATTGGGGTTTGCGAGGGAAACTTCGTTCCACGCCTATCGGCCATAAGCCCACCGTTCACCGCATCGTAGCGACTGATAACCTGCTGGGCGGCGGCATCGAGCACCTCGCTTCCAGGAACAACAGCGGTTCCCGCAGGAGGTTGGGCCATGCGCTCAATCTGCTCGACAACCTCCTGCGAACTCGCCAATAACCTCTCGCGGTCGCCATCATAGGCTTCTTTAAGCTTGGTGAGCACCGTCATAAAGCTCGGTCTCCCACCGCGCCCGCCCTCGGGTGGAAAGTAGGTGCCTCCGTAGAAAGGCCTACGGTCGTGGGTAAGCCAGACGTTCAGTGGCCAGCCACCGCTTTGCCCCATCACTTGCAACGCACTCATGTAGATCGAATCAACATCGGGCCGCTCTTCGCGATCCACTTTAATCGCGATGAAGTTCTCGTTGAGATAGCGCGCTGTCGCCTCGTCTTCAAACGATTCCTCTTCCATCACGTGGCACCAGTGGCATGTCGAATAGCCGATGCTCAAGAGCACAGGTCTATCGAGACGCTTTGCTGCTTCGAAAGCCTCGGGCCCCCACGGATACCAATTCACCGGATTGTGCGCGTGCTGCCCAAGGTAGGGCGACGGCTGCGAGATTAGACGATTGGTGTATTTCGCAGAGCCGGCGGCGTCAAGGTGCCGAGTGCGCGGCTTGTAGTCCTGGCCTTTGGCAGCAAGCGCGGCAGCTAGGGTGGCTTTCAATTCAGTCGAATACGGCTCGGCGCCAGGTAAAGTCATGGTGGCCTCAGGTTTGGCAGTGGGCTGGGCATCTTTCGCCTTGCATGATGAAGCAAGCAGCGAGATGCAGAGCAGCAGTCGTAAGACGTTCATAAGCCTGCTGCAGTCTTTCACAAGCACACCACGCAGGCTAGCGCTGCCCGGGCAGCCCTGCCGCTTAGCGCTTCACTTTGAGAAGCCGCACACTGTGAACCGAGGCATGCCCCTCATCGCCCGCTTTGTCACTTGCCACGGTCGTATCTTGCCAATGAAACTTTAACTGCCCTCGACGGTTAAGCTGCAGTATTGGCCGCAAGTCCATGTTCGACCATTCCTCGGCGCTCACTTCGACCATCTCTTCGCCGGATACCGCGGTTAACACAGCCGACTCGCCAGAGCTTGCTGCAACCAGGTCGCGCACGTTCCAAACCGTCTTCTTGTTGCCCGAATCTCCCATAACCGTGCTCGATGGAACCGAGGCAAGAACGCTCGTTGGAATGCGATTGGCCGGGTTATCACCGATCTGAATTCGCAGCCCCTCGATGGTGGCAGGCTCATCAGCAGCATCATCGCCGGCTCCTGAATGAGAGACTCGCAAACGAGCGAGCGGTGAGATCAAACGAGGCAGCGGATCACCGGGGCGCTTTAGTCGGCCGCCCTGGCCGTGATAGTCGGGGAATGGATCGCTTGCCTTTACGGCGGCCGCCACGATATCGCCGCGCCTGGTGAGGACAATCACCGGCACCGGAGCATCCGGATCTTTTTGCCTTCGCATCGCAATGCCAACGCCGTCGGCGCCAACCGCCTCGATCAACGCGCCTAGGGGAAATTCTGAGTCCGAGAGAAGCTTGTCGAGACGCCAAGCGGTTCGCTCATCGTCGGCGAAGTCGGGTGTAAGGGCACCGAGCATTGCGGCATTAATAACGCGCTTCTCGGCGTTGCCCGCTTCCAGCGGAACCGACCATTTGCTGGGGATATCGACGTTTGGCGCTGGCTCGGGGATTGGCGTGCGCTTGGCCTCGCTATCTTCGCCGGGCTTCGAGCAGCCCACTGTGCTTAGTGAAACCGCACCGAGTGCGATACAGGACAAGGCCATGCGCAAAGAAGCACTCACCTGGCCAGTCTATCAGAGCTTGCGCCCCAACCGGTTAGAAGCCGCAACGCCTATTGGCAGGTCGTCGTATCGAGGGAAAAGGTATCCAAGAAAAAGTTCGTATTGTTGCTAAAGTCGAGCGCGGCGGTAAAGCGCAGGCGCAGTGTCTGACCTGCGTAATCCCCGACAACCGGAGCGGTAAACGGGACCCAGCCAGTGCTCTGGTCGATATTTGACCACGACTGAAGCGTCTCTAAGGCCAACCCGGACGCCACGTTGACAAGCTCGAGTTCCAAGGTATCGAAGGCAGTTATCGTGCCCTCCTCGCTACCGATCCAAGCCATGCCATTCACAGTTACCGGCGTGGCATCGGTCGGGAGAAAGAAATCCTGGTGAAAGACGTCTGCAGCACTCTCGTAGCCGCCAAGCCACGCAAAGAACTCGCCGCTATCGGCATCGAGGCCTTCGAGGTCCACCTGATTCACGATCAAATCAAAGCCGCCGCCAGAATTTTCAACCCAAGGGGTCAAACCAGTGTCAAAGCCTGCGTTGCTAAGCAAGTTGACCGGACCAGTCACGCACTCGGGACTTGCATCTGCTGGAGGAGGCGCTGCATCCGCCGGTTCTCCTGCGTCTGGACGAATTCCCTGAACAGCAGCGTCGGCGCGCGCAGCCACCATTGCATCGCTCGAAATGATTGGCTTGCCGCCGTCAGGCTCCGTCGAGCTTGCCGTGGCGCAGCCAAAAGAACTGGCGGCCAACAAGGCAGCAGCGCAGAGATGGGCATCGACAAAGGCTCCGTTGCGGTGAGTCAAGATTCGCGAAGTGTCACTCGCCAGGCCCTCGATTTCAATACGAAAATCGCGCGCCCATCTGCAAATGTCTCAAGTAATTGCTGCTATTTGCGTTTGCTATCTTGGTACTTTAACTTAAGCATCAGCACATTCCCTCCGCGCTCAACCTTGGCGATTGCCGTAAGGCCGGGCCTGGCGCCCTGAAGCACGTAGACCAAATCCTTCACGCTCAGAAGCTGGGTATCGCCGATGGCTAGAATACGGTCGCCGGCCTTCATACCGGCCAAGTCGGCCGCTCCACCCGGGCGCACCCCGGCCAAGAGCATGCCGGGCTTGCTGGTATCACCACTGTAGTCGGGGATGGTTCCAAGCGAAGCCCCAAAGGCGCGGCGGGTTCGCGTGGGCGCCGCGCTCTTTCGAAACGAAAGTGGCTCGGAACGCGCGCCAACGTCTCGCGCGATGCTGAGCACAAGGTCGGCAACCACGGCGCCTCCAATCGCGTTGAGAGCGTCCGCGTCGTCAGTTGCTTTGTGATAGTCGGCGTGTGCACCTGTGGAGAAGTACAAGACCGGAACATCCGCAGCCGTAAAACTCGAGTGATCGCTCGGGCCGTAGCCATCGCCTCCCATCGCGCACGAGACTCGGTGTTTTTCGCAGGCGGCCCTGGCGATTGGTCTCCACTCGTCGGCGGTCGAGATGCCCACGACATTGAGGTGGTTGCCTCGCATCCGGCCAATCATATCCATATTCAACATCGCGATCGGCGCCGGGCTCTTTGGCATGTGTTCGACATAAAACTTTGAGCCGAGCAGCCCGTTCTCCTCGCCCGTGAACGCAACAAAGTACACATCCCGTGCAAGAGTATTGTCGCTGGCGAGTGCTTTGGCGATGCGCAGCAGACCTGCGACCCCGGAAGCGTTGTCATCCGCGCCATTGTGAATCACTCGGCGATCGTCGCTTAGCGAATTCTCGCCTCCCAACCCGAGATGGTCGTAGTGCGCTCCGATGATAAGCGCGCCCGGTAGCTTGTTTGCGGAGGTACTGGCGAGCATGCCAATCACGTTGCGCGACGACGACTTCTCGGTCGCCAAATCAACTTCTATCGTCACCTCCGCCGCGCGCGTCGCAAGGCCACTTGCAAACGCGGACCTTGCGGCAACAACCGGAATACCGACTGCCCCAAGCCTATCGAGCGTTAACGGCGGCAAAGGATTCTCCTCGGTGTTTTTCGTACCAGGAGATGGCTCATTAATAATCACAAGGGCAATCGCGCCATGCTCGCGAGCCGTGAAGGCTTTTCGATGCAGGCTCTCGTGGCGCTTGCGATGCTTGGCTGCCTTGAAGGCCTCGTTGGTTGGCGTGTAGCGATAGGCAACCGCGATCTTGCCCTCTACTGATTTCCCCTTGTACTCATCGATACCAAGCTCCTCATCAACGATTCCATGGCCAACAAAGACCGTCTTCGCTGAGACGCTTTCGTTTGCGGCAAAGCCCAGTGGCACAAAGTCGTGTTCATCAGCCTTGTTATTGCCGATGACGAGTTTGTTCTTTGCACCTCGGCTCACCGAAGTGGTTACGTCGAGCGACTGGAAGAACCCGATATCACCGCCTGGGACTAAGCCCAGCTTGGCAAATCTCGCAGCCAGCCACTCTGCAGAATCTTCGATGCCCTTCGTGCCAACGCCCCGACCACCACGCGCATCATCGGCGAGCCAGCGCACATCACTGGCAAACGACTCGGCACCGGTAGTGTGCGTCTCACCGGCTCCAGTCTCACTCCAATCGGCAACGTAGACATCGGTTTCCCCGTCATTCGCTTGGTTGCGATTCGAGCTAAAGGCGAGTTTTGTGCCGTCAGGCGAGAACATCGGGAAGCCGTCAAAACCAGCGGCATAGGTAATTCTCTCAAGGTTGGTGCCGTCGGTATTGACAGCCCAGACATCAAACTCTCGACCTCCGGCGTCGGCGAAGTTGGTTGAGAAAAGGACGCGCTTGCCACTTGGGTGGAAGGACGGCGCAAATGATTCCGCCCCCAAGTAGGTTAGCTGCCGCGCGTTGCTGCCATCGCTATTGGCGACGAAAATCTCAAGTTTGCTTGGCCGCACAAGGCCATCGCCAAGAAGTCGCTCGTAGTCTTCGCGTGCCTTGCCCGTAGGCCTCGATGCCCGCCAAAGGATCTGCGAACAATCCTTAGAGAAGAAAGCTCCTCCGTCGTACCCCAAGGCATCCGTGAGTTGCACAACGTTCGATCCATCGCGATTCATGCGATAGAGGTCAAGATCGCCATTGCGAGTTGAGGTGAAGAGAATCGAACCATCCACTGCACAAACCGTGGCTTCGGCGTCGTAGTGCGGCGAGTCTGTGAGGTTGCGTAGATTTGATCCGTTGGCGTTGGCAACGAAAATATCGTACTCGTCGTAGATCGACCAAACGTAGCCTTGGCTGCGGTCGGGTTCCTCGGGGCAGCGATCACTTACCTGGTGAGTTGCGGAATAGACAATTTCGCTATCACCCGGCAGAAAGTGCGAGGAGGTACTTCCGCCAAGGCCGGTTGAAACAAGCTTGGGTTTTGAACCATCAAGAGGTTGCCGATAGATCTGATCGCATGAGAACGGCCGACGCTTGGACTGCATGATGAGTTCACTTCCATCAAAGGCCCAGTGGGCTTCGGCGTTCTCGCCCGCGTCGAAGGTGAGTTGGCGAACGTTCTTCAAGTGAACCTCACGAACGTCGTGTCGCAGCGCTTTTTTGCCAAGCTGAGCACGAGTTTTCGATGCTGGAGCCCCACACGAAACCGACAACATCCCCAGTGCCACAGCCAAAGCTAGCGTTCGCATGGTGTCTTCATAGCAGGAGAAATCTGCGCGCGGGACTGTTGCGAGATGTGAGCAAGTCGTCTAGTGTTGCCGCTCCTCATCGCCGGGATGGAGAAATCGGTAGACTCGGGGGTCTCAAAAGCCCCTTCTCGTAAGAGAGTGTCGGTTCGAGTCCGACTCCCGGCACCAGCCTTCGCAGAAGGCTGGTGATCTTCTTTGCCCTTGGCTCCGCCAAGGGATTTTTCGGGGGACGAGGCTGGGGGCGTTTGCCGGGCCTTCTTTGCCCTTGGCTCCCGACGACTTTACCTCGGAGTACTTTGCCGAAAAGGAATGTGGTTCGGAGGTACATGAGAACGCGACTGCTTGAACTCGCACGCGAAACAATCTCGACGCAAAGAAACTACAATTGGATTGGGGAACCAGGCTGCGAGTCGGACGTCGCAATCGACGATCCAATATGCGTATGTGAGCAGCAATAGCCCAAAGAAGCACGATTTGACGAGCTAGCGGAGGTTCTATCTCTCTATGCTAAAATCTTGCCTCTCGTGTCCACGCAGCAAAAATTCATCGGCATCGACCTCGGCGGCGCCCGCGGCAAGACGACCGCCCTTGCGGAACTTGTCCGCAATGGCGATGAAGCGCTGGTAGAGACCGTACTGATGCGCGGCCCCGAACACAGCTCTGCCAAGAGCCAACCTTGGACCGATGCAACGCTCATCGAATATCTCGGAGGCCAAGATCGCGGTGCCATCATCGCAATCAACGCACCTCTCACTCAACCTGCTTGCATGCGCTGCACGCTCAGCAAATGTCCTGGCGACGCTGCTTGCGTGGATGTCTCCACAGTCTGGCTGCGCTCGACGGGCCAAGAGTTGCAACAGCAGTACGTGCTCGCTGACCCCAATCGCATTGTAGCGATTCGTCAAAGCTCGGGCTTCCACCAGACAACCGCGCCGCCCGCTGCTGCAACCCAGCGACTTCCGCCCTACACGCATCGCTGCACCGAAGTCGACCTTCACTACCTGCGAGGCATTCTGCCAAAGGAGCAAATCGGCCAAGCGAGTTGGGCGATTACGAGTCGAGCAAACTTCTTGCGCCGGCGCCTAGAGGCCTTGGGGTTTTCCCTAAACGAATCCCTTCTCGAAGTTTCTCCGCGCTGCACCATCCACGCGCTCTTCGGTGCGGTCGCAGCGCAAGGCTACAAGCGCGATGCCGATCCATGGCACACCCGCGCGAGCATCATCGAGGGCATGCGCGGCCTGCGCTTTGGGGCGAAAAGCGGCATGAGCCGCGAGGACGTTCTCCGCAACGATAACTGCTTTGATGCGCTCATCAGCGCGTACACAGGATTTCTCAAAGTTCGAGATGCCTGGACCATGCCCTCGGGCGAGCCCTTCGCAAGCGACGGATGGATCTGGGCGCCACCCGTGGGCGAGTCCTGAGCAGCACTTCAGAAGCGATAGGTGCTCCGCTCCGTGATAGCTTCGCCGGGTGAACGAGACTGAAGCCGAAACAGTTCTTGCCGACGAGCTTGGGAGTGCCGAGGCAACGCCCGTGCTCTCCGATGCGGACGAGCTTAAGCAGGCCTTAGAAGGCATGGGCCGACGCCCACTGGTGATGCCGATCATCGTCGCGGTCAACGTCGCCATCTTCGTACTCATGGCTGCCTCCGGCGTGAGCATCATTACGCCAGAGACGATGGACATCATCAAGTGGGGCGGCAATCTCGACGGGCTCACCCTCACCGGAGATTGGTGGCGCCTCGGAAGCTCCATGTTCATCCACATCGGCTTTATCCATATCGCGATGAATATGGCAGTGCTGTGGGATGCGGGACGAGTTGTAGAGCGCCTGCTCGGGCGCTTGGGATTTTTCTCAATGTATATAGTCTCCGGCCTCCTAGGAAGCGTTGCGAGCCTTGTGTGGAACAGCGGCATCACGAGCGCCGGCGCATCTGGTGCCGTCTTTGGCGTCTTTGGCTGTATGTTCGCCCTGCTCCTTCGCAACCACGGCCTTTTGCCTGCGGCCGCTCGCTCGCGCCTAACTAAGAGCGCCTTGGAATCAATGGGTCAACGCAACATCAACATTTCAATCAGTG